>JADHED010001768.1_pt1 | contig 17065 bp, 14 predicted proteins | sample 8952041 | NCBI WGS metagenome assembly JADHED01 (sample SAMN16124423, study PRJNA663239) | bioreactor sludge metagenome | isolation source: sludge (control) | place: India:Bengaluru | collected 2018-09-08
GTAAACAGGTGAGTAGTGCGGGTGATCGATAAAGATCGAACCGAGCTGGGCGTAGCGTTGCTTTGTGGTCGCTTCGATGGGGCTGATCTGGTTCATGTGGATCTGCTACGGCTGAGGGAGCGGTCTGCGTGCAGCATGGGAATTTCCCGGGCTCTCGCCGGGGTCGGCGCGGCGGCTGAAGCGACGTCTCCGCGTGTGGCATCGTCGGTGCGCGCCGGAGGGTCGGACGGCAAGACAGTGCCGGGCGGCAAGGGGTTCAACGATTGACCCCTGAAGGGGCCGGTGAGGGCGCCGAGCCGGCCCTCGACGTCCAGGTTGTTGAAGACGTGCTGCGTACCGATCCCGTTGAAGCGCGCGCCCAGGGCGGCAGCTTGGATGCTGAGGGCGATGGAGGCGTTCTCCGACACGAGTTCGCGCAGCCGAGCCTGGGCGCGCAGGAGCGCATCCACGCTGAAGGTCCCGGGCCCCGCCTCTTTGGCGTTCAGGATGTGGCAGTGGAGACTGAGCCCCGCCGCATAGTCGGGCCGCCGGGCCTGGGCGCGCACCCACCGATCTTCGCGTGGATGGCGGATATGCACGGCGCCAAGGTCGCTCGGGTTGATCTTGACCGAAACGTCCTGGGTGTGGCCGGTCTGGAGCCGGAGATCCTGGAGTTCGTCCGAGAAATACCAGAGATTCTCGTAGACGACGCCCCTGTGGTCGAGCCGCCCTCTCCGCACGACACCGAACAGGATGTCGAGGTCCTGGGCACGGGAGAGGAGGTCCGGCGACCACTGTGCCGTGCCGTCCGACCAACGCTCGTCAGGTGTGCGGCCACACTCGGTCGGCTGTTGGCAATAGACGTCAATCAGCCACGCGTGAAAGATGAAGAGGAAGAAGCGCAGGCCGATGCAGCCATTCTGGGTCGGATCGTACTCAGAGGGACTCAGGTGACGACTGAGCACAAAGCCGGGCAGCTCCTGCATGAGTTGCTGATTGAGTGCGTGGAAGGCGTGCTCGACACGTGACTTGAACCACGGCGTGTGGCTCGGCGCGATACTGAAGTGGCTGAGTAGATCCTTAGTGATTAGATCCGCCGTTCGCCCGTGCACCGCCGCCTCATTGTCGAACGTGAAGTGGCGGTGTCGCCCATGGCCGCGATAGGGATGCACGATCTGCGGATAGACCTCCCCGACATAGGTCTTCGGAAGGCAGGCGTGGCGCACCGTGGCGGCGAAGGTCAGATCTCCCGCCGGCTCGAAGCCCAGGTAGAAGCCGGTGGGCATCTCGGTGACCGCGTCGACGATCCAGGCGAGCAGCGGCCGACCCAGTGGCGCCAGCGTGACCTCGTCGAAGAAGAAGATCGGCAGCCGCGTTTCGTCGTATTCGCCGAGGTCCAAGGGGAGCATGGGGCGCATGGCCGGATTGGGCGAAGGCCGGCGGTAGAGCGCGCGGGTCTCGCGTCGCCCATGTTTCCAGATATCGCGCTCGTGCGCGGGACGCGCGTTCCAGATCGCGTAGAAAGTCGAGCGCTTCAGGGGCGCTAGGGGCTCCTGTCCAGCTTCGCACCGCAGGAAGTTGCGTTCTGCAAGCCTCGCCTCGATCTCGCCACGCATCCAGGTAAGCGACTTTATCTCCGGGTTCCTGGGCTGAGAGGCGAGTTGGACGGCCTCGCCCATGACCTCGTTCGCGACCTCCCGCACAAGGGGGGCCAGCGGGCGGCGTCCACGATCGTGGAAGCGGCCGGCGAGATCGCAAATGTCACCGCGCCGCAGCTTGCCCCTCCATCGGTAGTAGCTGGCGCGTGACGTTGGCCGCTCGAGGCCGAATTCATGGCTCGCGAGTGCGAGCGCCCGATGGATTCCCTCAGCGCGCGCGCCCGCCGGGATCATTTCTAGTAGCGCTGCCGCGCGCCGCAGGATCGAAAGCCGAAGATTGGCGCGATCCTGGTCGGGCTGCGGGAGGTCTTCCAGCAAACGCGAGACGTTGTCCGGCGCGTCACGATCCTTGACCGCATAGTCGGGCACGAGGCGGCCTTCGACATAGAGCCGCGCCAAATCATCGTAATTGTAGAGGCGCGCCTCGAGCGTCTCCGGGGATAGCAGACGCCACGCCTCGTCCCGCGAAAGAATCGTGAAGAGCACGCCGTCGATGCGCAGGCGCTGCCCCGGCTCGATGCGAAAGACCATCATGCCGCGCCTCCCAGCCGGTGACGAATGAACGTGGCCGCGCAGAACGGTTGGTCCAGATCGAACGTCAGGTCGCCGCGCAGCGTCAGCCTCATGACGTCCTTCAGGGTGAGTTCAGGTTGGACTGCGCAGAGATCCGCGAGGGGCAAACAGGCCTCCGCCAGGATATCCAGGCACCGCGCGCGTCGTCCGGGAGGCGGGTCACTCGCTGGCAACGCACGCAGGATGCGCACGACGTTGCCGTAGCGCGGTTGGTGCCGGATCTGGTCCTCAGTGAGGAGCAGGAAGCCGATCCCATCGGCGGCGAGGCCCTCTCCGAAACAGCGCAGCTGTGCGAAGCGCGCGACCGAGACCTGCGCGCTCCAAGCCACCTCGATGAACCAGGTCTCGCCGCGGCTGACCACCATCAGATCGGGCGTATAGGTGCGGCGCTTGCGCCCCGACATCATCCGCAGCGATACGGCGCGGAAGGCGAAGTGTGTGACCCACGGGTCGGCTTCTAAATGTTGCAGGAGTTCGAAGACCAGACGAGAGCGCCATCGGACTGTCTGGCCGACCTTGAGGCTCTGAAAGCGGCCTTGCCATCCCTCACGCTGCGGTCGCGAACGGGCGGGCCCGCGCTCGATGAGGTCCACCTGAGGCTCACCTGATGGGCGGGGCAGCGGTGCAAGACGCAGGCGCGGCGGGGGTGGCGGGAGGCTAGGACGAGGTGGGACGCCGGCGGCGGGCGGCCAGCGGACCAGGAAGTCGCGCAGCCAAGCGGCATCGTCAGCCATAGGCAGAGCGCGCTCTGGCCCGTCGTTCGGCGCAGAAGGCGGAGAAAGCTTGGTGCGAGCGGGAGGATCGCCGAGCATCGCACATGTCCTATCGCGGCGTCCGGGCCGCAGCGGACCGACGGCGACGCGCCATTAGATTTGCCAGGACGAGCGCGCCTGCGACCAGGGCGACGCCGGGGAGCATCAGCGCAAGGTTGCGCAGGCCCGCGAGAGGCCAGGGCAGTTCGACACGGCTCACAGGTGAGGCAGCGGATGCCGGCAGCGGGGCGGCCCGGAGCAGATGGGCTTCCAACGCAGCCGTGGCCTCGAGGCGGCAGTTCAGATGATCGGCCACGAAGATCGCGCGCTGCTGCCGAACCGGATTGGCGGCTGTCAGCACTTCGCGGACGGCCCAGTCGCAGATCCGGTCTGAGCGGTCGGCCGCGTTCGCGCCACACGAAACCGTCGCGCAAAGGGCGATCAAGCAGAAGCGGACGACCGTTGCCGCGCTGAGCCTTCTCGGGCCGCAAACCCACACCCGCCGCATGTGGAACATGGTGCGTCGCCTCCTCGACGAGGACGATCTTGGTTGTCTCGGGGCGCGAGCCTTGCCATCAGCGGATGGTGGGATGCGCGGCGGCCACTATGTTACGGCCGAAATGGAAGTGCACGAAGAATTCGCCGAGCCCCTGGGCTGCGACGACTATATCCTATAGGACATAATTCAGTAATTCTGCGGCGTTTGGGTGATAATTCCGGCCAATTCGTTCGCCGGAGCGCAGCTGTCCCGTTGCGTCAGTCAAGAACATCACAGGTTCACGCCGGACATATCTTTACCCGTCGAGATCTTGATTTCACACTAAACCAAGTCGATCGCAAGTTCTGCCAAGTTACTTCAGTAGCGCAGCGGATCCGGCGCTTAACAGTGCTGGTTGTCCGGAAAACGGTCGACTGTCGCATCGTCGCGATGCGCGCCACTCCGCCGGTCGCGTTCACTCGAATTTGAGAATCCGACAACCGCGTAGCGATATCAAAGATGTGGGGCTTGCGACGCTGACGAGATTTGCGACAGGTAGCCATGCTCATTGGGTACGCACGCGTGTCGACGGGCGAGCAGCGCCTAGACCTGCAAGTCGATGCGCTTAAAGGAGCCGGCTGCGAACGCATCTTCACTGACCAATCAAGCGGTGGCCGCACAGAACGCGCTGGGCTTGAAGCAGCAATGTCGCACCTGCGTGCTGGCGACACCCTTTTCGTGTGGAAGCTGGACCGACTCGGACGGACTGTGCGCTCGTTGATTGAGCTGGTTGCTGACCTCCAGGTGCGGGGCGTGGAGTTCGCCAGCCTAAGCGATGGCATAAACACCGGCACGGCGACCGGCCGCTTCTTCTTTCACATCATGGCCGCCATGGCGGAAATGGAGCGCGAGCTGATCCGGGAGCGCACCCGGGCAGGCCTTGCCGCGGCCAAGGCTCGAGGGCGCCTTGGTGGCCGACCGCCCAAGCTGACGGTGCAGCAACTCAACCATGCGCGTCGCCTGTTGGCTGATCCTCTGACGACCGCGCTGGAAGTAGCGCAGACCTTAGGTGTTGCGCGCTCAACGCTATACCGAGCCCTTGGCCGGGCCGCGCTGCACACTCCGCGCCGACCGAGGGCAAGAAGAAGTTAGGTTAGCGCGTGAGGCTGGAACCTCCTCGCTCTCAGATGACGGACACACACGAGCGCGCGCAGAACCGACGGCGCACGCCGCAGAGACGGGCAGCTTGGCGCCAACAGCGGAAGTTGGCCTCGCTGCCGATTGCAGACGTTCCGCTGAGGAATCTGCCGTCGGTCGAATCGGTCTCGAATTGCCGGCGAGTCGCCGACTAGAGGGCTCTTGGAGCACGCCGGCGACGCGGAACGCGAATGGTGGCTTCACCGTCCATCACGAGTTCGCTCCCAGCGTAGACTTCAAAGCGCAGGACGACCCGAGCGGACGCCTCGTCGATCGCAGCTATGGTCACGCGGGCCAGGGCAATGTCACCGATCCGCACCGGTTTGTAGAAGTTCAGGGTCTGGCCGAGACAGATGACCCCCGCCCCGGGCAGGACGGTGCCGACGACGGCCGAGCCGAACGAAGCAGACAGCAGGCCGTGCGCAATCCGGCCCCGATAGGCGGTCCTGGACGCGAACGCCTCGTCCATATGCAGTGGGTTGAAGTCGTCCGACGCCTCCGCAAACTGGCTGATCCGTTCCTCGGTCACGGTCACCCGCTTCTCGGCGGTCATGCCGACGACAAGCTCGTCCAGGATGTAGCCGCCAGACAGATGGGGTTCGACCGCTTGAGTGCAGGACGGTCCGGGCGGCGGCGCCTCGGCGGTCCGCCAGAAAGGCGTAGCGTCAACCCCTCCGTACTGAGAGTCCCACATTCGCCTAACCTGCCGTCGCGATGGCGAGGTTGCCGGCTCGCCCCGGCGGACAGAGGTGATGGAGCTGCGCGTCCTGCCGTCGAGACGGCGCCTCGCGAGCGGCGCGATCCAGGACGATCTCACTGACTTGGATGGTGGGGGACGCACCGCCGCAGCGCTCCATGTCGTCCTGCACCTCCTCAATGTGCGGGAAGAAGGCGGCTTCGAACGCCTCGCGGGTTTCGCACTCCAGGCTGCAGATCACTTCGTGGTCGGCGTGGGGCCACGCCGGCGCATTGACGCCGCGCTCCACAGTCACACGCGTCACCGCGGGGCGCGTGAGATCGAGGAGGCGGGGCAGATGCCGGTTGAAGAAATAGTCGAGATCGAACGCGCGGCCCGAGACCCTGGGATAGGCGATGGTGATCTTGATCATGCGTTCCTCCGGACGTGATGGCGCGCGCGCCGCTGCAGCCGCAGGGCCGATGCCCGACGACGGAGCGGACCATCGTGATGGCCTCGCGAACGGTCCTGTCAGAGTTCTGAAATCTTCTGAAAATCGCTGAGAACAGGCGCTCGCTTTCCGCTCGCGGACGCAGGCGGCGCGACGAGCGGCGCTTGAGCCGGCGCGCCCGCTCCGGCAGTAGCATGACGGCGACCCCGTTTGCCCGGCCACGGAACCGCGGAGGCAGTACAGTCGAAGAGGTCCGAACGCATCGCTTCCTGTTGAGCGGGCCTCTCCGGCTCGATCGCGTGGAAGAGCGCCTCTGGCGCGACGGCAAGCTCATGCCCCTGGGCGGCAAGCCGTTGGCGCTGCTGCGCGCGTTCATGGAGACGCCGCAGACCCTGCTGACGAAGCAGGATCTGGTCGAGCGCGTCTGGTCGGGACTAGCGGTGAGCGACACGCTCCTGACGACGACGATCAAGGACCTTCGCAAGGCGTTGGGCGACGACGCCCGCAGCGGGACCTTCATCAGCACTGTTCATGGCCGCGGCTATCGCTACCTTTTGCCTGTGGAGGCGTCCGACGACGTCGCGGCGGTCCGGAGGAACATCCCGCGCCGTTGGCTCCTCGTCGGCGGGGGCGTGGCCGTGGCCGCCACCGCTCTGGTGAGCGCCGTCGCGCTCTATCGCCGCCCGCCCGCGCGAATCCCGGACAGCAAATCGGTGGCCGTCCTGCCGTTCACCGATCTGTCGGAAGGGCGCGACCAGGGCTGGTTCGCCGACGGGCTGACCGAGGAGGTCCTGAACACCCTGACCCGGGCGCCCGACCTGCGGGTTACCTCGCAGCAGGCGCTGGCGCAGTTCACGCAGGGCGGTCGCGATCCACGCGCGGTGGCCCGCCAGCTCGGGGTCTCCAATCTACTGGAGGGTTCGGTGAGGCGCTCGGGCGCCCGACTGCGCGTGACGGTCAAGCTGATCCACGTCAGCGATGGCGCTCACGTTTGGTCGCAGACCTACGACCGCGAAGGCGCCGACATGATGCGGGTGCAGGAGGACATCGCCTTCGACATCGCCCGCGCGCTGAAGACGGTCACGGACCCGGCGCAGCTCCGCGCCATGGTCGAGGTAGGCACCCGATCTGTCGACGCCTACGACGCCTATGTCCGGGGGCTCGGCCTGGAACGGCGCGAGAGCCTGGTTGGCGACGGCCGGTTCCTGCGGGCCGCCGGCGAGGCCTACGAGACCGCGCGACGCCTCGATCCTGCCTTCGCCACCGCGCACTGGCGGGCCGCCCAAGTGTGGTTCGGCAACAGCACCTCCATCAATCCGACCGCCTACCCGGAACTGCCGGCGGATCGGCGGCTCTCAGAGGCGCTCACTAGGGTCGACCAGGCCATCGCCGCCAGTCCGAACGACGTCGACCGGCTGAAGTACCAGTCGGGGGCAGCCTGGATGCGTCTGGGCCTGCGCGCCGCGCAACGGCTCATGGGGCGATACCTGGCCGCGCGCCCGAATGACGTCGACGCGTGGAATGTGATGACCGACCTGTCGGTCTTTGCGGGCGAGCAGGCGGACTTCGAGCGGGCGAGCGAGCGCGTGCATGCGCTATCGCTGCTGGATGGCGCTCCGCGCTCGCGAGCCCTCGCAGCGCCGTTCCAGCGGGAAGACTACGCCATGGCCTACGAACGCGCGCGCCAGCAGCTCGCAGTAGCGCCGGCCGACATCACGACCGTCTACCAGGCGCATCGCGCCTACATCGGCGCAGACCGGTTCGACGAAGCCCGCATGCTACTGCGGCGGATCTTGGCCTCCGACATTCCGATCTCGACACGCCTGCTGGCGGAGCAGCGCCAGGCCTGCGCCGAAGGCCGCGTCGCCGATGCCGCGGCGCTGGACTCGAGGATCGAGGCGGCCGGCGAGCTGGGCGCCGTCTGGGTCGCCGCCGAGCAGATGGGGGACGCGGCGAAGTCCCGCGCGTTGCTGCGACCGCTTGATACGCCGGCTGGCCTGCCGACACTCATACAGTTCATGATATACCCCAGCTTCGATCCCGCGGACTTTCCGGAGCTGTCGCGCGTCCTGCGGGAACAGGGGATCCGGCCGCGTCGGACCGTGCCGATCCGCAACGCGTGCCTGTCCGCCGTGCGGCCATGAGCGCGCGGTATCGTTTGAGCGGCCGGCTGCGGCTGGACCTCGTGGATGAGCGGCTGTGGGTCGACGGCCAGCCCGTCGTGCTGGGGGCGAAGGCCTTCACACTGCTGCGCGTGCTCATGGACGGCCCGCAGGTGGTGCGCACCAAGAGCGAGCTGCTGGACGCGGTCTGGGGGGACCGCGACGTCGGCGAAGGGGTGCTGACCACGGCGGTCAAGGACCTTCGCCGCGCGATCGGCGACGACGCTCGCGACGCCACACTGATCCGCACGGTGCACGGGCGGGGCTATCGCTTCGTGGCGCCCGTCACCTCTGTTGACCAGATCGAGCGGGAACCCTCCGCCCTGAACGCGCGGTGGGCGACCCGTCGTGTCCTGTTGGGACTGGCCGGCGCTGGCGTGCTGGGCGCCGGCGCGTTCGGCGTCGCCACCGCGTTCCGTCCTAGGTTCGCGCCCGCTGCGGAAAAGTCGATCGCGGTGCTTTCGTTCCGCGACGAGTCCCAGGGCAAGGACCAGCAGTGGCTCGCAGACGGTCTGACCGAGGAAGTCCTCACCAGCCTTGCACGCACACCAGACCTGCGGGTGGTCTCGCAGCGCGCCTCGCTGCGCTTTCGCGACACGAAACAGGCTCCGGCCGACGTGGCGAATAGCCTTTCGGTGGCGCACATCCTGGAGGGGGGCGTCCGTCGCGCCGACGGGCGGCTCCGCGTCAGAGTGAACCTGATCCTCGCCGCCGACGGGACCTACCTCTGGTCAAAAATCTATGACGAGAAGGCCGAGGACGTCATTGCGGTGGAGGAGGAGATCGCCTTCGACGTCGCCCGCGCCTTGCGCACGATCCTGGAGCCGACCCGCCTGCGCGCGATGCTGGCGACAGGCACGCGATCGGTCGACGCGTACGAGGCCTACCTCCGCGGACTTGCATTGGGCCAGCGCAACATGGCGGGCGGTGACCTGGCCGACGCGCGCGCTTCGGCCGAGGCGTTTGAGCGCGCGCGCACGCTCGATCCGGGGTTTGCCCGCGCGCACTGGCTGGCCGCACAAAGCTGGTCCGGCAATGCGACGCGCATGGACGCCGCAGCCCGCGCCGAGGTCTCAGACACCGAGCGGCGGCGACAGTATCTGTTGCGCGTGAGCCAGGCCGTGGGCTCCAGCCGCGACCCGGTCGAGCGCCTGAAGTACGAAGCCGAGGCCGCTTTGGCCCAGCTTCAACTGCGGCAGGCGCACGGGCTGCTAGTGCGATACCTTCGTGCTCGCCCACGCGACCTGGAGGCCTGGGACGACATGACCGACTTAGGCGCCTACGTCGGCGAATGGGAGTGGGTGTCCCGGGCGGCGGAGACCATCCACCGGGCGTCGATGCAAGACGGGCTGCCGCAATCGCGCGCGATCACGGCTTCCGTACACGCCCAGGACATCGCCGCGGCCGCGCGCCGCGCCGATGAGCAACTGGCGATGCGCCCCGACAACGCCACGACGCAGTACCAAGCGCAGCGGGCCTACCTCATGGCCGGCCGACTCGACAGGGCGCGGGCAGCGCTCGCGAAGGTAAGCGCGTCGAAGATGACGCCTTGGAACCGCGCGCTCGCCGAAATGCGCCAGGCGTGTGCGGAAGGCCGGCATGCGGACGCGGTGCGTTTGCGCGGGGTGATCGAGGGTGAAGGGCAACTGACGTCGCGCTGGAATGCGGCGCAGCTGATGGGGGACGAGCGCGCCGCCAGAGCCCTGCTCGCGCCTTATGACACCGTCGAGGGCCTGCCCACGCTGGTGCAGTTCCTCGTTTATCCGAGCTTCGATGCAAGGCCGTATCCGCATCTCCAGGCGCTACTGGCGCGCGAGGGGATCACGCGGCCTCCGCCTGCGGCGCTGCCCTACGCCTGCAGGCGCTAGTCGGGTCGGCGGTTGAGGTCGGCTTCGTCGGCCATGACCCGGACGAGCTGCAGGACCGCGCCGCGCAGCGACGGCTGGATTCGGGCGAACACCTCGAGCAGAGCCATAGCGCCTGGTGTCGACAGGATGGTAAGGCGATCCTCCGTCTCCTTCGCGCCCGGGGCCTCCCCGACCAGCTCCGCCACCGTCGTGCCGAGGAAGGCCGCCGTGCGGACGAGGATGGAGGCCGAGACCCGATTGGCGCCGCGCTCGTACTTCTGCACCTGCTGGAAGCTGATGCCGAGGTGCACGGCGAGTTCGGTCTGGGTGACGCCGGCCGCCGTGCGCCGCAGCTTGATGCGTCGGCCGACATCCACGTCGATCGGGTCCGGCGCCTCGAGCGCTGCAGTCTTCGTCAATTCGGTCACCGAGTGGGCGCAAGATCGGGGGACGAGAATGCTGCTTAGCACCGCGACAGCCGGCGTCAAATCGCGCCAGGGCGCAGGTTCGGAGCCCGGGCCCGTCACCTGCCGCCCGCAGCCCGCCAGCCGCCGCCCGTGGCCTCGACGACGTCGAGCTCAAGCTGAAACCGCCTCGATTCGAGGGTGAGAAGGTGTTGGCGTTCGGCCAGGAGCCCGTCCTCCGCCGCGAGCAGCGCCGAGGCGTCCGCATCGCCCGCCTCGAAGCGTCGGCGCATGCTCTCCCATATGGCGGTGCGCGCCGCCACGGCCGCGCGCTGATGGGCGACCTGGCGGATCAGCGCGGGGTGCGCGGTCGCGGCGGCGAATGCGTCGGCCACCCGTTGTTGCTGCTTCTCGTCGCGTACGGCCGCAGCGAGGTCCCGCTCGGCGCGCGCCAGCCGCAAGCGGGCTCGCCGGCGCCCGCCGTCCAGGACGGGAAGCTGCAGCGTCGAGCCAAGGGCGCTGAGGCCTCCGCCACCCAAGAGGCCGTTGCCCCCGGCGATCTGCGCGCCGGCCAGCACCAGCCGGAGATCCGGGAAATACGCGGCGCGGGCCGCATCGACTCGCGACCCGGCGGCGGCGAGTCGCTCTCCGGCGGCGGCAAGCTCGGGCCCGCCGGCCTCGATGCGGCCATCGGCGAGGGAGTCGCCGACCCGCAACCGGGGGCGCGCGAGGTTCGCCATGGCCTCCGGAGGCGCCCCCATCCAAAGCGCGAGCTCGGCCCGGGCGCGGACGATCGCTTCGTCGCAAGCCGCCGCGTGTGCGCCCGCCTGCGCGACGGCGTGGTCGGCGGTCAAGGCGTCGGACGCCGGCGCCGCTCCGGCGTCGCGACGTCGACGAGCGGAGACCAGCATGTCCTGGCGGACCGCCAGCCCCCGCTGCAGGAGGTCGCGGAGCTCCAGCAGCGCGGCCAACTCCCCATATGCGCGCGCGATTCTGGTGGAAACCAGCAGCGCGGTGGCGTCGGCGTCGGCCATAGCGGCGCGCGCCTCGGCCCTTGCCGCCGCAGTGTCGTCGCGCCTCTTGCCCCAGAGGTCCAGATCGTGGCTCAGCAGAAGGCTGGCACCGACCGCGGCGGTGCGCCCGTCGCCTGGCGCAGCGAGTTGGCCTAGCCGCCCGTCACCGGCATCTAGACGATTCATGGCGCCGAGCGCGAGCAGGCTGGGCCTGCCGGCGGCGGCCGTCCCGTCGGCGGCGGCCTGCGCCCGCTTCGCCTTCGCCCGCGCGCCGGCCATTCGCGGGGCGTTCGCCAACCCCTGCTCTATGAGCGCTCGAAGTTGTGAATCGTCGTACGCGAGCCACCAGTCTGCGCCCGACCAGGCCGCCGACACCGAACCGGCGTCTGCCTGTGCGGGGCCGGGTGCGGCGAGGATCAGCACGAGGGCCGCAGCCATGGTGGCCCTAGCGGTGCGCATGATCGGCGTATCCATCAGTTTGCGGAGGCGTCGGCGCCGCGGTCGAGGACGACCTTGACCCGCGCCGACAGTCCCGGCCTCAGCCGCGCGACCTCCGGCTGACCGGGTTCGAAGGTCAGGCGGACCGGCACGCGCTGCACTATCTTGGTGAAGTTGCCCGTGCCGGGTTCAAACGGCAGCAGGGCGAACTCAGCGCCCGACGCGGGCGAGACGCTCTGGACCCGCGCCTTCAGGACCACGCCAGGCAGGGCATCGACCCTGACCGTCGCCTGCTGGCCGACCAGTACGCGCGAGGTCTGCGTCTCCTTGAAATTGGCGTTCACGTACAGGCCGCGGGACGGCACGATGGTGAGCAGGCGCATGCCGGGTTGCACGTAATCGCCGGGGTTCACCTTGCGATCGGCCACGACCCCGGCGATCGGCGCGCGCACCAGGGTGTCGGTCTCGTCACGGCGGGCGAGATCCACCGCCGACTGCGCCCGGGCCCGCTCTGCTTCCGCCGCGGCGACGGCTGCGGCGAGCTCGGCCTGCCGCCGCTCGGTCGCGACCGCCTGGGCTCGGCTGACGGCCAGGGTTGCGCGGCTGCGCTCCGCGGCCGCCTCCGCGCCGATCGCGTCCGCGCGAACCTTTTCGGCCTCGCGTCGCGCCACCGTCCCGTCCGCGACAAGGGCGTCGTAGCGGCCAAGGTCGGCGCGGGTTCGAACCGACTGGGCCTCGGCCGCGGTGATGTCGGCGGCCGCCTGGCGAACGACGGAGCGGGCAAGGTCACCCTCTGCATAGCCCCGCGCGAGCGCGGCCCGCGCCGCCGCCACTTGGGCCTCCGCCTTCGCCAACTCGCCCTGCGCCGCCGCGAGCCGCGCCACGTGTTCGGGAGAATCCACGCGAAGCAGCGGCTGGCCGGGGCGCACCATTGCGTTGTCGGTCGCCAGCACCTCGGCGACGAGGCCTTGGACCCGGCTCGAAACCAGCGTGCTGTCAGCCTTCAGGTAGGCATTGTCGGTTGCAACAGAAGTTGGTGGCAGCCTCATCCACACAACTCCAGAGACACCCAACACGACGGCGGCGCCGGCGACCATCAGAACGCGCCGATCCGGCTGCACGCGAGGCGCCGTCTCACGATCGATGTAGGAATCCTCTGCTGCAACCCTGCTCATCGCCCTGTCGCCCCCGGCTTGCCCAAACCGACCGTTGGATCTCGGTGGTGGGCCACAATTCACGTCGTATGTCTTGTAGGTAGTGCAAAAGGTAGTAATACATCAATAGGTAATCACACGAAGCGGGGCGATATGTCGGCGGCAAGGGAGAACCCCGTTGCGGGACTCAGCGAAGGGCGAAAGACCCTGATCTTCTGCATCATGGCGCTGGGTCAGTTCCTGGCGCTCATGGATATCCAGATCGTCGCCGCGTCGCTCGCCCAGATCCAGGCCGGCCTGAGTGCTGGCCCCGACGAGATCGCCTGGGTGCAGACGGCCTATCTCATGGCGGAGATCGTGATGGTCCCGCTGGCGGCCTTTCTGGCGCGGTCGCTCTCGACGCAATGGCTGTTCACCGCTTCGGCCGCCCTCTTCACCGCCTCCAGCCTGCTGTGCGGCCTCGCTTGGGACCTACAGTCCATGATCGCGTTCCGCACGGTTCAGGGGTTCGTGGGCGGAGCCATGGTGCCTACCTGCTTCGCCATGGGCTATGTGCTCTTCGAGGGGAGACGCCGCGCGACCATGACCGCGATGCTCGGTATGGTCTCCACGCTGGGGCCGATGCTCGGGCCGAGCCTGGGCGGGTGGATCACCGAGGTGGCCGACTGGCGCTGGCTTTTCTTCATCAACGTCGCGCCCGGACTCCTGATCGTCACAGTCCTGCCGCTGATCGGCAAGGTCGACAACGGTGACCTCGGCCTTTTGCGCCGCATCGACTGGATGCACGTGGCGTCGCTGGCGGTCTTCCTGGGCGGATTGCAATATGTGTTGGAGGAAGGTCCGCGGCACGAGTGGTTCGGCGACATCTCGGTAGCCACCGCCGCCTGGCTCTCGTTCGTCGCCGCGATGGTGTTCCTGGAGCGCTGTTTCTGCTCCGCGAACCCGGTAGTCAGCCTGGCGCCGTTCCGGCGACAGCTCTTCGGACTGGCCTGCATCCTGAACTTCGTGATCGGCATCGGTCTCTACGCCACCATCTACCTGACGCCCGTCTTCCTCGAACTCGTGCGGGGCTATTCCTCGCTGCAGATCGGCTGGGTGGTCGTGGTGTCCGGCGCGTTCATGGCCCTGGGCGCGCCGATCTCGGTGAGGCTGCTGGCGGTTGTCGACGGCCGCATCGTCATCGCCGCCGGGTTCGCGCTCTACGCGACCTTCCTTTTCCTCTACTCGCGCGTCACGCCTGAGTGGGGCTTCGCCGAGCTATTCCTACCGCAGGCCGTCCGCGGGATCGCGATCCTGCTCTGCATCATGCCCGCCATCTCGATGGCGCTGTTCGGCCAGGAGGGCGAGGCGCTGCACGCGGCCTCGGGGCTGTTCAATCTGATGCGCAACCTTGGCGGCGCGGTCGGCATCGCGATCGTCAACTCGCAGCTTATCGACTTCACGCGCGTCTATGCTCTGCGCCTCTCGGAGGGGTCGGCCCAGGCTTCGACCTACGCCGCCGCGGCCTTGCAGGATTTGGCCGGCCGCTTCGGAGCGGTCACGCCGGACGCGGGCCTGGCGCATGAGATGGCGCTGGCCGCGGTCGCCAGGATGATCGGCCGCGAAGCCGCCACCCTGGCCTTCGCGGACATCTTCCACCTCATGGGCCTCGCCTTCCTGGCGGTCCTGCTGATCGCGCCGTTCTGCCGGACGCCGGCCATGAACGAGACGGGCGCCCTGCACTGATGGAAAAGGCCGGGCGTCGCCGCCCGGCCCTTCTCTGTCCGCCCATGATCCGACGGCTCAGGCTGCGGCGCGTTCCGCGGTCACCAACTCCACGAGGCCGGTCGGATCGCGCGCCATCGTCACGGTGCAGTCCCCGGCCGCCGTGGCGATGAGATCGCGCAGCTGATCGCGCGACCGTTCGATGAGCGGCCAGTCGGCGATGCACTCGAGCCATGGCCGGAAGGGGTTGTTCGGAGCGACGTTGGTGAAGAAGAAGCGGCCGCCCGGCTTCAGGAGGCGCCCCAGCACGGTGCGGGTGAGCAGCAGGGCCGCCCGGTCGTCGAGGTAGTCGTAGAGGCCGCCGGCGACCACGCAATCGTACGGACCGGCGCGTTCGAGCTGCGGGATCCGGCGCAGAACATTGCCCGGGACGAGGAGCGGCGCGTAGGCCGACCCGGCAAAGGTCTGCTGCGCCTGCTCCAGCGCCGCGGCCTCGCCGTCGTTCAGCACGATCGTCTGCTGCTCGCGCGGCAGGTGTTGGATGAACGTGGCGAACTCGGGCGCGGCGCCTGCGGCGATCGAGAGCACGCGCGCGTCCGGTGATCGGGCCAGCCCCCACATGAGCGCCGACGACTGCGCCACCAGCTTGTTGCGATGCTGCTGCGACATGGCGGTGTCGAGGATGAACTGCTCGATGTGGTGCTCCGGCCGCGTCTCGACATGGGCGTTCGCCATCGTCATCACGGCCGTGACGGTCTCGAAGTCGCCGCGGTAGCCGCGTGGCCAGTCCCCCACGCGTCGGACGAAGTCCGAGCAGCGGTAGGCCCGCCGGGCCTCCTCGACGAGCGGCCGCACGTCGTCGGGCTCAAGGCCGGCGCATAGCGCGGCGTGCATCGCGCGATTCAGGGCGAACCCGCGGGCGCGCACGTCGCTGTAGAAGCCGGCAGGATCGCGCACCGGGCGCTCGAAGATCAGGTCGGCAAAGGCCCACTGGGCGGATTTCAGGTCTTCCAGTTCGCGCCGGATCGACGTGACCGCGCGAAGCGAGGGGGCATGGGTTGTCATTGGCCTGGTGAGGTTGGGGCGGCCGCGCCCGAGGGCGCCGGCCGCGATTGGAGGGATGAGGTCAGGCTTGAGCGCGCTGGGGATCGCGCGCGGTCGTGGACGCGTTTGCGGCGCGGGGGCCTCGCATCGTGTGGACGTAGAGTTCGGCTGACCAGGCGACGAAATGGGCGAACACAGTGTCGACCAGCCGAATGTACCGCTGGCGGTCGGCGTCGCCGAGTTCGACCTGCGCGAGGCGCTCGTCGTGTGTGGCCTGACCGGCCGCATGCCCCTGTTCGACGGCGAAATGGTGGTCGGCCACGTAGATGAGCGGGCGCGAGAGGTGACCTTCGGGAATGCGATGGGAGACCGAGACCAGGCCTCCGAAGAACACGAGACCCGTCGCCTCGATCGCCTCGATGATCACCATCCGCTCCAGGGGAAGCGCGCGTTCCGCCAGCGCCCAGAGCCGGTAGGACAGGAGGCGCGTCTCGCGGTTGCCATCCGCCCACAGGAACTGCAGCGCATCGGTGAAGGACAGCTGGTCGTCCAGCCCGAGCGCCTTCAGGTCGCTCAGGTACCAGGGCCAGTGATGGTCGTCCTCGTAGGTGTGGGCGTTGACGTCGTCCTGCCAGCCGCCGGTGTGGATCTCATCACGGAAGCAGAAGCGGTTGAGGTCGGCGAAGCTCATCACGAAGTGCGCAGCGTTGCGCATGAACGCCAGCGCGCCGGCCGGATCGGCGCCGGGGTCGCGGAGATGGTCGAAGAGGGGGAGGGAGGCGTAGGCCTGCCGACGGGCTTCGATGTGATCAAGCACGGCTTGCACGCGGAACTACCTTTCGGATCGGGGGGAACCGGCGCCGGATAGCGCCATATGGGTTGTATGCCACAAACCAATACAACCCATCAATCCCTCCATCAAAGGGGTTCATGGCTGACGTACGGTAGTCATAATAAGAGTTACACCCGCAGGGGTAATCATTGCCTGGCGATGGACGTTACCCCCGCCCTGGAGCGTCAGGTGTCCGTAAGGCAGCCGGCGCCGCGCCGCGAAAGCGGACGTCCTGAGGGTCCCTGATGAGTCAGAGGCGGTCGATGCCGCCTCTACCTGACTGACTTGGGAATGTACCCCGGCAGAGATCTGATGAACCGCCCGATCTCCTCGTGAGAGATCACGTCGCCCCTGCGGATGGCCTGGCTACCAATCTCGGCCTGTTGGTCGGCGGTCAAATGTCCGTTGTGCCAACCCGGAGCTACAGGCGGGCGGTTCGGCGTAGGTAACGAACTCGCCGCCTCATCGATCTACCGCGCTGCCAGACCCCGCCTTGTAACACGAAGAGCGGGCAAACCTCACGAACATCGGACCAACGCCTGCGGTCCGGCAGGCCGGTCTCATTTCCTCCGGACAGTCTCAGCAATTCCGGACGAGTCTCACTTGCTGCTGGAATGCCCAGACCGGACGGCCGCCTAGACATCCACTTCGGCGTCCAGGGCGTTCTCCTGGATGAACTCGCGGCGCGGCTCGACCACGTCGC
>JADHED010001770.1_pt1 | contig 16996 bp, 16 predicted proteins | sample 8952041 | NCBI WGS metagenome assembly JADHED01 (sample SAMN16124423, study PRJNA663239) | bioreactor sludge metagenome | isolation source: sludge (control) | place: India:Bengaluru | collected 2018-09-08
TGCAGCAATGCGGGGCAGATAAGTCAGAAGCAAAAGCTTGAAAGTATCAGCCGAAAGGTTGTGCAAATATTCAAAAGCTCCTCTGATTTATCGGTGGAGCTTTTTTTGTGCCCATGCACAAAGGCGCTCTGCCGATAACAAACCATCTTCCTTGATGACGAATTGTATCGAAAAAATTTTCGTAACAATTTAAAATCAAGAAGATAACATGAGCAACGCAACACAACTCATCCACAGCATTCCGGTAGATCCGCTGACAGGTTCCATCTCTGTGCCTATTTACCAGACATCCACTTTTGTGCAAGAAGCACCTGGTGAACATAAAGGCTATGACTATGCACGTACCAACAACCCGACCCGCGAAACGCTGGAAAAAATTGTAGCCCTTCTGGAAGGGGGTGAGAGAGCATCAGCATTTGCAAGTGGCCTGGCAGCCATAGACGCAGTAGTGAAACTGCTGGAAAGCGGTGACGAGATACTGGCGGTAGACGACATCTACGGTGGTGCATTCCGCCTGTTTACACACATCTATGCAAAATTCGGCATCAAGGTAAACTACACAGACACTACAGACATAGCCAATGTGATAGATGCCATTACCCCAAAGACAAAACTGATATGGCTGGAAACGCCAACCAACCCTACGCTGAAAATCAGCGATATCCAAACCATTGCTACCATTGCAAAGCAGCACAACATACTACTGTGTGTAGATAACACTTTCGCATCGCCGATATTGCAACAACCCATCAAACTGGGTGCAGATATTGTAGTACATAGCGCTACAAAATACCTGGGCGGCCATAGCGATTTGATAGCAGGCATCGTAGTAAGTGCTACGCAGGAACTAGGCGATAAAATCAAATTCATCCAAAACGCAAGTGGTGCTATCCTTGCTCCGCACGATAGCTGGTTGGTGATACGTGGTGTAGAAACACTGCACCTGCGAGTAAAGGAACACAGCCGTAATGCACTGGCAGTAGCACAGTATCTGGAAAAACATCCTGCAATCGACAAAGTATACTACCCTGGCCTGAAGTCTCATCCTAACCACGACATAGCAGCTAAGCAGCAACTTGGCTTTGGTGGTATCGTATCCTTCACCCTGAAGAATAATACAGAAGATGCAGCGAGGGCTGTAGTCTGTAGTACCAAACTGTTTAAACTGGCAGAGAGCTTGGGCGGCGTGAAGAGCCTGCTGTGCCACCCTGCACAGATGACGCACAAATCTATCCCTGCAGAAAAACGTCGTGCGGCAGGTGTGGTAGATAGCCTGATACGCCTGAGCGTGGGACTGGAAGAAGCAGACGACCTGATACGCGATATAGAACAGGCATTGAACAAAGCACAAACATTTGTAGCAGAAATAAAAGTAGCTGCATTTCAATAATCAATCAACAACCTCTTAGCGTCTTTGCGTCTTTGCGCCTTAGCGGTTAAAATGTCTAAACACAAAAACAAGAAAACAATGTCTATTCAACAAAAGAAATTAAGCATCGGCCTGTTTGGCTTTGGTGTAGTAGGTACAGGTTTGTACAAGGTGTTGCAACAAACGCCATCGCTGAATGCGGAAATAAAAAAAGTGTGCATCAAACACCCGGAGAAGAAACGTGAAGCCCCTGAAACACTTTTCACCATAGATGCAGAATTGCTGCTGAGCGACGATAGCATCAACGTAATAGTAGAGCTGATAGATGATGCGGATGCAGCATACTACATCGTATCGCGCGCACTGGCATCGGGCAAGGCAGTAGTAAGTGCCAACAAAAAAATGATTGCTGAACACTTGCCTGAGTTGCTAGTGCTACAGAAAAAATACAACGTGCCTTTCCTGTACGAGAGTGCAGCGTGTGCAAGTATACCTGTCATCCGCAATCTGGAAGAGTATTATGATAACGATCTGCTGCAGGGTTTCAACGGTATTGTAAACGGTTCTACCAATTACATCCTCACACGTGTGTTTCAAGACAAACTGAGCTTTGAAGATGCATTGCTGCAGGCACAGGTAGAAGGCTTTGCAGAAAGCAACCCTGCACTGGATGTAGAAGGCATAGATGCGGTGAACAAATTGTCTATCCTGCTGACGCACGCTTATGGTATCGTATCTCACCCTTCAGAGATAATACACAGCGGCATACAAAACCTGCAAGTGCATGATGCGGTATTTGCAAAAGAGAAAGGCTACGAGATAAAACTGGTAGCAAAAGCCAAGAAACTGGACGACGGTGATGTAGCAGCATTTGTACTGCCACAGTTTGTAGATACTGCCAACCAGCTATACAATGTGCGTAACGAGTACAATGGTGTGGTGATAGAGAGTGGCCTGGCAGATAAACAGTTTTTCTATGGCAAGGGTGCGGGTAGCTTTCCTACAGCATCTGCTGTGCTGAGCGACCTGAGCGCACTACGCTACGATTACAAATACGAATACAAGAAACTGAACAATAAAACAGTGGGCGATTTAACCAACGATTTCTTCCTGCGAGTATATGTAAGCTTTGAAGGATTATTCCAAGTGCCGCACGAGCGTTTTGAACGTATAGAAGAATGGAGTAGCAGCGAAAAGCGTTGCCACGTAATAGGCATCATCCGTTTCTCAAAACTAAAAGAGAGCAACTGGTGGAAGAAAAAAGGTACATCGCTGATAGTATGGCCTGATGCTTTTGTGAACAATGTAGACGAGCACATTCATGAAGAAGAAAGCGCATTGGCATTTGTTTAGAAACGCTCTTCGGCACCCAGCCCGAATAGTGCATAATCATACACCGCAGGGTCTTCGGGATTTAATTCGCGAAGGCTCTGTGTTAAAAATAAAGCGTTTTGCCAGTCTGATTTTTCGTTGCGGATAAGTCTCAGACGAAACGCCACCCTGCCAACATGAACATCAAGCGGACAAACCAACTGGCGTGGATTTATTTTTTTCCAGATGCCAAAATCCACGCCATGGTTGTCTGTTCTTACCATCCAACGCAAATACATATTGATGCGTTTGCATGCTGATTTCCTCGATGGTGTCGAGATATGTTTTCTTGTTCTTTCAGGATGCTCTATAGAGAAGAAGTAATTGTGAAAATGAATCAGTGCCTGCTCTACAGTTTCGTGTTCATAACTGGCTTCGGGTACAAATGCATCTTCAAGGCTGTTGTATTGGCTATAGTGGTACTGCAGAAAATAGATAAAGTACAACAGGTCAGTAGCATTGAAAGTACGATGCGCAAAACCCAGCATTTTCTTCAGGTCGGTGTCCTGATGATTCACGATAAAATCATGCGGGGCATCATCCATCCATTGCATTATTTTATTGGTGCTGTTGATGATGCTGGTACGGTTGCCCCATGCCAACACAGCGGCAAACAATCCTGCAATTTCAATATCCTGCCGCTTAGTAAAGCGGTGCGGAACAACGATGGGATCGACCTTAATAAAAGAAGGCTGATTATACAGCCTTACTTTTTCGTCCAATAAATTTTTGAGTGCTTTTATATCCTGCATCAGCAGTTATTAAAATATACCTAAGAATTTCTTTTTCTTAAAGCGCACTTTCAGCATCCTGATGTCTTTGTTTGGTCTGTCTTGTGCGTTGCGTGGTTCAGCAGCTATTTTATCTACTATATCCATGCCCTCTTCTACAATGCCCAACACTGTATAGTTGCCATCCAGATGTGGTGTACCGCCCTGTGTTTTATAGATAGTGCGTTGCTTTGGTGTAAACTTGCGGCCAGTACGTTCAGAAATAGTATTCAGTTCTTCGTCTGTATATTTCTTACCTACCACAATATAAAACTGACAACCGCTCGATGCTTTCTCAGGATTGTTATCGCGCGCCATACCTACAGCACCGCGTTGGTGGAAGTTGATTACATTGATTTCTGCAGGTACACGATAGCCAACATCACCCTCGCCCAATGGCTGGCCTGCGTTAGCTTTCTTAGATTCAGGGTCTCCGCCTTGAATCACGAAGTTTGGTATCACACGATGAAACAATGTGCTGTCGAAAAATTTCTCTTTCGTTAGCTTGAACATATTGTCCCTGTGCTTGGGAGTGTTATCGTATAGCGCCAATACTATTTTACCATACTCTGTAGTGATAACGATTTTTTCTTTGTTGATTTTCTGTGCGATTGCAGATGTAAGTGATACAAAAGCAATGGCGGTGAGTAATAGTTTCTTCATAATTATAGTATAATAAATATGCGGTTTCAACTGTTTTGTGGTGCGAACATAGGCACAAAAAACTAAATTAGCATATTATTCAACAAGATGTCTGCAAGAAACAGAGTACGGGGATTGGCAAAATTATTGCCTGAATGGGCCTGGAACAGCTCCAAACGCAAACCCATGACATCCTACAACCCATCGCGCGAAACGCAGGGGCGGGATGTGAATGTACAGTCTGTTTACACTGTTTATGATTACGATGCCAATACTTACGTAGAAAAGAAACTACCCGATCAGCAGGCATGTCATCCATATCTGGAAAGTGGTAAAATAACCTGGATAAACGTTGACGGGCTGAATAAAACAGAAATTGAAAAACTCTGCAACCACTATGGCATTCACCCGTTGGTATTGGAAGATATACTAAGCGTGGGGCAACGTGCCAAAATGGACGAGATAGATAATGTCATCTTTTGCCTGCTGCCAATGCTGTATTATAATGATGGTACGGGAGAGGTTGAAACTGAACAGGTTAGCATAGTTCTTGGCAAAAACTTCGTTATTTCTTTTCAGGAAGATGCACAGCGCGATGTTTTTGACCCAGTTCGTGAACGCATTAAAAGCCAGACATCAAAAATCAGGCAGCGTCAGGCAGACTATCTGTGTTACAGCCTGATAGATACCATAGTAGATAGTTACTTCCATGTGATAGATAAGATAAACGAGCGTATAGAAAGGCTGGAAGACACACTGATACTACAAAAAGAAAGAGGTGCACTGGAAAAAATAAGCATCCTGCGTAGAGAGATTATACTGATACGCCGCTCCATAAGTCCTGTGCGCGATTTGGTAAATGGGTTCCTTTTCAGCGAAAACGTATTGCTGGACGAACGCCACGATAAATATTATAAAGACGTACTGGACCACATAACACAGGCCAACGAATATGTAGAGAACCATCGGGAGATGGTTATGAACCTGCAAGACCTCTCCATGAGCCAGATAAACCTGCGCATGAATGAGGTGATGAAAGTATTTACCTTGCTTGCCACACTTATGGCGCCTGCTACGGTAATAGGTGGGATATTCGGGATGAACTTTGATGTCATTCCACTTGCACATCAGCAACAGGGTTTTTACATAACAGTAGCCATTATGCTGATAGTACCATTAATAATGGTAATATGGTTTAAAAGAAAAGGCTGGTTTTAGAATAGCTTTTTCAGATAATATTTTGTGTAAATCTTCAACAAGTTCTTCCACCCCGGATTGTTGGTATACCAATATGGCCTTATAGCAAACCCTCTAAGGCTCGTATAATCTTCAAGGTATGCGTAGGTAGTATTTGTCTTTATTTTTTCAATAGCTTGTTTATTCAGCGGTAGCAGGGCTCTTACTTTTCTTTGTTCAGTTACATCGTGTCGGTAGGTAGTGGGCCACGGTACCCATGCCAGATGTGCAGTGGGTAGCCAATACATTCTGTAGCCCATATCATACCAGTGTTTACCATTACCATGCTCGCTATGTTCGGGAAAATATAAGTTCATAGTCATGGCTTTGTGCAGGTCGATGATGCCTGTATCTGCTACGGCAAATCCCTCGAAAGAATATTGATGGTTTTGCTGTTGTACCAATCTGTCACTAATGCCATCAGTTAGTATTTTTCTAAGAAAGTTGTAATTGCACATCATACACTCATCTTGTACAAATACTTCTTTTACACGAGTCTCTAATTTTTCATCTCGCCACAAAAACTGCATGTCATCCTGCACAAAATAGGCATAGTCATAACCTTGTTCTACAGCATAGTTTAGTGCTTTGTTCATCTGTGCATACAGTCCGCCATGTTTACTGTCGTCTGTACGCTTATTGCTGCTGATTATTTTTATCCCTTTATCTTGCAATGAACGTAGCACTGCCTGGGTGGCGACATCGTTGCTGTTATCGTCAAATACCACAATATCGAATTCAGGATAAAATGCACGAGCAGAATCTACAAGGTTCGTTAGCAATTGCCCCCTGTTGTAGCTAAAGACGCATATTACCCATTTGGCCGCAAACATTATTTATGCTTTGTTGTACACAAACAGGGTGTATTCGCCATTGCTCCAGAAAGGCGTTTTGTTGGCTATGTTATCTACTTTATACAGTAGCTTATACAAGCTAGGAGACTTCTGCAATTTACCTACCTGAAACCATGCCGGATAGAATATAGAATAGCCCCTTCTTGTTTGCAGTTGCAGGCTTGTAGTTCCAAATGCTTTTTGCACTTGCGATGGTGTATATGTTTTGCTTTCTAAAGCATAGTCATTTGAATATCCACGCCATGTTTCGCCCCAGCGTGCTGTTGCCTTGCCGGGTCTCAGTTTCAGTATGTTTACAAAAAACTCTGCGAGGTAGTATTTGTTTACAAAAGTCAGCATTGCCTGTCCACCGGGTTTCAGCAGGCTATCGATTATTTGTGCAGCTTTCTCAAGAGAGCTTACCGTGTTCAGTGCACCAAAGAAAACAGATACAACATCAAACTTTACATCGCTACCCAAATGCTCCTGTAGTTTTTCAATACCTGTATTGATGAACTCTACATTGTTCAGATTTTTAGATTTGCACAATCCGCTTGCATAGTCCAGCATACCCTGCGATACATCAATACCATACACTTGTGCCTGTGGGTACTTTTCTGCAAAAAAGGCAACGTCCAAACCCGGTCCGCAGCCTATATCCAGTATATGCTTTGGGGATGGGTGCGTAACATAAGTACGAAACGATGTACGCATATCTGAAAGGATAGGATTGGTATCGCTTTTTTCATGATGCTGCTTTGCAAAAATGTCAAAGTAATTGCCTACTTCTTTATAGTACTCAGCAGTATTATTTGTTGTTGTCATATTGTGCCAATTGAGAAATGTATGTTTCAGGGTTGTTGTGTATAGGTTTGTAGCTGTTAAGCAGTTCTTTATGTTGTGTATCTAAAACTACCTCGCAGCAAATAGAATCGACAGTTGTCTTGTCAGCAAATTTCAACATTTTTTCTTCGTCGTATGCTGCGTAGTTTTCAGTATTGTAAGCTTTAGCGACATAGTTTACAAACTGCGTGTAAGATAAATTGCTTGTTGTATATATATTATAGATGCCTGCTGATTGCGCATGCTTGGCATAGTGCCATAACACGCCCGCACAGTCATCAACACTAATCAGAGACATATGCCTGTCTGGATTTCCGTATATAGGTACTTTTTTTTGTTTCAAAACATGCTCATCATAGAGCTTTGCAAACCATGACCCCTTGCCAATAATCCATGGTGCACGCAACATTACTACATTAGCAGTTTTATTACTGATGGCTTTTAGTAATGGCTTCTCTGCCAAATAATAGTATTTAGCAAAACCTGCAGGATGCAAACTGTCTGTCTCTACAGATACCTTGCCTGGGTTATGGCCATACATGAGTGAGCCTGATAGATATACAAGCCTGGTTTTATATCCTTTGTCCGATATAGCTTTGAGTATTTTTTTATTGGCTTTGGCGCCTTGCAGTCCTGCAAGTATTCTGCCTAAGTTTCCAAAACGTTTGCCCGGTATTCTGGCAAGGTGGAATATATAGTCAAACTCAGGTTCGTCCTTTAGTAAAGATGGCAAATCTTCTATGGAAGACTGTACATACCGTATGTGCTGATGCATAGCCTGTATGGGTGTTTTGTGTACTATGGCTGTAATATCAACATTGTTATGGCCAACTAGATATTTTATGAGTGCTGAGCCAGCAAAGCCCGACGCACCTGTTACCAATACACGCATAGTCTTAAACATCAATGGCAATCTTCTGAAAAATACGGCTATTATTCTTTTCCAATACTTTTTTCTGGTAATTCAGCGGGTGGTTTTTAGAAACATACCAACGCGTTTTCATGGCAAGGTCATAATCCTGCATGGGATATTTTTTCATCTTCCACTTCAGCCTCCACCATGTATCTGTAATGCGCAGCAGTGATAGGTTTAGCATTTTTGGCAAACAGAGATTAATAATGGCTTCTGCAAGCCTCCTGATTATGCCCGTATTATGTTCTGCAAATACCATGTCAGTGCTCCATGGTACGTTTGGTAAAAATTTTATTGCCCAGCATTTATTTGCCATAATGAGCTCCCTGTGTACTTCTGTATTGTACATAGGTATCAGTGTAGCCAATTCTGTAGCCGTAAATATATTTTGTTCTTCAAGGCATAGTTTCGATTCGTCAATGAAATAATTCATACAATACGAATGTTCCTTGCCTTTTAGAAAAGTAATTTTTTTATAGAGATGTAGCAGTGTGCGGCATATCCACAACCTGTTTTTTTGTGTTACAATAAACAGGTCAATATCCGATTTTTCATTTGCATAGCCTTTAGATAGAGAACCGGAGATACTTACGTTTTTTACAAACGGAAACCCCGAAATGATTGCCGCAGATCGTTGTGCATGTTGCATTAGCAATTGCGCACGTGTAGCGCCCGTTTTGCGTTTATGTACCAGTGCAGCATTTTTTTCGAGCAGGTAATAGCCTTCAATGTGGAATATCTGCTCTTCAGCTACCATTTCATCTACTACATTTTGCAGTTCTTTTTTACACAGGTTGATACCGCAGAAACGATATATTTCGTCAAAGTATATAGGGTGCCTGAAAATATGGAAGTATTGTAATGTTTTCAGCACCGCTTCTCTTGTACTCATCTGTTCTCTATGGCCTGTCATTAGACAATATTATTAAGCATCAGTGGTATTCATATCTTTTTTCAGAACAATCGGGAAAAAATAAGGATAAACAGGTACTGTATTGCCTTTCGGCTAATATTTATGAAAATATATGCATTATTGCTAAATACAACTAATTATAAAAACCAAAAATGGTTAGTTTTGTAAATTCTTGTACAAAATCTTACAAGCTTTACAGTACTATGGCATTGCCAAATAACACAACAGATTTCGCTTCAGGTGCTAATAATTTTTATCATACACTGATAAAAATGCTGCATGGACTTATAGTGAGCTTAAGGAAAAATATAGTGTTGTTCATACTTTGTATGGCTATAGGTATAGTACCGTTATTCGTTAAAAACATGAAAGACGGCAATGCTTATAGAGCTTCATTTACAGTAATGTTTGAGGAGCTGACAAGAAAAATATACGGCGACCGTCTTTCAAAACTGAATGCATTGGTGCAGCGAGACGAACAAGCGAAAGTTGCCATGCTGTTAGATGTTGATAAGAAAATGGCTATGTCCATAAAGAGCATCGAAGCCAAAAATATTCTTGGAGAAGACCTAGACAAAGACTTGAATACAGACCGTATTCCTTTTATTGTAGAGTTTGTAACCAAAGACAGTTCTCAGGTATTGCCATTGCAAAAAGCGATAGTTAAGTTTTTGGAAACAGGTAATGAATACATGGCTGACAGGAACAAGGTTAAAAATCTTGAAAGAAGCGAAGAGCTGGAATTTATAAACAATCAGCTGAAAGTAATGGATAGCCTTAACAGAAAAGGTAGTTTCCAAACGGGCTCACTTACAGCATCCGCTGGTAAAGCTTCTGACCAAGCTTCTCAGACATACGACTTGTCTTATGAGTTGTATAAACGTAAGCAAGAGCTTTTGCGCAAGGAGAGAATGCCTGGTACATTAATGGTGCTGGATGATGCTATTGTATCAGAAGAGGCAAAACATTCATTATTGTTTGTATTCGTTGTAGGTACAGCAGTTGGTCTTTTCATCTATACTGCACTGGTAGCATTCCTGATACCTGCATTCAGGTATAAGGATTAATCTGTTAAGGTTTTTCCTGACAAAGCTCTATTAGCACACCGTTGGTAGTTTTTGGGTGTAGAAAGCATACCAGTTTGTTATCTGCGCCATTTTTGGGTGTTGCATTCAGCAATTCAAAGCCCAGTGCAGATAAACGCTTCATTTCTGCTTCAATATTTTCTACCTCGAAAGCTATGTGGTGGATGCCTTCTCCTTTTTTATCTATAAATTTTTGAATAGGACTATCCTCTTTGGTAGCCTCCAGCAGTTCTATCTTAGATTCACCGGTTTTGAAAAATGCCGTATTCACCCCTTCAGTGTCTACTTTTTCCGTTTTATAGCAAGGTGTGTTTAACAATTGTTCAAAAAGCGGGATAGATTTTTCAAGTTCTTTTACGGCTATGCCCAAATGCTCTATTCGCAACATTCTTAATAATTTTTACAAATATGGTTATAGAATCACTTATGTGCTTCTGTTGCCCTAAAGTAGCACAATTGGCTTAACTTTGTACCGAAACTTAACTAGAGGCAACTACTTAAAACTGATTATGGAATTGAAACTGCCAATTTATTTGGACAACAACGCTACAACCCCAATGGATCCGAGGGTACTGGAGGCAATGCTACCTTATTTTGTAGAGAAATTTGGTAACGCAGCCAGCCGCAACCACTCTTTTGGTTGGGTAGCGGAAGAAGCGGTGGACTATGCGCGCGAACAAGTGGCAAAACTCATTAACGCAGATCCTAAAGAAATCATATTTACATCGGGCGCTACAGAAAGCGACAACCTGGCACTGAAAGGTGTTTTCGAAATGTATGCTTCAAAAGGCAACCATATTATCACTGCTACTACAGAACACAAAGCAGTACTGGATACATGCAAGCATATTGAAAAAATGGGCGGACAGGTTACATACCTGGAGGTAAACCCTGAAGGCCTGATAGACCTGAAAGAACTGGAAAATGCTATTACAGATAAGACTATCCTGATAGCTATCATGTATGGTAATAACGAGATAGGTGTTATACAACCGGTTCGCGAAATCAGCGCTATTGCACGCAAACATGGTGTACTGTTCTTTACAGATGCTACACAGGCAGTAGGTAAAATACCTGTAGATGTGCAGGCCGATGGTATAGACCTGATGGCTTTCAGCGGTCATAAAATGTACGGTCCTAAAGGCGTTGGTGCATTGTATGTACGCCGTAAAAATCCACGTGTAAAAGTTACTGCACAAATGGATGGCGGTGGCCACGAGCGCGGTATGCGTAGTGGTACTATGAATGTACCTGGCATAGTAGGCTTGGGTAAAGCATGCGAAATATGCATGAACGAAATGGAATCGGAAGCAGCACGCCTGAGCGTAATGCGCGACAGGCTGGAAAATGCACTGATGGAACTGGAAGAAGCATATGTAAACGGTAGCAAAGAACACCGCCTGCCGCACGTTAGCAATATCTCTTTCAAATATGTAGAAGGTGAAGGCCTGATGATGGGCTTCAATAAAAATATTGCATTGTCAAGCGGCTCAGCTTGTACATCAGCATCATTGGAACCATCTTATGTACTGAAAGCATTAGGCCTGGGCGATGATCTGGCACACAGTTCACTGCGCTTCGGTCTGGGCCGTTTCACTACAGACGAGCAGATAGATTATACTATCAACGCAATAAAAGACACTGTTCTTAAACTGCGCGAAATGAGCCCGCTGTGGGAAATGTTTAAAGAAGGTATAGACCTGAACACTATTGAATGGGCTCACCACTAATTATCAACTATTTCTAACGAATTAAAAAAACTAAAACTATGGCATATTCAGATAAAGTTATTGACCACTACAGCAATCCTAAAAACGTAGGTACGCTGGATAAAGGCAAGAAAAATGTAGGTACAGGCCTTGTAGGTGCTCCTGAGTGCGGCGACGTTATGCGTTTGCAAATTGAGGTTGACGAAGCTACAGGTGTTATCGCTGATGCTAAATTCAAAACATTTGGTTGCGGTTCTGCTATCGCTTCTTCTTCTTTGGCTACAGAATGGCTGAAAGGTAAAACGGTAGATCAGGCGCTGGCTATAGACAATATGGACATCGTAGAAGAGCTGAACCTGCCTCCGGTAAAAATTCACTGTTCTGTATTGGCTGAAGATGCTATCAAAGCAGCTATCAACGACTACAGGGTGAAGAACGGTATGCCTGAACTGGAACTGGAAGAGAAAAAACATTAATATTTAATCACGACAGTAAGCTATTATCACTGGTTGATATGATAGTGTTATAGTGTCAATGTGCAGAGGATAGAAATTATATTAAACCATATTACAACCTTAATGTATGATATATATTAGTGACAAGGCAAAGGAAAAAATCACCAAGCTGAAGCAGGATGCAGGTTTGGACGATTCATATTTTCTTCGTGTAGGCGTAGTAGGCGGTGGTTGCTCGGGTTTGTCTTACAAGCTCGATTTCGACAACGAATCGCAACCTAACGATCAGGTTTTTGAAGATCAGAATGTGAAGCTGGTAACAGACCTTAAAAGCTTTCTGTACCTCTGCGACACAACACTTGATTTCTCAGATGGCCTTAATGGTAAAGGTTTTCACTTCAGCAATCCGAATGCAAGCCGTACCTGCGGTTGTGGTGAAAGTTTCTCTGTATAAGCTTCTATTGAATGCATAAATAATAAAGCCGCTGAAATCCAGCGGCTTTATTTATTCAGTTTCATTGTTTCTGTCTTTTCATTTATCTCTTTTATCACTTCATCCAGATTCACGGCGGCTTCCTGTATACCTTCCAACACTTGTTGGTTTATCGGGTCTGCAGGTTCTTCGTTATTAAAGAGTTGGATAAGCCCCATAATAGTAGCAACCGGGCTGCGCACTTTGTGCGATTGTATCCAGGCAATATCTTTCAGCTTCTGGTTTTGCAGTTGTATCTTTTGAATATACAGGCGCTGTTCAGTCACATCCTGCAGCGTACCATTTATCATAGCTATGCTGCCATATTCATTCAGCGATACCTCGCCACGCACCAGTATGTGTTTTACTTCATCTTTACCAGTTATGATGCGGCAATAAAAATCAGGAAAGAATTTTTTGATGAAGATGGTATCAATCATTTTTTCCAGATGCTTTACATCTTCAGGGTGAATGATTTGTGTGAAATTGCTATGTGTCAGTTTTTTATCCGGTGCCAGCTCCAAAATATGCTTTGCAGCGTCTGATAACACTACGCGTTCATTCATCACATCCCACTGTATATAGCATAGCTTGGCAATTTTTTCGGCCTCTTGCAGTAGTTCATTTTTTTCTTGCAATTCGGTTTCGGCACGCTTGCGATTCCTTATTTCACTTTCCAACTCGTCGGATGAACGCAGGGAGAAAGCTAATGGCAAAATCTTTACCACATAAAAAACCGTTATCCAACTGATGACACCCGTTACAAAACGCATCAGCGCGCTGAACCTGTATACGGGTATCCAGAACATCAGTGCATCTACAAAATAGGTAGCACCGCACATCAATATAAATGTGGCAAACAGTATATACAAACCGCTGAAGCGAAGCTTCTGCCTTTTGGTGATGATGTAGAAAAGTATGAGTAACGGAATAACAAAGTATGCCGACCATATCAGCAGATCGCTGATGATGTACAACCAGCCATGAAACTCCGTCCAGCTACCATTGCGCCAAAACGAACGGAAGTCGGAGTGTTCAAACAGGTTTTTAAAAAAATCGGTCAATTGCTTCATTTACGTTACCACAAGGCTACAGGCCCTGTTATTATAGAGTAATATGCGAAAGTAAATGAAAGCCTGTCAATAAACTACAATGTGTAATGCATTAACGAGCCAATGCAATCGCTAACAACATCTTATTAACAAAATGGGCCTAGCTGAATATCCAATACGAAAGCAGTGCAGTAACGTATGCCAACGCAAACATGTAAGCAAATTGTATGGCAGGTAGTTGCCAGCTGCGTGTTTCTCGATATACTATAGCCAGTGTACTCATGCACTGCATGGCAAAAACATAAAATATCAATAGCGATATACCTGTACCCAAAGTATATACTGGCGTACCATCGGCACGGGTAGCACCGCGCATTTTGTCGCGTAGCGTATCTTCATTTTCTGCATCGCTGCCTACGCTGTATAGGGTTGCCATAGTACCTACAAATACCTCTCGTGCTGCAAAAGATGTGATGAGGGCAATACCTATTTTCCAATCGTAACCCAATGGGCGAATGGCAGGCTCTATTGCATGCCCCATAATCCCTGCAAAAGAATGCTCCAGCTTTTCTGTTTGTAGTTGGTTATCCAGTTCTTTTGCTTGTTCAGGGTGTTGTTGTTTCAGTGTTTCGTATTTGGTTTCTACTGCCTTCATGGCATTGGGTGGCCCATATGTTGCCAGCCCCCACAGCAGTATAGATATTATCATGATAACCTTACCAGCATCTGTAATAAACACCTTTGCTTTTTCTATCATGGTGATACCTACATTCTTCCAGCGTGGCGCGCGGTACACTGGCAGTTCCATCAGGAAGTAGGTTTTCTCTTTCACTTTTATCACCATACTCATCACTTTGGCAACAATCAGTGCCATAAAGAAGCCAAGCAGGTACAAGCCCATCAGCACCAACCCGCGCAGGTTGAAGATGAACAGGCTTTTATCAGGTATTACTAATCCTATCAGTATAGTATATACAGGTAGCCTTGCAGAGCAACTCATCAATGGTGTTACCATGATGGTAATAAGCCGCTCTTTGCGGTTTTGTATAGTACGTGCCGCCATGATAGCAGGTACTGCACATGCCATACCACTTATGAGTGGCATCACGCTACGTCCGTTCAGCCCTGCACTGCGCATCAGCCTGTCTGTCAGGAAGCTGATGCGTGCCATGTAGCCACTGTCTTCCAGTATGGTGATGAAGCCAAACAGTATCATGATTTGCGGAATAAACACCGCTATACCACTGATGCCTGCAAGTACACCATTAATCAATAAGTCTTTTATAGTACCATTTGGTAATACACCACCAAGCCAGTCTGCTACAATACTAAAACCTTGCTCTACCCAACCCATCGGGTATTCTGCCAGCCAGAAGATGCTTTGGAATAAAAGGAATAGTACGGTGAGTAGTATCACATTGCCCCATACAGGATGCAGCAGTGTTTTGTCTATACGTTCGCTGATAATGGCACGTTGCAAAGGACTGGTTTCTACCACGCATTGCTGCATGATGCTTCCAATACGCTGATAGCGTTGCATAATTTCCTCTGCCTGTATGCGGGCTTTGTTAAAGCCTGCTTGGTCCAGCAGCGCACCTGTTTGTATACGTTGTGCAGCGTTCAGGTGTGGTAGCTCCAGATAATTGCAGGCAATGTGCAGTGCAGCATAATTGCTCTCTACATTACACAGTTTTTTTATTTCTGTAATCCAAGGGCCTGTCAGGGCAACGGTATCTATAAATTCACTCGCAGGTTGCACGTTCGATTGTGCAACGCTTGCAATCATTTTCTTTAGCTGCGCAATGCCCTTGTTTTTTCTCGGGTTGATGGCTACGACGGGTACACCCATAGCACGTTCCAGACCCTCCACATCTATATTGATACCTTTATTGCGGGCAATGTCATTCATAGTGAGTGCCATTACCACCGGTATCTTCAAATCCATTATCTGCGAGCAGAAAAGCAGGTTGCGTTTCAGGTTCGATGCGTCAGCTATTACTACTATCAGGTCAGGACGGTCTGTATTGTTGCGATTCAGCAGCACTTCATAGGTTACACGCTCGTCTTCACTTTTGGGGTAAAGGCTGTATGTGCCCGGAAGGTCTATAATATTTGCAGTAAGGTTATCTGCAATGCGCGATGTGCCTGTTTTCTTATCTACCGTAACGCCGGGAAAATTGCCCACTTTCTGGTTAAGCCCTGTCAATGAATTGAACAAGGAACTTTTACCACTATTGGGATTGCCTACTAATGCTATGGTACAAGCTTTACGCATCGATATAAGTGCGCAAAGTTACCAATACATTACGTCAACTGGTGCATAATCCCTCGTTGATTATAATATTTTCCTGATTATGAAAGCCTGTAAGCACAAAAAACCGGAGCGTACATACGCTCCGGTCAATCTATCCGCAATCTATGAAAAACGCTCGTTTATACTAAAACGTCATAATTGCACAAATAGTGTGTAATGGTATTGTAAAATAGCTTTAGAAAGTCTCCTCTATCAGGTAGTGGTTTCTATCGGCAGCACTGCGGCTTACCAGTTCGCCAAGAAAGCCCGCCAGGAAGAATTGTGTTCCTATTACCATTGTGGTAAGTGCCAAGTAGAATGTTACTCTGTTGGTAAGGCCAAAGTCTGCACCTTCTATCAGCCTGCTAACGATGAGATAGATGGTAGATGCAAAGCCTATCATAAATGCGATGGTACCAAGCAAGCCGAAGAAGTGCATTGGTTTTTTGCCAAAGCGACTGATAAATTGAATGGAGAGCAAATCGAGGAAGCCATTGATGAAACGCTCCCAGCCAAATTTTGACACACCGTATTTGCGGGCACGGTGTACTACTACTTTTTCGCCAATCTTGCGGAAGCCTGCGCTTTTGGCAAGTACGGGTATAAAGCGGTGCATTTCGCCATACACCTCAATACTCTTTACTACCTTCTTGTTATATGCCTTCAACCCGCAGTTCATATCGTGCAGTTTAATACCCGATACCCAGCGGTTGACGCCATTGTATAGTTTTGAAGGCAGATTTTTGGTAAATGTATTATCGTGGCGCACTTTCTTCCAGCCGCTTACCAAATCAAAGCCATCGGCTGTTATCATGCGGTACAGTTCCGGTATCTCGTCGGGGCTGTCCTGCAGGTCGGCATCCATAGTTATTACCACATTGCCAGTTGCCGCTTTAAAGCCTTCGTTTAGTGCAGCACTCTTGCCGTAATTGCGTTGAAATTTGATGCCGTGTACAGCGTTGTAGTCTTTAGACAGGCGCTTGATAACCTCCCAACTACTGTCTGTACTGCCATCGTCTATCATGATGATTTCATGGCTG
>JADHED010001773.1_pt1 | contig 16982 bp, 13 predicted proteins | sample 8952041 | NCBI WGS metagenome assembly JADHED01 (sample SAMN16124423, study PRJNA663239) | bioreactor sludge metagenome | isolation source: sludge (control) | place: India:Bengaluru | collected 2018-09-08
GGCCTTCTTCTCCTTCATCTCGGTCTCGGTGGCCGCGCCGACCTTGATGACGGCGACGCCGCCGACGAGCTTCGCGAGGCGCTCCTGCAGCTTCTCGCGGTCGTAGTCGGAGGTGGTCTCCTCGACCTGGGTGCGGATCTGCTTGACGCGGCCCTCGATGTCCTTCTGGCTGCCGGCGCCCTCGACGATCGTGGTGTTGTCCTTGTCGATCGTCACCTTCTTGGCGCGGCCGAGGTCGTCCACCTTGATGTTCTCGAGCTTGATGCCGAGGTCCTCGGTGATGGCGCGGCCGCCGGTGAGGATGGCGATGTCCTCGAGCATGGCCTTGCGGCGGTCACCGAAGCCGGGGGCCTTCACCGCGGCGGCCTGCAGCGTGCCGCGCAGCTTGTTGACGACGAGCGTGGCCAGGGCCTCGCCCTCGACGTCCTCGGCGATGATCAGCAGCGGCTTGCCCATGCGGGCCACCTGCTCCAGCACGGGCAGGAGGTCCTTCATCGAGCTGATCTTCTTCTCGTGGATGAGGATCACCGGGTTCTCGAGCACCACTTCCATGCGCTCGGGGTCGGTGACGAAGTAGGGCGAGAGGTAGCCGCGGTCGAACTGCATGCCCTCGACCACCTCGAGGCTGGTCTCGAGCGTCTTGGCCTCCTCGACGGTGATCACGCCGTCCTTGCCGACCTTCTCCATGGCCTCGGCGATGATCTTGCCGATGGTCGCGTCGGAGTTGGCCGAGATGGTGCCGACCTGCGCGATCATGTTGCCGGTGACCGGCTTGGCGAGCTTGTGGAGCTCGTCGGTGACGGCCGTGACGGCGGACTCGATGCCGCGCTTGAGGTCCATCGGGTTGGCGCCGGCGACGACGTTCTTGCTGCCCTCGCGGAAGATGGCCTGCGCGAGCACGGTGGCGGTGGTGGTGCCGTCCCCGGCGATGTCGCTGGTCTTGCTCGCGACCTCGCGCACCATCTGGGCGCCCATGTTCTCGGTGGCGTCCTTCAGGTCGATCTCCTTGGCGACGGTGACGCCGTCCTTGGTGATCGTGGGCGAGCCGAACTTCTTGTCGAGGACGACGTTGCGGCCCTTGGGACCGAGCGTCACCTTGACGGCGTCGGCGAGCTGGTTGACCCCGCGAAGAATCGCCTGCCGCGACTCCTCGCCGTAGATGATCTGCTTTGCCATTGCTGACTCCTCAAACGCGCGCCCGCCTGGGGCCGCGCGGTTACGTCCGTTCGCTCTGGTTCGAGGACGGCCCTTACTTCTCGATGACGGCGAGGACCTCGTCCTCGCGCATGATCAGGAACTCCTCGCCATCGAGCTTGATCTCCTGGCCGGAGTACTTCCCGAAGAGGATGGTGTCGCCTTCCTTCACGTCGAGGGGCAGCACGGTGCCGTCGTCCTTCACCTTGCCCTTGCCGACGGCCTTGACGCGGCCCTGCTGCGGCTTCTCCTTGGCGCTGTCGGGGATGATGATGCCCCCGATCTTCTGCTCCCCCTCCTCGATACGCTGAACGATGATGCGGTCGTGTAGCGGTCGAACGGTCATGGTCTTCACTCCACCCGGATGATTGGGATGTTGAACTGGGGCGCGGATGCTCGTGGAACTCCGCTGCCCGCCCCCGTGCGGCCCCAGGGCGGGGCGCCCCGGCGGCGTGACGATTGGCAATTCTCAGGCGGCCGTGCGAGCAGTCAAGCGGGGGGCGTGCGACCGGGGGGGGCTTGCGCCGTGCGCCTTGCGCCCTGGGCCTTGCGCCTTGGGGCCTGGTCGACTCGCTTCGCAGAACACTGGGCGCTCGAAGGTGAGCGAAGAGGGACTCGGTGCCGCAAGCCGCAAGGCGCAAGACTCACGCCTTGATCCGATACTCCGCCATCTTCCGCGTGACCGTGTTGCGGTGGACGCCCATCACGTCGGCGGCGCCGCTGACGCTGCCGTCGGCCTCCTGCAGGGCGCGCTCGACGTAGCGCTTCTCGAAGGCCTGGCGTGCCTCGTCGTAGGGCACGCCCTTGCTCACCAGCGCCTCCACGAGCGCCTCGAGCAGCTCCCGGAGCGTGTGGGCCTGGCTCACGACCACGCCCGCCCGGTGAGCCGCGAGTAGGCCTCGAGGTACTTCTCGCGCGTGCGCGCCACGACGTCGTGGGGCAGCGAGGGCACCGGCGGCTGCTTGTCCCAGCGGATCGCCTCGAGGTGATCGCGCACGAACTGCTTGTCGTAGCTGGGCTGTGGACCGCCGGGCGTCCAGCGATCCGCGGGCCAGAAGCGCGACGAATCCGGCGTGAGCACCTCGTCGATCAGGAGGAGCTCACCGGCGCACGTGTCGTCGGCGGAGGGAGCCTGGCTCGCCGAAGCGCCCGGGGATTCAGCGGTGTCAGGGCGGCCTTGGGACGCCGAAGCGCCTGGAACATCCGCGGCGCGAAGGCGGTCCTGGCTCGCCGAAGCGCCTGGAACATCCGCGGCGCGAAGGCGGTCCTGGCTCGCCGAAGCGCCTGGAACATCCGCGGCGCGAAGGCGGCCGAACTCGAACTTCGTGTCGGCGACGAGGATGCCGGCGCGCTGGGCGTGCGCGGCGCCGCGCGCGTAGAGCGCCAGCGTGAGCTCGCGGAGCCGGGCGGCGGTGGCGGCGCCGACGATGGCCGCGGCCTCGGCCTCGGTGATGTTCTCGTCGTGTCCGCTCTGCGCCTTGGTGGCCGGCGTGAAGATCGGCGCGGGCAGGCGCGCGCTCTCCAGCAGACCGGCGGGCAGCACGTGGCCGCACACGGCGCCGGAACGCTGGTAGTCCTTCCAGCCCGATCCCGACAGGTAGCCGCGCGCGACGCATTCGACGGGGAGCGGGTCGGTGCGCCGCACGAGCATGGCGCGGCCCCGCAGCAGGTCCGCGTCGGCGCGCACCTCGGCGGGGAAGTCGGCCGGCTCCATCGACAGCAGGTGGTTCGGCGTGACGTCGGCGAGCAGGCCGAACCAGAAGGCGGACATCTGCGTGAGGAGGCGTCCCTTGTCGGGGATGCCGGAGCCGAGCACGTAGTCGAAGGCCGAGATGCGATCGGTGGCGACGATCAGCAACTGGTCGGGGCCGGCCGCGTAGACGTCGCGCACCTTGCCACGGCGCACGAGGGGCAGGTCGAGGCGAGTGTCGAGCAGGGGCGCGGACGGCATGGACGAAACGACCTCGGGGGCCGGCAGGCGAGGATAGCACGCGCGGAGCGTCGGCATTCCCGTTGGCGAGAATCGGGATTCTCGATTGGTCGGCGGCGTGGCGTCTCGCCGACACTTCCGGGCAGGCCACGTGACGGGACGCGCCGCCTGGTGGGCGGGGTGGACGCCACACGTGACCGGTGGCGGCCGTGCCGGGACCGACGTGCTCCAAGGGTTTGGATGCGGCGGTCCAAATGCTCGTCCCGTCCCGGGATGGCATCAGCACTGAGGCCGCGTTCTCCGGCCAGAAACGGCACGTTCGCCAACGCGGGGACGTGGCGCGCGGGTGGTTCGAAGCTTGCAACGTCGCGGCCGCAAGGCCATCCCGCGCTGGTCACTCGGGTCAACCGCCCGGTCCCCGCGCTCCCGCCGTTGGCCACGCATCGTTTCCGTTTTCGAGGAGGGTAGGGAATGCAGTTCAACGTTCTCAGGACCAGGCTGCTGGCCATCGGGCTGGCGGTGCTGGCGGTCGCCGGGGCGGCCAGCGCGCAGGTGACGCGCGGGTCGGTCTCCGGCACCGTGAAGGACCAGTCCGGCGCCGTGATCCCGGGCGCGACGGTGACGGTCACCAACGTGGACACCAACGCCAGCCGCACCGTCGTCACCAACGAGGTGGGCTTCTACCGCGTGTCGCCGATCGACCCGGGCACCTACACGGTGGTGACCGAACTGCCCGGGTTCTCGACGGTCGAGAACAAGGGCATCGTCGTGCGGGCGGCGAGCGAGGTGACGATCAACGTCGCGCTGAGTCCCGCCGGCATCGGCGAGGACATCACGGTGACGGCGGAGGCGACCTCTGCCCAGTTGAACAAGACGAGCGGCACGATCTCGTCGATCCTCAACAACCGGGCGGTCGAGGAGCTCCCCCTGCCGGGCGGCCGGAACCTGAACAACCTCATGCTCACGGCGCCCAACGCGTCGGCGAACACGGGGCAGGGCGGCATCGCGGTGAACGGGCAGCGGCCGCGCAACAACAACTACATGATCGACGGCGCGGACAACAACGACATCAGCGTGACGATCTCCACCACGCCGCTGCCGCCCGAGGCCGTGCAGGAGTTCCAGCTGATCACGAACCCCTACAGCGTGGAGATGGGCCGCAACAGCGGCGGCCAGGTGAACGTCATCACGAAGTCGGGCACGAACCGCCTGAAGGGCGACGTGTGGGAGTACTACATCACCGAGAAGCTCTACTCGCTGAACAACATCGAGAAGGCGAGCGGGTTGTCGGACCCTGCCAAGTTCCGCCGGCACCAGGCCGGCTTCGACCTCGGCGGCCCGGTGCTGCGCGACAAGCTGTTCTTCTTCGGGCTTTACCAGCGTGACCTCGTCCGTCCGGGCTCGACGCCTGGCGGGACGGTGCGCATCCCCACGCCGGCCGGCTACGCGGCGCTGCAGAACGTGCCGCTCGGCGCCGGGCAGACGGCGGCCAGCCGCCAGGCGGTGCTGCAGCGGATCAGCTTCCTGCAGGACGTCTACGGCCAGGGCGTGACCTTCCGCAACTTCGCGAACACGCTGGTCAACGGCGTGCCGGTCGAGACCGCGCAGACCAACGTCACCATCACGCAGCCCAGCACCTACGACACCTACATGGGGCGCGGCGACTATCGCTTCTCGGCGAGCGACTCCGTGATGGCGCGGTACTCCCTGGTGAAGCGCGAGGACATCGACCAGATCAGCAACTGCGTGTTCGGCCCGCTCTTCTGCGGCAGCCAGGCGCTGAAGGACACGAACTTCACGTCCAACTACACGCGGATCTTCTCGCCGACGGTGGTCAACGAGTTCCGCTTCTCGTGGACGCGCCGTGACCTGGCGTTCCCCGAGAACGACCCGGCCAGCCCGACCGCCACGATCAGCGGCCTCTTCACCATCGGCGGCCTGAGCAACTTCCCGCAGGGGCGCCTGACCGACGTGTACCAGTTCTCGGACACGGTGACCTGGACCAAGGGCCGGCACACCCTCAAGATCGGCGCCGACATCCGCTACAACAAGGCGGACAACGAGTCGGCGTTCGACTCGAAGGGCACCTTCGGGTTCAACAACCTGCAGGACTACATGAACAACTTCGCGGCCACCTTCGCGCAAGCCCTCCAGACCTCGAGCTGGCTGGCCGAGCAGTGGCAGAACGCGTTCTTCATCCAGGACGACTTCCGCATCACGCCGAACCTCACGGTGAACCTCGGCGTGCGCTACGAGCTCTCCGGGGTGCCGCTCGGCCTCTTCGGGGCGACCGACGCCGAGTCGCTCGGCGTGCTGGTGCCCGGTCCCGTGGAGAAGGACAACAACAACTGGGCCCCGCGCGTCGGCTTCGCCTACAGCCCGCGCTCCGAGAACAAGTGGCTCGGTGACGGCCTCACCGTGTTCCGCGGCGGCTTCGGCATCGGCTACGACGTGCTGTTCTACAACCTGCTCACGGTGAACGGGTCCAACTACCCGCGCATCGCCACCTACAGCGTCCAGAACCAGCAGAACGTGTACCCGAACCTCATCCAGGGCAGCGCGTCGCCGATCTTCAACCCGCTCAACACCTGGACCAACTCGCAGCAGGACACCGAGAACCCCGAGAGCCGCTACTACAGCATCAGCATGCAGCGGCAGGTGGGCGACTACGTGTTCGAGGTGGGCTACTCGGGCAGCCGCGGCTACAAGGGGATCAACCAGATCCACGCGAACCCGGCCGTGCTGACCCCCGCCCAGATCGCCACGGTGCAGTCGACGCTCAACGCGGCGTCGATCCCCTCGGTGCAGGCTCGCCGCATCTTCCCCAACATCGGGAACCGGACGCTGATTCCCGCGACCGTGGGCCCGGGCGGCAACGACGTCGAGGCCCGGTCCGAGTACAACGCGATCTACGTCTCGGCGAACAAGCGCTACTCGAAGGGCCTGCAGTTCGGTGGGTCCTACACCTTCAGCCGCTGGTACTCGAACAACGACGCCTCCCTCGGCGAGGGCGGCACCGCGCAGTCGAGCCAGCGCCCGCAGGACATGTTCGACTACGAGGCCGAGTGGAGCCGGTCGAACTTCGATCGTCCGCACCGCCTGGCCATCCAGTACCTCTACGAAATCCCGGGGCCGAAGGAGGGCGTGCTCGGCGCGGTGCTGGGCGGCTGGCAGATCTCCGGCGTCACGCAGGCGCAGTCCGGGCCGGTGTTCACGCTCTTCACGGGCGTCGACAGCAACGGCGACGGCAACACCGCCTCCGACCGTCCGAACCTCGGCAGCGGGTCGCTCACGTGGGACGAGTACCGCCGCAGCTTCACGAACAACGGCTACGTGACGGCGTTCCTCGGCAGCAACGGCCTGCCGCTGGCCAACGCCCTGGGCAACGGCTCGATCGGCCGCAACACCGAGCGCGCCGCCGGCTACTGGAACACCGACCTGTCCCTGATGAAGCGCTTCGGCGTCGGCTACGGCAACGTGATCATCCGCGCCGACGTGCTGAACGCGCTCAACCAGGACCAGTTCGGGGCGCCGAACAACAGCATGACCAGCCCGAGCTTCGGCCAGAACTCCAACAACTGGGGCCGCCGCTCGGTGCAGGTCAGCGCCAAGTGGTCGTTCTAGGCTTCGGCCCGCCTTCGCCCGGCTGCGGTAGGTGAGCCCGCCGCAGCCGAGCTACGGCGTGGCAAGCACCACTCAGGGCCGGCTCCTTCGGGGGCCGGCTCTTTTTTTGGGCTTGGGGCTTGGGGCTTGCGCCCTGCGCCTTGCGCCCTGCGCCCTGCGCCTTGCGCCGTCGTCGACACTCTTCGCGCGTCACTGGGCGCTCGCCTCGAGAAATGGCCCGAGGATTGCTCCGGCACGGGACATGGCTCGCGACCCGGCCAAGCTCGCGGTGTTCGAGGAAGCCCACCAACTCGTCCTCGACGTCTACACGCTCACGAGGCTCCTGCCGGATTCGGAGAAATTCGGCCTGGCGAGCCAGCTTCGCCGTGCGGCCGTTTCCATCCCCACCAACATCGTCGAAGGCTGCGCCAGGCGCGGCGTCAGGGACTACTTGCGCTTTTCGACAGTCGCCACAGGGTCGGCGGTGGAAGTTCGTTACCTGCTTCGACTGGCCGTCGACCTGAGGTTCGTGGCGGAGGACCAGGCCATCGCGTGCCAGTCGCGCAGCGACAAGGTCGCGCGGACACTGCTCAGCCTCTGCGAGACGGTGGCTGCGTTCGAGGAATGAGATGCGCTGCCTGCCGGCAGCGAACGCTCGCGTCTCGACAAGGCGAGGGCGCCGGACCATGACCGAAGAGGGACTCCAGGCCGCCGGGCCCAAGGCGCAAGACGCAGGGCGGAAGCCTCAAGCCTCAAGCCCCGGGCCGCCGGGCCCAAGGCGCAAGACGCAGGGCGGAAGCCTCAAGCCCCAAGCCCCAAGCCTCAAGGCGTCCTGATCACCACCGCCGTCCGCGTGGCCCGCAGGCGCACGGCGGGGCCGCCGCCCTTCACCTCGCCCTTCAGCCGCTGCGTGGAGCCCTCCCTCTCGACCGTCCCCACCCCCTCGGGCGCGTCGATGGCGCCCTCGGTCGCCTCCACGTCCAGGGAGACGCCGGCCGGCGGCAGCGTGAACTCGAGCGGCGCGTCGCCCACCTCGACGTCCACCTCGACGGCCGCCGCCATCGCCGCCGAGAACACCATCCGCTCCACCTCGGCCGACAACGGGCCCGACAGCCGGCGCAGCTCGACGCGGCCATCGCCCCCCTTCACTTCCACCTTGCCGGCCACCTCGTCGAGTTCCACCAGCATCCGGCGCAGGTCCAGCACCACCGGCCCGGGCAACTGGGCGCCACGCACCTGCCCGTCGGCGCCCTCGACCTCGATCGCCCCGGCCACGCGGGCGAGCCGCACCGACACGCGGCGCGTCTCCAGCTCGACGCTCGCCGCGCCATCCACCTCCAGCGATCCGTCGCGGAATCCTCCCGTGACGGGGCCCGCGATGTCGCGCAGGGTGGCCGTGCCGCGCACGAGCTCGAGCGCCGCCCCGGCGGTGCGCGCGACCTCCACCGTGCCCCGAGCGCTCAACTTCACCTTCAGCCGGCGGGGCACCTGCACCGTGACGTCGGCGACGCGGCGGTCGCTGCCGAGCCGCCACGCATCGGGATGGGAGAGGCGCAGGGCGAGCACCCCTTCGCGCTCCTCCATCTCGACCGCCAGCTGGCCCGCCGCCGCCTGGATCTCCTCCTCGCGCTCCCCGAGCAGCGACACGCGCACCGTGGCCTGGAGGTCGTCGCGGTCCTCGCCCGAGACGATCACGCGCCCGGCGAGCGCGCCCAGGTCGAGCACCTCGACGGCGGGGCCCACGCTGGCCGTCACGGTGCGGTCCACCGCCAGGCGGGCCCGGTCCCCGAACATCTCGCCGCGGATGTTGCGCAGGGCGTCGCTCCAGGAGCGGCCGCCGTTGCCGGGGTCGGCCGCCGGCGCCGTGAACTGGTAGACGAGCCCGCCCACGACGAGGAAGAGGAAGAGGATGAGAAGCTCGCGTTTGCCCATGAATGCCCTTGCGGCTTGCGCCTTACGCCTTGTGCCTTGCGCCCTCGTCCATCCGCTTCGCTCATCACTGGGCGCTCCAAGATGACCGCAGAGGGGCTCTGGGCCGCAGGCCGCTGATTGCTGCCTTACGCCTTGCGCTGCCTTGCGCCCCAAGAAGCCTCGAGGCGACCCAAAGGAGGGCGGCCCAGTCTGCGAAGAGGGACTCCAGGCCCCAAGGCGCAAGCCCCAAGGCTCAAGCCCCTCGGGCGTCCGGCCCGGGATATATACTTCGCCCTGGCCGTATGCGCGCTCACCTGCGCACGTTCGTCGTGCTCGCCGCCACCGTCGCCCTGGTGGCCCTCTTCCTCCGCAACGCCAACCTCGCCGAGGTGTGGCGCGAGGTCCGCGCGGCCAACCCGTGGCTGCTGCTGGCGGCGGTCGCCATCCAGGTGCCCACCTACCTCGCCCGGGCCTGGCGCTGGCAGGCCCTGCTGCACCCGGTGGGCCCCGTGGCCCTGGTGCCGGCCGTGCGCGCCACCGTGATCGGCTTCGCCGCCAACGCGCTGCTGCCGGCCCGGGCCGGCGAGTTCCTCCGGCCCTACCTGCTGGCCCGCCGCGAGGGCATCAGCGCCACCGCCGCCTTCGCGACCATCATCCTCGAGCGCTTCTTCGACCTCGCCATCGTCGTGCTGCTCTTCGGCGCCTTCGTGGTCTGGGCCGACGAGCGCACGCTGGCCGCCGATCCGCGCCTGTTCGACGCCGTCGAAACCGCCGGCATCCTGGCGGCCGTCGTCGCCGTCGCCGTGCTGGTCGCCTTCGCCGTGCTCGCCGGCCACCCCGAGCGGCTGGGGCGGGTCACCGAGCGCCTCACTCGCGCCTTGCCCGACCGCCTGGGGCGCGCGCTGTCGAAGGCTGCCCGCCTGTTCGCCGAGGGCCTCGCCGCCATGCGGCGCCCGGCGCTGGTCGTGAAGGCGTTCGCGCTGTCGATTCCCCTGTGGCTGTCGATCGCCTGCGGCATCTGGCTGGTCGCGCGGGCGTTCCATATTACGATCCCCTTCAGCGGCACGTTCCTGATCGTGGCCCTGCTCACCGTCGGCGTCGCCGTGCCCACGCCCGGAGGCGTGGGCGGGTTCCACTACGCGTTCCGCCTCGGCGTCACCGTCTTCTACGGGGTGGCGAACGAGCGCGCGGTCGGGGCCGCGATCGTGCTGCACGCCGTGTCGTTCCTGCCGGTGGCGGCGCTCGGGCTGCTCTTCATGGCCCAGGACGGCCTCAGCCTCGGGAGGTTGAAGCAGATGGCCCAGCAACCAGACGCCGATCTCTCCGCCGCGGGTGACCGCGACCGCCCCGCCCAGGAGCCAGGGCCGACGGCCCCCCGCCGCGGCGCGCCGCTGGTGGAGGACGCCGTGGACCGGGGGACCGCGCTGTGAAGTGCCCCTACTGCGGTCACCTGGGCGACAAGGTGGTGGACTCGCGCGAGAGCCGCGAGGGCGAGGTCATCCGCCGGCGCCGCGAGTGCCTGGAGTGCGGGCGCCGCTTCACCAGCTACGAGCGGATCGACGAGATCCCCTACATGGTGGTGAAGAAGGACGGCAGCCGCGAGCGCTTCGACCGGCAGAAGGTGATCGCCGGCATGCTGAAGGCCTGCGAGAAGCGGCCGGTGAGCGTGGCCTCGCTCGAGGCCGTGGCCGACCGCATCGAGTCGGCCCTGCAGGACCGGCCCGAGCGCGAGATGTCCACCGGCGAGGTGGGGGAGGCCGTGATGGGCGAACTCAAGCGGCTCGACAAGGTCGCCTACGTCCGCTTCGCCTCGGTCTACCGGCACTTCCGCGACATCGGCGAGTTCATGACCGAACTCAAGGACCTGCTCAACACCCGGGAATCGTGAGCGCGGCCGCGCGCGGGCCCGCTCCCGCCGCGCCGGCCCCGCCGCCCTCCTGCCATGCCCCTGCGGCTCTCCGACGCCCCCGCCGCACCGCGGCCGCCCGACCCGCCGCCTCCGCGCCGCGCGCTGCGCGACAACCCGGCGCTCATCCTCGTCTGGATCGCCCTGCTCGTCGCCGCCCTGGTGGCGATGATCGCCGTCGCCAACCGCTCCGCCGAGTTCGCGCCCGACTTCCTCAGCGAGGTGGTGCTCTACGCGCTCGTGGTGGCCGACGGCACCATCCTCGTCGGCCTGCTGTTCGTCCTCGCCCGCAACCTCATCAAGCTCATCGTCGAGCGGCGGCGCGGCCTGCCCTTCGCCCGGTTCCGCTCGAAGCTGGTCTTCGTGCTGCTCGGGATGACGCTGATCCCCGCCTCGCTGGTGCTGCTGGTCGGCAGCGAGCTGATCCGCAACAGCGCCAACCGCTGGTTCAGCGCCCCGGTGGACGACGTGCTGTCGTCGGCGCGCGACGTGGCCGCCGACTACTACCAGGAGCGGCAGGCGCTCGTGGAGGTGCAGGCCGGGCGGCTGGCCGCGGTGCTCGCGGGCGTCGCGCTCGACGGCGGCGACCTGGCGGCCATCCGCGACGTGGTGGCACCGGAGGTGGTGGAGCGCGGCATCGACCTCGTGGAGGTCTACCGCGCCACGGGCGCGGGGAGCGCCGCGGCGGTGGTGCCCGTCGTGGACGTGGCGTCGGCGTCGCTGCCGCCGATCTACGCGCGGGCCGGCGCCGATCGGCTCGCGCTGCAGGCGCTCTCGGGGGGGGCCAGCGCGCCGCCGCCCGAGGCCGTCGGCGACGGCGGCGAGCTCGTGCGGGCCGCGGTGCCGGTGCGGCGGGGGAGCGGCGAGGTCACGGGCGTGGTGGTGGTCTCGGCCTACCTCGCGGGCGACCTGGCCCGCAACTCGCGCCGCATCGCGGACGCGTACGAGAGCTACCAGCAGGTGCGCGTCCTGCGCGGGCCGCTCGAGGGCGTCTACCTGACGTTCTTCCTGATGATGACGCTGCTCATCCTGGTGTCGGCCACCTGGATGGGGCTCTACCTCGCCAAGCGGATCACGCGGCCCGTGCAGCTGCTGGCCGCCGGCGCCCGGCAGATCGCGGCGGGGCACCTCGATCACCGGATCGAGCCGGAGACGCGTGACGAGTTCGGCGGCCTCGTCGAGGCCTTCAACGCGATGGCCGCCGACCTGGCCGCGAGCCAGCGGCGGCTGGAGCGCTCGCGCCTGGACCTCGAGGCGAAGAACCTGGAACTCGACGAGCGCCGCCGCTACATCGAGGCCATCCTCGAGCGCATCGCGACCGGGGTGGTCTCGGTGGACGCCTCCGGTGCGGTGACGACGGTCAACGGCGCGGCGATGCGGCTGTTGAAGCTGGACGGATCGGTGGTCGGGCAGCCGCTGGCGGCGGTGCTGCAGCGGGAGGACCTGGCGCCGCTCGCCCCGGCCCTCGAGCGCGCCGTGCGCCCGCGGGCCGCCGACCTGACGGGCCAGGAAGTGGCGCTCGCCATCGACGGCCGCGAGCTGCACCTGGCGGTGGCCAGCACGCCGCTCACGCGCGACGGCGCGAGCGAGGGCGCCGTCGTGGTGCTCGACGACGTGACGCCGCTGATTCGCGCCCAGAAGGTGGCGGCGTGGCGCGACGTGGCGCGGCGGCTCGCGCACGAGGTGAAGAACCCGCTCACGCCCATCCAGCTCAGCGCCGAGCGGCTGCGGCGCCACTTCGCGCAGGCGCCCGAGCCCGCGCGCACGCTGGTGCAGGAGTGCTCGGCGACGATCGTCCAGGAGGTGGAGTCGCTCAAGCAGCTGGTGGACGAGTTCTCGCAGTTCGCGCGGATGCCGGCGCCGCGGACGACGCTGTCGGACCTCCACGAGCTGCTGCGTGACGCGCTGGCGCTCTACCGCGGGCTGTTCGCGAGCATCGATCTCGCGCCGCGCTTCGCGGCCGCGCTGCCGCGCGTGCGCGTGGACCAGGAGCAGTTCCGCCGCGTGGTCATCAACCTGGTGGACAACGCGGTGGAGGCGATCACCGGCGCGCCGCCGCCCGGCGGGCGCGGGGTGATCACCGTGGAGACCGCCTGGGACGAGGCCAACGGCGTGGTGCGTGTCGTCGTGGCCGACAACGGGCCGGGGATCTCCGAGGAAGACCGCTCGCGGCTGTTCCTCCCGTATTATTCGACCAAGCAGCGTGGCAGCGGGCTGGGCCTCGCCATCGTCCGGCGGATCGTCGTGGAGCACGGCGGCAGCATCGAGGCGACGCCCAACGAGCCCCGCGGCACGCGGATGACGATCGAGTTGCCGGTGTAGGAGTGCTGCCTTGCGCCCTGCGCCTTGCGCCTCGAGCCCGCGCGAGCGCCCAGTGATGAGCGAAGTGAGTTGACCAGGCCGCGAGCCCCGAGGCCGTGCATGTTGCAGGCGCCCGGTGACCATCGAAGAGAGTTGACGCGGCCCCAAGGCGCAGGCCTCACGCCGCCAGGCTGATCATGCCCCCCTCCTCCATCCTCATCGTCGACGACGAAGCAGGCGTCCGCTCGTCGCTCGGCGCCGTGCTGCGCGACGAGGGCTTCCAGGTGGACGCCGTCGGCAGCGGCGAGGCGTGCCTGGAGCGCGTGGCGCGCGAGGCCTTCGACCTGATCGTGCTCGACGTGTGGCTGCCGGGGCTCGACGGCCTCGCGACGCTCGAGCGGCTGAAGGAGCGCAGCGTCGACGCGACGGTGGTGATCATCTCGGGGCACGGCAACATCGAGTCGGCGGTGCGCGCCATCAAGATGGGCGCCTTCGACTTCGTCGAGAAGCCGCTGTCGATCGACAAGATCACGCTCGTCGTCCGCAACGCCCTGCGCCAGCGGCACCTGGAGGCGGAGAACCGGGCGCTGCGGGCGCACGTGGACCGGCAGTTCACGATGGTGGGCGAGAGCCGGCCCATGCGGCAGTTGCGCGAGCAGATCGCCATGGCGGCGCCCACCAACGGCCGGGTGCTCGTCTTCGGCGAGAACGGCACCGGCAAGGAACTGGCGGCGCGCAGCGTCCACGCCCTGAGCCGGCGGCGCGCGGGGCCGTTCGTCGAGGTGAACTGCGCGGCGATCCCGGAGGAGTTGATCGAGAGCGAGCTGTTCGGCCACGTGCGCGGCGCGTTCACCGGCGCGGTGGCCGACCGGCGCGGCAAGTTCGAGGTGGCCGACGGCGGCACGCTGTTCCTCGACGAGATCGCGGACATGAGCCTGAAGACGCAGGCCAAGGTCCTGCGGGTGCTGCAGGAGCAGGTGGTCGATCGCGTCGGCGGCACGACCACGGTGCGCGTGGACGTCCGGGTCATCGCGGCCACCAACAAGGACTTGCCGGCCGAGATCCGCGCCGGGCGCTTCCGCGAGGACCTCTACTTCCGGCTCAACGTGATCCCGATCCTGGTGCCCGCGCTGCGCGAGCGCGCCGACGACATCCCGCTGCTGGCCGAGCACTTCCTGCAGCACCTGGCGCGGGAGTACGGCCGCCGGGCCAAGCACGTGTCGCCGGCGGCGATGGCGCTGCTGCGCGAATACCCGTGGCCCGGCAACGTGCGCGAGCTGCGCAACGTCCTGGAGCGGCTGATGATCATGGTGCCGGGCGACACGATCGAGCCGCGGCACCTCACCCTGCCCGGGGTCTCGGTGCCGGAGGACGCGCCGGGCGACGGCCTCGACCCCCTGCTGCCGCTGCAGGCCGCGCGCGAGCGTTTCGAGAAGGACTACATCCTGCGCGTGCTCGCCGCCCAGCGCGGCAACATGTCGCGCACGGCCGAGGCGCTCGGCGTCGAGCGCAGCAACCTCTACCGGAAGATGAAGGGCTACGGCATCGCGCCGGCGCGGCGGGGAGAGGACGACGAGCCGTGAGCCTTGCGGCCTGGGACTCGAACCTTGCGTCCTGCGCGTCGAGCCCTGCGCCTTGCGCCTGACGCCTCGAGCCCCAAGCCTCGAGGTGCTCCTGAGTCGCGGCTGTCAGGCCAGCGTAATGGGACTCGGGGCCCCAAGCCCCAAGCCCCAAGCCCCAAGCCTCAGGCCTTCCTCAACTTGTTCTCCAGCACCTGGTCGGTGGAGAAGCCTTCGAGCCGCAGGTAGTGCGCCGCCACGTTGAAGAGCGCCGAGGCAGGCACCAGCCCCACGATCTCGCTCTCGAGGACGGCCACGCCGTAGCGCTCGGCCTCGCGGACGATGGTGTCGAACACGCGGAAGATCGGCGTCTTCTCGAAGTTGGTGAGGTTCATCGACACCTGGACGACGCGACGGTCGCCGAGGTCGATGCCCATCGCCTTCACGTAGCGGAAGCCGCCGCTGCTGTGGCGCACGGCCGCGGCGATCTTCTTGGCGACGTCGAGCCGATCGGTGGCGAGGTTCACGTTGTAGGCCACCAGCGGCATCCGCGCGCCCACCACCGACGCGCCGGCCGACACGTGCGGCGCCGCCGGGCCGAAGTCCGGCGCCCAGTCGGGCTGGGCCAGCTTCGTGGCGAGGCCCTCGAACTCCCCGCGGCGGATGTCCTCGAGGTTGCGCCGCGCGGGCGTGCTGGCGGCCTCCTCGTAGAGGAAGACGGGCACCTTGAAGCGCTGGGCCACCTCGGCCGCGACCTCGCGGGCCAGGGTGACGCACTCCGCCATGGTGACGCCCTCGATCGGGATGAACGGCACCACGTCCACGGCCCCCATGCGGGGGTGCTCGCCGCTGTGGCTGCGCAGGTCGATCTCCGGCAGCGCCGCGCCGTACAACCCGAGGATGGCGGCCTTCAGCCCGGCGGCGTCGCCCGCGAGGGTGAGCACCGATCGATTGTGGGCGGCATCCGACGAGTGATCGAGCACCGTGACACCGGGCACGCGGCACGCGTCGACGCATCGGGACACGACGTCGAGGCGGCGGCCCTCGCTGACGTTGGGAACGCATTCGATGACGGCCATGCGCGAGTTTCTATCACAGGTGCGACCCGGACGGGCGTGCAGCCTGCGGCCTGGGTCTCGAGGCCCCGGGACCCCCTGCGCCGAGCCCGCGCGGCCCTGCCCGACCCGGCGCTCGAGGGCCCCCGGCGCCTAGCCCGGGCGAGCAGGACCGATGCCCCGGGGCGACGTATAATCCTCCACTGACCGGCCCCATGTCGGACCCCTCGCGCACCCTCCCCGCCGTCTCCAGCGACCCTCCCCTCGACCAGGACGCGACCATCGAGTCGTTGCTCGTCGCCGGGCTCGACCTCTACTTTGCCGGCGAGTACGAGCGCGCCATCCACGCCTGGACGCGCGTGCTGTTCCTCGACCGGGGGCACGCGCGCGCGCGGGCTTACATCGACCGCGCGCGCAAGGTGCTGGCGGAGCGGCAGCGCCAGGGCGACCTGCTCCTGCATCGCGCCATGGAGGCCTTCGACCAGGGCGACCTCGCGCTGGCCCGGACCCTGCTGGAAGAGGCGGTGGCTGGAGGGGCCCAGGACACCCAGGCGCTCGCGTTGCGCGACCGGCTCAACCGGTTGCAGGCGCTGCCCGCCCTGGCCGGCGCGCACGGGACCGCCGCGGACCGTCCGGGGCTGGCCGCCGTGGGGCGCGTCGCGCGGCCGGCGCGCCGTGTGCTGTGGCCGATGGTGGCCATCGGCGTCGCCGCCGTGGCGCTCGCCGCGGCGTGGCCGAGCGTCGTGGAGTGGGCCGCGTCGGAGCGGGCACGACCCATCCCCGTCGCCAGCACTCCCGCGATGCCAGCCCTGCCGGTGCCGTGGGCGTCCGACCTCCTGCTCGAACGCGCCAAGGGACTGTTCGAACGGGGGCACCTGCACGAGGCCGGGGCCCTGCTGGCGGGCATCCGCCTCGACGATCCCCGCCGCGACGACGCCGACCGCCTGCTCGCGGACATCCAGCGGGTGTTGCTCGCCGGGGCCGTACCGGCCCGGCCCGCGCGGGCCCAGGCCGACACGGCCGCAGGGCCCGCACGATGAAGTGCCCGAAGTGCAGCTACATCAGCTTCGACACGCCGGCGCGGTGCAGGAACTGCGGATACGACCTCACCGTGCACACCGACACGCCGGCCCCCGTGGACGGTCCGCTGCGTGACGGCGGAGCGGGCGACGGCCCGCTGCCCGACCTGGCGCTGCGCAACCCGCCCGACGGCGTCGCGCCGCCGGAACGCTCGCGGGCGGGCGCCATCGACTTGCCGCTGTTCGACGCGCCCGTCCCGGGCCTCGACGACACGCCCCTGATCTCGGCGCCGTCGCCACCCCGGGCGCCGCTGAGCGTGCGTCGCGCCACGCCCGACCCCTCTCGGTTGCCGAAGCCGGGGCGCCAGCGCCCCGCGCGCAACGGGCCGCCGGCGATCTCGGCCCCGTCGCACCAGGCGCCCACGCCAACGTCGCTGCCGGCACGGCCGCCGGCGATCGTGGGCCGCGACGCGGATCCGGAGCCCCTCGACGTCCCCGGCCTGC
>JADHED010001774.1_pt1 | contig 16979 bp, 16 predicted proteins | sample 8952041 | NCBI WGS metagenome assembly JADHED01 (sample SAMN16124423, study PRJNA663239) | bioreactor sludge metagenome | isolation source: sludge (control) | place: India:Bengaluru | collected 2018-09-08
AGTGCTGCAAGGTCGCCTCGATGGCGCGTTGCACCTTGCGCGGCGTGCCCACGCCAATGGTGTCGGCCACATCCACGCGCTGCACGCCAATGCCCTTGAGCAGGCCCGCCAGGTACGCCACGCGCTCTGGGGCAATGTCGCCTTCGTACGGGCAGCCCACAGTACAGCTCATGGCGCCGCGCACGCGGATGCCGGCGGCCAGCGCCGCCTCCACCACGGGTGCAAAACGCTCGATGCTCTCGGCAATGCTGCAGTTGATGTTGCGCTGGCTGAAGGCCTCACTGGCCGAGCTGAACACCACGATCTCGTCGGGCTTGTCGAGCACCGCTGCCTCAAAGCCCTTGAGGTTGGGCGTGAGTACCGAATACGCCACACCCGGCTGGCGCGCGATGCCACTCATTACCTCGTGGTTGTCGCCCATCTGCGGCACCCATTTGGGCGAAACGTAGCTGGTGACCTCGATCTCCAGCAGCCCCGCCTGCTGCAGGCGGTGCACCAGCTCTACCTTGACGGCGGCGGGCACGGGGGTTTTCTCGTTCTGCAGGCCGTCGCGGGGGCCCACGTCGATGAGCCGTACGCGAGAGGGGATGGAGGAAGTCATGAAAGGCCTCAACAAATGGAAAACACGCGCAATCAATAGCCGCGTGCGGGGTTGACGATGCCCGCCACCGCCTCGCCGCGCTCCAGCGCCGCCATCTTGCGGGCGATCTGGGAAATGCTTTCGTCGCGCAGCGTGCGCGCCGAGGTGTGCGGGGTGATGGTGATGCGGGGGTGGTTCCAGAACGCATGGCCCGCAGGCAGCGGCTCGGTGCGGAACACATCGAGCGTGGCGCCCGCCACATGGCCGCTGTCGATCAAGGCCAGCAAGTCTTCCTCCACCAGATGCGCTCCGCGCGCCACGTTGATGACATAGGCACCCGGCTGCAGGCGGCTCAGCGTGTCCTGGTTCATCACATTGGCCGTCTCTGGCGTGAGTGGCAGCAGGTTGACCAGAACCCGGCTGGCTGCCAGAAAGTCGTTGAACTGCTCGGCACCCGTGAAGGCGCGCACGCCGTCAATGGCCTTGGGGCTGCGACTCCAGCCGTTGATGGGAAAGTCAAACTGCGCCAGCGCCTTGGCCACACGCTCGCCCAGAACGCCCAGGCCCATCACGCCGATGGGAAAGTCGCTGCGCAGGCGCGGTTTGCGGTAGCCCCAACGCCCGGCCGCCATGTCGGCCTCGTAGTCATCGAACTCGCGAAAGTGGCGGATGACCGCATGGCACACATATTCGGCCATCTGCACGGCCATGCCAGCGTCGTCCAGCCGCACCACGAGCGCCTGGGGTGGCAGGCGCAGCTTGAGCAGCGCATCCACACCCGCGCCGATGTTGAACAGGGCTTTGAGGCCCACCTGCTCTTCCATGAACTGGTGGGGCGGGGCCCAGACCACGGCGTAGTCGGCCTGTGGCGCGCCCGGCTGCCACACGGAAATTTCAGCGCCGGGCAGCGCGGCCGCCAGGCCCTGCAGCCAAGGCTCGGCCTTGGTATCAGTACAGCAAAAGGTGATTTTCATGGCTGCCGAGCGTACAGCGCCCCGCCGCTGCCTGCTGTCACGCAGCGGAAAGCTTGAGCAGCTCGGCCCCTTCGGTCACCTGGTCCCCGGGCGCGTAGAGCAGCTCCTGCACCACGCCATCGGCAGGGGCGGCAATGGTGTGTTCCATCTTCATGGCTTCCATCACGGCCAGCGGTTGGCCCTTGGTCACGGCATCGCCCGCCTTCACTGCAAACGACACCACCTTGCCTGGCATGGGGGCCGTGAGGCGCCCGCCTTCGGCTGCGGCTTCGCCCGAGTGGGCCAGCAGGTCGATGGATGTGATCTGCGTGGCGCCCAGCGGGGTGAACACATGGTCCACCTCGCCCTGCGGGTAGACGGCGGCGCGGGTGCGCTGGCCGGCGAATTGCAGTTCGATGCCGCTCGTACGCTGCTCGAACACCAGGGGGCTGGTCACCATGGCCTCGCCACTGCCTACCGACAGAGTCAGGCTGCCGCCGCGCTCGTAAGTCAGCGATGCCTTGACGTGCTCGCCAGCAAACTCAAATTCAAAACGGCGTTGCACCACGCCGTGCGTGTGGAAACCGTCGCGGCGGCTAAACGGGTCCACGCCTTCGCTGGCGCGCTCGTGCAGCAGCGTTTGGGCCACGGCTGCGGCAGCGGCCAACGACAAGCCCACAGGTTCCTGGTGAAACAGCACGGCCTGCTCACGCTGAATGAGGGCGGTGTCGAGCTTGGCCTGGGCAAACGAATCGGTGCGGGCCACGCGGCGCAGGAACTGCACGTTGGTCGCCAGGCCCACGATGTGGGTCTGCGCCAGGGCTTCGTCCAAGCGCGCCAGCGCCTGCTCGCGCGTGTCGCCATGCACGATGAGCTTGGCCACCATGGAGTCGTAGAAGGGGCTGATTGCATCGCCCTGGCGCACGCCGGAATCGACGCGCACCGAGCCCCGCTCAAAGGTCACACACTCGGGCAGCGCATACACATTCAGCGCGCCGGTAGCGGGCAAGAAGTTGTTGTCAGGGTTCTCGGCACAAATGCGGGCCTCGATGGCATGGCCGGTGATGCGCAGGTCTTCCTGCTTCAGCGGCAGCGGTTCGCCCGAGGCCACGCGCAGCTGCCACTCCACCAGATCGAGGCCGGTGATGGCTTCGGTCACGGGGTGCTCCACCTGCAGGCGGGTGTTCATCTCCATGAAGTAGAACTTCATCTGCTCGGGCGCGTCGTAGCCGCCGGGCTGCTCCACGATGAACTCCACTGTGCCCGCGCCCACATAGTTCACAGCGCGCGCGGCAGCCACGGCGGCCTCGCCCATGCGGGCGCGCAGCTCGGGCGTCATGCCGGGGGCGGGGGCTTCTTCCAGCACCTTCTGGTGGCGGCGCTGCACCGAGCAATCGCGCTCAAACAGGTACACACAGTTGCCGTGCGTGTCGCCAAACACCTGGATCTCGATGTGGCGCGGGCGCTGCACGTATTTCTCCACCAGCACCGCATCGTCGCCAAAGCTGTTGATGGCCTCGCGCTTGCAGGAATCAAGGGCGGCAGCGAAGTCTTCGGCCTTGTCCACGGCACGCATGCCCTTGCCACCACCACCGGCGCTGGCCTTGATGAGCACGGGGTAGCCAATGCGGTCGGCCTCGCGTTGCAACAGCGCCGGGTCCTGGTCCGCACCGTGGTAGCCGGGCACCAGGGGCACCTGGGCTTGCTCCATCAGGCGCTTGGACTCGGCCTTCAGCCCCATCGCATTGATGGCGCTGGCAGGCGGGCCGATGAAGACCAGGCCCGCGTCGGCACAGGCCTTGGCAAAGTCTTCGTTCTCGCTCAGAAAGCCGTAGCCGGGGTGGATGGCCTGCGCGCCCGTGGCCTTGGCCGCGTCGATGATGCGTTCCCAGCGCAGGTAGCTGTCCTTGGGCGCGCTGCCGCCAATGTGCACGGCCTCATCGCACACGGCCACATGCTTGGCCTGCGCGTCGGCGTCGGAATACACGGCGACGGTCTTCACGCCCAGACGCTTTGCAGTCGCTGCGACACGGCAGGCGATCTCGCCGCGATTAGCGATCAGTATCTTGTTAAACATTGCGCCCTCCTGCGGCGAGATCGCCTGCGCACGCTACGCGTGCCATACGATTTGTCGAAACGGTTGCTGAGCAACCGTTTTCACCGCGGTTTGCAATCAGAATCTTTTTGAACATTTAAGCCACCTTGGCAAAACCAGAAAAGAAAGAAGACAAGCGCCGCACCACGGCGCGCAAAAACTTGAACAGCACCACCAGCAGCAGTACCGACACGACCACCATCACCACCAGCGCCACACCAAACGCCACCGGGTACTGCGTGGCCAGCCACACCACGGCCACCACCAGGCCATCCTCAAAGAACGACAGACCCCAGTTGGAAAAAGGCTCTGGCGAGGTGTTCACCGCCGCGCGCGTGGTCATCTTGGTGGCCAGCGCGGTGGCCGAGAGCGAGCCCCCCAGCAACCCCGCCACCACAGCCATCGTGGCGTTGTCAGCGCCAAACACGCCGTAGGCCAGCGCCGCGCCTGCGGGCACGCGGATGAAGGCGTGCGCTGCATCCCAGGCACTGTCCACCCAGGGCACCTTGTCGGCAAAAAATTCCACCAGCAACATGGCACCGCTCACCATCAGCACCAGGGGGTTTTGCAACACGGCCAGGCCCGGCGGCAGCGGCATCCAGCCCAGCACGCCCATCATCCCCACCAGGAAAACCACCGCGTACAGCCGAAACCCACTGGCCCAGCCCAGCGCCGCCGCCAATGCCAGCAGGCTGGGCATGTCGAGCTGCGCAGCCGCCGTGGCCGCCGCATCACCCACAGCGCGCGCGGTGCTGCCGTCCACATGCAGCCCCAGCGTGTGGAGCCACTGCACGATGTTGAACCAGAGGGTGTCCATGGCCTACTTGTACCGATCAGCCCAACCAGGCGGGTTTGCGCTTGTTGAGGAAGGACTGCACGCCTTCCTTGCCCTCGTCGCTGGCGCGGATGTCGGCAATGCCCTGCACGGTGGCGGCAATCAGCCCGGCGTTGATCTCACGCTCGGCCACATCCATCACCAGCTTCTTGCACACGCGCACGGCGTTGGGGCTGGCGGTGGTCAGGGCCTTGAGCAGTTCGTCCACTTTGGCATCGAGCTGATCAGCAGTCACCACCTCGTGCACAAAGCCGATGCGCAGCGCCTCGGCCGCGCCGAAACGCTCGGCCGTCAGAAAGTAACGGTGCGCAGCGCGCGCGCCCATGGCACGGATCACGTAGGGGCTGATGGTGGCGGGGATGAGACCCAGCTTCACCTCGCTCAGGCAAAAACCTGCGGTATCCACCGCCACGGCCATGTCGCACGCGGCCACCAGGCCCATGCCCCCGGCGTACACATCGCCCTGCACGCGGGCTATTGTTGGCTTGGGGCATTCGTAAATCACGCGCAGCATCTCGGCCAGCTTGCCCGCGTCGGCGATGTTTTCATCGCGCGTGTAGTCGGCCATGCGGCGCATCCAGTTCAGGTTGGCACCGGCACAGAATGCGGGGCCTTCGGCCGCCAGCACCACGGCGCGCACATCGGTGCGGCTGCCCACGTCCACAAAGGCGGCCGTGATCTCGGCAATGACTTCGTCGCTGAAGGCGTTGCGAATCTCCGGCTGCGTGAGCGTGATGCGCGCCACGGCGCCGGTCTGGTTGATGGAAAGGTTCTGACTGCTCATGGCTTGGTCGGGTTTTGCAGAAAGTAGACAAGGTCCAGCTCGGGGCAAGGCTGGCCCAGCGCCGTCAATGCGGCAGTGATCTGGCCCCGGTGGTGTGTGCCGTGGTTGAACACATGCGCCAGCGTGGCCGCAAAGGGCAACGACGCAGCGGTGCCGCGCATGGTGGTGTAGTCGAGCGTGCCGTTCCAGCGGTCCGGCTTGAACGAGGCGATGAGCGGCGCCCAACGGGCCGCTCCTTCGCGCAGGCGGGCATCGAGCTGCGCGCGGTCACTCTCGAGCTCGGCGTCCAAAGCCACCCTGGGCGAGATGCCTTCGGCAAAGCGCACAAACCACAGATGGTGCTCACCCACCAGCAGGTGGTTGAGCGTGCCGTGAATACTTTTGAAGAACAGGCCCACATCGCGCCGGTAATCACCATCCGGCAGCGACCGCACGGCATCGAGCACTCGCGCAGTGGCCCACACGTTGTAGCACGCGAGCTGGGTGAAGTGGGCAACAGCGTCCATGGCAGCTCCAGGTTCTGGCTCTGGCGGGGTTACATCCGGAACAGGCCGAACTTGGTGTCTTCAATCGGCGCGTTGCGCGTGGCCGCCAGGCCAAGCGCCAGCACGCGGCGGGTATCGGCAGGGTCGATCACACCGTCGTCCCACAGGCGTGCCGTGGCGTAGTAAGGGTGGCCCTGGTCTTCGTACTGGCGGCGGATGGGGGCCTTGAAGGCTTCTTCTTCCTCCATGCTCCACTGCCCACCTTTGGCCTCAATGCCGTCGCGCTTCACCGTGGCCAACACGCCAGCGGCTTGCTCACCGCCCATCACGCTGATGCGCGCGTTGGGCCACATCCACAGGAAGCGGGGGCTGTACGCGCGGCCGCACATGCCGTAGTTGCCTGCGCCAAAGCTGCCGCCGATGATGATGGTGAACTTGGGCACGCTCGCCGTGGCCACGGCCGTGACCATCTTGGCGCCATTGCGCGCGATGCCTTCGTTTTCGTACTTGCGGCCGACCATGAAGCCGGTGATGTTCTGCAGGAACACCAGCGGGATCTTGCGCTGGCAGCACAGCTCGATGAAGTGCGCGCCTTTGAGCGCCGACTCGCTGAACAGGATGCCGTTGTTGGCGATGATGCCCACAGCCATCCCCTCGATGCGCGCAAAGCCGCAAACCAGCGTGGTGCCGTAGCGCGCCTTGAACTCGTCGAACTCGCTGCCATCGACGATGCGGGCGATGATCTCGCGCACATCGAAGGGCTTGCGCGTGTCCACAGGGATCACGCCATAGAGTTCTTCTGCTGCAAATTTAGGAGCTACTGGCGCTTGATCTGCGGGCGCTGGAGCCTTATTTTTATTCAAATTGCGTACCGCATTGCGTGCGAGCTGCAACGCGTGCAGGTCGTTTTGCGCCAGGTGGTCTGCCACGCCCGACAGGCGCGTGTGCACGTCGCCGCCCCCTAAGTCTTCGGCACTCACCACTTCGCCCGTGGCGGCTTTGACCAGCGGCGGGCCGCCCAGGAAGATGGTGCCCTGGTTCTTCACGATGATGGATTCGTCGCTCATGGCGGGCACATACGCGCCGCCCGCAGTGCACGATCCCATCACCACCGCGATCTGGCTGATGCCCATGGCGCTCATGTTGGCCTGGTTGAAGAAGATGCGGCCAAAGTGGTCGCGGTCGGGGAAGACCTCGTCTTGGTTCGGCAGGTTGGCGCCTCCAGAGTCCACCAGGTAGATGCAGGGCAAGTGGTTCTGCTGCGCCACCTCTTGCGCGCGCAGGTGCTTCTTGACGGTGAGCGGGTAGTAGGTGCCGCCCTTTACCGTGGCGTCGTTGCACACAATCATGCAGTCCACGCCGCTCACGCGGCCAATGCCCGCGATGAGCCCCGCACAAGGCGCGTCGTTGTTGTACATATTCAGCGCGGCCAGCGGCGCGAGTTCGAGGAACGGCGTACCGGGGTCCAGCAGCATCTGCACGCGTTCGCGGGGCAGCAGCTTGCCGCGCGCGGTGTGCTTGGCGCGGGCGGCTTCACCGCCGCCCTGGGCGACCTTGTCAAGCTGGGCGCGCAGGTCATCCACCAGCGTGCGCATGGCGGCGGCGTTGGCCAGAAAGTCCGCCGAGCGGGCGTTGAGTTGGGTGTCAAGAATGGTCATACGTGTGGCTCTTCAAGCAGTCTTTTGTTCTTCCAGACCCAGCAGGTCCTTCATCTCGTCGCGGATCTTGAACTTCTGGATCTTGCCCGTCACCGTCATCGGAAAGCTGGTGACAAAGCGGATGTAGCGCGGCACCTTGTAGTGCGCAATCTGGCCCTTGCAGAAGGCGCGGATGTCGTCCTCGGTCGGCTTGGTGCCGGGCTTGGCGATGATCCAGGCGCAAAGCTCTTCGCCGTACTTCTGGTCGGGCACGCCCACCACCTGCACGTCCTGCACCTGCGGGTGGCGGTACAAGAATTCTTCAATCTCGCGCGGGTAGATGTTCTCGCCGCCACGGATCACCATGTCCTTGATGCGGCCGACGATGTTCACGTAGCCCTCGGCATCCATCGTGGCCAGGTCGCCGGTGTGCATCCAGCCGTCGGCGTCGATGGCCTCATGCGTTTTGGCGGCGTCTTCCCAATAGCCGTGCATTACCGAATAGCCCTTGGTGCAGAACTCGCCACGCTCACCACGGGGCACGGTGGCACCCGTTTCGGGGTCCACGATCTTGATCTCCAGATGCGGCTGCACCTGGCCCACGGTCGATACGCGCTTTTCCAGCGGTGTGTCGGTGCTGCTCTGGCAGCTCACGGGACTGGTCTCGGTCATGCCGTAGGCGATGGTGATCTCGCGCAGGTTCATCTGCCCCACCACGCGCTTCATCACCTCGGTAGGGCAAGGCGAGCCCGCCATGATCCCGGTGCGCAGCGTGCTGAGGTTGAACTCGGCAAAGCGCGGGTGGTCCAGCTCAGCAATGAACATGGTGGGCACGCCGTGCAGGCCGGTGCAGCGCTCGTCCTGCACCGTTTGCAGCACCGTCAGCGGGTCAAACCCATCATTGGGGTACACGATGGCAGCGCCGTGCGTGAGACAGGCCAGGTTGCCCAGCACCATGCCAAAGCAGTGGTACAGCGGCACGGGGATGCACAGCCGGTCTGCAGGCGTGAGCTTCATGCACTCGCCGATGAAGAAACCGTTGTTCAGGATGTTGCGATGCGTGAGCGTGGCGCCCTTGGGAAAACCCGTGGTGCCGCTGGTGAACTGGATGTTGATGGGGTCGGCTGCTTTCAGCGTGGCCGCCACCTGCACCAGACGAGGGTCGGCCGGGTTGCCGCGTGCGATCAGGTCGCTAAAGCGCAGCAGGCCGGGTTCGTCTTCGCCCTGCCCAGCCACGTCGATCCAGACCACCGTGTTCAGGTGCGGCAACTGCTGGGCCTCCAGCGCACCGGGCGTGCCATGCGCCCACTCAGGCGCAAGTTCGCGCAGCATGCCCAGGTAGTCGCTGGTCTTGAAGCGCGCCATGGTCACCAGCAGCTTGCAGCCCACCTTGTTCAGCGCGTATTCCACCTCGGCCGTGCGGTAGGCCGGGTTGATGTTGACCAGCACCAAGCCCACCTGCGCGGTGGCCAGCTGCATCAGCACCCATTCGGCGTTGTTGTGCGACCAGATGCCCACGCGATCACCCGGCACCAGCCCCAGGCCCAGCAGCGCACTGGCCAGGCGGTGGGCTTCGGTCTGCAACTGGGCGTAGGTGTAGCGGCGGCCCTGGTGCACGCTCACCAGCGCCTCGTGGTCAGGCTGGCGGGCCACCATGTCGGCAAAAAAGGCGCCGATGGTCTGCTCGATCAGGGGAACATCGGTAGCGCCACGGGCGTAGCTGTCCACCAGCGGTGCGGATTGTGTTGCGGCTGCAGTCGTCACGGGTTTGTCTCCTCGGTCATCCGGCCAGCGCGGGCAGAGCGCGCAGGGCGAGCCATTCGAAAGCATAGGCAAGCATAGAAGCCCACGGCCCGGCCGGGTTGCCACAATGGTTGCAAATCGTGCCACGGCTGGCACACTCTCTGACGTGAAGCCAACTGCCCCAACCAACCACCGTTTGTCCCCCCCCGCCACAGCCCCCGCTGCCACGGCCATCGCACCGGCAGCCACGCCGATAGCATTCGTGCGTGCTATTGTTATGGCCTACGAGCGGCGCGGCATGAGCCCCGAACGCGCCCTGTCCCAGGCACAGATTGCGCCGCAGCTGCTGCAAGACGACAGCGCCCGCATCACCGCGTGGCAGATGGAACAGATCTCCGACGCCGCCATGCAGGAGCTGGACGACGAAGCCCTGGGCTGGTTCAGCCGCCGCCTGCCCTGGGGCAGCTACGGCATGCTGGCCCGCGCCAGCATCAGCTCGCCCACGCTGCAGGTGGCCCTGGCCCGCTGGTGCCGCCACCACGGCCTGCTGGCGGACGACATTGCACTGCAGCTCACCACCACCGGCGACACCGCCACCCTGGCTATCACCGAGGCCCGCGACCTGGGCGCGCTGCGCGAGTTCTGCCTGGTGTCGGTGCTGCGCAATGCCCACGGCCTGGCCTGCTGGATGGTGGACTCGCGCATCCCCCTCATCGCTGCCGAGTTTGCATTCGACGCACCGCCGCACGCCGATGCGTATGCCGTGCTGTTCCGTGGCCCGTCCACGTTTGGCGCCCCGCGCACCGCCATCCACTTCGACGCCCGCTACCTGCACCTGCCCCTGCGCCGCGACGAGCAGGCCCTGCGCCAGATGCTGCAGCACGCCCTGCCCCTGACCGTGCTGCACTACCGCCGCGACCGCCTGCTGGTGCAGCGCGTGCGCCAGCTGCTGGCCGCCCCCCTGCCAGGCCAACCCGCCCACGCCCTGCCCCAGCACAGCGCCGAATCCCTGGCCGCGCTGCTGCACGTATCGCCGCGCACGCTGCACCGGCAGTTGAAGGAGGAAGGTGCCACGCTGCAGGGCTTGAAAGACGAGGTGCGCCGCACCCGCGCGGTGGAGCTGCTGCACCGCACACAGCGGCCGATCAAGCAGGTGGCGGAGGCGGCGGGGTTTGAGAACGAGAAGAGTTTTATCCGGGCGTTTAAGGGGTGGACGGGGCAGTCGCCGGCGGAGTTTCGGAGGGTGGTGAGGGTATAAGCAAAGGGTGAGGCAGATCGACCAAGTTGCTCGGCGACATGCTGCGAGCTATAACGAATCGCCTACTCACCATTAGCGACATTCCTAGGCATATGCGCTGCCTGGGAACACTTGGTCTCCGCCCTCAAACTCACTTCATCATGTCCACTTCTACTGGTCCGACAGACACAACAATTAGGCGGCTTTTTGCCTTATCGATGAATCGCTGCGCGTTCCCAAATTGCCAGACCCCGGTGCTAGACCAGCACTCAAACACCATCTTGGCTGAGGTCTGTCACATACACGCGCGCAACGAGCGAGGGCCGCGCTATGACCCGAAGCAGACTGATGCAGAACGGCACGGGTTTGATAACTTGATTCTCCTATGTGGCGTCCACCACAAGTTAATCGATGCACCCGAGAACGCTCATCGATTCTCGGCGAGCGAACTTATCGCGCTTAAGGCTCGCCATGAAGGCGAAGCGCGAACAGTTCCGATGCCTGTCGTTGAACTTACGGATGAACAACTCTCCGCTCTGCAATCCGCAGCCATCGCATACGAGAGTGGATCGATTCACAACGACTTTCGGCACGCCACGTTCCGCGTCGGAGGGGAAGGCGGGCAGATGGGCGGCGGAGGGGGAGGCGGCGGAATCCTAACGATTGTGGGAACTACTCGAATACCAGCGGACACTTGCCTGGACGGCGAAGATGGAAAGCTCCCGGGTGGGGGTGGTGGTGGCGCTGGCGCAATTCAATACATTGGACGGCCGGTTGACACAGATGACTTAGCTCACGGGCTGCGCATCTGCAGCCTAGTACTGGCAAATGCTGTCTCATGGTCGGGGGCGCTCATGAATGTATTGGGGGCTGGGTGGACCTACATTGTCATTCCGTCGACCCCGTTCAGGGTTCGCACCCTCCTGCTTCTTACCTTCGAATTCGGAGACATTGAAGCGTTGGAACTGTTACGTATAACTATTCAAATCAACACGCCGTCCCGCACTATTGCTTCAGAGTACGTGATTGACGTCGAGGTACCAAGTAGCCGCGATCTAGTTAAACGCGCTTCACGGTCCCAGTATTTAGAGTTTGATGTCACTGAGCTCGGAATCTGGAGCATCACTGTTAGTTCATCTACCCACGTACTTGGCGTCCATCATTTCGAATGTCGCACTGATTAATTTGCAATCGCTCGCTTTTGTAGTCGGGCAGCAATTTATCTATCAGTCGGACGCCACCAAGTTTTATTCGGAATGTCAATACACCTCCACCACTGCATCAGCGCCCGCTCCTTCCGCCCCCTGTGGATGCTCGAAGAGCTGCAACTGCCCTACCAGCTCCACATGCTGCCCTTCCCGCCGCGCGCCAAGGCGCGGTGGTTTCTGGATGAGAACCCGCTGGGCACGGTGCCGCTGCTGGTGCAGGGCGCCGCGCCGAATGAGGTGCGCATGACTGAATCGGCCGCGATGTGCCAGTACCTCGCCGCCACACACCCCGACGCGGGGCTGGATGTGGCGCCCACGCACCCGGCGTATGGCGCGTACCTGAACTGGCTGCACATGAGCGATGCCACGCTGACCTTTCCGCAGACGCTGGTGCTGCGCTATGGGCGGTTTGAGCCGGCAGAGCGCAAGCAACCGCAGGTGGTGGAGGACTACAGCCGCTGGTTTCTGGCACGGCTGCGCGCCGTGGAGACCGCGCTGACCCACGGCGCCAGCGACTACCTGTGTGCAGGCCGCTTCACTGCGGCGGATGTGGCGGTGGGTTATGCGCTGCTGCTGGCGCAGCACCTGGGGCTGATTGCGCAATTTGGCCCGGCCACCCAGGCCTACTGGCAGCGGCTGCAGCAGCGGCCCGGTTACCAGCGGGCGATGGCAGCGCAGGTGCGTGCCGCTGAAGAGCAAGGCGTACCCACCACGCCCGCACCCGATACGCAGCCCTGAGAACCTGTTCAAAGTCTTTTTGCGATCGCGCGGGGTGCCGTAAACAGGCTCTGAGGTCAGCAGCCCAGCAACTCTGGCAGCTCCGCCATGCTGCGAAACACGTGCTGCGCGCCCGCAGCCCGCAGCGCGGCACCGTCGTCCAGCGGCGCGTAGGCAAACACGGTGGCCCCGGCCGCCACGCCAGCGGTCACCCCTGTCACCGTGTCTTCGACCACCGCACAGCGCGTGGGCGCGGCCTGCAGCGCTGCGGCGGCGGCCAGGTACACGTCGGGGGCGGGCTTGGTGGCGGGCATCTCATGGCCGCTGAAAATGCGGCCCGCAAAGTACGGTGCTAGGCCCACCTTGGCCAGCTGCATCTCGACCTTGAAACGGTCGGCCCCCGAGGCACAGGCAATGCGCCCGTCATGGTGGGCGTGCACGCGCTCGACGGCGCCGTGGATGTGCTCGATGGCGGTGAGCTGCGCCTCCAGCGCGGCGTTGCGGCGGGCGTAGAAGGCCGACATCCATTCGTCGGTCAGCGGGCGGCCGGTGTGGTGCTCAATGCGCGCGGCCTCGCTGCGCACCATCTTGCCGATGAAGAGGCGCATGCACTCTTCGGGCGTCAGCACCCACCCGGCCTCAGCCAGCATGTCACGCAGCACGCCGTTGGTGATGGGCTCGCTGTCTACCAGCACACCGTCGCAGTCAAACAGGATTGCTTCAAATTTCATAGCTATCTGGGCATGTTGCACTAGCGCTTGGGGTGGTTTTGGCTTGAATTTCAGCCATGCAGGTCTCCATCGACATAGAACCAGCGCCCGCCCTCGCGCACAAAACGGCTGGTCTCGTGCAGGCGCACGGCACGGCCTGCCACACGGTAGCGGGCCACAAACTCGACCACGGCGTGGTCGGCATCGGTGGTGGCGTATCGGCGCACGTCCAGCCCGAGCCATTTGGCGCCCGCATTAAAGTCGAGCGTGGCCGGGCGGGTGCTGGCGTGCCAGGTGGCCTGCAGGTAGTCGGCCCGCTCACACACAAAGGCGGTGTAGCGCGACCGCATGAGGCTTTCGGCATCAGGGGCTGCCATGGCATCCAACCCAGGCGCGACCAGGTAGCGGCCGCAACAGCTGGCGAAGGGCAAGTGGGTCGCGCCTTTGCCCTTGTTGCCACCCGGGCCTGCAGGCGCCAGGCGCCCGCAGGGGCAGGGGTCGTTAGGCCGTGGCAAAGGCATCGTGACGCCTCTCAGCGCAAGGCCCCAAACACCTTGCGGGCGATGGCGCTGCCGGCGGCGGCCGGGTCCTGGCGGATCTTGCGCTCTTCTTCGCCGATCATGAGGTACAGGCCGTCCAGCGTCTTGCCGGTGACGTACTGCGCCAGGTTGGCGTCTTCGGCCTTCAGCAGGCCAAAACTCGCGGCCTTGCCGGCGAAGGCGTTGTACTTCTGCGTGAGGCCGATCTTCTCGGTGGCCTGGTTCACGACAGGCAGAAAACGCTGGCCCAGGGGCGTGCGCGTCTTCTCGGCAAAGAAGGCGGTCACCGAGTTGTCGCCGCCGGTGAGGATGTTCTTGGCGTCGGTCACCGTCATGTTTTGCACCGCCCCCACCAGCAGTTCCTTGCCCATGGGCACGGCCGCTTCGGCTGCGCGGTTGATGGACACCACCAGCTCGTCAATGCGCTTGCCCTGGCCCAGGGACTTCATGACCTTGGCTGCGTCGTCCAGGTAGCCAGGCAGGCCGATGCGCACCTTGGGGTTGCCCAGAAAACCGTCATTGCGGCCCAGCAGCGACACGGCCGCCTGCGCGCCCTGGGTCAGCGCGGCCTTGAGGCCGCTGGAGGCGTCGGCATTGGTGAGGTCGCCCAGCGACAGCGCCCAGGCATGTTGCGCGGTGGCGCACAGCAGTGCCCCCATGAGGCTGGTTTGTTGGAATTGGCGGCGTTGCATGGATCGGTTCTTTCAAGAAGGAGCACGGGCGGCCCCCGATGGACAGCCACGGGAACGCGCAGAGACGGTGATTGCGGGATTTTCGCTCACCGCATCGAAGGGGCGCAGCAGGCCGTAGACTGCCAGCACCCAAGCATTCAACAAGGAACCTTGCAATGTGGGAAATGAGCGTGCCGTGGTGGGAATTTATCGTGCGCGGCGTGGTGGTGTATCTGTTTCTGCTGGTGTTCATGCGCCTGTCGGGCAAGCGGCAGACGGGCCAGTACGAGCCGTTTGACCTGATCCTGCTGCTGATCCTGTCGAACGCGGTGCAAAACTCGATGAACGCGGGCGACAACTCGCTGGTGGGTGGGCTCATCTCGGCCAGCACGCTGATGCTGTGCCACGTGGCCCTGGCCCGGCTGGCGTTTCACTTTCCGCGCATCGGGCGCTGGGTGGACGGCCAGGCGCAGGTGCTGATCGACAAAGGCCAGCTGAACCAGGCCCTGATGCGCAAGGAGCTGCTGACCCGGGACGACGTGGAGGCCGCGCTGCGTGCTGGCGGCTGCCTGCACGCGCACGAGGTAGAGCGCGCGACCATCGAAACCAACGGCCAGATCACCGTGGTGCTGCGCCGCCGTGGCGATGAGAGCTGACCCGTCGGTCCAAGCGCCTGCTACCGCCCCAACCACACAACCTGATATGACTGCACTGAATGTTCTGGGCACCATGCTGATGCCCTGCTCCTACGACCCGCTGACCGGCTTTTACCGCGACGGCTGCTGCAACACCGACGAGCACGACCACGGCACCCACGTGATCTGCGCTCGCATGACGCAGGCGTTTCTGGACTTCTCACTGTCGCGGGGCAACGACCTCATCACCCCCCGGCCCGAGTACCGGTTTGCAGGCCTCAAACCCAACAACCGCTGGTGCCTGTGCGCCCTGCGCTGGAAGGAGGCCTACGAGGCGGGCGTGGCACCGCCGGTGATCCTGGAATGCACCCATGCGCGTGCCCTGGAGTTTGTGACGCTGACGCAGTTGCAGAGCGCGGCGCTGAACGCTGGCTGAACAGGAAAGAAGCCGACCGTACGTCGCGCCGTGCAGCCCGCCCTGCGATCTAGGCCAGCGCGCGCTGGATGATGATCTTCTGCACGTCGCTCGTGCCTTCGTAGATCTGGCACACGCGCACGTCGCGGTAGATGCGCTCCACCGGGAAGTCGTTGACCACGCCATACCCGCCCAGCGTCTGGATGGCGGCGCTGCACACACGCTCGGCCATCTCGCTGGCGAAGAGCTTGGCCATGGCGGCTTCCTTCAGGCAGGGCTTGCCCGCATCGCGCAGCGCGGCGGCGTGCCAGATGAGCTGGCGCGCGGCCTCGATCTGCGTGGCGCAGTCGGCCAGGCGAAAGCCCACAGCCTGGTGGTTGAAGATGGCGGTGCCGAAGCTCTCGCGGTCCTTGGAATACGCCAGCGCCGCATCAAAGGCGCTGCGCGCCATACCCACGCTTTGGGCGGCGATGCCGATGCGCCCGCCTTCGAGTGCGCCCAGGGCGATCTTGTAGCCCTCGCCTTCGGCACCAATGAGGTTCTCGGCCGGGATGCGGCAGTTGTCGAAGTTGATCTGCGCGGTGTCGCTGCTGTGCTGGCCCAGCTTGTCTTCCAGCCGCGCCACCACGTAGCCGGGGTTGCTGGTGGGCACGAGGAAGGCGCTCATGCCCTTCTTGCCCGCACCCTTGTCGGTGACGGCGATGACGATGGCGACATGGCCGTTCTTGCCGCTGGTGATGAACTGCTTGACGCCATTGATCACGTATTCATCGCCCTGCTTGACGGCCGTAGTGCGCAGCGCGGACGCGTCGGAGCCCACATGCGGCTCGGTCAGGCAAAACGCGCCCAGCATCTCGCCACGCGCCAGCGGCGTGAGCCAGTCGCGCTTTTGCTGCGCGTTGCCGTAGCGCATGAGGATGGCGTTGACCGGGCAGTTGGTCACGCTGATGGCGGTGCTGGTGCCGCCGTCACCGGCAGCGATTTCTTCGAGCACCAGGGCCAGCGTCACGTAGTCCAAGTTGGCACCGCCAAACTCTTCGGGCACGCAGATGCCGTAGGCGCCCAGCGCGGCGAGGCCCTGGTGGGCTTCTTTGGGGAAGTGGTGTTCCTTGTCCCAGCGCGCGGCGTGCGGCCACAGCTCGGTCTGGGCGAAGTCGCGCACGGCGTCGCGGATCATTTCCTGGTCTTGGGTCAGCAGCATGGGAGTGTCTCCAGAGTCGTTGTTCAGAAATTCAAAAAGCTCACCAATGGGCAGCGCGGCGGCCATCGTGGTGCAGCAGGCGGCCCTTGTCGGCAGCGGTCACGCTGGCCAGCGTGCTACGCAGGCCGCGCACGCTGTCTTCCACCGTCAGCGGCGCGGTGCCGCCGCCCATGTCGGTCTGCACCCAGCCGGGGGCGATGGTGACCAGCGTGGCACCGGGGTAGTTGTGCTGGGCGGCGGCCACGGCCATGTTCAGCGCGGCCTTGCTGGTGCGGTACAGCCACGATTCGCTGTTGGGCACACTGCCGATCTGCGACATGGACGATGAGAGGAAGGCAAACACGCCGCCCGCATCCGCCACCAGCGGGGCCACCTGCGGAATGGCCTGCATGGCACCCAGCACGTTGGTGTGCATGACGGCATCAAAGTCTTGCTGCGTGGGTGGGGTGAGCGCGTTGGGGCGGCGGATGACGCCGGCTACATAGAGCGCCAGGTCCAGCTTTTCGCCGTCGAGCTGCCAGGCCAGGCCGCTCA
>JADHED010001777.1_pt1 | contig 16972 bp, 18 predicted proteins | sample 8952041 | NCBI WGS metagenome assembly JADHED01 (sample SAMN16124423, study PRJNA663239) | bioreactor sludge metagenome | isolation source: sludge (control) | place: India:Bengaluru | collected 2018-09-08
TTGCTAATCCAATATTCATAGGTTTTCGTATTTGGTTGCTTCTGATTAATAAGACGACAACTAAGTTCAAAAGGTTGGTAAATGCGCAAAAAAACTTTAACTCATAGAGAAAGATTATAATCTTTATAACCTTCCCTGATAATATTGAATGCGTACAACACAATCCATTACTTTTGCGCGATGGCAGGAAATTTCACTCAACGCATTACATACAATGGCACTTCTGTATTGGCAGTAATTGTACCCCAACTACGGAAAAACGGTATGTATTATGAGGTGAATATTGCCGGCTTCCCCCGTTTTTACATGACTTGGAGTGCATTGGAACGATACGATGTTACGGGAGGTGAAGCACCATCAATACCCTACGAACTGCAACTGGCAGTAAGCGATGTAATTGAAGCACGCAATAAATGCTAATCTTCCAGCCTGCGCCATGCAAGATGTAAAGTCTCTTCTTTACCTTTCTTCTTGCGCATACATACGGCTATTCTTTTAGATTTTTCATCAAAGTGTTCGCTGTCAGGAAGCAACTGCTTAAACACACCCTCTTCAGGAGCATTAAAAAAATACCTGCTTACTATTGTATTTTTACGGCTCAGATGATAATACATTGCATTTGTAGAGTCATACAGATATAGGGATCTGATTGAATCCACAACACCTTTATTAAAATTTACGTCTGCATCATTACGGAAGATATAAGTATTACTCTTATCAATAATTACAATATCATCATTCAGAGATGTTCTAGACAGCTTCGTGCGGAAAACAGGTACACCTACCTTATTGTAAGTAATGGCAAAATGTGAATTGGGTAATACAGTTCCCCACATTTCTTTACCATTATCATCATATTTAGTAAGTATATACCTTCCATATTCTTCAGTTAAAGCACCATTACTTACTTTTTCAAGACGAACCTCCTGATGTACTGCTGTTGTAATACCGTTGCTATTTGTTTTATAAGATAATAGCAATGGTGATTTCAAACTTGTATTAACCTGCGTTTGTTGTTTAAGGTATTCATTTGCCTTTATATACTTAAAAGGAGCTTCAGTAATAGCAGACATATCTTCAGGTAATACTAGCTGTAGCTGTTCTCTGGCAGTTACTATTTTTTTTTCTAACCCTATTTGTGCCAGATATGTCTCTTTAGTGTGCAATACAACATTCAGATTATTGACAAATTCGTTTTTGCTAAAACTAATACCGGTAACATTCGTATTGTCCGGCAAGTTCACACTGTTAGTTATCACATTATGCATGTCGGGCCTCAAATAAATAAACTTCATTACTACATTATGAAGCTTTTTAAACTGCACAATTTTTTCTGTCTTTAAAGCTATAAAAACAGACCCGTCTTCAGACATTCTTGCCCCACTGAAAAAAACATAATCATACCCGGCACGCGGCATGCTGTAATTAATCTCCTCCAACAGGTTATGTTTATCATCAAACCTTTTGATGATTGTCTTCACAGAATCACTCTTTTGTTCGTTGTTATAGCACACTATTGCATAACCACTACTCTTGTAAGTACGCAATACATAAGCATGCATTTCATCCGAGAAGCTTACAGACTCTATAACAGGTGTTTCGGATTTTAAAAGTCCTGTATTACCATCAAAGACTATTCGCATCATTGTTTCAGCATTACTTATTTGCTGTGTTACAAACAATACCGCATGACCCTCACACTCAAACAAACCATCAAAAAATGATTTGTCCAGTGCATTAACATCAAAAGATTTTAATTCAGGTTTCGTTGCTGCAATCTGCTTGCCTGATCTATCAAAGACAATTACTCGTATAAGTTTTCTCAACTCAAAATGAAACAGCATAGTATTTCCATTACTGAGTTGTAAAACCTTATTCCATCCATCCTGACTAATATCTACAGGTTGGCTAACAATAAGGGTACTGTCTTGTGCAGATGCTTTTGTGATGAATAATACGAAGAATAGCAGAATTGGGGTTATCAGTCTCATTGAGGTAGTGTATTTTAAATTATTAGGAATATTTATCGATTTTATTAGAACAATATTATCTTAATCTTCCAATCTTCTCCATGCCATATGAAAAGTTTCTTGCTTACCTTTCTTCTTACGCATCACTGCTGATACAATCTTTGTTTTCTCGTTATAATCTAATGTAGCCGGCAGCACTTGCTTATGTTCAACTGAATCAACCGTATTGAAAAAATACTTTCTGGTATAAACATTCTTCTTGTTTACCTGACAGATAACAGCTTCTGAATTATTGAAATCTACTACCTCTTTAACTTCACTTTGTTCTTTCACATCCTGGTTTTCAGGAATATCATTCATTATTACAAAAGCATTTTTTGATGTTATTAAACTGCTGTACATGTGTAGTGTTTTCTTATCAATCAAACCATGCAACACCCAAGGTGCTTCACCTAAAGCATAAGCATGTCTTGACGGAATCTCTACAGCACAACCTATCTGCTTTCCATTATCATCGTACTTAGATACTATTATCTGCCTTTGATATTCCCAATTAGAGCCTTTGAATTTATTGCTGGGTGCATAATTTATATGCATCGCAGTAGTTATCCCATTCTCATTTGTGTAAAAGTTAGCCAAACTATAAACTGCATCTGCATTCTTTATTGAATCATATTTTTTTATTGCAGAGAAATCGCCTGTTTTTATATCTGACATATCCTCTGGCATAATTAACCAGTTGTGTTCCAAATTCATCAGATAACTTGACCGATCTCTAAGATCTACGATAAGTCCTTGTCCACTTAATAATACTATATTCAGATTTCCTGCAAAGGCATTTCTTGTAAACATTATTTTATTCAACCCATAACCCTGTGGCAATGTAAATGTTCTTCTTACAAAAGCATGCATATCATTGCGCAAATAAAGCAATTGCATATCGGCAACACTACTATTATTTGTTAAGTTGCTAACCAGTCCTATCAATATATCACCATTATCATTATCCATTGATTGGGTGAAATAGAAATAATCTTTCGCTTTCTTATGTGCGTATTTCAGCTCTTCTTTCAGATTATTGTGATAATCGTACCTTTTCACTGTGATGTACAGAGAGTCGTCAACCAAAACATTTCTATAAAGCAATATTGTATAGCCGTTGCCTCTTTTAGAACAAAATACGCGTGTCCCAACCTTATTAGATTCTGCCACTACTTCTTCTTGTTTTAACCTACCTGTTTTGCCATCCAGAATAACTTTCATTAAAACATTTGAAAGATTTACCGTTTGATTGAAATACAGTACTATATCCCCACCAGCTTCAAAAAAATTCTCAAGCTGTGTTATTTCAATCATTGCCATATCAACAACTTTCAATTCCGGTATTGCAGATGCTATCTCTTTCCCTGTTTCGTCAAAAAGCTTAACACGCATGTGTCGCTTATTTTCAAAATGCAACAAAGCGGTATTACCATTACTCAATTGCAATACTTTGTTTACCCCTTCGTTAGATATATCTATCGGCTGGCTGATGATGAGTGTACTGTCTTGTGCAGATGCTTGTACGGTGAGTAATACAAGGAATAACAGAATTGGGGTTATCAGTCTCATTGAGGGTAGTGTATTTAGTGCCGCAAAAATAATACACAACGTCGTATTCTAAAATAGCACTCAAAAACAAAGCCCCTGCAATTTGCAGGGGCTTATTATATTTCTGTTACTTAAGTATTATGCTTCAGCTTCCATGTAAGAAGAAACAGGTTCGCAAGTACAAATCAGGTTACGATCGCCATAGGTATTGTTTACACGGGCAATGCTTGGCCAGAATTTGTTGTTCTTCACCCATTCCAGCGGATATGCTGCCTGTTGGCGGCTGTAAGGACGGTTCCACTCATCAGCAGTTACTACAAACTGTGTATGTGGTGCATGCTTCAGTACGTTATCTTTCTTATCAGCTTTGCCTTCTTCTATTTCGCGTATCTCTGCACGAATACCCAACAGCGCATCACAGAAGCGATCCAGCTCTGCTTTGTCTTCACTCTCCGTTGGTTCTATCATGATAGTACCCGGTACAGGGAAGCTAAGCGTTGGTGCGTGGAAGCCGTAGTCCATCAAACGTTTTGCAACATCTTCTGCTTCTATCTCTGCTGTCTTTTTAAACGGACGCAGGTCTACGATGAATTCGTGTGCGCAAGTACCACCTGTACCTGTGTACAGAATGTCGAAGTCGTTCTTCAAACGTGCACGCATATAGTTTGCGTTCAGGATGGCAAATTCTGTTGCTTTGCGTACGCCTGCAGAACCCAGCATACGGATGTATGCATAAGATATCAGCAATATACTTGCAGAGCCAAATGGTGCAGCAGATACCGCATTAGCAGCTTTACCATCTGTATCTACCACGTGCGATGGCAGGTGTGATGCAAGGTGTGCCTTCACACAGATAGGGCCCATACCGGGACCACCACCACCGTGTGGTATAGCAAATGTTTTATGCAGGTTCAGGTGGCAAACGTCTGCGCCTATCAGGCCCGGTGCTGTAAGACCTACCTGTGCGTTCATGTTTGCACCATCCATATACACCTGTCCGCCGTGTTGGTGAACGATGTCTGTAATGTCTTTGATTGTCTCTTCGTACACACCGTATGTAGATGGGTATGTAACCATGATACCTGCCAGGTTTGCAGCATGCTGTGCAGCTTTTGCCTTCAGGTCTTCTACATCTATATAACCGTTTTCCAGTGCTTTTACCACTACTACTTTGTAGCCCACCATTACTGCAGATGCAGGGTTGGTACCGTGTGCAGATATTGGTATCAGCATTACGTTGCGGTGCTTATCGCCGCGGCTTTCGTGGTAAGATCTGATGGTCAGCAAACCTGCATACTCACCTTGCGCACCGCTGTTTGGTTGCAGGCTGCATGCGTCAAACCCTGTGATTTCGCACAGATAGTCAGACAGTTCTTTTGCCATTTGCAGATAACCTGCTGCCTGGTCTTTTGGTGCAAACGGGTGCATCTTGCTCCAGTGTGCCCAGCTAAGCGGCATCATTTCTGTTGCAGCGTTCAGCTTCATGGTACAAGAACCAAGTGATATCATACTTGTGTTCAGGCTCAAATCCTTGTTCTCCAGCATTTTAATATAGCGCATCATTTGTGATTCGCTGTGATGCGTGTTGAATACAGGATGTGTAAGGAATGATGATGTACGTGTAAGAGATGTACCAATGTTTGTCAGTACTTCATCGTGGTTGATTTCAAAACTAACAGGCGCATCCGTATTGTCGAATACAGAAATGATATTGAATAGGTCTGATGGTGTAGTTGTTTCGTCCAGAGAGATACCTACCAGTGTATTATCTGCAAAATAGCGGAAGTTGATTTGTACTGCTTCTGCTTTTGCTTTGATAGCACTTGCATCTGTCACTTTCACCACAATGGTATCGAAGTAAGATGAAGAAACAATATTAGCACCATGTGCTTTCAGTTGACTTGCCAGTGTGTGTGTCAGTACACTTACACGCTTAGCAATATTTATCAGCCCGTCAGGACCATGATAAACTGCATACATTGCAGCCATGTTTGCCAGCAATGCCTGTGCAGTACAGATATTTGATGTTGCCTTCTCGCGTTTGATGTGCTGTTCGCGTGTTTGCAGTGCCATACGCAATGCTCGGTTGCCATTCGCATCGATACTTACACCGATGATACGGCCGGGAATAGCACGCTTAAAGTCATCAGTACAAGAGAAGAATGCCGCGTGCGGACCACCATAACCCAGTGGTACACCAAAGCGTTGCGCACTACCCAGTGCTACGTCAGCACCCAGTTCACCCGGAGGTGTCAACAATGTAAGCGCCAGCAGGTCTGTAGCCATAGCCACATAAGCACCGGCAGCGTGTACTTTTTCTATAAAGCCACGGTAGTCTTCTACATTACCTTTATCGTTAGGGTATTGTACCAGCGCACCGAAGTAAGTATTATCTATAGTAGCTGTTTTGTAATCGCCCACTACAATAGTTGCGCCCAGTGGTGTAGCACGTGTTATAACAACGTCCAGTGTTTGCGGGAAGATGTTTTCGTCTACGAAGAATTTAGCACGCTCCAGATTGTCGTGGTCTTTATTCAATGTAGCCAGGAACATGTGCATTGCTTCAGCAGCAGCAGTTGCTTCATCCAGCAACGATGCGTTTGCAATAGGCAGTGCTGTCAGGTCGCTTACCATTGTCTGGTAGTTCAGCAGGCTTTCCAGACGACCCTGAGAAATCTCTGCCTGGTATGGTGTGTACTGTGTGTACCATCCCGGGTTTTCGAAGATGTTGCGCAGGATAACGCTTGGTGTCAGGGTATCGTAATAGCCCTGTCCTATATAGTTTTTGTAAAGTTTGTTTTTAGACGATATCTCTTTTGATATACGCAGGTATTCCGCTTCGCTGATGGCATCAGGTATGTTCAATGCTTTGTTCATGCGGATGGCCGACGGCACCGTTCGTCCAACCAACTCTTCCATATCTGCTACACCAATGGTTGCCAGCATCTGCCTGGTATCGTGTTCGTTAGGGCCTATATGGCGACCTTCGAACTCCTGATTTTGAAGGGAAAACAAATTCATAATAATAACTTAGAACTCCTTAAAGATTATAAAGAAATGCAAAGTTAGCGGGATACTGGGGATTTGCAAAACAGAATGCTCATCCATTAAGAATAATAAAATTTATGTGTAAGTTATCGCTGCAAGAATGCAAGCATAGTGCAACAAGCTACTTACGCACCCCATCCTTGTGTCTTATCTCGTGAGGGTGGAGCCGGTAGAGGCGGTAGTCTACCATTTTCGGCTATTTATCATATAAATAACGGCACAGGCATTAGCTTTTAATGCAAAACCAATATACCCAGAGTATATATACGGGCTGAAAAAACAGGCGGGATATATTGTAAACACCTGGCTTCATTATTGCCACATATATGTTAGCAGGAAAGATGCATATCAGCAGTAAAATAAGTCCGTATGCAGCGTATACTCTTGTACTGCCAAACAACAGCCCGATTGCTAATAATATCTCTGCGGCACCACTTATATAATTCATAGCCTCTCGATATGGCCAATTGGGGGGAATCATCGCCAGCAACTTATCAGGCTTTGCGAAGTGAGATATACCAACCATTACAAACATGATGGTTGTAGCCGCAACACCCCTCATAATAGACTCTTCCAGCCAACTGATTCCCGCTAACGAAATCAGCCACATAAGTGCATACATTGACAATAATCCAAGTAAGAAAGCCATAACATGCTGTTTACGGCAAAAGTATCTTACAATAATGCCCTGAAAAATGAACCTGGGTTAATTTATTCGTTTACGAATACGGCTAAGAGCCTCCGGAGTAATGCCGATATAGGAAGCGAGGTATTTCAACGGTATTTCCTGTATCATTTCGGGCTGCTCATGCAGCAAATGCCTGTATCGCTCTTCTGCAGATTGGGTAAGGAATGACAGTTCTCTTTTCGTTTTCCTTATAAAGAGCTGCTCTGCGGCAAGTCTGCCTATTATCTGGGCTTTTTCGCTATCCTTATATACATCCTGCAGGTCTTCATATCCTATCCTCCATAAACTTGTATCTGCAATTGCTTGTATAAAAAAGAGCGATGGATCGCGTGTAAGAAAAGAACTGTAGCCGGATGTAAAGTTCCCTGCGAAAGCAAAATCAAAAGTTATTTCTTTATCCTCTTTTTTTACATAGAATCTTAGCAAACCACGCTCTACAAAAGACAAATAGTTTTCGGTTTGCCCTGCCTTCAGTATTATATCATTTTTCTTAAAATCTACTTGTACCAGTTTGCTGAAGAAATAGCTGATCTCTTCATCGCTACTGTCATTTGCCTTCAGAAAATTCTTAATGAGGTTCATCTACTCCAATACTCCTTCTTTTATCTCATTCCACAAAGCGCGGTAGCAGGTTGCCGCAAAACTACTTGGGGCAAATGCCTCTACAGGTGCGTTTTTAATGCCCATCCTTTCAATATCAGACAAGTAGGGCACATAGTATTCAAAGAAGCGCTTGTCTTTGTAAAGCTGCGCCATTACGTCTTTGTGCATGTTCTTGCGGATATCTACCATCGTAAAAAAGCACATCAGCTTTTCCAGCTCACCTGCCTTTTCTTCAAAATAGCTTTTTACAATATCGTAAGTACGCACCGATAGCGTAGTTGGTATCACAGGCATCAGTACCGCATCCGAAGCGTAAAAGATGTTATCCGCCAAATGAGAGAAGCCCGGCGGACAGTCGATAAACACAAAGTCATAGTCATGCTCCAAACCCTTAAGCAGGTTGCGCAGTTGCTTTTTGGAGTGCTTATCATCCAGCAGCAAATCGAGCTTGCGGGCAGAAAGGTCTGCGGGTATAATATCCAGCCCCTCATAGTCTGTACCCATGATGGCCTCATCTATGCTCATGCTATGCTCTATCAGTTTTTTGGCAGCGCCTTTTTCTTTGGGCTGCGCTTTGTAGTAAAAGCTGGCTGCACCCTGCGGGTCTAAGTCCCACAGCAGGGTTTTATAGCCGTCTTTGGCAGCCATATACGCAAAGTTGACACAAGATGCCGTCTTACCCACACCACCCTTCAAATTGTACAATGATGCTACGAACATAACAGTAGTATTAAGCCTTTATATAAAACTACATTTTTATGTGTAGGATAGCAACGGTGCATTGTTATGTTTCTGAAACCGATAAACGCTTATACCCTATTTTTACAACTGCTCACAAACAGATATGGATACCTTATTTGATTTTAACCATATAATAGCTGCCATAGAAAGCAGATACTGCAAACTGCAACCAGACTGTATTGCTGCACTGCCACAGCATTTTCGCCCTATGCAGATTGGCAAAGAAACCAAACTGGTAAAGGAAGGGCAGTATGCAGATAAGACTTACTATATAGTAAAAGGCTGTGTACGCGCCTATTACGTAAAAGATGGCAAGGAGATCACCGACTGGTTTGCTTTCGAGAATGAGTTTGTCTGTTCTATCCACAGCTTCTTTAACAATGTGCCCAGCCCGCACTATATAGAAGTGCTGGAAGACAGCCTGCTGCTGGAGATAAGCCGCGACAGCGCGCAACAACTAAGCGAGGCATTTCACAATTTTGAGACACTGCAAAAGCAGGTTGTAGTACACACACTGCTGAAACTGCAGTACCGTGTGGAAGGTCTCTTGTTTGAAAATGCACACAACCGTTACCAAAACCTGCTGGCTTATCAGCCGGATATTACACAGCGCGTACCACTTACCCATATTGCATCTCACCTTGGCATAACGCTGGAAACACTCAGCCGTATACGCAACCCCAAGTACGGAATTTGATATATATCAAATGTAATCTCACAGCGCCTGTTCAACTTTGCTTTTGCAATAAAGACAAACATGACAGGCAAGAAGATATTGGTCATCAACGGCCACCCCGACGCGGAAAGCTTTAACCATGCTCTTACTGATGCTTATGTAAAAGGAGCAACAGAATCACGTGCTATAATTGAGGTAATACATATCGGCACACTCAACTTCAACCCCAATCTCCAATATGGCTACAGACAACGCACCGAACTGGAACCGGACCTGCTGGATGCACAACAGAAGATAATGTGGGCAGAGCATATCGTATTCATACACCCGCTATGGTGGGGTTCTTACCCTGCCATCATGAAGGGCTTTCTGGACCGTGTGCTGCTACCGGGCTTTGCTTTCAAAAAACGCGAGGGCTCTGTATGGTGGGACAAGCTGCTGACTGGCAGAACAGCTACTATCATCTGCACTATGGACCAACCCGCGTGGTACTATTGGCTGGTTTACAAAAGTCCAAGCATCAACGCACTGAAGAAAATTACATTGGAGTTTTGCGGCATCAAGCCTGTAAAGACAATAAGCATCGGCCCTATCAGATTGTCGAAAGACAGCTACCGTGAAAAATGGGTATCGCGTATATACAAGCTTGGGTTCAGAAACAGATAACCGCCACTACATATTCACCACATCGGGGTTGCCCATTTTGCCTGCATTGTAATCGTTGATACACTGTATGATTTGCGCTTCCGTATTCATCACAAACGGGCCATAAGAATATACTACCTCGTTAAGTGGTTGACCACCCAGTAGGAATATCTCTGCACCCGTTTCGCTATAGATGTTGATGTTCTCGGCATCGCGCTTGTATAGTACCAGTTGATTGGGTTTGATGGCATGTTGCCCCTCTACTTCCAGCCCTCCGTTTACCACATAGATAAATGCATTGTGTGCTGCATCGACAGGTATATCCAGCCTTGCTCCTTTATTCAGCTTCAGGTAGAAGTAAAACGCAGGACTGTATGTTTTTACACTCGACTTCTCTCCGTATAACTCTCCTAATACCACACGCGCTGTATAGTCTTTATTCATGATGACAGGCATGTTCTCGCCGCGATACACGGTAGTGCTTGGCGCATCGTGTTTGTGTGCAGATGGTATGTTGAGCCATATCTGGAAACCGTGAATCTTACCACCTTCCTTCTTCAACTGTTCACCGCTTTCTTCCATGTGTATTGCACCACGGCCCGAGTTGAACATCATGTACTCTCCCGTCTCTATCTGGAAATCGTAATTGAGGCTGTCTTTATGATGACCGCTACCCGATAGGAAGTAGGTAGTAGGTATAACACCCGCATGCGGGTGGGCAGGCACTTTCAGTGCAGTGCTGCCCGGCTTCAGCTCTACAGGGCCAAACTCATCGAAGAAAACAAAAGGCGACACATAGTCGTTGTGATTGCCTGCAAATGCACGCATCACCGGCAGGGTGCCCACCATGGTAGCATCAGCATCCAATATGCGATATACCTGACGGTTGCGCTTGTTGCTGTACATACCGCTTTGCCCCAGTAACAGAGACGGTGCTGCTACTGATGCACCCAATATTGCCGAACCTTTTATGAATTTTCTTCTACTCATCATGTAGTAAAGTTAGGCATATATAGTATAGAAAAAAATCAACTAATGTCTATACATGAATAAAGCCGAATGATATAATGAATTGCGCTATCTGTTGATAGTTTTTGATAGTATTTACATAGTTTTCAAAGTTTTCGTTTCCACCCGTATTCCAGTTTTGTATCTAACACTATGGCTCTCAATACTTGCGAGATGGTAGGCTGTTCCGAATTGGTTACAGAACAGTTACATTTTGTTGCCAGTGTAGTAATATTTGTTTCAACTTCGGTTACTGCTGTTTCGTTTTGTAGCAGCGCTGTTTTGATGATGCGAGCCAAAAGTACACGCTTATCATATACATCTGCCAACTCAGCTCCATAATCTTGTTGCAATTGTTGCAGCACTGTATTTTCTGTAGCAGTATATGCATCCTGTATTTTGTTGCGGACATAAGTATTGGCTAAAAGTCGGCAAGCATTGTTATAGGCGGCAGCATGTGAAGATTGCGGGTAGGCTTTAAGGTATGCTGCTTTGCGATTGCCATGTGCAATCATTTCCTGAATAAATGTTTCGTGGCGAAGGTTCATAGTGGCAGTTTTTATTAATGCAAAAATACAATAAAAATAATTATTTCAGCATATTGTCAATCAATACTTTTCACTACATCACAATTGGCTGTTTGCCCTTGAGCTTGCACTTCTGCCAACTTATCACTGCAATCAGCTTCTGCTTTTGCTCTTACACTGTTAGCACCTGTATAAGTACCCGAACCAACGGCTGTAGTAATAGTGCATTGGCAATGGTAAACGGATGCTTTATTGCATGCAATAAAAACACATAGTACTATAAAGAAGGCTGGTTTTTTCATGCTGTTAGCATTTGGTTGAACCCCATTAAATATACTGAAACTTATACCCTGGTAATGCAAACATGGCATAAAAAAATCCGCTACGATTGCAGCGGATTGTAAATGAATGTGTTACTGTTTTAATACTCGTCTTCGTTGAAGAAGAAGTCTTCCTGCGTAGGATAATCAGGCCATATATCTTCGATACCTTCGTAGATTTCGCCTTCGTCATCCAGCTCTTGCAGGTTCTCAACAACTTCCAGTGGTGCACCAGAACGAATTGCATAGTCAATCAATTCGTCTTTGGTTGCAGGCCATGGTGCGTCTTCTAAGTGCGATGCTAGTTCTAACGTCCAAAACATATTATAAATTATTTATTTTTATTACCTATTTCCGCAAATGTAAGTTTTCAATTAACAATAACAAATTTTCTATTCTTAAGGTTATCCTATGTTTTATAACATCAGCCATATTGTATGGTTTAACCGGGTTACGCATCCATCCAAAAACGAACGCTGAAAGCGGTTTGTTTATTTCTTAGCTTATTATCGTTTATTTGTATTGTATCATTATCTAAAACATAGTATTACCCTGCAGGGTTGTACATATAATAGTGCTATGCTTGTTGCTGAAAATCTGGTAAAAAAATACGGTAGCCTTACGGTTGTAAATGGTGTAAGCCTTAGCATAGACAAAGGAGAGATTGTATCTGTAGTAGGGCAATCGGGTGCAGGCAAAAGCACACTGCTGCACTTGCTGGGCGCATTGGATAAGCCCGACAGCGGAAGTGTGTTAATAGACGGTACTGATATATTTAAACTTCCTGCCAAAAAGCAAGCTGCCTTTCGTAACAAGCATATAGGTTTTGTATTTCAGTTTCACCACCTGCTACCCGAGTTCAGCGCGATAGAAAATGTATCTGTACCACTGTGGATAGCAGGACAAGGCAGAAAGCAAGCAATGGATAATGCAGCAGCTATGCTGGATATTGTAGGGCTTGGTAATAAACTGGATAATAAACCATCTGAATTATCGGGTGGCGAACAGCAACGCGTAGCTATAGCACGCGCATTGGTAAATAAACCAAGCATAATAATGGCAGATGAACCTACCGGCAACCTGGATAGCGCCAACGCACAATCCGTTCATCAGCTGTTTATAGACCTCCGAAACAAGCTGGGGCAGACTTTTGTAATGATAACCCACAACGAAGAGTTGGCAGGGATGACGGACAGGACATTGACCATGAAAGACGGCAAGATACAAGCCTGATATGTGATAGAGGGCTTTTTACAAATACTTAAAATAATTATATCATTACATTTAACAGGTTAAGTTTTAAAGAATTTGTGGGCTTTCTTCGTGTTTTAGTCAAAAAGTATATTTTTGCACCATAAAATAAATGCATTAGCCATGTCTGAAATTGCAAATCGCGTTAAAAAGATTATCGTTGATAAACTTGGTGTTGACGAATCTGAAGTAACAACTGAGGCTAGTTTTACAAACGATCTGGGAGCTGACTCTCTGGATACTGTAGAACTGATCATGGAATTCGAAAAAGAATTCAACATCTCTATTCCTGATGAACAAGCTGAAACTATTACTACTGTAGGACAGGCTGTTTCTTATCTGGAAGAACACGTAAAGTAATCAATCAAGCTATTCAGTAACTGAAATTGTTTCAATGAATTCACCGTTCAGACGAGTTGTCGTTACGGGTATCGGCGCCCTTACGCCCATAGGTAATACTGCTCCCGCATATTGGGAAGGCCTTATCAATGGCGTTTCGGGCGCTGATTTCATTACCAATTTTGATGCGAGCAAGTTTAAAACAAGGTTTGCATGCGAATTGAAAGGATTTAATCCCGAAGACTTTCTGGAAAAGAAAGAAGCACGCAAACTTGACCGCTTTGCACAAGTAGCTATTGTAGCTGCAGACGAAGCGGTAAAAAATGCTAAACTGGATGACCCAAGCCTGAATAAAGACCGCATTGGTGTAATATGGGCTTCGGGTATTGGTGGTATGATTACCTTCATCGAAGAGATGACTGCGTTCAACGCAGGCGATGGTACGCCACGTTTCAACCCATTCTTCATTCCTAAGCTGATTCTGGACATTGCTGCAGGCCATATCTCTATGCGCTATAGCTTCCGAGGTCCGAACTTTGCTACCGTTAGTGCTTGTGCATCTGCTACCAACGGCCTGATAGACGCCTTTACTTACATACGCCTCGGTAAAGCTGATGCGATTGTAACAGGTGGTTCTGAAGCCGTAGTTACCCAATCGGGTATTGGTGGTTTTAATGCTATGAAAGCACTGAGCGAACGCAACGACGACCCGAAGACAGCGAGCCGTCCATTTGATTTGGACCGCGACGGGTTTGTACTGGGTGAAGGTGCAGGTGCCATTATTCTGGAAGAACTGGAGCACGCTAAAGCACGCGGTGCTACCATTTATGCAGAGGTTGCTGGCGGCGGCATGAGTGCCGATGCTTATCACCTGACTGCTCCGCATCCGGAAGGCTTGGGTGTTATCAACGTAATGAACAATGCGTTGAACGATGCCGGTATGAAGCCTGAGGATATTGATTACATTAACGTGCACGGTACATCTACACCGTTGGGCGATATAGCCGAAATCATTGCTATACAAAAAGTATTTGGCGAGCATGCTTATAACTTAAATATAAGCTCTACCAAATCTATGACAGGCCACCTGCTGGGTGCTGCAGGTGGTATAGAAGCGATTGCCGCTATATTATCTGTAGTTAATGATATGGTACCACCTACCATCAACCACAAGACTACAGACCCTGCATTCGACCCGAGACTGAATTTCACATTGCACAATGCGCAGAAACGTACCGTACGTGCAGCGCTGAGCAACACATTCGGCTTTGGTGGTCACAATGCGTCTATTATCTTCAAAAAATACGAAGAATAGCGCGTGCGCAGGTTCACGGCACGAATCTTACATTTCTTTTCTCCCAACAAAGAGTTGGTGCGACAACTGGAGCACTTGCTGGGTTATACCCCTAAGCATTTGCCATACTACCAGCTTGCGTTGATGCACCGCAGCAAGATTGAAGAGCTGCAGCAAAACAATGAGAGGCTTGAGTTTTTGGGCGATGCCATATTAGGCTCTATTGTTGCGGAATACCTTTTTAAAAAATATCCTACCCAGCCCGAAGGCTACCTGACAGAGCTACGCAGCCGCATAGTGCGCCGCGAAACGATGAATAATGTAGCACTGCGCATGGGCCTGCACAAAATGGTGCAGTATAACCAGAACGACCGGGGGCTAAGCCGCAGCCATATATTTGGCAATGCGCTGGAAGCCTTGATAGGCGCCGTTTATCTGGATCAGGGATTTTCACGTACACGTACATTCATCCTCAATCAGGTAATAAAGCCATACATAGATATTGAGGTACTGGAAAACACAGATACCAACTACAAAAACAAACTGCTGAGCTGGGCACAACGCAATGGTAAAGAACTGGCTTTTGAAAGTGTGGATGAAAAAGTAGAGGGTATGCGCAAGGTATTTACCATCGCCATTGTACTAAGTGGTGAGCAGGTAGCAACGGGTACAGGCTTCAACAAAAAAGAAGCGGGCCAAGTGGCAGCACAAAAAGCACTGGAGCTGTTGGGGGTAAAGGGTAGCTCATCTAGTGACACTTGAAATGCTCGAAAGGCTCTTTGCAATCCAAACACTTGTACAGCGATTTGCAGGAAGTAGGCCCGAAGCGGCTCACAAGCGCTGTATGTTCACTATTACAACGTGGACATGGTATATTATCATCCTCAAACAATGCGAGCGGATTGTCTGATGTTTTGCGGACAGGTGGTGCAATACCGTATTCCTTTAGCTTGCGTTTACCCTCTTCCGTCATCCAATCGGTTGTCCATGCAGGGCTTAGCTGCTGCTGTATATGCACTTTCTTAAAAGCTCTGCTCATCAATGCCATACGGATGTTCATACCAATCACATCCATTGCAGGGCATCCACTGTAGGTTGGCGTAATAACTACCGTTACTTCATCATCTGCAATGCGTACATCTCTCACAATACCCAGATCGAGTATGGTAAGTACCGGCACCTCAGGATCTGTAACCTGCTGCAGCCAGTCGTATACTTGTGTAGTTGTTATGTTCAATGTCATTTGACTAAAATATGGTTATTTACCAGTACCATACCGTCATTTCGTTTTGAAATATAAAGTGTTTTGTGAGGTTTAATAAGCATCTCATCCAACGCTATAAAATTACGGATATGGTTTGAAGGACGTATCACACTGCAAACCATACTTGTAGTACTATTTGGCATATAAAAGAATAGTGCAGTACGGAACCAATAGCTCATATTATCTGTACTATGCCTTGCAGAGATAAGCTCTCTTTTCAATTTCTTCCCATCGCAATTATAAAAATCAAGTGTTAGCTGCGGTGTTCTGTAATCTGCTTTATCCAACAAAAACCAACACGAAAACTCAAACTGTGTAGTATCGTCTGATTTTATATTGCTCCAAATAGCAATCGTATCACTTAAACCATCTTTATTTATCAATGCTCCAGAACCTGCAAAATGGGCTCTCGTATATTTTTCATCAAACCTTTTACTGAAAATAGCCGATGCATCGCAACCTATTAAAGTATCGGTGGCATGCATCATTGAGAAAATAGACTTTGCATACTCTTTATGCATTTTATCCGCCTTCAGAATGCTATCCGGGTAACAAACATATATTCTGTAATGTTGTAAAGTATCTAAATACACAGCATGCTCCAAAAGGTATTTATCTTCGTTGTGTATTGGCTCGAAACCATCATATATCAACAACAAGGGTTTTTTACTTTTCATCATACGAAACACTTGTTTATCTACATACGGACCACCGGCAATCTTTACCATATTAAAAGCCTGAGACCATGAAGTTCTTGCCATTAAAGCATTTACAACCGGCAAGCCAGTGTTTACACTGGCGCGTATAGCGTAGGAACGTGCCATGTTCGCATCTTCCCCAACAACTACTTTGTCTGCACCAACATAAGAAAAGGGTATTGCAATAATTGCCTGAAAATCGGACACTTTATAATTATGTTCTGATAAAAAAGTTTCAACATCTTTCTGCCCCCAATAATGAAAGACCCGATAGTGTTCCGCTCCCCAGCTCATTGCCTTATTGATAAAC
>JADHED010001779.1_pt1 | contig 16939 bp, 14 predicted proteins | sample 8952041 | NCBI WGS metagenome assembly JADHED01 (sample SAMN16124423, study PRJNA663239) | bioreactor sludge metagenome | isolation source: sludge (control) | place: India:Bengaluru | collected 2018-09-08
GATGGTGGTAGGTCGCGTCCCAATCCGGATGCGACAGGCCGCGCAGCCAGGCCAGAGACCGGCGCCTCTCGACGGCGAACGCCTCCATGGTTGCGCCCAGCGCCTGCTCCGCGTAGCCGTGCGCCTGCACCCAGCCGACCGGGTCGATGGCGGGCCAGGCATCGCCCGCGCGGTGCAGCGTGTAGTCGAGGCGCACGCGGAAGTCCTCGCGCTCCTCGTCCAGCAGGTGGCAGGCGATCTCCACCCGCGACCAGCGGCCGGCCTCCGGGCGCCAGCCGGCCTCGGCGTCCGCAACGCCGGCGGTCGCGCCGGCCAGCGCGGCGGCGCCCGCCTCGAGCCTCTCGATCAGAACGTTCGCGTCCATCGTCGCCTCCGCCGGCGGGCCCGCCCCGCCGTTCAGTCCTCGCCCGCGGGCCGCCCCCGCGCGCGCTTGACCGCCCCTCGCCGCTTCTTGCTGTCCAGCCGCTTGACGCGCGAGGCGGCCGTGGGCCGCGTCGGCCGGCGCGGGCGCGGCGGCACCAGCGCGCGCCGCACCAGCTCGGCCAGGCGCGCGGCCACCTCCTCGCGGTTGCGGCGCTGGCTGCGGTGCGTGGCGCAGGCCAGCAGCAGGTCGCCGCCCTCGGTCAGGCGCGAGGCCAGCGCCGCCAGCACGCGCTGGCGCTGCACCTCGCCCAGCGCGGTGGAGCCGGCCACGTTCCAGCGCAGCTGCACCCGCGTGTCGGCCGTGTTGACGTGCTGCCCGCCGGGCCCCGAGGCGCGGCTGGCGGTGAACTCCAGCTCGGCCGCGGGAATGGTCACCCGCGCGTTGATCACCAGGTCTTCCGCCATCGCCCTGCGCTCCCGCCTCTTCATCGCCGCCCGGCCGCGCCCCGGGGCGCGCCGTTCACCCCGGCCACTCCGGCCGCTCCCATCGGGCGGTCGGCCGTGCGCCGGCGCACACGCCGGACTATCTTTACCCGGTCCGCCGCCCAGGCGCCACCGGGAGGTTCCAGGCCATGATCATCCGCAAGCTCGCCGACGTCCCCACGACCCCCGTGGCGATGGACGGCGTCCGCGACATCACCAAGCAGCTGGTGGTCGGCAGCGCCGATGGCGCCCCGAACTTCTCGTTCCGTGTGTTCACGGTGGCGCCGGGTGGCCATTCGCCCCACCACAGCCACGATGTCGAGCACGTGAATTACGTCATCAGCGGACAGGGTGCCCTGGTCGATGGCGAAGGGCGGCTCAACCCCTTGGCGCCCGGCGACTTCGCCTTCGTGGCGCCGGGCGACATCCACCAGTTCCGGAATACCGGCAGCGAGCCGTTCGTGTTCATCTGCGCCGTGCCGAAGGCCTACGAATAGAGGCACGACCGGCCGGGCATGTTATGATTGTAACAAGCGCCGGGTGGTCCGGCTGCGGAAATTCCCCGATGCGGGTGCCCACGGAATGAAGCTGACTGGACTTCTTGGGTGGAAACGCGGCCCGGACCAGGAAGTGGTCATGGAGTCGTCGCGCGGCCTCCTCGAGGGCTCGGCGGTCGACCTGGAGCTGGAGCAGCGCTGGCTGCAGCTGGCCAGGGTCGACACGGACCAGTTCCGACTCTTCTTCGACAAATACCATGACCATGTCTACCGCTACCTCGCGGCCTGCGTCGGGGACGCCGAGGTGGCACAGGACCTGACGCAGGAGACGTTCCTGTACGCGCTGGATCACCTCGGGCGCTTCAACCTCCAGCGTGGATCGTTCGGGGTCTGGCTGTTCCACATCGCGAGGCGGCGGGTGCTGCCGCGGCACTACCGGAGGCACCGGAAGGCCTCCGAGGCCGAGTTCCTGCGTCGGCACCAGCCCGGGTCGCTCAGTCCGGACCCGATCGCGCAGCAGGACCGCGCGGCGCTGCTGGCGCGGTTGCGGCTGGCGATCCAGGAGCTGTCGCCGCAGCGGCGGGATGCCTACGTGCTGCACGTGCAGTTGGAGTACTCGATCGCCGACACGGCGCTGCTGATGGGCGTCAAGCCGCAGACGGTCAAGTCGCTGCTGAAGCGGGGCCGTCCGCAGCTGGCGGAGGCGCTGCACCGGGAGCGGGCGCTGACGCCCGGGGAAAGGCGGATGGTCGACGCCATCGTGGCCGAGGAACGCGGGCTGTCCGCCGCGCCCTTGGCAGCGGTGCACGGGATGGGGACGCCGGAACGGGACGATCGCCACGGAGCCGGGAAGACTCGCCGGAACGGGGACGACGATGACGATTGACCGCGACAGCCACGACGGCCGGATAGGGCTCGACAGCCTGAACCGGCTTGTGCGCGAAGCCGCCGGTCCGCTGCCGGACCCGACGGCGGCGCGGCGCGCGATACGCGCCTCGCTCGCGGTGCCGCTCGCGCGGCGGGAGCGCCGCCTTGCGCGGCAACGCATCGGCGCCACAGTGGCCCTGTCGGTGCTGATGGTGGTCGGACTGGCAGTGCCATTGGGCGGGGACGACTTCGAAGTTCAGGTCTCGAACTACATGAAGAACGGGCGCCAGATCACGCTCTACAAGCAGGGACTCCGGGGAACGGAGGTCGTGGCCACGCAGCGCCGCGGGGAACCAGATCTGACCCGCGAAGTGGCCGAGGAACTCCTGATGGCGAAGGACACCACTCCGGCGATCCCCGTCAGCCTGCACGGTTTTCGGTTGGGCAAACTCGAGCGAATCACCCTCGCCAGCGACTATCGACTCTCCGATGGACGGATTTTCACTTCGAGCAAGACGTTGCCGGACAGGGATGCGTCGACCGCTGGAGCCCTGCGGGAATGGATGCGCGACGATCGCCTGTCCCCCGGCGAAGTCATGGTGCAGGTCGTGGAGTCAGCATTGGCACGCGCCCCGGACTTCACCACTCCCATGTTCGAAGGCGGCCTTCTGTGGATCGTCGACGGCTGGCGCGTGAAGCTCCCGGGACGCGAGCCGATCATCTACCTCGAAGGTCGACGCGCCGACGGCGTAAGGCCACTGGCCGACGACTGAGCGGCTCAGGCCTGCCGCCGGCCGTGCGCCCGACCGGTCAGCCGTTGAGAACCCAGTGCACACCGGTCTGGGTCAGCGACCGGTTTCCGGCCGGCGCCTCGTCGCCGTCGGCGGGAGCCGGCTCCACGCACGTGCATTCGCAATCGGCCGCCGGCGCCGGCGTGCCGGGTTCGGGCTCCTTGCCAAGTTCCTGATCCCGGTTCGTGCTCTCGAGCTCCTTGAACATCGCTGTCCTTTCCGGCGCCGCGACGGGCGCGCTTCTCAACCGACGGTGGTCGTCTCCAGCCAGGCCCTCGTGCGTTCCGGCAGCCGCAACGCGCGCACCACCAGGGCCAGGTTCCGCTCCTCGGCGCGCCGCAGGCGCGCGCACTCCTCCGCCAGACCCGCGGCTCCGCCTGCACTGGCGGCCGCGGCCTGCGTCGCGAAGCAGGCGCCGCAGCGCCGAAGCGCCCAGCAGTCGGCGCAACCCGCTGACACGGCCTGATGGAAACCCTGCTGCAGACGACGCACGCGCCGCGGCTCGAGGCCCGTCGCGAGATCGCCGATCGGCATCGCGTTGCCGGTCCGCTCGCACGGGTGCAGGGAACCGTCCGGCATCACATGGAGCTTGCGCCGCCCCGGTCGGCAGTTGCCGCCGGGCGTCCACGTCGGGCCCGGGCTCCGGCGCGAGCGGTGATGCCAGCGGATCAGCACGGGCTCGCAGAGGGCGCGCGCCACGGGCCCTGCGGCGGCGTGGTTCCCGGCGCTCAGCGCCGCCAGGAAGCGCCGCTCCTGCCGCGCGAACGGCTCGGCCGGCGCTCCTGCCTGCCCGGCGTCGGCGGCCCAATCCAGCCCGCGCAGGTCGGCCAACCCCACCCGCAATTGCGGCGCACCGGCCAGGCCGCGCCGCCGGTACGGCGGGAAGGCCGCGAAATATTCGGCCACCGCGTCCAGGTCGACCGGCGGCGCCAGCGTGACGTTGAAGACGAGCCGCGTGGCGGCCGCCGGGTCGCGCGCCAGCAGGCGGTCCAGCCCGGCCTCGATCGCGGCGTGCGTCGGTCGTCCGGCGGCGTCCACGCGATGCCGGTCGTGCGCGGCGGCGGGTCCGTCCAGGCTCACCTGCAGGTGCATGCGCTCGGTCGCGACCAGGTCGATGACGCGCTCGTCCAGCAGCACGCCGTTCGTGTCGACGGCGAACCGGACGCGCCCGCCCGCCGGATGCGCGCGGACGGCGGCCACCACGGCCGCGACCAGGTCCGGCTCGAGCAGCGCCTCGCCGCCGTAGAAGGAGATCACGGGCGACCGCGCGCCGTCGGCGCGGTCGAGGAACCAGCGCGCGGCCCGGACGGCCGTCGCCTCCGGCATCGCCGATGAACCATGCGGCCGGACCCAGTCCAGGTGGCCGCCGTGCGCGCAGTAGCGGCAGCGCAGGTTGCAGCGCTCGGTCACCGTCAGCACCAGATGCTGCAGGTCGCGGTCGCAGTGGCCGGCTCGCGACCACCGCAAAGGCGGGGGCACCAGGCGCGGTCGGCCCGCCAGGAAGAGCCCGCGCTCGCGCCGCCCGCGCTCGATCGCCGCGAAGGCGGCGCGGACGGTCGCGGCGCCGAACCGCGGTGCCAGGTCGGCCAGCAGCGCACGGCGCGGCTCCAGGCCATAGCGAGGCAACACGGCGGCCAGCGGCGGCTCGACCTCGAGCAGGCTGTTGGCGTGGACGTCGTAGAAGCAGTCGCGGCCATCGACGTTCAGCACGTGGCCGAACGGCGCGCGACGTTTCCCGGCGTTGCCTGTGGACATGGCCCGCCTCCGGGCACCCGGGCCCGCGGCCCGACAGGGACCGGTCCGGTGTTGCCGGTGCCATCATGTCCCGGGGCCGTTCCGTCCGGCGGAACGGCGAGCACGAATGGCCCCGGCGGGCCGCTGCGCCGCTGGGAACACTGGCCACCGAGCCGCTGTTTTCGTTCCTTCAGGGGTGGCCCTGGCCTCGGCCGGCGGGCCTCGCAGCGGACGCGCATCTTGAGAAATCCCACCGGACTGCGGACAGCCCTGGAACCGGCACGCGCCTTGCGGGCACGCGGTTCGCGGGATGAGTCCACCAACCTCCCGGCCGGACGCGCATGACGCCCCGGCCCGGCGGATCCTGACGGGGGTCGACCATGATCGAGAACCGGAAGAACACGCTGCACAACCACCTGCTGGCCCTCAAGGGCGGCGAGAGGCGGTTCGAGAACGCCTTCGAGGCGATCAGCCGCATGATCCTCGACGCGCCCATCGAGAAGGTGGTGGTCAACGGCAAGACGACCTACGACTTCAAGATCTTCCGGGACGGGAAGAAACACATCGTCGGGATGTATGACGAAATCAACAGTTTCGTCTCATACGTCAAGGATGCGGCCGAGGGCGGGTCATCGCAGGAGATGGCCTATGTCCTGGTCGGCGAGCCCGGCAACGGCAAGACCTTCTTCGTGGAGTACGTCAGCCGCCTGTACCGGGAGTTCCTGGCCCAGGAAGCCAACCGCCGCTACAGCTTCCGCTTCACCGGCCTGGACAGAATCGGCACATACGGCCGGATTGCGGCCATCGAGAGCCAGACCTACGAGGACCCCGCGGTGCTCGCGATGAACCTCCTGGAGACCCCCGGGGAGAGCCGCGACTACCTGGCCCGCAAGGTGGGCTTCAGCGACGAGCAGCTGGACCGGATGTACGCCAACTACCGCCCCCTGGGCGCCTGCAGCGGCTACATCTGGAGCGACCTGCGCCGCCTGCACGACGGCAGCCTGGTCGAGATGCTCAAGCACGTCGAGACCTTCGCGGTGCCGCTGACCGAGAGCCTGGGCACCGTCACCGGCAAGTACCCGGCAAAGGACAAGATCACCAGCAGCGCGGTGGACCTGCTGGGCGAGGAGTCCATCCAGCGGCTGCTGCACATCACCGACACGAACAACCCCTACCGCTTCGACCTGCGCCGCGGCGCACTGGCGCGCGTGGCCGGCGGAGGCATCCACTTCTCGGACGAGATGTTCAAGAACAAGAAGGACCTGGTGCAGGTCTATCTGGGCGTCATCCAGAACCGCACCATCGAGATGGACGGCTTCAGGTGGCCGATCGACACGCTGATCATCGCCACCAGCAACAACAGCGAGTTCAACCGCTTCCTGGCCGAGAAGGAGGAGGCGCCGATCATCGACCGCTGCCGCGTGTGCTACGTGTCGCACAACACAAACTACCGGCTGCAGGGCCAGCTGACCCAGTACGCCATCGGCGGCGAGACCAAGACGACACTGAACCGCGAGGTGCTCCACCAGGACCCGAACCTGAACTACGCCGCCTCGGTGGCCGCCATCCTGACGCGCCTGCCGCGCAGCGAGAAGCTGACGCCCATCGAGACGATGAAGCTGGCGGCCGGCGAGGTGGCCGGCGAGAAGAGCATCAAGGCCCTGGCCGAGGTCATCGACACGCTGAGCCAGGACACCGACATCACGGCGCGCTTCGGCCAGAAGGGCCTGGGCCAGCGCAACCTGGGCCGCGCCATCCAGCTGATGGTGGAGAGCTCGGAGACGAACGAGGGCGAGTGCATGTTCGCCTACGACGTCTTCAAGGCGATCGAGCGCGTCATCCTGGACTACGTGCACGACAACAACGACCGCGCGAAGTACCTGGAGGACCTGAAGACCGCCCGCGGCCTGTACCGCGAGCGCATCATGACCGAGATGTTCAACGCCTACATGGACGAGCCCCAGGCCATCCGGAAGGACGTGCTGAACTACGTCAACATGATCATCGGCATCGACGCCGAGCACCTGGGCCCGGACAAGATGTGGAAGTACAAGGACCCGCAGACGGGCGAGCTGCGCGCGCTGAAGGTGGACGAGCGCTTCATCAAGAGCATCGAGGAGCGCCTGTCGCTGAAGACCGACGAGCAGCGCGAGACGTTCCGCACCTCGATCCGCAAGATCTACGGGCAGAAGATCTCGCTGGACCCGAACTACGACTTCATGGACAACCTCGAGCTGGTCAAGGCCGTGACCGACGTTCGGCTCAAGAGCGACATCGCCGGGGCGGGCAGCCTGATCGGCGCCCTGGCCAACCGGACCAACGAGGAGAACCAGAAGCTCTACGACCGCATGATCGACACCATGCTCGGCAAGCTGGGCTACTGCCGCACCTGTGCGCAGAAGACGATCGAGTACTTCTGCACGCAGGAGGACGAGAACTAGGCATGGACGACCGCGCGCGGACATGGCTGGAGCAGTTGCGGGCCGCCGGGCTGGACCCGGCGCGCGAGGCGCGCCTGCGCGCCGAGCTGGAGCGCGGCGGGCAGCATGGCCTGCCGGAGGCGCCAGCCCGGCCCGACTACACGCCCGGCCTGACGCCCCTCGAGTCCGTGGTGAACTCGTTCTACACCCATGGCGACCTGGACCGGCTGCAGGCGCTCGCGCCGCCGACCGCGGCCCCCATCGCGCGCCTGGGCTCGCTCGACGACCTCATGGAGCGGGACAACCGCCGGGAGGCCGACGGCTTCCCGCGCAAGATCCGCATCGGCAAGCTGGTCAAGCCGGGCAAGGGCGGCCGCGGCAAGGTCGTGGTGGTGCCCACCACGGTCGAGGAGAAGCTGATCCACGATCCCCGCTTCAAGGAGGAGGGCGACGGCGGCGGCGCCCAGGGCGGCAGCGGCCCCGAGCAGGAGGGCGAGGTCATCGGCGAGCAGCCCGTCCGCCCCCAGGACGGCGACGGCGGCGGCGCCGGCCCCGGCCAGGGCGACGGCGCCAGCCACGAGATCGAGTCCAACGCCTACGACCTGGGCCGCATCCTGACCGAGCAGTTCAAGCTGCCCAACCTCAAGGACAAGGGTAAGCGGCGGTCGCTGACGCGTTACAGCTACGACCTGACCGACCGCCATCGCGGCTTCGGCCAGCTGCTGGACAAGAAGGCGACGCTGCGCAAGATCGTCGAGACCAACGTGGCGCTGGGCCGCCTGGTGCCCGGCGAGCCGGCCGACACCAGCTCGTTCATGGCCGCCCCGCGCGACAAGGTCTACCGCATCCTCTCGCGAGAGAAGGACTTCGAGTCGCAGGCGGTCATCTTCTTCCTGCGCGACTACTCGGGTTCGATGAGCGGCAAGCCCACCGACGTCGTGGTCAGCCAGCACGTCATGATCTACAGCTGGATCCTCTACCAGTACGCCGGCCAGGTCACCTCGCGGTTCGTGCTGCACGACACCGAGGCCAAGGAGGTCGGCGACTTCTACACCTACTACAACAGCCGCGTGGCCGGCGGCACCAAGGTCGCCTCGGCGTTCAAGCTGGTGAACGAGATCGTCGAGCGCGAGAGCCTTGCCCGCGACTACAACATCTACGTCTTCCACGGCACCGACGGCGACGACTGGGACAGCGAGGGCAAGGAATGCCTGCCCGAGATCGAGCGGATGATGGCCTACGCCGCCCGCATCGGCGTGACCGTGGCCGAGGGCTCGTTCGGCTCGCCCGGCCAGACCGAAGTCGAGAAGTACCTGAAGGCGTCGGGGCTGCTGGAGAGCCGGCGCAAGCAGCTGCGCCTGGACGTGATGTCCGAGAACGCCGAGGAAACCAGGATCATCGAGGGCATCAAGGCCCTGATCAGCGAATAGGCGGCGCCGATGCAACTGATCGACCAGCACGCCAAGCGCATCATGGAGGGCTGCAAGGAGCGCGCCCGCGACGCCGGCTTGCGCTTCGCCGACGAGACCCTCGAGTACGTGGTGACCAATCGCGACCTCCTGGAACTGTCGCCCAAGGTCATGATCCCCACGATGTACGACTACTGGGTGCACGACGTCGAGGTGCTGCAGGGCAAGGGCCGCTACGAGCTGTACCCGAACAACCCGTTCGAGACGGTGGTCAACACCCGCCCGGCCATCAGCTTCTACAACGACAACAATCCCGACTGGCTCAACGTGATGATCTTCTACCACGTGCTGGGCCACATCGACTTCTTCCAGAACAACCTCTACTTCGCCCACACCTGGGACGACGACTTCGCCGGCCAGGCCCTGGCCGACAAGCGGGTCATCGCCCGCCTGCGCTCCGAGAAGGGGCGCTGGGTCGACTACGTGATCGAGTTCGCCCGATCCCTGGACAACCTGGTCGACTACCACGGCCTGCTCGCCGAGCGGATGCGACCGGCCCGTGACGCCTTCCCGGCCCGCGTGGACTACTACTTCGACATCTTCCTGCAGGACGAGAAGAAGGTCCGCATCGGCGACTACGTGAAGGAGATCGAGCGGTTCAACGAGGCGCGCCGCCGCGCCGGCGACGCCGGCGAGGATGAGTTCTTCAAGGGTGTCCAGGCCCGACACCCGGAGTTCCGCGCCATGTTCGAGAAGGCGCGCCCGCCCCGCGAGCGCGGCCGGCGCGACGTGATGCGGTTCGTCCTGGAGCACTCGGAGTTCCTGAACCGCGAAGAGAACAAGTGGATGAAGACGATCGTCGAGATCGTCCGCAACACTTCCCTCTACTTCCAGCCGCAGATCCGCACCAAGATCATGAACGAGGGCTGGGCCAGCTACTGGCATGAGACGTTGTTCATGCGCGACGATCGCATCTCCGGGCACGAGGTCGACTTCGCGCGCGTCAACGCGGCCGTCACGGCCATGCCCCGCGTCGGCCTGAATCCCTACGCGTTGGGCATGCGCCTGTTCTACTTCATCGAGGAGGCGGCCGACAAGGGTCGCTACAGCCGCGAGTTCCTGGGACTGCTGGACGCCGACCAGCGCCGGCGCTTCGACACCGGCGCCGGCACCGGGCGCGAGTTCATCTTCCGGGTTCGCGAGAACCTCAACGACTTCCTGTTCGTCAACACGTTCGTCGAGCAGGACTTCACCGACCGGCATGACCTGTTCGTGGCCGACCGCGTCCTGGACGAGAAGCGCATGGTCTGGCGCTGGTTCGTCAAGAGCCGCAGCGCCGTCGACTACCGGCAGATGCTGCTGGACCAGCTCTACCACCCGCCGCTGGTGACGGTCGAGGGCGTGGACGCCAAGGATGGCGCACTGAGCCTGCAGCACGCCTTCGAGGGCAAGCCCCTGGTCAAGGACTACGTCCACAACACGCTGCTGGGCCTGGAATTCCTGTGGGGCGGCAAGGTCCAGCTGGAGACCACCGAGGTCAAGGCGATCAGGAAGCCCGACACGAAGCAGCCGACCCTGCCCGGGCTGGCGCCGACGGTCGAGGCGCCGGAAGAGGCGGAGATCCAATGGCAGCGCGTGCGCTACACCATGAAGGACCGCAAGCTGAGCCGGGGGCTGGTTTGAGCCGGGAGCCGATCAGCCAGGCCATGGCCGCCCTGCGCGCGGCCCAGCGCGGGCTGGACCGCTCGCAGGCGTTGCCGTTCACGCAGTTCCTCGAGTTGCTGCGGGCGCACCCCGAGCGGCTCATCCGCAACGTGCACCAGGTCTTCCACGACATGGTGCGGGCCTACGTGGGCGAGGGCTTCGACGAGTATCCCGAGGACCCCGAGTCCATCAACTTCATCGCCTACGACTTCCGCCGCCTGTTCGTCGAGGGCACGGACCAGCCGTTCTTCGCCGACCGCATCTTCGCGAACCGGTTGATGAGCGCCATCGACGCCTTCCGCGGCGGCGCGCAGCAGAACAAGATCTTCATGTTCGACGGGCCTCCGGGCTGCGGGAAATCCATCTTCCTGAACAACCTGCTGAGGCGCTTCGAGGAGTACGCCGCCAGCGAGGCCGGCCTGCGCTATGAGGTGGTCTGGCGCCTGGATCGCCAGGCCCTGGGCGACCACGCCGACCCGGACGCGCCGCCGGTACTGGAGCGCCTGGCCGCGCTGCTGGACCACGCCGGCGACGGGTCAGGCCTGCGCGACGACGCCGAGGCGCACCGCCTGGCCCCGCGGCAGAGCTTCGTCGAGGTGCCCTGCCCCAGCCACGACAACCCGATCCTGCTGGTCCCCAAGGAGCAGCGGCCCGCGTTCTTCGACCTGCTGTTCGAGAACGACGAGTTCAAGTGGAACCTGTCGTACAACAAGGAGTACGACTGGGTCTTCCGCGACCTGCCCTGCACCATCTGCACATCCCTGTACCAGGCGCTGCTGCACAAGCTGGGCGACCCCGATCGCGTGTTCTCCATGATCCACGCCCGCCCCTACCAGATGGATCGTCGCCTGGGCGAGGGCGTCAGCGTGTTCAATCCCGGCGACCGCACGGCGCGCACACCCGTGATCACGAACCCGCTGCTGCAGCGGCGGATCAGCGCGCTCCTGCAGGACAGCAACCAGGTGCGCTACCTGTTCTCGCGTTACGCGCGCACGAACAACGGCATCTACGCGCTGATGGACCTGAAGGGCCACAACCGCGACAGGCTGCTGGAGCTGCACAACATCATCAGCGACGGCGTGCACAAGGTCGACGAGATCGAGGAACGCGTGAACTCGCTGTTCCTGGGCGTGATGAACCCCGAGGACAACAAGAACATCCACGGGTTCCAGTCGCTGACCGACCGCATCGAGTTCATCAACATCTCGTACGTGCTCGATTCGTCGACCGAGGTCGAGATCTACAAGAACATCTTCGGCAAGCACATCGAGGACAGCTTCCTGCCGCGCGTCCTGGAGAACTTCGCGCGCGTGATCATCTCGAGCCGGCTCAACGAGAAGTCGCCGGCGATGCTTGACTGGATCGGCGACCCGAAGAAGTACCGCCTGTACTGCGACGAGAACCTGCACCTGCTGAAGATGACGATCTACACGGGCCTGATCCCGTCCTGGCTGGACGAGGACGATCGCCGGAACTTCACGGCCAAGCGGCGGCGCAAGATCATCGCCGAGGCGGAGACCGAGGGGCACCGCGGCTTCAGCGGGCGCGACGCCATCGACATCTTCCACGACCTGTACTCGACGCAGGCGCGCGACGACCAGCTCATCACGATGGACACGCTCTGCGGGTTCTTCACCAAGGCGCGCCCGGACCTGGCCAAGCAGCTGCCGGCCGGGTTCCTGGACTCGCTGCGGCGCATGTACAACTACCAGATCCTGCAGGAGGTCAAGGAGTCCCTCTACTACTACAACGAGGACCAGATCGCGCGCGACATCATGAACTACATGTTCGCCCTCAACTACGAGACCGGCACCACCGCGGTCTGCTCCTTCACGGGCGAGAAGCTGGAGATCACAGGGCCGTTCCTGGCGGCCATCGAGGACCGGCTGCTCGGCGCCAACGTCCGCGAGGGCCGACGCCAGGAGTTCCGCGAGTCCACGCAGCGCGAGTACACCTCGGCCACGCTGACCCAGGAGATCCTGGTCGAGGGCCGCGACATCCGCGAGACGCGGCTCTTCGGCGAGCTGCACAAGCGCTACGTGTTCCACCTCAAGGAGAAGGTGCTCGAGCCGTTCCTCCGCAATGCCAACTTCCGGCGCGCGCTCAAGGATTACGGCACCGAGGACTTCCGCACCTACGACCAGCGCATCCGCGCCGACGTGACGTTCCTGATCACGAACCTGAGTGACCGCTTCGGGTACACGGAGAAGGGCGCTCGCGAGATGTGCATCTACGTGGTCGACAACGACATCGCGGCCGAGTTCGCCGACTAGCCCGCGCCTTCCGCGCCGGGCCCGCCATCAGTAGACAGCGATGAGGGGGCCGCCCCAGCGGGGGCGGCACTGCTCGGGGTCGTCGACGATGCCGTCGCAGTCGTCATCACGCCCATTGCCGCAGACTTCCGGGGCGCCGGGATGGACCGCCGGGTCGGCGTCGTCGCAGTCGGTGGCCAGGCGGCTGCAGAAGGCGCTGCCGGGCGCGCCGTAGAGGTCGCCGTCGGTATCCGGGCAGGGGCCGGCCGGCTCGTCGACCAGGCCGTTGCAGTTGTCGTCGACGCCGTTGGGCACCTCCGCCGCGCCCGGGTGCACGTTCGCCGCGCCCACCCAGCGGCACTCGAGCCGCGAGATCGGCAGTTCCGCCGGCTGGCCGTCCGCATCCACGACCAGCGCGCGGAAGCGAAGGTCGCGCAGCGTCTCCTTGACGTACCCGAGCAGGAGCCACGGTCCCATGTCGATGACCTCGGGCGCCACCTGCAGGCCGGTGTCGGAGCCCGGGACCAGCAGCGGCGGCTCCCAATCGCCGGTCTCGAAGCCGCTGGCGCTGCTGTGGCCGATGCCGCCGTCGTCTCCCGTCGTCCACAGCAGGTGCACGCGGCCGTCGCGCAGGAACAGCGTCGGCGACTCGGCCTTGCGGCCCTCGGTGAACCACAGGGGCCCCAGGTCGGTCCAGTGGACGAGGTCCTCCGACCGCGCCAGGGCCACGATGCCCGTCCAGCGGAAGGGACCGGGCACCGTCGTGTAGGCCATGTACCAGCTGCCCGTGGCCGGGTCGGCGATGACGTGAGGGTCCCGGCACTGGCGCGTCCATTCGTGCGGCTGGTCCCATGCCGACCAGTCCCAGTTCGCGTCGAGCAGGCAGCCGGGGCCGCTCATGCCGTCGCAGCCGCCCACCGTGACGCGCTGCCAGTGGACCAGGTCGCTGCTGGTGGCGGCGCCGATGCGTTCCTCATGGAAGCCGGTCTGGGGATTGCGCGTGACGCCGGCATAGAACATCCACCACAGGCCGTCCGCCGGGTTGGCCACGATGGACGGCGCCCAGACATGGTCGCGGTCCCAGTCGGAGGAGGGGTCGTTGGTCAGGGCGTCGGGCAGCTGCTGCCAGGACAGGCCGTCCGCGGAGACGGCATGGCCGAGGCTCTTGCCGTGCGTCTGCGGGAACCAGGTCCATAGGGGCCCCTCGATGTAGATCGCGTGCAGCAGGCCGCCCTGGCCCGCCGGCCCGTCGAACAGCATCGCGAAGTCGCCGGCCATGACGCCCCCGGGCGGGGTGAAGACCAGGTCGGGGACATGGTCGCACCATCCCGTCCCGGGGTCGGCGAAATGCAGGGTCTCGACGCAGTCGCGGGCCGTGCAGCCGGCGCTCTGCGACCAGTCGTCGCGGTCCAGGTCGGGGCACCAGGAGCCGCCCTGCGCCTGCGCCGCGGCAGGTGGCAGGCCAGGCGGGGTCGGCAGCGCCGGCGATGCCGCGGCGGGCGGCACCTGCGCCTTCGGGTCGCGCGGGTCGACCGGCGCCTCGATGGCCAGCGGACGGCAGCCGGCGGCCGCGGCCAGGGTCACCGGCAGCCATAGGCGCAGGAGGCTCCGCAGGGGTGTCAGGGTCAAGGGCTGGTCCGCTCCCGCGCGGCGAGGGCACGTCCCGGCACGGGAACGGCGACGACCGACCGGGAAATCATAGCACATCGGGATGGTCGGCGGGTCAGGTCCCGGCGTAGCCGTCCGGGTTGGTCGACTGCCAGCGCCAGTGGTCCGCGCACATCTCGTCGATGCCGCGCCGCGCCTGCCAGCCGAGCAGTTCCGCCGCGCGCGACGGGTCGGCATAGCAGGTGGCCACGTCGCCCGGGCGCCGCGCCACGACGCGGTACGGCACCGGGCGCCCGGAGGCCCGCGCCGCGGCGGCCACCATCTCCAGCACGGAATAGCCGCGGCCGGTGCCCAGGTTGACCGGGACGCAGCCGCCCAGCCCGTCCAGGCGGTCCAGCGCCGCCAGGTGCCCGAGCGCCAGGTCGACGACATGGATGTAGTCGCGCACGCCGGTGCCGTCCGGCGTCGGGTAGTCGTCTCCGTACACGCTCAGCTCGGCCAGCCGGCCCACCGCCACCTGCATGACGTACGGCATCAGGTTGTTCGGAAGGCCGCGCGGGTCCTCGCCGATGCGACCGCTCGGGTGGGCACCGATCGGGTTGAAGTAGCGCAGCAGCACGCAGGTCCAGCGCGGGTCGGCGGCACACAGGTCGCGCAGGATCTCCTCGATGAACAGCTTCGTGCGGCCGTAGGGATTCGTGGCCGAGAGCGGGAAGTCCTCGGTGATCGGCACGGTCGCCGGGTCGCCGTAGACGGTGGCCGACGAGCTGAAGACCAGGCGCCGGCAGCCGTGCTCCTCCATCACCTTCAGCAGTTCGAGCGTGCCGGTGATGTTGTTGTCGTAGTAGCGAACCGGGATGCGGCTGCTCTCGCCCACGGCCTTCAGCCCGGCGAAGTGGATGACCGCATCGAAGCGCCGACCCGTGAAGACGTGCCTCAGCGCGGCTGAGTCGCGGATGTCGACCTTGTGGAAACCGGGCGCGCGACCGGCCAGGGCCTGCACGCGGCGCAGGCTCTCCTCGCTGGCGTTGTCGAGGTTGTCGACGACCGTCACGTCCCAGCCGGCGACCAGCAGTTCGAGGCACGTGTGGCTGCCGATGAAGCCGGCGCCACCGGTGACCAGGCAGGAACGATTCACAGGCTGGCTCCCCCGCGCTGTCGCCGATCGGGGCCGGATGACGCCCCGGGGATTGTGCACGGCAACGACCTGATGGGTGTCAAGTGATGCACCAGGACCGTGACGGGAATGAAAGTCCAAACCCAGCCATGCACAATTCCCGGGACGCCGGCAAGACGGCGACGCAGGACCGGACCCGGCCGGGCCCGGCTTGTGGTTCGATCAGATGATCTCATGAATGGACCGCCACATCCACCTTTTTTGTGTGCTGAAAGTGTCACGACGGCGGCCGGTTCCACGATGCGGAACGACGCGGAATCCGCCGTGACGCTTTCGGGACAGCTGGGGCATCACGGTTGCGCCGGGATGTCGCCGCCGGCCCAATCCAGGATCAGGTCGCGCCGGGCGCCGTCCAGGCGCGCCTGCGGGTGGGCCAGGCGATAGCTGGACGGCGGCATGCTGCCCTTTTCCACCTCGCGTGCCACCTCGCGCAGCAGTTCGTCCTGCGCGGTGAAGTCGATGACCGGCCAGTCCGAGAAGTCCAGCTCGCGGCGCCCCTTGCGCACGTGATCGGCGATGAGCCATGACACGGGGGCGATGCGCGCGTACCACGGCCAGCGCGTCGCCGCCGAGTGGCAGTCGTAGCAGGCCGCTCGCAGCACGCGGACCACCTCCGGCGGCGCATCGACCTCGTGCCGCGCCGGCGGCCCCGAGCGGTCCACCGGCACGAACTGGATGGCGACGGCGACGACGGCCAGCGCGCCCGCGCCGGCCGCAAGGCCACGGCGCCGCGCGCGCGCCCGGCCCACCCCGCCGACGCCCGAGCCCGCTCCCGCGGACCGGCTCACGGCGCGAGCTTCTGCTTGAGGCGCAGCGCGTGCCGGTGGTCGGGCTCGAGCTTCAGCGCCGCCTCGACGGCCGCGAGGGCGCCGGCCCGGGCGCCCTTCATCTCGAGCAGCTGGGCCACGGCCACGTGGCCGTCGGCGAACCCGGGGTTCATCTCGAGGTTCAGCCGGCAGATGACGAGGGCGTCGTCGACGCGCGACGGTTCGGCGGCCAGCGTCTCGGCCACCAGCTGCAGCGGACGGGGGCCGAAGTCGAACGATCCGCTGCCGTAGTAGCGCTCGCGAAGATCGCGGTATTTCCTCGTACCGGCCTCCGCGCCCTGGTCGCGCACCGCGCGCAGCACGACGCGATCCAGCGTCGTCGGCGAGGGCAGCCCGCGGTGGCAGGTCAGGCAGTCGACCGCGGCGTCCTCTTCGCCGGCCGCCTTCGGCAGCACTCCGGCGTTCAGGTCGCGCATCATCGTGTACATCCGTCGCGCCACCTCCTTGTGCCCGACCTTGTCGCTGGCGAAGTCGATGCTCTGCGGATCGCCCGGGACCTTCTGCTCGTGGCAGAATTCGCAGCGGACGCCGAGGGCCTGGTTCCACTGCTTCATGGTCTCGACCAGCTCGCGCTTCGTGGTCGTCGGCGGGAAGACCTTGAGGTTCTTCGGCGACTCGTCCGCGGCCGCGGCCGGGAAGGCCGACAGCGCGGTCAGGGCGAGCAGTCCGGCGGCGAACGGCCGGGCCAGGCGGCGATACGGCATGGATGCTCCCATCGGGTTTGCGGTCGGTGCGGCCGGACCCCCGCGGAGGGCCCGGCACCAGCCCGCCAAGCTAGCTCCACACGCCTGATCCGGCACGCTGCCC
>JADHED010001780.1_pt1 | contig 16934 bp, 16 predicted proteins | sample 8952041 | NCBI WGS metagenome assembly JADHED01 (sample SAMN16124423, study PRJNA663239) | bioreactor sludge metagenome | isolation source: sludge (control) | place: India:Bengaluru | collected 2018-09-08
GTCCAGCAGCAGCGCCTGATAGGCCTCCAGCGGCTTTTCGTCATGCGATTGACGGTAGGAGGCGTTCAGGGCCACCGTGCGGGTGTTCATGCCCAGTCCCGGCGCACGCACGTGCATTTCCATGTTCATGTGCTCGGTCGGCTGCAGCAGCAAGTGGATCCAGTTCGGCTCGATATGATCGAGTTCCTCGTTGTGGAACAGGTGCTGCGGCGGGTGACGGAAGCGGATGGAAATCGAGGATTCCGTCTTGGCGAGGCGCTTGCCGGTACGCAGATAGAACGGCACGCCGCGCCAACGCCAGTTGTCGATGTAGAACTTGGCAGCGACGAAGGTCTCGGTCGCGGATTCCGGATCCACACCTTGCTCCTGCATGTAGCCGTTGACGGTTTCGCCCTTGACCTTGCCTTCGGTATACTGTGCACGCACAACATGGTCGACCACCTTGTCTTCCGGGATGATGCGCATGGACTTCAGCACCTTGACCTTTTCGTCGCGCACGGCGTCCGCCTCCATGCTCGCCGGCGGCTCCATGGCGACCACGGTCAGCAGTTGCATCAGGTGATTCTGCAACATGTCGCGCATTGCGCCGCCCGATTTGTCGTAGTAGTCAGCACGGGTACCGATGCCGAAATCCTCGGCCACGGTAATCTGCACGTGGTTGATGTAATTCCGGTTCCACAGCGGCTCGATCAGGGTGTTGGCAAAACGGTATACCAGCAGATTCTGCACGGTTTCCTTGCCGAGGTAGTGGTCGATCCGGTAGATCTGGGACTCGTCGAAGTGCTGGTGCAGGGAACGGTTCAGTTCCTGGGCAGTCTCGAGCTCGGTACCGAACGGTTTCTCCACCACAATACGGTGCAGGCCACGCGGCTTGGAGAAGCCATATTCGTCCAGATAGTTGATGACCGTGTTGAAATCCTTCGGAATGATGGAAAGATAGAACACGATGTTGTCGCAAGCCTCGCCTTCACGCGGCTCGCCCAGCTTGTCCTTGAGACGCTGGTAGAACTCGGGCTCGCGCAGGTCGCCGGACATGTAGGAGAAGCGCTTGGCGAAACGTGCGGCAATCGCCGGATCCACCTTGTCGCCGAACTTGTCCTTGAGCACTTTGCTCAGGTGCTCCAGCCAGGATTCCTGTGTGTGATCCTGACGACCCAGCGCCAGGATACTCATGTCGCCCGGAATGCGGCCAGCGGCTTCCAGGTTATACAGACAAGGCAACAGTTTGATGGTGGCCAGGTTGCCCGTAGCCCCGAAAATCACGAAATGGCACGGCCCCGGAATCGTTTCCTGAATGCTCATATAGACTTCTTCTCCTGAGTAACTGCGTGGCCGCCGGCGTCTGTCGTCCGGCTGACTGATCTGCGCCGTCCAGGGCGCTTGAGGCTCGCCTGAAGTGCGGCGTGACAGGGTTGCGCCACCCCATACACAACAGTATTATCGATCGTTACAAACAAATGGCGCTTGAGTTGCAGCAATTATAATTGCGCTGCGCCTTTAAGAGAAAGAAAAAATCAATTGCGCATCCTTTTCGTTACGTCCGAAGCCTTCCCCCTGATCAAGACCGGCGGCCTCGCTGACGTCAGCGGCTCGCTCCCTGCCGCGTTGCGCAATCTGGGCGAGGACGTTCGCATCCTGATCCCCGGTTACCCGCAGGTTTTCGAGAAACTGCGCAATCTGCGCGTGCTGCTGGAACTGAAATGGCTGCCCATGGTGGGAGACGTCACCCTGATGGTGGGCGAGATGCCGGATACCGGCGTGCCGGTGATGGTGGTTGCCAACCCCTACCTGTATGAGCGCGCCGGAGGGCCCTATCTGGACAGCAACGGCTACGAATGGCTGGATAATCCCCTGCGCTTCGGCATTCTCTCGCGTGTCGCGGCCATCCTGGGGAGCGCGTACTCCCCCCTGAGCAACTGGGTGCCGGACATCGTCCACTTCAACGACTGGCAAGGCGGACTGACCCCGGCCTTCATGCGCTTTTCAGGTGCGCCGTGCGCCAAGTCGGTGCTTGGCATCCATAACCTGGCGTTCCAGGGAAATTGTGCCGAGGACTGGGTCCAGAAACTGGGCCTGCCTTACGAGGCCTACCACATCCACGGGCTGGAGTATTACGGGCAACTGTCATTTCTCAAGGCCGGCGTGTATTACGCCGACAGCATTACCACCGTCAGCCCCACGTATGCCCAGGAAATCCAGACACCGGAGTTCGGCTTCGGCATGCAAGGGCTGCTGGCCAGCCGCAGCAAGGATGTCCGAGGGATACTCAACGGGATCGACACCCAGGAGTGGAACCCTGCGGTGGACCCGCACCTGCCTTGCGCCTACGATGCCGACCATCTGGAGCAGAAGGCAGCCGTCAAGCGCAGTCTGCAGCAACAGCTTGGCTTGACGGAGGATGCCAAGGCACCACTGCTTGGTGTGGTCAGCCGGCTGACCCATCAAAAAGGCCTGGACCTGTTTCTGGAATGTGCCGGCGCCCTGCTGGACGAGGGCTGCCAGATCGCCATTCTTGGCGGAGGAGACCCGTCCATGGAACAAGGTTTCCGCAACCTGGCCAATACCCGCCCAGACCAGGTCAGTGTCACGATCGGCTACAACGAACCGTTGTCGCACCGCATCATGGCGGGTGCAGACCTGTTCATCATGCCTTCCCGTTTCGAGCCATGCGGACTCAACCAGATGTACGGCCTGCGCTACGGTACACCACCGGTCGTGCGCCGCACCGGCGGACTGGCGGATTCCGTCTGCGACACCAACACAGCCTCTCTCGCCAACGGCACAGCCACCGGATTCGTGTTCGACCAGCCGGACACCTGGCAACTGCACCAGACCATCCAGCGGGCGTTGGCCTGCTACCGCGCCCCCGAGACATGGCGCACCATCCAGCGCAACGGCATGTCGCGCGATCTCGGCTGGGACCACAGCGCGGCGGCTTACCGCGATATTTATCGGACCCTTTTGTAAGGGCAATCCCTAAAACAAAAGCCCCGTCCATTGGTACGGGGCTTTTGTTTGTCATGCCGCTGTCACACAGCGGCCTTAAGATGCTGAATGTGCTTTCGAGTTGGCATGCGCTGTGCTTAGGGAATAGCGAGCTTTCTCCAAAGCTGAAATCTCCTCCCCTCGGGCGCCCATGGCGCCCTCTTTTTTTACTTTTCTTCCATCCGGATGAAGTGTTCGCGGTAGTACTTCAGCTCTTCGATGGACTCGTAGATATCCGCCAACGCCGTATGCGCATTGGCCTTCTTGAATCCGTCGAGCATCTTGGGACGCCAGCGGCGTGCCAGTTCCTTGAGGGTGCTGACGTCCAGGTTGCGATAGTGGAAATAAGCCTCCAATTTGGGCATGTAATTCGCCATGAAGCGGCGATCCTGGCCGATGGAGTTGCCGCACATCGGCGACTTGCTGGCGGGCACATGCTGTTTCAGGAATTCCAGCATCTGCGCTTCAGCCTCAGCCTCAGTCAGGGTGGAGGCCTTGACCTTGTCGATCAGGCCGGACTTGCCATGTGTGCCCTTGTTCCAGGCATCCATGCCATCCAGCACCGCATCGCTTTGGTGCACGACCAGTACGGGAGATTCGGCGATGACGTTGAGATCGGAATCGGTCACCACGGCGGCGAGCTCCAGAATGACGTCGCTATCAGGCAGCAGGCCGCTCATTTCCATGTCCACCCAAATCAGATTGTTATTGTCTTGTGCCATAATGAACCTTCCGGATTTTCCTGCATCGAAAAAACACCGAGTTTAACCGAAATCCATCATGACCATCTTCACCAGCGTTTTTCTTGCCTTGCTCGTGACCACTGTGCTCGTCCGCCTCTGGCTTGGCCGCCGCCACATTGCGCACATGCAGTCACATCGCCAACAGGTGCCTGCTGCCTTTGCAGCAAGTATCAGTCTGGAGGCCCACCAAAAGGCTGCCGATTACTCAACGGCGAAAACGCGGCTGGTGATGATCGAGGGCGTGGTGCAGGCCATCCTTCTCTATGTCTTGACGCTGGGCGGTGTGCTGCAATGGCTGGATGCAAGCTGGCTCGACCTGCTGCCTGACTCGACCCTGTTGCGTGGCGCCCTGGTCATCGTCAGCGCGTTCGCGATCAGCAGCCTGGTCGACATCCCCCTCGATTACTACAAGGCGTTCGTCGTCGATGAGCGCTTCGGCTTTAACAAGATGACCCGCAAGATGTTCTTCAGCGACCTCGTCAAGCACACCCTGGTCGGGCTCGTGATGGGGGCACCGCTGCTCTTCGCCGCACTCTGGCTGATGCAGGGCGCAGGCACCTGGTGGTGGCTGTACCTGTGGGTACTGTGGTCGGCGTTCAACCTGCTGATGCTGGCCGTCTATCCGACTTTCATTGCGCCGCTGTTCAACAAGTTCCAGCCGCTGACCGATGAATCGCTGAAAGCCCGTATCGAATCCCTGCTGGCCAAATGCGGGTTCAAGTCGCAAGGCCTGTTCGTGATGGATGGCTCCAGCCGCAGCAGCCACGGTAACGCCTATTTCACCGGATTCGGCGCCAGCAAGCGCGTGGTGTTCTTCGACACCTTGCTGGAGCGACTGGATGCGGATGAAATCGAGGCGGTGCTGGCACATGAACTCGGCCATTTCCGTCACCATCACGTCATCAAGCGCATCGCGATGCTGTTTGGCATCAGTTTCGCCGGGCTGGCCCTGCTCGGATGGCTGGTGCAACAATCCTGGTTCTTCTCCAGCCTGGGCGTTGCCACACCCAGCAACCACATGGCCCTGCTGCTGTTCCTGCTGGTGAGCCCGGTGTTCACGTTCCTGCTGCGTCCGCTACTGTCGCGTTATGCCCGACAAAACGAATTCGAAGCGGATGCCTATGCCGCGACCCATGCCAGCGCGCATCACCTGATCGTCGCACTGGTCAAACTGTATCGCGACAACGCATCGACCCTAACGCCTGATCCACTGCATTCGGCATTTTACGATTCACACCCGCCCGCCAGCATTCGCATCGCGAAGCTGGAAACCGCCTGAGGAGATCGCCATGTTGAAACGCCTGACCACCACCGCGCTACTCTGCAGCCTCGCCTCGCTCGCTCACGCCGACCCATTCGCCGCAGGAGATGCCAAGGTCGGCAAGCAAATGGTCGACAAACATTGCATTTCCTGCCACGCCTCCAGCTTCGGCGGTGATGGTTCTGGCATCTACACCCGCGAAGACCGCCGCGTCAAAAGCGGCAAAGGCCTGATCGCGCAGATTCGCAACTGCAACACCAACCTGGGGCTGAAATGGTTCGAGGATGAGGAGCTGCATGTCGCCAGCTATCTGAACAAGGCCTATTACAAGTTCGAAAAATAGACAGGCGTGCGCCTCTGTGCAGACAGCCAATTCCAGCCACCGATACCCAGCATAAGCTCAGTGATTCTCGACACCCTTACCAACGCCGGTCGATACGCGCACCTGCATCCCTTGTTCGAACAGGCCTTCACCTTCATGCAGACGCAAGACTTGAACGCGTTGGCACCGGGGCGCCACAAGATCGTGGGGGATGACCTGTTCGTGGTCATTCAGAACGTGCAGGCCCGGCCACGGCACGAGGCACAACTGGAGTGTCACCGACGGTACATCGACATCCAGCTGGTCCTCGGAGGTGTGGACGAAATGGGCTGGAAACCGCTGGGCGATTGCCACGCCCCTGTCAGCGACTACCTGGAGGAAAAGGACATACGCTTCTTCCACGATCCAGCTGACGCCTGGGTCGCCACACCAGCAGGCGCGTTCTGCATTTTCTTTCCGGAAGATGCCCACGCACCGCTGGTGGGCACCGGAGCGATACGCAAGGCCGTGTTCAAGGTCGCTGTTCACCCCAAGGCATGACTTGATCGCCACACACCCGCATTGACGCTCACATACGCTTGAAACCCCTGATTCACCCCGACGCTACCGCTCTGCCCCGTTGGCAACCTACCCATCGCGGGGAGATCGCCATTCAGTTGCGGCTCGACCGCGGCATGCTGATCGCCTTGCTGGTGTCCCTGTTGCTGCACCTGTTGCTCCTGGCCAATTATGCGAAAAAGCTGCTGGAACCCAACGACGACGTGATCCCGGCACCACCGCTGGTCATGCAACTCGAACTGGCGCGCCCCAAAGCCAAGCCGGAACCGCTCCCCGCGCCCCCAGCGATCGAACCACCCCCCAAACCAACATCGCCGCCCAAGCCCGCCAAGACGCCAAAGCCGGAGCCACTCCCCAAGGTGCGCACGACGCCAGCGCCTTCACCACTCCAATTGCCGGCGGAAACGCCGCCGGTCCGCACTCAGGTGCCCCCCACGCCAACCACGCCACAGAACGCACCGATCGATCTGGCGAGCTACATGGCGATGCGTCGCGAACAGCGTCGTCAGGAAGAGGAATCCGCTGCGCGTGAAAACGCTGCCCACGCAGCAAAAGAGCGCCTGCCGACCGAAAGCGAGCGCCGCGACGAAATCATCCGGCGCAATCTGCAGCCCGGGACGAACGGCCTGTTCCAGATCGTCAATCTCAGCCAGTACACGGCCCAGTTCACCTTCAAGGGATGGACGACCAATGCCAGCAACGCCCGGCGGGAATTCTTCCAGATCGAAGCCGACGTGAATGAGGACATCAAACGCAAGGTCGTGCAGAAAATGATCGAGATCATCAGGCGCCACTATCAGGGCGATTTCAACTGGGAATCCCAGCGTCTGGACCGCGTCGTGGTGCTTTCGGCGAGGCCGGAGGACAATGCCGGGCTTGAAGATTTCCTCATCATGGAATTTTTTGGTGCACGGCGCTGATTGACGCGCGGCGCGCAACTCGGGTATACACCTCCATGATGAGCCTCTTTTCCCAGATTTCACGCCTCGTGCAGCCCTTACGCGAAGGGCGGGCATGAGTCACGCCAGCCTCTCGGGCCAGATCGTCGCTTCCTTCGGCAAGCGTTACGATGTCGAACTGCCGGACGGACAGCAGGTCAGTTGCGTCACCCGTGGCAAAAAAGGCGATCTCGCCTGCGGTGACCGCGTCGATCTTGCCATGACGGCCGAACACGAAGGCGTCATCGAACAGGTCCATCCGCGCTCCAGCCTGCTTTACCGCAGCAATGACTTCCGCAAGAAATACCTGGCCGCCAACGTGACCCAGATCGTCATCGTGTTGGCCGCCGTACCCAGCTTCTACGAGGACCTGCTGAACCGCTGCCTGATCGCCGCCGAGGCTGCAGGTATCCGGGCACTGATCCTGCTCAACAAGAGCGACCTGCCGGAAACGCCAGCAGCCCTCGCCAAGCTCAAGCTGTACCAGTCACTGGGATACCGCGTGCAGATGCTCTCGGCGCTGCAGGACGCCAGTGCGCTGCGCCCGCTGCTGCACGGTGAAACCAGCGTTCTGGTGGGACAATCCGGCATGGGAAAATCGACCCTGGTCAACGCGCTGCTGCCGGATGCCCACTCCCGCACCCAGGAAATCTCCGACGTGCTGGACAGCGGCAAGCACACCACCACCTCAGCACGGTTGTATCATCTTGACGCGGATAGTCACCTGATCGACTCGCCCGGTTTGCAGGAATTCGGCCTCCACCATCTCGGCACGGACGAAATGGAAATGGCGTTCGTGGAATTCCGCCCGTTTCTGGGCAAATGCCGCTTCAATAACTGCCGGCACCTGCACGAGCCGGATTGCGCCATCCTAAACGCAGTGCGGGAAGGCAGGATCAGTGACATCCGGCTGCAAAGCTACCAAAAACTGCGCGCAGAAATCGGTTAGCATCGGCCTATGCATACCGCCTTCATCAGCCACCCGGACACCTTGCTGCACGTCATGGATGGCAGCCATCCCGAATCGCCCGCCCGCATTTCAGCGATCAAGGACAGGCTGATCGCCGCGCAGGTGTACGACCATCTCCAGTTGCATGACGCTCCGCTCGCCACCGACGAGCAATTGCTGCGCGTGCACGACAAGGCCTACGTCCAGCATATCCGCAAGATCGCGCCACCGGCAGGCATCGTGCGACTGGATGCGGATACGGCCATGGGCCCGATGACGCTTTCGGCCGCGCTGCATGCCGCAGGCGCCGTGGTGCTGGCCACCGATCTGGTCATGTCCAATCGATCGCAGAACGCGTTCTGCTGCATCCGCCCGCCTGGCCACCATGCGGGCCACGCCAACGCCGCCGGCTTCTGTATCTTCAACAATGTGGCAGTCGGCGTCGCCCACGCTATCGCAAGGCACGGCGTTGAGCGTGCTGCTATCGTCGATTTCGATGTACACCATGGCGACGGTACGGAAGACATTTTTCGCAAGAATCCCAAGGTCATGCTGTGTTCCACGTTTCAGCATCCGTTCTACCCAAACAAGGGGGCTGACACGCGGACCGACAGGATGGTCAACATTCCGCTTCCCGCCGGCACCAATGGTCAGGCTTATCGCGCAGCATTCGAACACGAGGTGATCCCAGCGCTGATGCGCTTCAAGCCTGAAATACTGTTTGTATCCGCCGGATTCGACGCCCACCGCGAAGATCCATTGGCCGAACTCGGCCTGATCCGCGACGACTACATCTGGATCACCCGCCAGATCAAGGACATCGCGCGCCGGTATGCGCGCGACCGCATTGTCTCGGTGCTGGAAGGCGGCTACGACCTCTTATCGCTTGCCGATAGCGTCACAGCTCACGTACGCACCCTCGCCGATCTTTAGTCCGATCCCAACAAAAAAGCCTCCTCGGTTCGGGGAGGCTTTTTCTCGTACACCGGTAGGCTTAAACCTTGACCTGTTCCCGCCCTGCCGATGACCAGTCCAGATGGTAGAACTGCCCACGCGGCTTGTCGGTACGTTCATAAGTATGGGCGCCGAAGTAATCGCGCTGGGCTTGCAGCAGGTTGGCGGACAGGGTCGCGCTCCGGTAACCGTCGAAATAGGCCAGTGCCGAACTGAACGCCGGCACGGAGATACCGTTGGTGACAGCCAGTGCGACCGCCTGCCGCCACTGCGACTGGCCCTGATGCAAGGCATTGAGGAAGTAGCTGTCCAGCATCAGGTTCTTGAGTCCGGGGGCACGAGTGTAGGCATCGGTAATCTTGCGCAGGAAACCGGCGCGGATGATGCAGCCGCCCTGCCACAACTGGGCGATGGAACCGAAATTGAGGCTCCAGTCGTACTCGATCTGGGCCTCCGCCATCAACTGGAACCCTTGGGCGTAGGCGCAGATCTTGGAGCAATACAGGGCATTGCGAATCGCCTCGATCAGCGCCACACGGTTCGACTCCTGCTGGATGACGGGCCCTTGCAGCATCTTGCTGGCCGCCACACGTTCTTCCTTCAGCGCGGACAAGGCACGCGCATACACAGCCTCGGCGATGGCGTTGGCGGGAATGCCCAGCGTCAGCGCATTGGCGGCCGTCCACAGGCCCGTCCCTTTCTGGCCGGCGGCATCCAGCACCTTGTCCACCAGGTACTCGCCGGTTTCCGGATCCTTCTGCTGCAGGATGTCGGCCGTGATCTCGATCAGGAAACTGGAGAGTTCACCCTGGTTCCAATCCTCGAAAATCTTGCCGATTTCGCCTGCTTCCATGCCCAGCAGGTTCTTCATCAGCCAGTAGGCCTCGCAGATCAGCTGCATGTCGATATATTCGATGCCGTTGTGCACCATCTTGACGTAGTGGCCGGCACCGTTGGGGCCGATGTAGTCCGTACACGGAATGCCACCGACCACCGGCTTGCCAGGTGCAGCCCCTTCCAGCGGCTTGCCGGTCTCGGCATCGACCTTGGCCGCAATGTCGCGCCAGATCGGTTCCAGCGATTGCCAGGCTTCGAACGTGCCGCTGGGCATCAGGGAAGGGCCGAAGCGCGCGCCGGTCTCACCGCCGGAAACGCCGGAGCCGATGAAGTGGAAGCCGAGTGCACTCAGGCGCTTTTCGCGGCGCGTCGTATCCAGCCAGTGGGCATTGCCGCCGTCGATGATGATGTCGCCCTGCTCCAGATGCGGTAGCAGGTTTTCGATCGTCGCATCGGTCGCTTCGCCCGCCTTCACCAGCAGCACCACCTTGCGCGGGCGCTTGATGCTACGGACGAATTCGCCCAGTTCCGCACAGCCGATCACGCGATCCCTGGAAGGTTCATGTGCTTCGCAATGCGCCACGAATTCGCGCATTTTTTCAGGGTTACGATTGAAGACGGCGATGGTATAGCCGTGGTCGGCAATGTTCAACGCCAGATTCTGGCCCATCACGGCCAAGCCCACGAGACCGATATCGGCTTGATTGGTATGCATAGTGCTCTCAGTTCGTCCGTTAAATTCAGATCAAATTATCCCACATTCCATCACGGCATGCCGGACTCCTCGCGTTTTGCGCCTATAGCGTCAAGCAACAATCGTACCCTGCGACGCGGCCTGCTATAATCCGGACCATGCAAATCACCACCCGCCTTGAGTTCGATGCCGGCCATCGGATTCCCAGCCATAAAAGCCAGTGCCGCAATCTGCACGGGCATCGCTACGCCATCGAGATCACGCTGTCCGGCGACATCATCCGACAGGAAGGGGCTTCCGACGATGGCATGGTGATGGATTTCTCCGACGTGAAGGCGATTGCCCGCCAGGCGATCGTGGATGTCTGGGACCACGCCTTTCTGGTCTACAAGGGAGATACAGCGGTGATGGAGTTCCTTGCCACCATGCCAGGGCACAAGACGGTCGTCATGGACAGCATCCCGACGGCTGAAAACATGGCCGCGGAAGCTTTCCGCATCCTCGAAGCCCTCTACCGCGACACCTACGGCACCCACCTCAAGCTGGAACGGGTACGCCTGTACGAAACGCCCAATAGCTGGGCAGACGCACTGGGTTAAACGCCTCAGCCAGCCGCCTCGGCTTCGCTCTGCTTCCACACGCAGGCCCCGCCGGAAGCCTTGTCCACCGCGGCCAGGTATTCCTCGTGTGCCTGTAGCTCCTCGTCGCCAGCCTTCAGCACCACAAGTGGCCCGTGCCGCTTGGCTCCAGCGATGTCACCGGCCGGTCTCTGGGGCTCCGCCATGTCGATCATCAGGCTTTCCTGCCCGCGCGTCATGGCGAGGTAGACATCCGCGAGCAGTTCCGCATCCAGCAAGGCGCCGTGCAGGGTGCGCGAGGAATTGTCCACGCCGAAGTGACGGCATAGCGCATCCAGGTTGTTGCGCTGCCCCGGACGCATCTCCTTGGCCATCTTAAGCGTATCAATGATCCCGGCACAGGTTTGGCGGATGCCCGGCATCCCCAGCATGCCCAGTTCGTGATCCAGAAAACCGACGTCGAAGGGTGCGTTGTGGATGATCAACTCGCCACCGGCGATGAAATCGAGAAAATCCCCGACCACGTCAGGAAAACGAGGCTTGTCCTGCAAGAACTCCAGGGTAATGCCATGCACCTCCTGCGCACCCGGATCGATCTCGCGGTCCGGATTCAGATAGACGTGAAAATGACGGCTGGTCAGGCGTCGGCTGATCACCTCGACCGCGGCGATTTCGATGACGCGATGCCCCTGCGCGGGGTCCAGCCCGGTAGTTTCGGTATCCAGAAAAATTTGTCTCATACGGTTTCCACTCCCCGGTTGGCCAGCGCATCGGCGCGCTCGTTGCCAACATTGCCGGCGTGCCCTTTCACCCAGATCCACTCGATATCGTGCTGTTGCGCCAGCGCGTCCAGTTGACGCCACAAGTCGTCATTCTTGACAGGTTTCTTGTCGGCTGTTTTCCAGCCGCGCGCCTTCCAGCTCTTGATCCATTCGCTGATGCCCTTGTGTACATAGGTCGAGTCGGTGTGCACGCGTACCAGGCAACGACGATTCAGGGCTTCCAGCGCACGAATCACGGCGAGCAGTTCCATGCGGTTGTTGGTCGTCATGGCTTCGCCGCCAAACAGCTCCTTTTCCTTGTCGCCATAGCGCAGCCAGGCGCCCCAGCCGCCGCGGCCGGGGTTTCCCTTGCAAGCGCCATCGGCGTAAATTTCAACACGATTATCCATGGTTGCGCTTCTGGCACTCCGTTCTTTGTGTCGGTTTGGGAATCAGCGCACGCGCCATGCGGGCGTGGTTCCAGTTGGGTCGGATCAGACGCATCCCGGCGACCCGCTTGCGAGCGACCAGAAAATAGACGCCGCCCAGCATGGGCCACCAGCGATCTCCCGCGCGATCCATGAACTGGCAGCGGGTGATCCAATGTTCCTGGCGAACCGGCGGGACATAACATCCCATCCGCCCCCCCATCACTTCGAATCCCAGCAGCGCGAGCCAATCCTTGAGGCGAAGCAAATGGATGAATTTTCCGGCCCAGGGGTATTCCCCATCGTGATAGAGCAGACGACGTGCGCCCCACAGACTCAGCGGGTTGAATCCACTCAGCACCAGGTGTCCTTCCGGCAACAGGATGCGCTCGGCTTCGCGCAGGGTTTCGTGGGGATTGGACGAAAATTCCAGTACATGCGGCAACAGCACCAGGTCGGTACTCCCGCTCGCAAAAGGCAACTGTACCGAGTCGCATCGCAACGAAGCCCCCCCGGTGGTGGCGGAACTGAATCGAAAAGGCACGCGACAATTGCGCAGAAAATCGACACTGGGCATGCCTACCTGCAGGGCATTGAACCCGAACAGATCCGACACGGCACCGTCGTACATGGCCTGCTCCTGCGCCAGCAGATAGGCCCCCAGCGGGGTTTGCAGCCAGTCAGGTTCAGTGTATGTTGCCTTCATGTTTCAAGTCATTCCTATCCCGGCTTTCCGGGACAACTATATCTGGTTGCTGCGACGTGAAGAGCATGCGGTCGTTGTCGACCCCGGGGATGCGGCCCCCGTACTCGCCTACCTCGACGCACACGGATTAGCGCTCGACGCCATTCTGGTCACGCATCATCACAACGACCATATCGGGGGAATCGATGCCCTGCTCGCGCGGCATGCGGCAGCCGCGGTATACGCCTCAGCCCATGAACACTACCAATTCAAACATCAGGCGGTGCGAGAAGGCGACGAGATCACGCTGCGCGGCTTGCAAAGCACGTTTCAGGTCATGGAAACGCCCGGCCACACGCTGGGACACGTCGTTTATTATGGCGCAAATCACCTGTTCTGTGGCGACACGCTATTCAGTTGTGGCTGCGGACGCCTGTTCGACGGCACCTGCCAGCAACTGTTCCAGTCACTGAATCGCATCGCGAACTTACCGGGTCCGACACTGGTCTACTGCACGCATGAATACACGTTGCAGAACTGTCGATTCGCGCTCTCGGTCGATCCGAGTAATCTGGCCTTGCAGCAACGCTATCAGCAAGTTCTGTCGTTGGACGCGCAACACCGCCCCACGCTTCCATCGACCATCGCGCAGGAACTGGCCACCAATCCCTTCCTGCGCTGCGATACCAAAGTCATCCTGCGGCATACGAACACCCGTTCCGCAGAAGCCGCTTTTTGTGCACTAAGATACGAAAGAAATTCTTTTTAATCATTAAATTAACATGATAATTTAAAGTGTTTTTTTACTTGACTAAACGCCTTATTGGCGGATAATACGCCAACATTTTTCGGCACCCAGAGATCTGCATTTATGCTTCAAAACACATTGCTGAAACTGGTGATTCTCAGCCTGACTTTTCTCCCCCATGCACACGCCGAAACCAACGCTGCAGGGGAAGAAATCACCTATGTGAACGACAGCGAAACTTCTGCCAGTACCGACCAGAACTCGAACCTCGAAGCGCTCCAGTTGGATCCGCTGATCTCCAATCCTCCGACGAACGGAGAATCCGTCGTCGTCGATGGTAAAGCCAACCTGTGGCAACGGATCAAGGGTGGTTACGCGATGCCGGAGCTGAATTCCCCAATCACCGCCAACCACGAATCCTGGTATGCCTCGCGCCCGGACTACGTCAAACGCATGGTCGGCCGTAGCGAAAAGTATCTGTACCATATCGTCGAAGAAGTACAGAAACGCGGCATGCCGACCGAAATCGCGCTATTGCCCATGGTCGAAAGCGCGTTCAACCCGCAAGCCTATTCCACCAGCCGCGCGTCGGGCATCTGGCAATTCATTCCGTCCACGGGCAAACACTTCGGCCTGCAGCAGAACTGGTGGGTGGATAACCGCCGCGACGTCAAGGCTGCCACCAATGCGGCCCTGAACTACCTGCAGAAACTGCACGTCATGTTCGGCAGCTGGGATCTGGCGCTGGCCGCCTACAACGCGGGCGAAGGCACCGTGATGCGCGCAATCGAGCGCAACCGCAAGAAGGGTCTGCCGACCGATTACCAAAGCCTCAATCTCCCCCCCGAAACCCGCAACTACGTGCCTAAGCTGCAGGCAGTGAAGAACATTGTCACCAACCCCGAGCAATATGGCCTCGATATCAAGCCGATTGCTGATCAGCCCTACTTTACACAGGTCACGGCGCCCAAACAGATCGATACCAAGCTGGCCGCGAAACTGGCCGGGGTCTCGATGGAAGAGTTTCTGTCGCTCAATCCGGAATACAACCGTCCGGTTTTGACCGCCGTGGATGGCGACCACGAAATCCTGCTGCCCGTCGGCAAGGACGAGGAATTTGCCGCCAATCTCGCCAGCTACGACAAACCACTGGTGAGCTGGCAGACCTATACGGCCAAGCGCGGAGAAAAGCTTGACAGCGTTGCGCGCAAATTCGGCGTCAGCGTGGCCGAACTCAAGGACGTCAACGACATCAGCGGCAAGGGCAAGCTGAAGTCCTCCCGCCCCTTGCTGGTACCGATACGCGACCAGGACGAAGAACCCGTGATCGCAGTCGAGGAGTCGCTTTCCAACGACATCGCGGCAGAACCCGAGTCCACCCCCGTCAAAAAGCACACGGTACGCAAGGGGGAGCGCCTCGACAGCATCGCCAAGCGCTATGGCATGACGGCGAAACGCCTGATGGCCCTGAATCACCTCAAGTCTTCCAAGGTCAAGGCGGGGCAGGTGCTGACGGTACAAAGCGGTACTGCGACAGCAAAAAAGGCAGAAAAAGCGGAAAAATCCGTCGCCTCGAAACCCGCAAAGATGTACTACACCATCCGTCGCGGAGACACCTTGGCGGACATCGCGCGCAAGCACGACGTCGCCATCAGCGATCTGCAACGCTGGAACAACATGCGGGGCTCCCGCATCACGCCGGGCCAGAAGATCAAAATCCGCAAATCCGATGCCGCGTAGCCTGATCGTCACACTGCTGACCCTGGCCTTGCTGGGCTGTGGAAAACCCGAGGTTTCCGCAACCAGCCCGGATCTGGATCGTCCCTACCCCTCCCAGTCCGGTGGCACCCTCGTCGATGCGATGAGCGGCGAACCAAGCGGACTGATCGCCATGCTGGCCGGCGAATCGGCCGCCTCCGCGATCGCGGCCAATCTCTTCAACAGCCTGCTCAAGTACGACCGCAACCTCGAACTCGAAGGCGAACTGGCACAATCCTGGGAGGTTTCGCCGGACCAGCGCACGCTGACGTTTCACCTGAAGCCCGGGATGAAGTGGGCAGATGGAAAGCCACTGACCAGCGACGACGTGCTGTTCACCTGGAAGGTGGTGACCGACGACAACACGCGCACCCCTTATGGCGCCGACTACAAGTTGGTCAAGCAGGCGGAAGCACCGGATGCGCTGACGTTTCGCGTGACGTATGCCCAACCCTACGCCCCGGCGCTGGACTCCTGGGCTGGTCTGCATATCCTGCCCAAGCACCTGCTGGAGGGCCAGGACATCAACACCACGGCGTTCGCCCGCAAGCCGGTAGGCAGCCATTATTATCAACTGGACGAATGGAAGAACGGGGAGCGCATCGCATTGAAGCGCAATCCGAATGCCACACAGGGTCAGGCCCGCATCGACCGGCTGGTTTCGCGATTCATCCCCGATCCTGCATCCCAGTTCATGGAACTGATGGCAGACAACATCGACACCATGGGGCTCAGCCCGATCCAGTACGCGCGCATTTTCCCCGCCCGTCCGGAACTCAACCAGAACATCGCGCGCTACAAGGAACTGGGCAACGCCTATACCTATCTGGGCTTCAACCTCAAGCACAAGCCCTGGGACGACAAGCGGGTTCGCCTCGCGATCAATTACGCCATCGACAAGCAGGAAATTATCGATGGCGTGCTCCTGGGAATGGGAGAGCCGATTGCTTCCCCCTACAAACCCGGCACGCGATGGAGCAATCCGGCGCTGAAGCCCTACCCTTACGACCCGGCCAAGGCGAAAGCCTTGCTCAAGGAAGCCGGTTTCGACGACCACGACGGCGACGGCATTCTGGACCGCGACGGCAAGCCGCTGGCATTTGAAATCCTGACCAATCAGAACAAGCAGCGCGAGCTCAGCGCCGTGCTGATCCAGCGCCGTCTCAAGGACATCGGCATCGACGTCAATATCCGCGTGCTGGAATGGGCCAGCTTCATCGGGCGTTTCATCAAGACCGGCGACTTCGACGTGGTCGTGCTCGGCTGGGGCCTGGGACAGGAGCCCGACCAGTTCAACATCTGGCACTCCTCCCAGCAGGCACCGGGACAGTTCAATTTCATCGGTTATCACAACCCCAAGGTCGATCAGTTGCTGGAACAGGGCCGCCTCGAGTTGAATCCGGACAAGCGCATGAAGATCTACCACGCGTTCGCGCAAGCCCTGTATGAAGACAGCCCCATCGTCTACCTCTATGCCGGCTACGGACTTCCGGCCATTCACAAGCGCGTCAAGGGGATCGACACCACTTCCCCTCCGGCAGGCATCGGCTACAACGCCTACGAGTGGTACATCCCGGAACCGCTGCGTCGCACGGAGATCGCCCAGCAATGATGCGCTATCTGGCCAAACGCCTGTTCTGGATGGTGCCGCTGCTGGTGGGGATCAGTTTGATCTCCTTCCTGATCATGCACCTTGCGCCGGGTGACATCACGACCACCGAGGCAGGATTCAACC
>JADHED010001781.1_pt1 | contig 16917 bp, 11 predicted proteins | sample 8952041 | NCBI WGS metagenome assembly JADHED01 (sample SAMN16124423, study PRJNA663239) | bioreactor sludge metagenome | isolation source: sludge (control) | place: India:Bengaluru | collected 2018-09-08
GTGAAGATTTTATGCTTGGGCGTATCCATCGGCATGATTTGCGGATTGCTGATGGTGTTACGATCCAGCCCGGTATAGTTGGCATGGAAACGCCCTTGGTCGTTGAATTGCAGCGTTGAGGTTAACTCAATGCCCAGGTTTTCCTGCTGACCAATGTTTTGTTGTTGAAAACAGTTGGCGTTGCGTCCCTGGGCTAGACAGAAATTTCGGTCTAAAGTCACTTCCGCAATGGCATCGTCGATTTGATTAAAAAACACCGCCGCGCCGTAGTCCCAAAAATTGAAGGCTTTGCCATTAAACCCCAGTTCGTAATTCAACGCCTGTTCGGCTGCCAGATACGGATTGGGCAAGGCGGTTTGGAACCGGAAGGAATAGCGATCCTTGATGGTGGGGAAGCGGGTTTTATGCGCCAGACTGGCGTGAAGCACAAAATCTTCGACGAGCTCATAGTAAGCAGCCCCTTGCGCGTTGTAAGCATCCTTATTGTTCAACGGAAAGTTTTCCATGCGGCTACCGGTCCAGTTTTCTGCCTGTAGTCTATTTTGGCGCTCATAACTGGCGCCGGCTACAAAGCGCAATTTATCGGTTGGCGTGTAGCTGTCTTCTAGTGCATAAGAAAAATATTCGTCGGCCGATCGTTCCTGCGGCGAGATAGGACGAGTGTTAACGATGTTGGCTGTCGCCTGATTATCCACTTCGCGATGTACGTCTTGTTTATAGTTAAAGCCGAATTTGATGTCATGCTTGGGTAGGAATGTCGTGTTGTATTCGATGCCGCTACCAAAGGTATAGTCGTCGTACTGACTATCAAATGCAAAGCCTTGGGTAATGCGGTTGTAGTTGGCATCGTTGAATGACATCAACCGATTCTTGAACGTGTCGTGATAGCCACGCAGCTTGATGGTGTGATGCGGAGCGATTTGGGTGCGCGACACGAAAAATACGCTTTCCTTATCCCAATAAGGCCAACGCCAGTAGCGGGTTTGCACATCCCGATCGGTGCCAGCGTAAGGCGGAGTATCTTTTTGACCGTTCTGGCTGTTATAGCCAATGGCATATTCGTCGGTATCGTTGGGGGTCAGGCCCAGTTTGACGCTGCCCTTGTAATCGGTATTGCCCGAGTTTTCCCGTACACCACCGTCTTCAGCCGCTACCGGATTGAAGTCCTCGGATAAGCGCCAGAACTGTCTGTCCTGAAATGAGAAACCGCCCTGGATATATCCCCAACCCTGGTTGGAGCCGAAATTCAACGCGGTTTGATAAAAGTTGTCGTCGAATTGAGAATCCATCCCCATGCCGACCTTGATGTTGCCTTCGAATTCCTTAACCGGTCGGCGGCTGATTAAATTGATACTGCCGCCCAGGGTGTTGGGACCATATAGAACCGAAGCATTGCCCTTGCTGACATCGATCTGGCCAATGTCGTAAGTGGTAAAGCGATTCAAATCCACGTTACCGTCATACGGCACATAGACGGGTATGCCGTCCATGAATAACGGTACTTGCCGGGAATTGTAGCCGCGCAGGTAAATCATGCGTTCGCTTCGGGCGCCAAGATTCTGAATCGAGATGCCTGGCAATTGATTCAAGGCCGTAGCCACATCGTTGTGATTGTGGCGATTGATGTCTTCTGCGGAAATGACGTCCTTGTCGACGGCAAGCGCCTGATTGGCGCCGCCACTGACTTCGACGATACCTAATTGAAAACTGTCATCCTCGGCAACGGCCAAGGGCGGCAAAGTTGCCAGCGTGAAAAATAGCAAAGGGATACGCATGAATTTATCTACTAATCGGCTCCGATGCGGACGCGCTGTCGCCAAGGATGCTTGGACGTAAATGCCCTATAATCCTGAACGGCTTCGGTATCGAAGGTTCCGGGTTGAATGAACAGGACTGAACGGCTTTGTCCTGCGAGGCGGAGCATTTTAATTTCGCTATGTACTCAGATAAATAACGAAATGGGAAACAGATTATTTCCTTATCGAGCACTAACTTATTCAGGAGCACCGCGCTTATGACTGACCGCATCACTCAACACCCTGCCCCCGAGGCCTTGGTCGATGCCGAGTTGCGCCTGGCGGGCGTGCTGGACAATCGCATGATCGGCTTGTTGAAAGCCATAGAACAAACGGGCTCGATCAACCAGGCCGCGAAACAAACGGGTTTGAGTTACAAAGGCGCGTGGCAAATCATCGAGCGTGCCAACAACGGCGCGCCGAAAACGCTAGTAAATACGGCGATAGGCGGCAGCAAGGGCGGCGGCACCTGTCTGACCGACGCCGGCAAATCCTTGGTGCGCTTGTTTACCGAGTTGGAGCAGCGGCATCAGCAGTTTCTGGCGGAACTGAATCGGGACTTGGCCGCCGACGCCGATATTTTATTGCTGCTGCAGCGTTTGATCGTAAAGACTAGCGTTCGTAATCAGTTGTTTGGTACCGTGAAAGCCATTAAAGCCGGCGCGGTTCACGCCGAAGTGATCGTCGAACTCAAAGGCGGCGAATCCATTGCCGTCAATATCGGCATGACGGACGTACAAGCAATGGGGTTGCGCGTAGATGCCGACGCGGTAATCTTACTGAACCCTTCCGACATTTTATTAATCACTGACGCCGAACAGCATTACCTTGTCAGTAACCGCTTGCCTGGCCGCGTCGTTCGGATACGAAAGGATGAAGTCAGCGCCGAGGTGATGTTGGTGTTAAGCGGCGGCGAGATGCTGAGCGTATCGCTTACGGCACAAAGTCTAAACGACATTTCCATCTCAGAAGGACAAAACCTGTGGGCGATATTCAACAGTCAGGCCCCTATATTAGGCCAATCGTAAGAATTCCTTCGTAAGCCTGCTAAAGGCACAACAAGTCACGATCGAAGAGTCATGGAACAAGGAACGGACGGCAAAACAGGCACTCCACCGTTTAAGCTTCTCGTCCGAGTACAGCGATGCCAAAGCGAAGGCGCTGATCGAGGAATCGTTGTCGGATCATAAAGACATCGCGCTGCAGAAAACCCGGCTCGATAACGCCATATTCAATTTGTTGACCGCCGAACACCAAAGACGGTACAAGGTAAATTGGCCGAATTCGCCGATTAATCGCATGCCACCGTTGTAGCGCCACGGTAAAACCGCCCGTAACATTGGCCGACGTAATTCGTTGGGCGATTGTTACGGGCTCATCGACCGCGAAATGCCGCCAGTGGGCAATCATGGCCGTTATTCTGGCGCGGTTAGCTCATTCCGACAACAACGCGGCAATCGCGGCTTTCGCATTGCATTGAGTGATGGCTTCGGCTAGCTGAGCGTCCGTCAGCCTGTGCTTGATCGCCGTATCGCCATTCCATTCAAACGCTTGGTAATCCTTTTTGGCAAACGTGGCAATCTGGCATTTTTTGAACGGAGAATTCTCGAAAGGCATGGCGCTCGAACTCGCAGTGATGGGTTCCATACCCTCCGAACTCGGGGCATAAATTAAAAAATCACCTTTTAGCGCCAATACCGCCCGATATTGATTGGCGGTGGTCAAATATAAATAGCCGATTTCAATCTGGTCTTGACTCAACCAGGCGTTTTTATTCTTTTTAGTCTTTTTCATTATTTATCCGGATAAATGCCGGTTGCAATTGGCCCTCGACCGAGGGTGTCCGGGTTGGCGGCAAAAAATACTGTTCGAAAAACAAACTCAATGTCCCACCAATTTTAACGCGCTATCACGCCGGTTTAAACCACGCCAGCGGACTATTGCACGACCAGAGCAATCCTTATCGAGCCAAGACCAATCCTTTATTTACTTTTGAACTCGGCGGTTGTTTTCAGCCAAGCCTGGGCGCTTTCATGCAACCACAATTGAGCAAAATTATCGGCTTTGCCAACGCTATCCAAAAATGCGTTGCTGACACTGAAGATTGCGGCGATTTGTCGATAGTCCGGCTCATCCATTGGCCGGCTGGTATCATGCGGCTTGCCACCGATCACGCCGGCTTGCGGTCGTCCACCGCTACGGAAATGTTGACCGAATCGCGGCATTTCCGTGGCGTCGAATTGTTTTTCCGTACCGCCCGGCCGAGGTCGACGAGACCAAGCACCACCCGACAACAAACGGTGATCGGCGCTTTTCAATAACAATAAATACTTCCCTCCATCCGGCGCATGATCCCAAATTGAAGTACGTAATGAAGGGCTGGTAATCGCGTAGGGGTCATTGTCGCGCTCCGAAGTCACGGTTAATAACGGTATTGCGATGTCATGAAAACGGTCGCCGCCGACACCGTTGGCAGGATCCACAAACGGGCTGATCAGGATTGCTGCTTGCGGAGCCCAGCCGACCGGGGACGGCAAATCGATTCCGGCCTTTTCGCCGATCAATGCCGCAGCAGTCTGAGCGCCGATGTCATATCCGGCGACAACGGCGCGCGCCGGATCGGCCTTCGCATAAGCGCCTTGCCCACGTTGCGCCCGCTGCGTGAATTGCTGGTAACACCATACAACATCGGCGATACGGGCTGACAAAGCCGAAGGGGAAAAGTGTTCCCGACCGAGATAACGCAATTCGCTGATTCTGCCCGATTTCGACATCGCGCGCTTACCCTGCAGACGTTCGTCGCGTTCGTCATCGGTCATGGCATCCTGATCAGACAAGTCGCCCGGCGATTCGTGATCTAAATCCGCATCGATCGCGGGTTGTAACTCCGCTAAAGCCGAGGCGACGGCCAGCGGCTGAATGGAAAACACGACATAGCCGGCCTTGGCCCAGTGCTCCCGCCACAAACGGCCGCCATCGGCATGCTCACCCAATCCAGGAAAATACACCACCAGCGGATAAACGCCGGCTTCCCTCGGCGCTACTAGCGCGACCTCAACCGATTTGCCATCATGATTCCATACCTCGTTGAGCGTATCGATCTCATGGACTGAAGCTGATGAATAGCCACCATCGTTAATGGTTCGGTCGACGTTGAGGATTTGCTCCTGCATCGTCGGTGGAACAGGCTCAAAAGCACAGCCGATGGACAAGGCGATACTGGTCATGGCGATCATCGCATGACGAAAGAGAGGGCGAGCACGCATATTTCAGGCTGAAGGTCGTGGTTGACGAAGGCCTTATTATGCCTGTCCAATCGTAGAACCCGTGTCATAACGATGTAAAATCGGCTAAAAATCGCCCACTTGCAACGGCTAGACGCAAGCGGACGATGAGGCTGTTTTACTCAACGCGGTTTCGAGATCGCTTGTTTTCCAAATGTCCCCCGGGTTTCTTATTAACCCGGCCCTTAAATACCGTTCGTCCTGAGCCTGTCGAAGGACGCACCACATCAGGCTTCGACAGGCTCAGCCCGAACGGTGTATCAGTGTTAAATAGGGCCGGGTTAATAATCTTACCGCAACATTCCGCCGATATTCCGGCTAAGCCTATACGCCGTTCCGCCGCGCTGAACCCAGGGTAACCCGGCCCAATTCCTCTAAACGCGATGTTGAACTAAGCTTTCGCTATCGATCCGTCCGCGCATGCGCGATAACCCTTTTCCTTCGCCGATACCGAAAATCACTATGTCATCCCAATCCCAGCAAGCCTCGTTCGAAACCGCCCACGCCTTTCTGGCCGACGCACAACATAAATTGGAATTACTGCGCGGCATCGATCCCTATCTGATCGATTTATCACTACGGGAAAATCCCGTCGGCGCCCGCGTCGGTCAGACCTTGACCGATAAACTGGCCATCCTACCCAAGCTTCGCGACTTCGGATTTCGCAACATCCTGCTAGGCACGCTGGATTACGCAATGCCGGACGAACCTGAAGTGGACGACGACTTCATGCTGTATTTACGCGATCATGGTATCGACATGAACGGTTGTTTTGCCTTCACCGACATCGGCTTGATTCAAAGCGACGGCGTCTTCGCTCCGTCGCCGTCCCAACTCAAGCTACTGAGTTACGGCGTACCCAATTCGCTACACGAAATCTATTTGAGCGATGCCGGGATGGCCGGACAATACGATTATGCAACGCTATGCCGTAGCTTGCCGGCCAGCATCCAGTGGCTCAACGACCATATTCGCGGCGACAACGGCGGAAAACCGCGCATTCTGATCAACATTGTCGACGGCTGCGACGCCTTTGCGGAAAACCCGCAACGGACTTGCGAGTTTTTAGACTTGCTGGCGCAGCAAGCCATCGAAGGTATCAGCATTGAAGACGACCGGGGTACCTTCCTGCCGTTTCAGGTCGGGGCATATGTCGCGGCCTCGCGCGCTTTATTACCGCAACCGCTGAAGATACTGGTGCATATCCATGCCGGCGGCGGTTTCGAAAACGCTTCGGCGCTCGAAGCCTTGCTCAACGGCGCCGATGGCGTTTGGGGCGCCTTGCCCAAATGCGCGGCCGTGATTGGTCATGCCTCGCTGGGCGAGTTGATCGCCAATTTAGTCAGGCTCGATAACCCGGCCATGCAACACTATCGTCTGGACCAATTACTGCCGCTGGCCAGCGAACTACAAGTCCTAGACCAAGAACAACCAGTGCCGGACGATCTGCCTATATTGGGCAATAATGCCTACCGGCTGCCGTTGAGTTTCTTCCGCCAACAAGCCGGCCGTTTCATGGACTTGCCGCCTGAAGCGATCGGCGGTAGCTACCGTTACCGAATCTGTCCCGTGGTCAGCGATGCAGCAGTGATCGCCGGACGCTTGGCGGAAATTACCGGTAAGCCTATTGAAAGCTTTCCGCAATCGATATTACAAAAAATGATTCGTTTGATGCGCCGCGACTTACGGGCCGGCCAACGCATCGTTTACGATGAACCCGAACAGCTATTGCAACTTTTTGCCCGCGCGGCGGCTTCCTAACCAACATCGCCCCGACTACCATGACCAACGTCACCGATACACTGGAACCCGACAATACCGTTTATAAAACACTGCTGGAATCGACCAAGGCCATACCCTGGAAAATCGATTGGGCAACGATGAAATTCGCCTACATCGGTCCGCAGATCGAAAGTCTGCTCGGTTGGCCGCAATCGAGCTGGGTCAGTGCCGAAGACTGGGCGACGCGCATGCATCCGGAAGAGCGCGAATGGGTGGTCAATTTTTGCGTTTCGCAATCCCAGTCCGGCATCGATCATGAAGCGGATTATCGGGCCCTGACCAAGGACGGCGAATATGTCTGGATCCGCGATGTGGTCCATGTGGTGCGCAACGACGACGGCAACGTCGATTCGTTGATCGGTTTTATGTTCGACATCAGCGAGCGCAAACAAACCGAACAACAGCTGATCGATATGCAAAAGGAACTGGAAGAACTTTCGTTCAAGGACAGCCTGACGGGCGTCGGCAACCGCCGCCGTTTTGATATGGTTTTGGATCAAGAATGGAGCCAGGCGCGGCAGAGACGCCAACCGCTGTCATTGATCATGCTCGACATCGATTATTTCAAACAATACAACGACTATTTCGGTCACCTGCGCGGCGACGATTGCTTGATTCAAGTCACCAAGGCGTTGAACGCCGCCGCCACCCGCGCCCGCGACTTTCTCGCCCGTTTCGGCGGCGAGGAGTTCGTGCTGATTCTGCCGGAAACCGACAAAGCTTCCGCTATCAAAGTCGCCGAACGTTGCCGGGGCCTGATTTTCAAGCAACAGATTCCGCATCCGAAATCCTTGGTCAGCCCCATCCTCACCATCAGCATCGGCCTGGGCACCATAGTCCCCGCTCATGACGACTTGCCTCTGGATTTCATCGAAAAAATCGACCAACGGCTGTATCTAGCCAAGCAGCAAGGTAGAAACCGAATAGCGACAGGTTGAGAGGACCCAATCCTTGCCAAAAACATTTGTTTACCGAATCGGTTTGACCGGGCAGATTAAATCACCCCAGATAAAACATCGCATAACTTTTAAGATTGGCAAAAAAACGGGGCTGGGTTTACTTCCCCGGCCCCGTTCAAATGCACAGCTCAGTAAGCGCTGTCGGGTAAGACTAAGCCTGTTGCATACGTCCCAAGCCTAATACGCCTAGAAAACCGGTTACGAACAACCACGCCACGCTAGGCAACGGCACCGCCGCGGGAGACGCTAAACTGGACATGGAAGACCAATTCGTACCATCCATAGTGTATTGCAAGCCCTGCCCCCCATTGCAGCAATCCTCTGCCCAGTAGGCGGTAAATACATGATTACCCGAACCCAGAGTCAATCCGGTTGCAGACAGAACTTCGGTCGCGTTGCTCCAATTTCCACCCCACCAAAGGTCAGAACTATTACGACCCAACAACTGGTTATCAAGATAAATTTCACCGCCCAAACCGGCATCGGGTGCAAAACGAAATCCCCAATTAGCCCCTGAGTCCAGAGTATTAAAGCTGACCGTTAACGCGGAAAAACCTCCTTGAACATTTCCCGGCAAAACGGAACCGTTGAAATCCGCCAAGTTTTGAACAGTTATTGCTGAAGTTTGACCAAACCATGATCCTTTATAATCGGATACATTAATAGATTGATCGATATTTCTCGTTTCATAGGTCGTTATTGCCGCCATCGAATTAGAAATAGCAGCCAAAAATGTTACAACGCCAATAACGAAACTTTTAGTCATATACCAACCTTTAAAATAAATATTGAAGACAATGCAGTCCAGCCAACTTTATATCAAAGTTCTGAGATTTTCCGTCCCTACTTCACAATAGGTTTGGCTTTATCGTCCTTGAATCGTGATGTCATTGGAATTACACGAAGACTGATAAATAACAGTCGGATTCAATTCTATTTTGTGCCCCAGACAAAACTGTGATTTTTTTCACGACTCGATGAATAGAAACTAAAAATTGCAATAACTTTGTAGAAACAGTGAATCCTATCAATAAAATAGCCATCCAAATTAGCCGGATCAGCATCCTGTTCCGAACGGAATACGAGTTCAGCAAGCTTTTTGCATCTCAATAACCGCTTTGCCATAGCATTCAAACTTCGAAAAAACAGCGCAACAATACGGCATGGAAACCTATGCGGTGTGCCACGCATCAAGAGATTTGAATAGTCTTTTTACCCCGGTTGTTCGATGGCCGGTTATTGCAGGAAAAGTTCGAACCGATAGCCGGCATAATTTCGCTGTGCTAACCGGTCCGGATCACCTGGCCAATGTGCTCCAATTCATAGTCCGGAGCACGCCATCCGGCCAATTCCGCCGATCGGGCTTCCTGTTTTGGGTTTAGCGCCATTAGTAAGCGTTGAACTGAAAGTGAAAAATCTTTAGCGTTAGAACATTTAAACCAAAGTGTTTAGGTCTGTTTTCCGCCGTTTCTTGCAGGTCGTGGTTGAGCGTTGGAAATGCGCCCATCCAGAGCAAAACCACATGCCGTTTTATCAATTTATTTCAATAACCTAGAGCAATGTATCGCGGTTGAATGCTGAAAGTGCGTGGTTAAGCGTTAGAAATGCGTGGTTGAACAACAAAACCGCATGGTTGAAAGCTTAAACCACGGCGGATCGCTGCTGTCGTGGCTTAGCGGACTGTTCAAGGAAGCCTGGCCATTTTTAAACCACGTGCCGGAATAACGGCACCCTATCCAAAGGAGACTCAACCAAGCCACTGGCCCCCAAAACCGCAATCATCCGCTTCGGCACCCAGCATAATCCAGCCAGCCGCTGGCACGGCGGTGCCGATTCGAGATGCCATCGTTAGTCATTGACAGGAGTTAGTTATGCCTAAAACGGGTGTGTCCTAAATTTTGTGTAACCGGAGGTTTAGGTTAACGGTTAGGGAATCGGTCTTCGAACTGAATACTAAACCGGTTCAAAGCAGCTTTCCAATCATAGACAGGCATGGTCCAATTTTGGCTGATATTCCTCAATGCGAGGTAGAGCAGTTTGGAAGCCGCATCATCGCTGGGGAAGACCGAGCGGTTTTTGATGATTTTTCTCAGGCTGCGATTGACCGATTCAATGGTGTTGGTACCCAAAGGGCATAAATGGTGTAGATCACTTTGCGAATCTCGGGAGGATAGTCGAAAAACGGGATGATGTGATCCCAGTTTCGTCGCCAGATCGGGGCGATGGTGGGATAGTCTTCCTGCCAAATGTCCTCAAACTCAGTCAGCCTTTGTTCGGCTTCCTGGGCGGTGGACGATTGATAAATCCGCTTGAGGTCGTCAGCCACCGCCTGACGCTTTTTGTAGCTAACGTAGTTAAGGCTGTTGCGGACCAAATGGACAATGCACAGTTGCACGGCGGCTTTGGGGAACACGGTTTCGATGGCTTCGGGAAAGCCTTTGAGACCATCGACGCAAGCGATCAAGATGTCGTTGACACCCCGATTGTTGAGTTCGGTGACCACGTGCAACCAGAACTTGGCGCCTTCTTTTTCGGCAATCCACAGGCCCAGCACCTCTTTGCGGCCTTCCAGATTGACGCCGATGGCCAGATACACGGCCTTGGTTTTGACACTGCCACTCTCCCGGATCTTGGTGTGGAGACAATCGAGATACACAATCGGGTAAAGCGGATCCAGCGGGCGGTTCTGCCAAGCCGCCACCTCTTCGAGCACCGCGTCGGTCACCGAGGAAATCAAGCTGGGCGACACCTCGGTGCCATAAAGCTCGAACAAATGCGCCTGGATTTCCCGCACCGACAGGCCTCGGGCGTACAACGAAACGATCTTGTCGTCGAAGCCCGTCCAGCGCCGTTGATGCTTGGCAATGATCTGCGGCTCGAAGTCGCCCTGGCGATCCCGGGGAATCTCGATTGGCAAGTCGCCGAAATCGCCTTTCAGCGTTTTCCGGCTCTTGCCGTTACGCGCATTGCCAGTGGCGTTGGTCACCGCCTCGTGCTTGTCGTGGCCCAAGTGAGCGGTCATTTCCGCTTCCAGGGCCCGTTCGACAATGGCTTTGGTCAACTGCTTCAGTAGCCCATTGGCGCCGATCAGGTCTTCGGGGCTTTGATAGTTCGACATCAAGGCGTCGAGCAGCTCAGTCGGTATGGCTTTTGATGATACGGTCATGGCGGTCTCCTTATCAGGATAAGGTAGTTTCCTACCTCAGGGCCGTTTACACAAAAATTCTTACACTCTCCCTAAAACCGATTTTATTCCAACCGCCGACAATCACTTTCTGATTTGGCTGGATCGCTTTGTCGCCAATCTGCAACCCGAAGCCACTCATTACGGTTTGCAAGAGGCTGATGTCTCGCAATTGCAAGCTTACGTCAGCGATTTACACGCCAAAGTAGCCTGATTCGCATAGTATTTCCCGACAAAAGCCTCATACCCTGAGCGAATAAGCGAAGAATCGCTTCGAGCAGGAAGCTGAGCGTGGCGTCCCAGCAAACTAAATAATTCACCAGCTCGTTATTTTGCGTCAAAGTTCGGACTGCATGGACCGAAAGACAACCTTCGGCTGACGGAACAAGCCATCCGTGTTGTTCTACAAATCGATCGGAGAGTAAATTCCCGCTACCGCTCCCCCGCGCCCGGCGATGGCTGGGCGCGGGGGCTAGTAATCAAACCACCTTGAATTTACGCATCATCATGTGATCTTCGTGTTCAAGCATGTGGCAGTGGTAGACATAACGCCCGGTGCCGCCTTCGAACTTGCAGACCACGGTCAACATGCTGCCGGGATCGACCTGAACCGTATCCTTTGTACCCTGCAAATGATCGGGCAAGTTGGGCGATACGCTTGGCGCCGGCGCCGACGGAATATGCAGATCAGGGATATAACTGACGCTAGGGTCGGCGCAGGCGATGGGGACCGAGTCGACCACCTCGAAGCCGCAGAGATGGATATGCATCGGATGGGTGTCGCCGGTCAGGTTGACGAAGCGCCAAACCTCGGTGCTTCCGGCTTTGACCACGTAGGGCTGGTCCAACCAGGCTTGTTGTATGTCGCCGGCATAGCGCAATTTGCCGCCTTGATAGTTCGCATCCAAACGCCCAGCAGTATTGCCAGCCACTTTGTAGTCGAAACTGCCGATACGATTGTGCGGATCGAACAAATCGAACTGGGAGCGTATGATCGCCGTATCGCCGGGATTGGCGGGCTCCAGCTCCTCCAACACCAGCATCGCGGCGGCTTCGCAGGCGCTGACGTTGGCAAATTGATCCGGCGCGCAACGTTCGACATAGTGGTGGGCGTGTTGATGTTGGCCATGCTGCATCATTTCGCAATACATCACGAATTCGCGCAATGCGATGATTCGGGTCTCTAGCGCTTGGCCGGTCAACAGAATACGGTTCAAGGTATCCAAATTGACCGGCGTCGCGGGCGCAACATTAGCCACATCGAATTGCAGAATCTCCGGGAAATTGTTGACGGTGGTAGTTGCAACGCCCTGGTCGTCAATTTCGAATTCATGCCCGCGCTTGAACGCCAGCCGGTCCTTAACCGCTTGCGGATCGAGCATGCCGCCCTGTGTCATTTCTGCAATAACGCCGCCGAATGGCGCCGCGCCGATGTCGACCAGCCGTAATTTACGGTTGGCGAAGGCGGAAAAATCGACTATAAGATCCAGGCGCTCGCCGGGACCGATGCGAATCGGCGCGGCATCCACCGCCAATGGACTGGCATGGGAGCGGCGGCCATGATCGTCGCCGATGTGATAGGTCGGAACGGCTTGCAATTGATCCAATTCATCGACAAAGCACAACACCAAAAATCGGGAATTACAGCCGTTCAGCAGTTTCAAGCGCAATGCGGTCGGGCCGACGGGTAAATTCGGCGACACTTGGCCATTGACCAAGTTAACCCGGCCGAAAAATTCGCCGCCCGAACCGACCTTGACGCCGTTGGCCAGCGTCGATTCGGCATAGTTGGTGGCATAGACAAAGCGCGAGCCGTCGTCGGCCAACAATCTGTCCTGAATCACCAGCGGAATCCCGGCGGGACCGTGGCCAAAGCTTTCCGCCCATCCTGGTCCGTTGCCGCCCAATGCGGTCAAATACGAGGATAGAGCCCGATCGGTTTGGTCGAGTATCACGTAACCGCCGGCGATACCGGCGTAGACGTTGAGACCGGTTTGGTCCATCGCGTGGTCGTGATACCAAATCGTCGTCGCCGGTTGCTGGTTATGGTAATGATGGGCGCGGCGTTGACCAGGGCCATAGCATTCGGTCGGCCAGCCGTCGCTGCCGGACGGAATCGCGGCGCCATGGACGTGGGTGATGATTTCCGCCTTCAGAGTGGGATATTTTTCGACCAATACCGGCGTCAAGCTTCCAGCCTGAAAATCGAACGGAAAAATACTCGCGCGATTGGAAACCGCCGGCAGTTCGTTCTTCCAGGTCACCGACACGGCATGATTTTGCTCGGTAAGCAGAATGGGACCCGGCGACGAAAAGCTCACGCCCTGCCCTTTATAGCCCCAAACCGGCACGCTGAGCGGGCCATTGAGCCCCTGACCGCCATGAATTTGTTGTGGCTGCTCGACCAGCGTGAGTTTGTACTCCGCATGTTGATCGGTCAAATCAACGGCTTGCGGCGCGGCTAGAACGGATTTGAACAAGCCCTTGGCGGGATCGTATAAATTATCGGTGATACTCATTGCCATCCTCCTATTGAGTTAATTTAAGAATCGAACTTGCCGCTGGCCAATCGGCTTATTGTGGAAAAACCGGCCACTAGGACACAAACCCGTTACGCCTCGAATCTAACTCCCTAAAGCAGCCGCCACGGTGCGCAAACCGCGTTTGCTGAATGCAATCCCCCTATCGACCGGCCCCGATCCGGGTTTCGACGGGCCGGTTCTGAAGTCAAGGCGTAGTTCGCCCCGAACCGCGCACCAGAAATGCGTCGGGGCGGATCAATAACGGAAATCTCTAAAAAATCCCCTCCGGGATTGGGCAAACACGAGGGATGAAAATCCTGTTACTCCGGCGTGCATGGAAGCGCTAGCGAAACGACTATCCCCCTAGCGCTGGCAGCCGGTCTGTCCGAGCAATTGCATGGCGATCAACTTGCGGTAGCTGGTGGCATGATGCTGCAACAGCATGTCCGGGCGGTCGCCTATCGTGTAGCAATTGCCGCCCTTGACGAGGCCGAACACCGGTATCAGTTGGCCCGCCAACGTATAGTTCAGGGACTTGGCCCTGGTATCCGGCAAGCTGACCGGCGAGTCGCCAAAGTAACGCTCAACCGACGCGGCGACACCAGTACCTTCAAAGTCATCGGCGACATGGCCGGTAAACAACTCGGCAATCGCGCCGCGCACGCCGTTTTTGGCATTGGTCAATGTCTCGGCAATGTCATCCAGCACGCCGCCAACATCGACGTCGGCATTGTCCTCTTCGACGTATTTCGCCACTTCGGCAACGGTTTCCAGGCTTAACGGCACTTGCGGCACCGGGTCTCGGTCGTTGTTGATCACAAACGCGGTTTCGGCGGCGATGCGGGCAAAATCCTGGGCAAACTGCAAATTACCGGGTTTGGGTTGGGCAAACAGATAAGACTTCAACGCCGACTTTCCGGCAAAGTCCAGTTGATAGGGATTGCGCTCATCGACAGTCGCATAATACAGAAAGGCGTAAGGTTGCGACCGCTGCGCCCTGGCTGTGACCTGTGATGCTGATTTTGCTGATCGGTTGCCGCGCTTGGAATTGTTGCAGTTGGGTCAGAATGCCGCGCTCGCTGTCGAACAATAGCGAAAACGCCGCGTAGGCAAAACCCAGATGCACCTCGGCCTCCGGCGTTGCCGCAAAGACGATGGGCAGCGGCCGATTTTTGGGAAATTCGATGCCGGCATAGGCAGGCGTCGTCGATGCGTAGGCGTCGGCCAGAATACTGCGCCATTCAGCGACCGTACCGCGAATCGCGATCGCGACATGACCGGGATCGCTAGCCGATTGCGCCAATAGCCACGCATTGTTCAATGGCCTGAGGCCATTGGTCTTGATGTCGTTGGGGTTATTGCCCGAGCCGTCCCAGGTCCAGACTTTATTCCATTCGGTATTGCCTGGATGGCGGCTGTCGTAGACCAGTTTCCAACCATCCGGCTTGGCTTGATATTCATGGTCTGGATCGGCCAAGCGGGTGTTGTTGCGATCGTCCTGATTATTCAACTCGATGCACAATTCAAGCAGTGACGCAGCCTCGGCGGCGTCGAATCCAGTCCAACCCGACCGGGATAGCGAATCGGCGCGGTCTCTGACGGCTTGAAAGGCATCGGCGGCATGATCGGGCAGTACAGCGGCGCATCCGCTCAACATCGATGCAATTATTACCATCGCGGTCGCGAAAGCATGATGGGGCATGGCTACGGCCAGCCAGTCGATGGCGAGCTTCGATGTCGTCAGCTTATTATCTTCCATAACGATTCCTCCTCGTCGCGGAGCCAATACGCCGCAGCGTTTTGGTGAAGCGGTAATTAACCCACCAAGGGCTTGATGGCTCTGTACAAGGCCAAGCGGTCTTGCAAGCCGGCCGTACCGCCGTTGATCTTTTTAGTGATGGTGGTGAAATCCTCGACATCGTTGTCGTCGGTTTCGTCATCGGCCAGCGCATTCAGGCCATGGCCGAACCAAAAATAAGCCGCGCTCAGCGCCGCCCATTTCGGTTCGACCAGCAATTCCGGTTGCGCCAGTAAATCCACGCCCAAGACCTTGCCGATGTCGGCATAATTACTGCGCCCGGTAATCTGTATCAAGCCTCGGCCGCGAAAACGAAAACCATCGCCGGAGCTTTCCGGGCCGTTGCCGATACGATTGGCATAAATGTAATTCGCCAGTTTTTCCTCGTTGGCAACATAAGGCGTTGCAGCGGCTTCGTTGGCAAAACGCTTAGGCCAAACCGCGACCAGGCGCGCGGCGGTTTTGTAATACAGGCCTTCGGTCAGTTTATTGAACTGACCCGATTCATGGCCGGTTTGCGCCAGAAAGCAGGCGATGCGCCCCGGATTATTGATTTGAAATTGCTCCATGGCCGGATTCAACGCATCGGCCCACAACTCCGGCGTTTTGCATTGCGGCAAGGCTTGTTTAATGAGATTGGCATCGATCATGGCGACTCCCCGTTGTTAATTGCGACTCTTGTTGGCGCGGCGGCGCTATCCTACCGGCTTGCCAAATGCGACTTCATCGCCTCGTAGCCGGCCTTGACGAAATCGTCTAGGCGTTTGCCCTCCATGCCGAATTCCAAGGTTCCGTAGCCCTTGGCCGGTAAACAGCAAATTTCGGCGCGGTATTGGTCGATGACGCTATTGTTGCGTGCGCTCATCATGGTTTCGGCCAAATTTTGCACCCGAGCCAGCGTTGGCAATTCGTCGAGCAGTTTGGCATCGCCGCGCCCCGTTTCAGGCTGACCGGACACCGGCAAGGCCTCGTCGATCAACAAGCCCAAATTGCCGGCGGCGGCTACGAATTCGGGCGTCAAGTCGCCCATGGTTTGTCTGACCAATGTGCTGTCGTTCTCGGCAATCAGTTCCATAGGAAAATTCGACAATACGCCGCCATCGACGATGCGGGTGCCGGCAACGGCTTTTTGTGTACCGTCCGCCAACAGGTATTGCCATTGCGGGTCCCAAACCACTTCTTCCCAGACGAAGGGAATGCTCATCGACATCCTGACCGCCATCGCCACCGGCAGATTCGGCGCGGTGCGATGGTTGAGCACCAACATTTCCCTAAGACCAACATTGGCGGCTACTACGCTCAAATCTTTTTGGGTTTTCCGGTATAACTCAGCCAGGGTAATATCGCGGTCGTAACCCTTGGCCGCCAATCGATCGCGCATCCAGTTCAAAAAGGTTCGTCCCGAATAAAAACCGCCGCGTTCGACAAAGGAAAACAGCCGCGCATACAGGGAATTTTCCAGCAGCTTGCCGACCAAATAACCGTCAACCTGCTTCTGCATCTTGTCGGGTATGAACGGCAAGTCGATGGCGGCCAAGGCCTTGCCGGTAACGCTAGTGCCGATGTCGGCGGCATTGAAATCCTCGCGTTTC
>JADHED010001783.1_pt1 | contig 16916 bp, 17 predicted proteins | sample 8952041 | NCBI WGS metagenome assembly JADHED01 (sample SAMN16124423, study PRJNA663239) | bioreactor sludge metagenome | isolation source: sludge (control) | place: India:Bengaluru | collected 2018-09-08
CGAGCGCCATACGGATGTCGTCGTGCGACTGCTGGCCGCCACAGGCGGCTAACAGACCACACAGCAGGATGAGTACGAATCCGCGCAAAGCTATCCTGAAATGATGACAAAGGCGCGCACAGGCGAAGGCGCAGACCCGAAACTACTACGCCCGCTCGAACAGCGCAATCGATTCCACGTGCGTCGTGTGCGGGAACATATTGATGACGCCGCTGGCCACCAGGCGATAACCCTTGAGCGCGACCAGAATGCCGGTGTCGCGCGCCAATGTGGCCGGGTTGCACGACACATAGACGATGCGGTTCGGGCGCGGGCCGCTCTGATCATCCGCCTCCGGCAGCGACTTGATCAGCTCCAGCGCACCATCGCGCGGCGGGTCGATCAGCCATTTGTCGAAATGGCCGAGCGCGGCGAGTTTTTCCGGCGTCATCAGGAACAGGTCGGCCTCACTGAATTCGGTGTTGCCCTGCAGCTTGTTGAGCTGCGCGCTTTCCACTGCGCGCGCCACCAGCGCCGCCGAACCCTCGAAGCCGAACACCTGCGCGCCGCTGCGGGCGATCGGCAGCGTGAAATTGCCAAGGCCGCAGAAAAAATCGGCGATGCGCTCACCCGCCTGCGGTTGCAGCAACTGCATAGCGCGGCGGATCATGACCTGATTGATATGCGGGTTGACCTGCGTGAACTCGGTCGGCTTGAACGGAAACTCGAGGTCGAACTCCGGCAGGTGATATTTCAGTGCCGGCGCATCGAGCGGATAGAACGGTTTTACGGTATCCGGCCCCTTGCTCTGCGTCCACAACTGCACCTGATGCCGGTCGGCGAATGCGCGGAGCAAGGGCTCGTCCTGCGGCTGCAACGGCTCCAGAATACGCAGCAGCAGGACGGTGACATCCTCGCCCACCGCCACCTCGATCTGCGGCAGGCGGTCGCGGATGCTCAACTGTTCGATCAACTCCTGCAGGGGCACGATCAGTGCGGAAACATGCGGCGGCAGAATCGCGCAAGTCTGCATATCAGCGACATAGCTGCTGGCCTTTTCATTAAAACCAACCAGCACCCCGCCCTTCTTCGGCACATAGCGCGCGCGCAGCCGGGCCTTGTGACGGTAACCCCAGGAAGGCCCGTGAATGGCCGGCAACACGCGCTCGGGCTTCGCCCGGCCGATGTGCCACAGATCGGCCTCCAGCATGCGCTGCTTGGCCGCGACCTGCGCGCCGACATCCATGTGCTGCAAGGCACAGCCCCCGCAGACGCCGAAATGCTGGCACTTGGGCGTCACCCGCGTGTTGGAAGGCTGCAACACCTCGACCACATCGGCGAACTCATAACTAGGCTTGCGCTTGCGGGATTGATAAGTGACCGTTTCGCCCGGCAACGCGCCATCGATGAAGATGACCTTGCCTTCGACATGGGTGACGCCACGGGCTTCCTGATCCAGGGATTCGATTACGACGGGGAGATGATTTTGCGCATGATTTTGCATGGGGGCGATTTTACAGGATATGCGGTACGGATGGCATGGCTGTCCGGGGTGCGGAAATCAAGTTTGCGCAGGCGACTTGTGAAATACTGACAAGCAATCAACAATACATACATTAATAAGCGCCAAGGCGGAGATTCAATATGAAAAAACTCTTTTACATCGACTACCCGCAGGAATCCTACGAAGGCCAGATGCACCGCTACCGCTGCGCCCTGTGCAAGGTGGAAACTACCACGATCAATGGGAGGCTCGAAGGCCACCTGCCGACTTGTGAATACCGCATCAGGATGGAGAAACAAGGCTACGACTGCGTCGGCACATGCGCCGAACCGGCCTCGCACGATACGGATGATTTTGATTAAAGGATGCGGGCCCACTCCCAAACGAAATGTAGGGTGGACAAAAAGCTGCCCACCCCACCTGATTACGCCCTCCCCATCGACCTGAGTATCGTCCAGGCTATCGGCTGTAACGTATGTGCAGCTATCGACATCACAATAACGAACGCGATCGGCGACCCAGCAATCTGAACTGATTCTCTGAAATTCAGTGCCGGCTGTACGAACTTACCTACTATCCAGTGAGCACCAAACCAAAACACCGGAGCAATAACCAGCAATAGGAAATAAAACGCAGCAAGTCCCTCCAAGCCTGATGTGCTACTCACGGGGATGATGACGAGTGCTGCTGTGGCCAGTGCGATTGGGATTGTCGCAAGCCGAACGGAAAGCCATGCACCACCTTTGCCATGCTGAATGAAATCTCGGCGCTCCCACCGTAGCATCAGCATCAGTGCAACCAGAGACAAGAAAGCAAATAGCACGAGCAAAATATGGAATGGCTGCATCTACATATTTCCTTTATTCATCTCAATTCCCTATCCCGCCCGGTTCATTCAAGCAGCCTCAATCGTAGGGTGAGCAATTAATTGCTCACGCGCATAGAAAAATCCCCAAAAACACCCTAACCCCAAGCCGCCAGAAACTCCTGCCAGTGCGGCAAACCATACCCCTGTAACATATCCCTGACCATCTGCACTTCTTCCGCATAACGCTGCTTGCTCAATAATCCACGCATCAACTGAAAACGCAGGAAAACCAGGTAGGTATTGGCGACATCGGTCTCGCAATAATCGCGAATCGCGCCGATCTCGCCGTTCTTGTAAGCATCCCAAACCTTGCTGCCGTCCATGCCCAGTTTGCCGGGGAAGCCGCACAGTTGCGCCATCTGGTCCAGCGGCGCATTGGCGCGGCCACTGTACATCGCCAGCACATCCATCAAGTCCAGATGCCGCATGTGGTAGCGGCTGATGTAGTTGTTCCATTTGAAATCGCGGTCGTCATCGCCCATGTCCCAGTAGCGCGGCGCCTGGATGCCGTGAATCATGGCGCGGTAATGCAGCACCGGCAGGTCGAAGCCGCTGCCGTTCCATGACACGATGTTGGGGGTGTATTTCTCGATGCCGTCGAAGAAGCGCTGGATGATCTCCTGCTCGGGCGCATCCGGCGCGCCCAGTGTCCAGACACGGAAGCTGTCGCCCTCACGCAGGGCGCAGGAGATGGCGACGACACGGTGCTGATGATGCGGCAGGAACTCGCTGCCGTTCTGCTGACGGCGTTTGTGGAAGGCGATGTTGGCGACGTCTTCAGCGCTGGTTTCCGGCGGCAAATCCAGCAGCTTCTTGAGGCCATCGGTGTCGGGGATGGTTTCGATGTCGAAAACGAGGGTTGGGGTCATTTATTTTTAGCCACAGAGGTCACAGAGAACACAGAGAAAACCATTTCAGATTCTTGTTATTCATCCTTGAAAATAGTCCCCCACATTTCATGGTTCTTGAACAAAAATTACAAGGAAATTCGTTTGATGCCATCTACCAATCGTAGCTCACCGAAGTTGATGAGTAGGCCTCTTTTTAATCCTGTTGCCCTCAAATAGGACAACAATTGCGCTTTGGCCACCTCCGGCAGCTTGCTCAGCGATTTCAGTTCGACGACCACTTCACCTTGCACCAGCAAATCCAGACGCTGACCTTCGATTTTCAGGTTTTTGTAAACAACATCAACTGCAATTTGCCTTTGATGCTGAATACCTCTAAGGCTGAATTCGTGACACAAGGCCGTTTCATAGACCGATTCCAGCAACCCCGGCCCGAGAACACGATGCACTTCAATCGCCGCTCCAATAATCGCGTCTGTGATTTCATCTGCCATGCATTAATTATTTTCCGGGTTTTCTCTGTGCCCTCTGTGTTCTCTGTGGCTAAAGCGTTACTTCTGTGCCCAGCCGGAAGCCGATTGATACCACCACCCCTTTTGCGCTTTCTCTACCCAGCGCTGCGCGAAAGTGTTGCGGATGTCGGATTCCCACTGCGGGTTCTGGTTGGCGACGGCGATCTCCTTATAGAGCGCGTTGCGGTCCTTGTTCTCGGCGGCGACCAGCGCGTTGACGGATTGACGATCCTTGAGCGGGACGGCGGTCGCATCGCGCACGGCAACCAGGCCATCACGGGTCAGGCCGACCGCGCCGCTGGCGTAGTGCGGTGCCAGTTGGCTATGACGCGCCTGCATGCTGCTCTTGATGGCGGCGATGGCCGGCGTGTTGATTTCGAGATCGGCAGCCATGGCGGCGGGTTGCATGAAGAAGAAGCTAAGCGCAAAGAATACGGACAAGAATAATCTGTTCATGATGGTTCCTTATTTGGTTTCTGACTCAGTTTCGGCTGGCGCTGACGTACCATTTCTTTCCTTCACCTGCCAGACTTCGTCGATCAGTCTGTCCGCGGCCTTTTCTGCGGCGGCTGCCGGAAAGTAGATATTGATGGTGACACAGGCGCTCAGAACCGAGGCCAGGGATAATGCCAACAGTGTGGCAGGTAGATGTCGTTTCATGATGTTTTTCCTGTTCGCGGTTTCAATCGATAATCGGCTTGCTATTGCCTGCCGTCACGCGCTTCAGGCGTTCCAGCAGCTCACCCCAGCTCACGTTCCGATTGTAACCCAGTACCGTGATGGACGGCACGCCACTCCCCTTAACGATGACGTAGGCATCGCCCGTTGACTCGATGCCGTCCATGGTGCAGTGATCGCCGCGCAGTTTGCAGCTCAGCCCAAGTTTGGCATAGTTGAACTGGTCAAAGAAGCGCAGGAAGCTGCGCTGGATAGCTGCCGCCGCACTGGCGCCGCCGAGCGAGGAAATGTTCTCCACCGCGCGTTGCGAGATCTTCTTCGGATACTTGCCGGGACTGCTGTAAAGCGCCGCATCGAAATTGACCGGTTTCCAGTTCGCCAGCCGCAGGTTGGTGACGTCGCCGTCCAGCTTGCCTTCGATGGCACCAAAGGAGAAAGTGCGCGTCAGCGTGCCGAGGTCCAGGTTGCGCATGTGGATGTCGGCGTTGAGGCGCGGCGCGATACCTAGCGGCGTGCGCATGGTCAGCTTGCTGACGTCTATGGTGCCGTCGAACAGCTTGAAGCGCAGGTCGCCCTCCGTCATCAGGACGCCCTGGCTGTAGGTCACCAGCGGGATGCTGGCAGAAACCTTGCCCTGCATGGTCGGCCACGACAGCGCATGGCTGAGATCGGTCATGCTGATGGGTACGACTTCTGCCCGCAAATGCCAGTGCCAGCCCTTGTCGACCCAGACTGCCGAAACATCGCGCAGATTGAGCCCGCCGTCCAGTAGCGGCAGGTCGATCTCCGGCGCGGTCAGCGAATAGCGATTGAGCGCGGCCTTGATGTCGGTTCTGCCCAGCGGCAGCTTGAGCAGGTGGCCGCCTTCATAGGCGAGCCGCACAGGTTGGGCCTGATCGTAATCCCAGGGCAGATCGGCGTTCAGCTTGTAGAGACCGAAGCGGCCGTTCTTGTCTTCCACATCCACCTGTTGCAGGTTGAGATGCCCTGCGCGCACTTCGCCGTCGCGCATGGTCAGCTTGAGGTCGCCCGTTCCGGCGATTTCCAGTTGGCTTAAAGCGGTCTTCTCCAGCAAGGGTTTCAATATCAGCGAATAGAACGTTTCCAGATTCACCGTGCCGGTCGCCACCTGCAGATTGCGGATACGGCTGCCGGCGCGCCAGATCTCGGCACTGGCTTCAGCCGAGCCGACATCCTGCAGCGTCAGCCTTGCCTCCTGCACCTTGATCAGTTCCGCATCCAATATTCCCTTGCCCCTCAGCTGATGGCTGCCCGGCCGCGAGTTGTTCATTGCGATATAGAACGGCTGCCAGAACACTTCGCCGCCCGACCAGTCGAGCTCGAATTGCCAGTTCCAGACCTGCTTATATTGACTGGCCTTGATCTGGCTGGCCTTGAACTTGAGTTTTGCGCTGACGTTCTCACCCGCATGCAAACCGGCAGCGTCGCTGAAGCTGGCTTTCTGCACTCCAAATTGCGCATCGATCTGCTGCATGCCTTTCACCGCTTGCGTGTCGACCCGCAACGAGAACGGTAAGCTGATCATGCCCGCCGCAAGCTTGCCGGTGTCGCACTGCCAGCTGCCCTTTTTCGGGTTCAGCAGTCTGGCGCAGTTGATGCTGGCATCCGTCCATTCCCGCTCGGGTGACTGCCGGTACTGGCTCTTGAGATTGACGGCGGAGGTCTCCAGGTTTAGGTCGAGCCTGGCATTGCGCAGTTCGCCTTGCGCTGCCTCGATCTTTTCCGCCTCGATACTGATATGGCTGACGGCGAAGGCCGGCAGAGAAAACAAAGCCAGCCCCAACAGCAGGGCTGGCTTTTGCAGGTTGAACAATGTGCGAGGCTTGCTCACATCAGGAAGGGAACACCCCTGTGGACAGATAGCGGTCGCCGCGGTCGCAAACGATGGAAACGATGACTGCGTTCTCCACCTTCTTGGAAAGCTGTAGCGCGGCATACAGTGCACCGCCGGACGAGATACCGGCAAAGATGCCCTCTTCCGCCGCCAGCCGTCGTGTCATCTTTTCGGCGTTGGCCTGATTCACGTAGATCAGCTCGTCCACACGCGATTTGTCATAGATCTTCGGCAAATATTCCTCGGGCCATTTGCGGATGCCCGGAATCTGCGAACCTTCTTCCGGCTGCACACCGATGATTTTGATATCCGGGTTCTGTTCTTTCAGATAGCGCGAGGTGCCCATGATGGTGCCGGTAGTGCCCATACTGGAGACGAAATGCGTCACCTTGCCTTCGGTATCGCGCCATATCTCGGGGCCGGTGCCTTCGTAATGCGCCTGCGGGTTATCCATGTTGCCGAACTGGTCGAGCACGATGCCCTCGCCTTCGGCCTGCAGTTTCAACGCCACATCGCGCGCCAGCTCCATGCTGCCGTCCTTCGGTGTCAGCACCAGCTCGGCACCGAAGGCCTTCATGGTCTGGCGGCGCTCTATGCTCTGGTTCTCCGGCATCACCAGCACCATCTTGTAGCCGCGCATGGCAGCGGCCATCGCCAGCGCGATGCCGGTATTGCCGGAAGTGGCCTCGATCAGCGTGTCGCCGGGCTGGATGTCGCCGCGCTCTTCCGCGCGCTTGATCATGGATAGCGCCGGCCTGTCCTTGACCGAACCGGCCGGGTTGTTGCCCTCCAGCTTCACGAGGATGGTATTGCTGGTCTTGCCGGGAATGCGCTGCAATTTAACCAGCGGGGTGTTGCCGACAAAATCTTCCAGAGTCTTGTACATGTCGTGTTCTTTGATTGTTTACTTCTTCAGGAAAGCCAGCCAGACCGCATAGACCGCGAGGCCGATGAAGGCGACCAGGGATAGTTGCGGGATAGTCAGACCGAACATGGTCCAGTCCATCGCCGAACATTCGCCCGTGCCCTTGAACACCAAGTCCAGCGCCTTTTTCAGCGGGAAGGTCTCGAAGATGTAATCGAAACCGGCACCGCATTCGGCCATCACCTTTTCCGGATTGGCCTGTATCCAGATGTGCCGCAGCGCGATGCCGATACCGGTAACAGCCGCCGCGAAATGCAGGACGCCGTATATCTTGCGCCCGGTATTGCCCGGGTTATGCAGTGCGGAAAGCAGGAAGAAACCGCCCATCACCAGAAAAGCGATGCGCTGGAAGATGCACAGCGGACAGGGATCGAGGTTGTAGCGCTGCTGGATGTAGAGGCCGTAGGCGACGAAACCGAAACTGGCCAGAAAACCGATGAAATAACCGGTACGGCCGCCGAAGAAATTACGTAAACACTGGGATGGCATAGGGCACACTCGACTATATAATGAGGCAATTGTAACGGATTCGACTCATGGCAGACACCCCGCAAGCCAACCCGCAGACACCCCGCGTACTCAGCGTCAGCGAACTCAACCGCATGGCCCGCGACGTGCTCGAACGCAGTTTCCCGCTGTTCTGGGTCAGCGGCGAGATATCCAACATGACCCGCGCCGCCTCCGGCCACTGGTATTTCTCGCTGAAGGACAGCGGCGCGCAGGTGCGCTGCGTCATGTTCCGAGGCCGCAACAGCTATCTGGACTGGGTACCGAAGGAAGGCGACAAGGTAGAAGCGCGCGCCACAGTCACGCTGTACGAGGCACGCGGCGATTTCCAGCTCACCATCGAATTTCTGCAGCGGGCCGGCTTGGGTGCATTGTTCGAAGCCTTCGAAAAGCTCAAGCAGAAACTGCAGGCAGAAGGCCTGTTCGACGAAACACGCAAACGGCCGATTCCCGCTTTTCCGCGTCAGATCGGCATCGTTACCTCGGCCGACGCCGCAGCGCTGCATGACGTACTGACCACGCTCCGGCGCCGCATGCCCGGCATACCAGTCGTCATCTACCCAACGCCGGTGCAAGGCAAGGGCGTCGCCAGCCTGATCGCCGCCGCCATCGAAACCGCCAGCCAGCGCGCCGAATGCGATGTGCTGATCGTCTGCCGGGGCGGTGGCAGCATTGAGGACTTGTGGCAGTTCAACGAGGAAATCGTCGCGCGTGCCATCGTCAATTGCAGCATTCCCGTCATCAGCGGTGTCGGCCACGAAACCGATTTCACCATCGCCGACTTCGCCGCCGACCGTCGCGCGCCGACGCCGACCGCCGCGGCCGAAATGGCCTCGCCCAACCGCGAAGCCCTGCTCAACACCCTGATGCAACAGCAGCAAAGCCTGCAACGCAGCATGAGTTACAAGCTCAACCGCTACATGCAGCAACTGGATTTTCTTGCGCGCCGCCTGCTCTCGCCGGCGCAACAGTTGGCTCACAAGCAGGAGAACCTGGCACAACTCAGCACTCGCCTGCAAAACACCATGCAACAATTACTGGGACGGCAACAGGAAAAACTGTTGCGCCTCTCGCTCAACCTGCAGCACCTGGACCCCAACGCCGTGCTGAACCGGGGCTACGCCCTGGTGCAGACCCGCGATGGCGCAATCGTGCGTGCAAGTGGCCAGATCAAGGCGGGAGACTCAGTCAATCTCCGGTTTGCCGAAGGCTCCGCCGAGGCCGAGATCCGTTCAACGGCAAGCCCGGACTGAACAACTTTGGCTGGAGGCCGATGAAACCGCGCATCGCCAGCTTTGCCCCCGTCGCCCGGGCGTCGGCCAGCATCCTGATTCTGGGCAGCATACCCGGCGCTGCCTCGCTCGCCGCCAATCAGTATTACGCCCATCCGCGCAACGCTTTCTGGCCCATCATGGGAGAGTTGCTGGGTTTCACGCCGGACGCGCCCTATGCGGAGCGACTGATGGCCCTGCAACAGGCCGGCATCGCACTGTGGGACGTGCTGCACAGCTGTCATCGTCAAGGCAGTTTGGATGCAGCCATCGAGCGCGACTCGATCGAAGTGAATGATTTTGAAAGGTTCTTTGCCGACCACCCGAATATCCGTCTGGTGTGCTTCAACGGCGGCACGGCGGAGCGCAGTTACCGGCAACATGTGTTGCGGCAAGACGCCCCAGCCGCATTGCGCTACGTGCGCCTGCCTTCCACCAGCCCGGCGCACGCAGCGTTGTCATTGACACAGAAAATGGAAATCTGGCGTGCGGCACTGATGCCGCAGCATCCAGTCACTGAGCAAGGTGCATAAACCAGACGTCAAACGCCAGAATCTTCAAGCTGACGCCGTTCAGGCGGCTGAGTGCTGCTGCTCCGACTCCTGCTCGACGTCCCAGTCCGGAAAAACCAGTTCGGCCGGATGACACCTGAGCGCTCGCGCCAGCACCTTGGCGCGCTCGACGCCGATATTGACGCGGCCATGCTCGATAGCCGAAATGGTGCCCTGGGGAATACCGGTAATGTGCGCCAGCTGATGCTGGCTCAGTTTGCGCCACTCGCGCATGAAGCGCACTGACTCACCGACGGTGAGATTCAGTTGGTTCTTGATTGCCTGATGTGTATTCATCCTTCAGTCTCCGCTGATTATGGATCGTGCAATGGGTTGTAGGAAGCGGATAAAAAAACACAGCGTCCGGATGGGTCAACCGAACAAGCTGTCCCACAGATTCTGCACCGATTTTACCTCTTGCGCTACTGCTTTGATGTCTACCCGCGCCTTGCTTTCATCCTGCAACTTGATTGCGTGTTGCAGGCTTCGATATTGACGATAGGCGGATGCCACGTCACCGGCCAGCTGCGCGTCGATCAGGCCGAGCTCGCCCAGCTTGAGCAATAGTGCGATGTTGCCGGAGTTGGCCGTCAGTTCTGCATACCGGTGCGCGTGCGCCAGCACCAGATACTGCACCATGAACTCGACATCGATGATGCCGCCGCGGTCGTGCTTGAGATCGAACAGCCCGCTGTGATTAGGGTGGGCGGCCAACATCTTCTCGCGCATGGCAACGACTTCCGCCTTGAGTTTAGAGATATCGCGCGGCTGGCGCATGACCTCGATGCGTATCTGCTCGAATTTGTCGCCTATGCTCTTGTCACCGGCGCAGAACCGCGCCCGTGTCAGTGCCTGATGCTCCCACAGCCAGGCCTTGTGCAGCTGGTATTCATGGAAAGCATTGATGTCGGACACCAGCATGCCGCTGGCGCCGTCCGGACGCAGAGCAAGATCGGTCTCGTAGAGGATGCCGGCCGAGGTCAGACTGCCGAGCCAGTTGCTGATGCGGATACCATAGCGCGCATAGACTTCACTTGCCTCCGGCGCGTCGTCTTCATAGAGAAAGATGATGTCGAGGTCGGACGCGTAACCCAGTTCCTTGCCACCCAGCTTGCCATAACCGATGACTGCAAACTTTGGCTGCTCGCGATGCCGGGACTTGAGATGGGTCCACACGGTTTCCAGCGTCAGTTCCAGGATCATGTCGGCCAGCTCGCTCAAGTAGTCCGAGAGCTTGACCAGCAGCAATTCGCCGATGACATCCTTGACCGCGAAGCGGAAGGTATAGGCATGCTTGAAGTCTCGCATGGCATCCATCTGCCGCTCGATGTCGCCCTCGGCATCCGCCAGACGCTGGCGCAGATCCTCGCGCATGGCGGCAAAATCCGGCTCGGCATACAGGTTACGCGTGTCCAGCAACTCGTCGAGCAGGATGGGGTGCTGCCCCAGATACTGGATCAGCCAGGGGCTGGCGCTCGCCAGCTTGATCAGGAAGCGCAAGGCATCCGGATATTCCGCCAGCAGCGCGAGATAACTGGCACGGCGACAGATGCCGTCGAGCAAGTCGCCGACGCGCATCAGGGTCGCATCCGGGTTCGGCTGTCGCGCGGATTGCGCTATGACGATCGGCATCAAGGCGTCATATCGATGGCGGCTCAATTCCGGCAACTGCTTGTAGCGCGGCCCCTGATACAGGCTGTTGATGCGCCGCAGGGTCTGCTCGGCATCCTGGTAGCCGATCTCCTGCAGTATCTGCACGGCCCGCTGCTCGTCGACCTCGGCCAGCCAGATCTCGGTTTCGCGACTGTGCGCCGCCGCATCCTCGTCATCCCTGGGGTCACTGAAAACTTCGCGGAAATGCTTGTCCACCCGCGTGCGGTGCTGTTCCAGCACCGGCAGCAACGAGGCCCAGTCGGCGAACCCCATGGCCAGCGCGATGCGGGCGCGGGCTTCTTCCGTGGTCGGCAGGTCGTGAGTCTGCGCATCCTCGACATACTGCAGGCGGTGTTCCAGATTGCGCAAAAACACATAGGCCGCATCCAGTTCCGCAACAACCGACTCCTGCAACAACCCCTTGTCCTTCAGCAGATTCAGCACCTGCAGTGTCGGCCGCAGCTGCAGGCTGCGATCCTTGCCGCCGCGAATGAGCTGGAACACCTGGGCGGTGAATTCGATCTCACGGATACCGCCGCGACCAAGCTTGATGTTGTCGTGCATGTCGCGCCGGTTGACGTCGCGCTGGATCTGGATCTTGAGGTCACGCATGGAGGCAAAGGCGCCGTAGTCCAGATACTTGCGGAAGACGAATGGCCGCAGCATATCGGCCAGTTCCTGCTCCGGCCCGGCGATGACGCGGCCCTTGATCCAGGCATAACGCTCCCATTCGCGTCCCTGGTTCTGGTAATACTCCTCCAGCATGGCGAAACTGCAGGCCAGCGCGCCCTCCGAACCGTAGGGCCGCAAGCGCATGTCGACGCGGAACACATAGCCATCGGCAGTCACTTCGTCGATGGCAGCGATCAGCCTCTTCCCTAGCCGCGTGAAGAACTCCAGGTTGCTGAGGGAACGCTCGCCGTCGGTACTGCCGTCCTCCTCGAACGCAAAGATGAGGTCGATATCAGATGACACGTTCAGTTCGTAGCCACCGAGCTTGCCCATGCCGACCACGATCAACTCCTGACGGCCACCGCTCTCGCCTATCGGTCGTCCGTACTGCGCTTGCAGCCATGCCGAATGGTGTTGCAACGCGAACTGCACCGCGGTTTCCGCCAGGTGACTGACTGTCAGCGTCACTTCCTGCAGGTCGGCAAGGCCGTTCAAATCGCGTGTGATGATGCGCACCATGACGCGCTTGCGCAACTTGCGCAAAGCCCGCTTGAGGCTGTCCTCGTCGCCTATTTCCTGCATCTGCAGCCAGTCGCGCATCTGCTGTTGGGTAATCGGCTGCCCCATGTCCTGAAGAATCTCCGCAAGCAGCGCACCATCCGCCATCAGGAGCCTTTTGAGGAAAGGGCTGCATTGCATGGCAAAGTACAGCCGTGCTTCTGCGTCGCTGTTATTTTCCGGGGATTCCAGTATCTCGTTCAGGGTTCGCATGTTGAATTCACATATTAAAATCTTAGAGAGAAGTTAATTCCGGCTATGCCTTAGAATTGGGGGTTATGAAAACAGACTCAAACTGGCGCCTGCTTTCAGGCTTCGAACCTCTGGCCGCCGTCTTCGGTAGCCTCGATGACGTCTTTCGTCTCAAGGGCGAGCATATCACCGGCGAGCGTCTTTCCGACGTCATCCGCGTCGAACACGCAGGCATACGCTATTACGTTAAACGCTATTATGTTGCCGGTAAAGGCTTGCGGCGCTTCTTCGGCAAGCCGCGCATCCAGAGCGAATGGGAGAATCTGCTGTGGTTTTCCCAGCAGGGCATCCCGACCGCCCCGGTCGTCGCCTATGGCATGGAAAAGAACTTTGGCCTGTTCCGCCGCGGCGCCCTCATCACACGAGAAATCCCGCGTACGCGAGATCTGGCCGACATCGCCAGGGGCAACGACCCGCGGCTGTCCAACCGCCAATGGGTCAAGCACGTCAGCCAGCAGGTCGCTGACGCCATGCGGACCATGCACGCGCGGCACTTCATCCACAACGACCTCAAATGGCGCAACCTGCTGGTGGATGACGAGTGGCAGCTATATCTGATCGACTGCCCGCTCGGCGCTTTCTGGCACGGCAAACTGTTCGAGCATCGTGTGCTGAAGGAATTCGCCACGCTGGACCGTGTGGCGCGCTACAAGCTGAGCCGTAGCCAGCGCCTGCGCTTCTATCTGCAATATACGCATAAAGACCGACTGGATGCCGACGACAAAGCCTTTTTGCGCAAACTCGCGCAGCGCAAGGAGCGCAGGGTCAGCAGCTTTGCCCGAAAGTAAGGGGGCAAGTTTAATGCTCCAATCCAGCCACAGAGCACACAGAGAACAAAGAGGAAAACCAACATCCAATTTTTCCGTATGAGGCTCGAACACCGACACGCCTTGATTTACCAGATGCTTTTCTCTGTGTCCTCTGCGGCTAAAAATCAAATCCCTGTTTCGATTAGGTTTCAACTGCCGTATCGCGTAAAATAGCGCCTTTTCGTCTTTAGCCAGCCCCATGAGCACCTTGCAGGAAGAAATCCAACGTCGCCGCACCTTTGCCATCATCTCCCACCCGGATGCCGGTAAAACCACGCTCACCGAAAAACTGTTGTGGTTCGGCGGCGCGATCCAGGTCGCCGGTGAAGTGCGTGGCCGCAAGGCAGCACGTCATGCCACTTCGGACTGGATGGAACTGGAAAAGCAGCGCGGCATCTCGGTGACCTCCTCGGTCATGCAGTTCCCTTATCGCGAGCACATGATCAACCTGCTCGACACGCCGGGCCACGACGATTTTTCGGAAGACACTTATAGAACCCTGACAGCAGTCGATTCCGCCGTCATGGTCATCGACTCGGTCAACGGTGTCGAGGCGCAGACCATCAAGCTGCTCAACGTCTGCCGCATGCGCGATACACCCATCCTGACCTTCATCAACAAGTTGGACCGCGAATCGCGCGCGCCCATCGAGTTGCTGGACGAGATCGAATCGGTACTCGGCATGCAGTGCGCGCCAATGACCTGGCCGATCGGCATGGGCAAGACCTTCCGCGGCGTCTACAACCTCTATACCGATACCATCGCCTTCTTCGACCGCAACGCCGAGAAAGGCACGGCAGAGATGATCCAGGGACTGGACAACCCGCGTCTGGACGAACTGATCGGCCACCAGGCCGAAGAACTGCGCATCGATGTCGAACTGGTGCGCGGCGCCTCACACAGTTTCGACAAGGATGCCTACCTTTCCGGCAAGCAGACGCCGGTCTATTTCGGCTCCGCCATCAACAACTTCGGCGTGCAATCCCTGCTCGATGCCGTGGTCGACCTCTCGCCGGCACCGCTGCCGCGCCAGACCGCGTCGCGCCCGGTGGCACCGGACGAAGCCAAGTTCTCCGGATTCGTGTTCAAGATCCAGGCCAACATGGATCCCAAGCACCGCGACCGTATCGCCTTCCTGCGGGTGTGCTCGGGCCGTTTCGAACGCGGCATGAAAATCAAGCAGATCTCCACCGGCAAGCTGCTGGCGGTCAACAACGCCATCACCTTCATGGCGCAGGACCGCACGACCATGGATGAAGCCTATTCCGGCGACATCATCGGCATCCCCAACCACGGCACCATCAAACTCGGCGATACGTTCTCCGAAGGCGAGGCGCTGAAATTCATTGGCATCCCGTCATTCGCGCCCGAATATTTCCGCCGCGCGCGCATCAAGAACCCTTTGAAGATGAAGCAGTTGCAGTTAGGCTTGAAACAACTGGCGGAGGAAGGCGCGACCCAGGTGTTCCGCCCCATGCTGAGCAACGACCTGATCCTGGGCGCGGTCGGCACGCTGCAGTTTGACGTGGTGGCGCACCGACTAGAGCATGAATACGGCGTCGACGTCGTCTTTGAGAACGTCGACTGCTCGACCGCGCGCTGGCTGCGCGGTTCGGAAGCCGACCTGAAATCGATCGCCGACAAGTACGGTTTCAATGTCGCGCTCGACGGTGCCGACGATTACGTCTATCTGGCACCCAACCGCGTCAATCTGCAAATGGCGCAGGAGCGTTACCCGGATATCCAGTTCCTGGAAACTCGGGAAATTTTCTAGAAATGCATTAGGCGATTTTCCCGAATCGACACCGACCTATTGTCAGCGCCTTAGCAGCCCTTGTAGTTTTCGATTGCGTTGCGACTCAGTCAAACGCAATGCAGTCGGCCTCACGGCCATTTTTCACTTCTACAGGGGAATAACAATGAAAAAATTTCTGCTTATCCTTGCAAGTGTCATCGCATTTTCCACCCACCCTGCCTTTGCTGCCGTTGACATCAACACCGCTACCGCCGCGCAACTCGAGTCGGTGAACGGTATCGGGCCGAAGAAGGCTGAAGCCATCGTCGAATACCGCAAGAAGCATGGCAATTTCAAATCAGTCGACGAACTGGAGAACGTCAAGGGTCTGGGCAAAGCCAGCATCGACAAGATGCGCGACGAACTGACTGTAGGCGCCGCGAAGAAGACCGCCGCCGCCCCAGCCAAGAAATAGCCCCGCTTCAGCAACAAACAAAAAGCCCCGGATTTCCGGGGCTTTTTGTTTGCACGCGCTCTTTTATTGCAAGCTTACTTCACGCGCATGCCGGGCTGTGCGCCGCTGTCCGGCGACAGGATAAAAGGCCCGCCGCGCTCATCACTGGCAGCCAGCACCATGCCTTCACTCAAACCGAACTTCATCTTGCGCGGCGCCAGGTTGGCAACCATCACCGTCAAACGGCCCTTCAGCGTTTCCGGGTCATAAGCCGACTTGATGCCGGCGAAAACGTTACGCGTTTTTTCCTCGCCGATATCCAGCGTCAGTTGCAGCAGTTTCTCCGCACCTTCGACGTGGTTGGCATCGACGATTCTGGCGATACGCAGATCGACCTTGGTGAAATCATCGATACTGATATAACTGGCTTCCGCCGCCGGGGCGCTGGCTGCCGGAGCAGCAGTTGTTGTTGCTTGCATGGTTTCCTTATTGGCTTCTGTCATGGCTTCTATCTGTTTAGGGTCAATACGGGTAATCAAATGTTCATAGGTCTTGATGGCATGGCCGGCCGGTAAGCTGGAATTCACAGCCAGCCAATCCAGCGGGGCTACATTGAGGAAGGCTTCGATCTGCTCGGCGAGCTTCGGCAATATCGGTTTCAGATACAAGGTCAGCAACCGGAACATCTCCAGCGCATCGGAACAGACCTGCTGCAGGGTATCAGCTTGTGTCTCATCCTTGGCCATGACCCAAGGCGCTTTCTCCGCCACAAAACCATTGGCAACATCGGCCAGGCGCATGATCTCGCGCAGGGCACGGCCGAAATCGCGCTGCTCGTAACTTTCGGCAATGGCCGCAGCCTGCGCCTGCATCTCGGCAACGACCGGATTGTTGCCGGTCGGATTCAGCTTGCCGTCGAAACGCTTGCTGATGAAACCGGCCGTACGACTGGCGATGTTGATGTACTTGCCGACCAGATCGGAATTCACACGCGCGACGAAATCCTCGAGGTTGAGGTCGATATCCTCCATCGTGCCGTTCAACTTGGCGGCATAGTAGTAACGCAGGTATTCCGGGTTCTTCACATGTTGCAGATAACTCTCGGCGGTGATGAAGGTACCGCGCGATTTCGACATCTTCTCACCGTTGACGGTGAGGAAGCCATGTGCGAACACCTTGGTCGGCGTGCGGTAGCCGGAGTACTGCAGCGTGGCGGGCCAGAACAAGGCATGGAAATAGAGGATGTCCTTGCCAATGAAATGGTAGAGCTCGGTCTGGCTGCCGG
>JADHED010001784.1_pt1 | contig 16891 bp, 13 predicted proteins | sample 8952041 | NCBI WGS metagenome assembly JADHED01 (sample SAMN16124423, study PRJNA663239) | bioreactor sludge metagenome | isolation source: sludge (control) | place: India:Bengaluru | collected 2018-09-08
ATAATTATTTTATTCAAAAAATAGACAGCGTTCGAAATGTGGCTTATCTTGGTGCTTTAATTAGAGTTAAGAATAACGAAGGTCTTAAAAATATCAATGCTAAAAATGACGAAATTGAATTTCAAAATGTAGAAACGCCAGAATTTCCGAACGGAATTAATTCTTTAAGAGAAAAAGTAGCAGAACTTTTTTATTCGGATGGAATGATTACAGGAGGAAAAGAACTTTATACATTAGTAAAATTTGTGGTAGAAAAAGATGGTAGTCTTTCGGAAATTAGTGCTGATGGAGAAATGCCAGCGTTTAACAAACAAGCCGAAATTGCATTGTATCTTTTACCAGATAAATTTAAACCCGGTACAATAAACGGAAATGCGGTAAGATATATGTTTAAACTTCCCATCAGAATGAGATGGTAATATTTTGTAGAATTTATGAATTTTTCTCACGAATATTTTATGAAAATAGCGCTTCAAGAAGCTGAAGCTGCTAAAGATTTAAACGAAGTTCCTATTGGCTGTGTAATTGTAATGAATGATAGAGTAATTGCAAGAGGACACAATCTTACCGAACAATTGAATGATGTAACGGCACATGCCGAAATGCAAGCCATTACTTCTGCGGCAAATTTTCTTGGCGGAAAATATTTAATAAATTGTACATTGTATGTTACTTTAGAGCCTTGTGTGATGTGCGCGGGAGCACTTACTTGGTCTCAAATTTCTAAAGTAGTAATTGGTGCTAGAGACGAGAAAAGAGGTTTTATTAATAAAAATCTTCAGCTTCATCCTAAAACAGAATTGATTATAGGCGTTTTAGAGAATGAATGTTCTGCTTTGGTTAAAGAGTTTTTTAAAGAAAAAAGATGACCCAATTGGTCATCTTTAATTTTTATCTTTTCCTAAGAAGTATAATCCTTTTAAAGTGTGAAGTTTGTCGGCTGCATCTATTTTATTGGTAAGAGGCTGGTAAACATGAGAAACTCCTCCAGTTGCTATTACAAAACATTCGTCATTTACTTCCTCATTTATCCTATCAATAAAACCTTCTACCATGCCCAGAAATCCGTAAACCATTCCGGAAGTCATGCAGGAAACAGTGTCGTGACCAAGAACTTTTTTAGGTTTAGTGAGTTCTATTTCTGGCAATTGAGCGGTTTGTTTTACTAAAGAATTAAGAGAAGTAATAATTCCTGGAGCGATAATTACTCCCAAAACTTCGCCCGATGCGTCTATACAACTTGCTGTAAGTGCTGTGCCAAAATCTAAAATTATTTTTTTCTTATCTGGATAAAGAAAATGTGCGGCAACTAAATTTGCATAGATATCTGTTCCCATCTGATTAGATTTGTGTCTAATAGGAGCTTGGGTTTTTCTATCTACAATTACCGCTTCTAAATGGTGAATTTTGTGCAAAGCACTGCTGATAATATGAGTAAGTTGAGGAACAACAGAGCCAATAATAATTTTATCAATATTTTCTATATCTACATTGTATGTTTGATATAAAATTTTAAACTGAACGAAAAATTCGTCTCTGGTTCTATATGGTTTTGTATTGATAATCCAAGTAGTGGTACATTGGTCATCTTCAAAAAGCCCGAATCTTATGTTTGAATTTCCTACGTTTATAACGATGCTTTTCATTTGATAGCTTCTTTATAATTAGACTGCAAATTTAATAATTAATAAGTCAATCTTACTTTACTTCTAAGGTATTATTTTCTAAATTAACGTCTGCTAATCTTTGGCTGAAATCAATTCCTAAAATTTTCAGTTCTTCTTTTTTGTAAGGGATTGAAAACGTGTATTCTTTTGCCGTCCAATTCCAATAGTCTAAAGTTTGAAAATTGCCAAAGAAATCAGATTTTTTGGGACTTCTCATCATATTCAACGGAATGTGATAGTTAATTGTTTTCTTGTCGCTGGTTACAACACTGAAATCTATAGGCATAGGAACTTCTCCATTGTTTGCCAAAGTGATTGTGGTATAAGTATCTCCGTATTTTACATCTTTTATTCCGTAATCAATAGTTTTGGTAGTGTTAATCCAATAATGATAAAACCATTTTAAATCCATGCCAGAAACCAACTGTGCAATGTGCATGAAATCTCTATCAGAAGGATGTTTCAAGTGCCAATCTTGATAGTATTTTTTCATGATTTTAGATAAAGTTTCTTCCCCAACAATATATCCTAATTCTACTAAAAATAATTCTCCTTTAGTGTAAGATGCTACAGAATAAGCGGAACCACTATCATGATGGTCTGCTAACCAAGACGCAGGTTCTTCTCTGCCAGATTTAGCAAAATAAGAATACCCTTTTAAGCTTCCGATAAAAGGATTTGGTTCGTTTTCTTTCGGGAAAAGTTGATACATCACATAACTTTCTGCATAACTTGTAAAGCCTTCGTCTAACCAAGGTTTTGTGCTTTCGTTGGTGGCAAGCATTTGCTGAAACCAAGAATGACTTCCTTCGTGAATCATTAATCCTAATAAACCTTCTAAACTTCTTGCTTCGCCCAAAATCATTGTACACATTCCGTATTCCATACCTCCGTCTCCACCTTGAATGAAGCTATAATTTGGATATACATATCTTCCAAAAGTGTTATTCATTATTTGGTAATATTTGGTGATGTAAGGTTTTGCTTCTTCCCAATATTGAGTTTTTTCGGATTTTTGATATACAAAAAATACTTTTGGCCCGTCTGGAACTACAAAACTATCCACGCTATAATCTCTGTCTGCTGCCCATGCGAAATCTAGCATGTTTTTTGCGCTAAATTTCCAAGTTGCTTTATTGTCTTTATCTGTTTTAATGTCCGGATTTTCGGTGTAACCTTTTACTTCTGTGGGATTTTCTAAAATTCCTCCAGCTCCTACTACATAATCTTTGTCAATTTTAATTGTTACATCAAAATCTGCAAAAGGAGCATGAAATTCTCTTCCTACATAATCGAAAGTAGCCCAACCGTCATAATCATATTCAGCAATTTTAGGATACCATTGCGTCATGGTCATATCAATTCCTTCTCTGTTATTTCTTCCGCTTCTGCGGATTTGTTTAGGGATTACAGAGTCCCAATCCATTGTAAAAGAAGTAGAAGAATTTGGTTTTATTTTTTCGTTGAGGTAAACCTTCATTATGGTTCCTTGTACTTCGAATTTTACTTCTTTTCCATTTTGTTTTAGCCAATTAATTTTTTGACTTCCTTCTTCTCCAGCTGGGATGGTAGAAAGTCTAGAAACTCCGTTTTCTGCAAGTCTTCCGTCTGCATTTTTGCCTTGGTTTTGAACACGTTGATCCATTATAGAACCTGGTTTAAAAGCATTCCAATACAAGTTGAAATAAACGACATAAAGCTCGTCTGGAGAATTATTAGTATATTGAATTTCTTGTTTTCCGTGGTAAGAAAAATTTGCAGCATCTACGTCTATATTCATTTTATATCTTGCATATTGCTGATAATAGGCGTCTTGTTGCGCAGAAAATAATCCGAAAGCAAAAATAAAAATTGCTAAAAATTTATGAGTCATAGATGAATTTTTTTCAAAGATAATGCTATTTATTTTTTTTAACCCTTAAAAAAGGAGCAAAAAACGAATAAAAATGTTTTCTATTAAAGAGTTACCCACAAAAAAACCTCTCAAATCTAAATTGAAAGGTTTTAAACATTGATAATAAATTATTTTTTTGTTTTTGTCTCTTTACTAGAATTTAGTATTTTTTCTAAAATTCTTAATGTAATAAGATAAGTTGGTTTTACGCCAGTAAGCCCAAGTCCACCAGAAGAAAGTGTACTTCCAGTTTCTAAAGGATTGTCAGATGCGTAATAAGCGTAACATACAAACAGCTCTTCTTCTATATGTTTTCTAATCTTGGAAGCTATTTGAATCGCTTTTTGGTAATGTGCGCCTTCCATTTCTAGTCCAACTGTTTTCCAAGAGCTGTTCATAAAATAAGAAAGGATGTCTTTGTTTTGTAGCGATGTTCCCAATACGGTAAGCATACTTCCTTCGAAAGCTCTTAGTTCTTCATCCTGAAAATCTTCTAATTTTAGAGCGTTTTCAAATGGATAATTATCTGCAGTTCCTTCAAAAATATGAGAGGTTGGAATCATTATGTCTCCTTTTTCTCCTGTTAAAATTCCTGCTTTTCCCATTATCGAAACAGATTTTACGTTCATAGTAAAGGTACTGTTGTTGTATTCGAAAGGTCTAAGTAATTCGTCCATAATTTCGAAAGCTTGTTCTCCGAAAGCGTAATCAAAAACCATTAAAATATCGTTTCCTTTGTAAGAAATACTTGAAAAAGGAGAATTAGCAAGGTCTGTTTTAGATAAATCAATTAATTGTACATCTATATTGCTTCCACTGTTGTCGTCAATATAAATCATGCCTTTATCTATGGCGTAATCTAGTACTTTGTCTCTTAGTTCTTTGTTTCCAGAGATTTCTTCATATAAAGAATAATCTACCTCTTTTTTAGGTTTTTGTTTCAATGCAGCGTTTGCGAAAATCATATTTTTAACACTATGCATATTCGCCGAAATAATGTGAATAGATCTTCCTAGTAAATCGTTTTCGCCAAGAATATTTTTCACATTAGTAGCCCATTTTTCTCCAAAATAGTGGTGTCCAACTCTTTCTTTAAGAATTGCACTAAAGTGAACTTCTCTTTCTCTAATTTGCTTGTAATCTTCATTACTAACTTTTCCTAGATAATAAATAATTTTGAATAATCTATCTGGATTTTTGTCGTCTCCGAAATTATTATAAGCAGTAAGTGTTTCTTCGAAAGTTCTACCAAGGAGAGAAGAAAGGTGTATTAAGGCAACTTCTTTTTCTTTTCTACTTAATTTTTTTTCTCCTTTTGCAACTTCTTCTATAATTGTCCAAGAGCGTTTTGGTTCTCCTGTTTCATCTTGTAAAAAAGCTAAACTTCTAATTTTGTCTGCTTCTATATATAAAAAAGTAAGGTGCGTAAGAATGTCATAAATTTCAGAACGCCCAAGCAGGACTTCAATATTCATTTGGTGTTCGTCTATTCTGTAACAGTTTCTCCTACGTTTTTTAGGTACTATTGGTTCAAAGCTTCCTTTGTCGAAGCCTTCGTCAGAAGTTAAGTGTACGTAAGAGCATTCTTCTATGCCTTCTGGTAATCTGTCTAAAACGTATAACAAACCATCTAGTTCAATTTTATTAGGAACGTTCATGGTTCCATAAATTTCTGGGTTTATTATTTTTAAAAGGCTTCTTAGGCTTTCTCCCGAGACTCCCGAAGGTTTGAAAAAACCTCTATAAAATAGGTGTCTCATAGACACGTATAGCCTTTCAATTGCTTCTGTTGTTTCTCTTGCTCTGGAATTTGCCATATTGTTGTTTTTTAGATAAAAGTCTGCAAAGATGCGAAAATTTTTTCAAAAAGTAAAGGATTTAGCCTAGAATTTTAATTTTAGATGAACGAATTGTTTGGTGGAAGGTTCATTTATGTTAAAATTTTTCACAGGTGTCCCTTTTTGAAAAGTAATAATTAATATTAAATTTAGTTAATTTTACAAATATACCCCCAAAAAGATTAGGGTAATTTTAATTTGTATTTAAAAAATTATTAATTTTGTGAAAAATATATTGCCGATGTCAACATTGAGATTCAAAGCGTTAGAAACGCTACCGTTCAAAAACTTTAGAAAGGACAATAATGTGGAAGTTCCTGCTAAATTATCAGAATTGTTCTGTCAGAACGTATTTTCTGAGCAAACGATGAGAGAGTATCTTACTAAAGAAGCGTTCTCGTCGATAATAGATGCAATTAAAAAAGGAACAAAAATTCAAAGACATATCGCAGATCAAGTTGCTGTAGCTATGAAAGATTGGGCTATGTCTAAAGGTGTTACACACTATACTCACTGGTTTCAGCCTTTAACAGGAGCTACTGCAGAAAAACATGATTCATTTTTTACACCAATTGAAGGAGGTAGAGCTATTGAAAGATTTAGTGGCGGGATGTTAATTCAACAAGAACCAGATGCTTCTTCTTTCCCTAATGGTGGAATTAGAAATACTTTTGAAGCAAGAGGTTATACTGCTTGGGATCCTACTTCGCCTGCTTTCATTATGGGAACTACACTTTGTATTCCTTCTATTTTTATTTCTTATACAGGAGAAACTTTAGATTATAAAGCACCTTTGCTTAGAGCTTTAAATTCTGTAGATGAAGCAGCTACTGCTGTAATGAGTTATTTTGATAAAAGTGTAGAAAAAGTAACTCCTACTTTAGGTTGGGAGCAAGAATATTTCTTGGTAGATTCTGCTTTACATCAATCTAGACCAGATTTAGTATTAACGGGAAAAACTTTATTAGGACATGCTCCTGCAAAAGGGCAACAGTTAGACGACCACTATTTCGGTTCTATTCCTACAAGAACAATGAATTTCATGAAGGAATTAGAAATTGAATGTATGAAATTGGGAATTCCTGTTACAACTCGTCACAACGAAGTTGCTCCAAATCAGTTTGAGTTGGCTCCAATGTTTGAAGAAGTAAACGTTGCTATCGATCATAATTCACTTCTAATGGATGTAATGGGAAGAGTTGCAAATAAGCATCACTTCAAAGTATTATTACACGAAAAACCATTTGCCGGCATCAATGGTAGCGGTAAACACAATAACTGGTCTTTAGCTACTAATACAGGAGAAAACTTATTAAGCCCAGGTAAAAATCCTAAGAAAAATTTACAATTCTTAACTTTCTTTATCAATACAATTAAAGCAGTTAATGAATATGCAGATTTATTAAGAGCAAGTATCGCATCTGCAAATAACGACCATAGATTAGGTGCTAACGAAGCTCCACCAGCAATTATTTCTGTGTTTATTGGTTCTCAGCTTTATAGTGTTCTTAATGAACTAGAAAAAGTTACTGATGGAAAACTTTCTCCTGAAGAAAAAACAGACCTTAAATTAAATGTTGTAGGTAAAATTCCTGAAATTTTATTAGATAATACAGACAGAAACAGAACTTCTCCTTTCGCCTTTACAGGTAATAAATTCGAGATTAGAGCAGTAGGTTCTTCTGCAAACTGCGCAGAACCAATGACTGTGATGAATGCTATTATGGCAAAACAACTTAAAGATTTCAAAGTAGAAGTTGATGCTTTAATTGAAAAAGGTCTTAAAAAAGACGAAGCAATCTTCAATGTACTAAGAGAATATATCAAGCAATCTAAAAACATTATGTTTGAAGGTGATGGATATTCTGATGATTGGGCAAAAGAAGCTAAGAAAAGAGGTTTAAGCAACCTAAAAACAACTCCTGAAGCTCTTAAAAAAGAAATGGACAAAAAATTTGTTTCTTTATATGAAGAATTAGGAATTTATTCTCACAGAGAAGTTGAAGCAAGAAACGAAATTAAACTAGAAAAATATTCTACAACTATTGATATTGAAGCTAGAGTAATTGCAGATATTGCAAGAAATCACATTATTCCTGCTTCATTAAATTATCAAAATAGATTAATCGAAAACGTAAAAGGTTTAAAAGAAATTTTCAGTGAAAAAGAATTCAAAGCGGTTGCAAAAGAGCAAATTAGCTTAATTACTCAAATCTCTGAGCACGTTTCTAAAATTAAAGTTGGTGTTGATGAATTGTTAGATGCTAAAGAAAAAGCAAAATCTACTTCTGGAAGCCAAAAACAAGCTGAAGCATATTGTAATAATGTGAAAACATTGTTCGATTCTATTAGAGTTTCTGCTGATGCTTTAGAAATGATGGTAGATGATGAGCTTTGGCCACTTACCAAATACAGAGAAATGTTATTTACTAGATAATAAAACATTATACTGCATAAAACGAATCCTTCTCATTTTTGAGAAGGATTTTTTTATTTGAAATTAGAAAAATTTTCATTCAATTTTTTATTCAGAATTATACTTTTTTTAATATATAACTTTTTGAATTTTTGCTATTTATAAACGTTTAAAATAAGACTTTAAATTCAAAACTAATTATACAATAATAGATAGGTTTTATATAATTTGTAGATATGGTCTATTTTTGTTAAAATTTCTTAAAAAACAGAAATCACTAATCACCACAAATAGGTAGTTAACGATATATTTCTTTTAACATATTATTTATAAATGTTAAAAATTGTTAAATCTTTTTTAAGACTGACAAATATCAATAGCGAAAAAATCTATATCATTTACATTTGTCCTGTCTAAATAAAGAAATAAACTAAGTAATATTATGAAGAAAAGAGTTTTGCTTTACACAATTGCAGTGATGTCTGTTTTCTCTTTGCAATCATGTGTTACAAACTATGTAGTTTCTACGCCTACTAAGTACAAATCTGATGCCAATTTAGAGAAATTAAATACCAAAAATCTCAACGCAGCTAATAAAAGCACTTATAATAGTTACAATGTAAATTTTGCAAATGTGCAAAAATCTGAACTTGCAGCAGCTATTACAAATGCTATTTCATTAGATAAAACGATTGATGATGTTTTGAACGAAGCAAGTACTTACATTGGCACTCCTTATAGATTTGGTGGAACTAATAGAAGTGGCATAGATTGTTCTGCATTTGTATTAAATGTTTTTGGCGAATCTACAGGTATTGAACTACCAAGAGTTGCTGCAGAACAAGCAGAGTTAGGAGATAAAGTAGAGAAACAAGAACTTCAAAAAGGAGATTTGGTGTTTTTCTCTCAAGGTGGAAGAGTTTCTCACGTTGGAATAGTACAAGAAGTAACGCCAGAAGGAGAAATTAAATTTATCCATGCTGCAACATCACGTGGTGTAATGATTTCTTCTCTTAACGATTCTTATTGGGGAAGAAAATTTAGATTTGCTAAAAGAATTATTAAACAACAACCACAACAATAAAATAAATAATTGATTTTTATAGAAAAGCTTCCAAAAATTTTGGAAGCTTTTTTTATGTGATGAAATGTAAAATTTATTTTAAACTAATGAATTTTTATCGGTATAATTCAATTTAAAAAAGATTGCCGTCATTATCGAAAATGCTAAAAAAGAACTTCCTCCATAACTAAAATATGGTAAAGGGATACCAACAGTAGGGAAAAGCCCCATAACCATGCCTAAATTGATGGCAAAGTGCATCAGGAGAACTCCAGCAAAACAATAACCGAAAACTCTGTTAAATGTTGTTTTTTGTTTTTCTGCTAAATAATAGATTCTGCCAATATATACAGCATAAAAAATTACCAAAAGGGTACTACCAAGAAATCCCCATTCTTCTCCTACAGTACAAAAAATGTAGTCTGTTTCTTGTTCTGGTACAAATTTACCTTGTGTTACTGAACCTTCTTTATATCCTTTTCCCCAGAAACCGCCAGAACCTATAGCTGTTTTTGAATATAATAAATTGTAGCCAGAAGTATCTCTGAATGCTTTTTCACCTTTATACAAAACTTCAATTCTCTCTCTTTGGTGAGCAGGTAATTTTTCTAAAATTTTGGGTGTTCCGAAACTTATTCCAGCTAAAATTAGAAATGTACCTAGAAAAGTTACTATCGTGGGAACTGTCCAAATTATTCTTCCGAAATTCAAGAAAATATAAATTAAATAGATTGCTAAAAGTCCTAGTACAATATAAATAGGATTAATTGCGATGGAAAGTAAAAATACCGTTGCAAGAATAAAGCCTATCCCAAACAACCATCCACTTAATCCTTCTCTATATAAAGCAATTACAAATGCTGTAAAAACCAATAAAGAGCCAACATCTGGAATGCTGAGAACCGCAATTGCAGGAATGCCTATAATGGCAAGAGTAGTGAGTAAGGATTTTCTATTATTCAAATTAAAATCTGGTCCAGAAACGTAGCTTGCAAGCATTAGTGAAACACCAATTTTCGCAAATTCTACAGGTTGCATGGTAAATCCGCCTATTTTATACCAGTTTTTTTGTCCTTTAATTTCCGAGCCTAAAACGTGTAATCCTAGCAAAGAGATAACTCCTAATACAAAAAAAACTACTGCAAAGTTTTCGAAAAATTTACTCCTCATCATAAAGATAATGAATCCTACAAATAAAGAGATGAAGAAAAATATCAATTGTTTTTCTCCTAAACCTTTGTCAACGCTATATATGTTTACCACGGCAAACACAGAAATGGCGAGATATAAAAAAATGCCAAGCTTATCTAATCCTTCTGCCCATTTCATATTAAGGTAATTTTTTTAGTGTTTTTTCTTTTGTGTTAATCTTTTTATTGAGTTGTTTCAAGCTATCTTGAAGTTTTTTTAGTCTTATAGAATCCAAATCTTCTTTTGGTTTGCCATGTTCTTTGTACCACTGTCTTTTGTACTCTCCCATAAAACTGGCATTAATCATTTTCTTGTAAAGATGTTCTCTTTTTAAAGTGCCAGTGATGTATTTTTCTGCAATTACAGTACAAGCAGGGCCTGCCCAGGTTGCACCAAAGCCGGCATGTTCCATTATGGCAACTACCACAATTTTTGGTTTGTCTGCTGGAGCAATTAGGGTGAAAATTGAATTATCTTTCCCTTGTGGAACTTGTGCTGTACCAGTTTTTGCCAATTGGGTAAAATCATTAGATTTCAAACTTGCTCCTGTACCTCTTAGCATTACAGCTTCCATGCCTTGCATTACCAAATCATAATATTTTTTATTCTGAACTTTGGTAAGATGTTTATTTTTGAATCTTGGGTCAGGATTTGGTTTTCCATCGATAGATTTTACAATATGAGGGGTATAATACCAACCTTTATTGGCAATAGCAGCAGTATAATTAGCTAATTGTAAAGGTGTTACTAAGACATCGCCTTGTCCCATCCCGTTAAAGATAGAGCCGTTTTGAGTATAAAGAGGATTCCAATCTTTTGATTTTAAATGACTTCTTTTTTCGTAGAATTCACCACTTGGGATTCTTCCTTTCGCGCCAACTGCCAAATCATTATTCATAAATTTATTAAGACCGAAACTTTCCATAATTTCTTTCCATTCATTAACACCCTTGGTTGGATTACCTGGATATTTATTCATGATGTTGATAAAAGCATAAGAAAAATAACAGTTACTAGAAACTTGAATTGAAGGAATTAAAGGTTCTGCTCCACCATGTCCTTTTACGCTTAAACCTCTATAATAAAAACCTCTTCCGCAAGGGAAAATGGTGTTTTCGTCTATTACGCCCATTTGCATTGCAGCAAGAGCAGTAAGCAATTTGAACGTAGAGCCTGGAGGATAAGCAGCTTGCAGAGCTCTATCGAAAGTTGGTTTGTTATCGTAAAGTGTATCTTTAGAAAGTTTGTAAATGTTTTTCTTTTTTTGTGAACCGGTAAACAAATTGGGGTCAACATCTGGACCTGTTGCAAGTACTAGAATTTCACCATTATTAGGGTCTAAAGCTACTATTGCACCATGTTTGTTCACCAACATTTCTTCAGCCATTTTTTGCAAATCGTAGTCTATTGTAAGAGTAAGGTCTTTCCCCGAAATTACTTCTTTGTCTAGAGTTCCGTTTTTATAAGGACCTACATTTCTTAGTCTGATGTCTTTTTGGATGTATTTTATTCCTTTTTCGCCTCTCAATTCTTTTTCATAAGACCTTTCAACACCTGTAATTCCTGCAATGTCTCCCGGTAAATAATAAAGAGAATCTCTTTTTATGTAACTTTCGCTTACCTGATTGGTGTATCCTAAAAGATTACCAGAAGTAGATACTTCGTATTTTCTTTGCGGACGTTCTACAATGCTAAAAGCAGGATATTTAAAGATAATTTCTTGAATTCTTGCAATTTCTTCTCTGCTCATATCACTCATAAAAGTCATGGGTGTGAGTTTAGAATAGTATTTATCTTTTTTGAGGAGATTTATTTTATTAATAAATTCTTTTTTGTTGATTCTTAAAAGATTACAAAATCCTAAAGTGTCAAAATCTGGTTTCATTAGATTTTGAGTGAAGGAAATTTCATAAGAAGGCTGATTTCCTACCAAAATTTTTCCGTTTCTATCAAAAATAATCCCTCTCTGTGGAATAATGTATTCTGTTTTAATAGAAGTGTTGGCAGCATTGAGTGCGTATCTATCTGTAATTAATTGTAAATAAGACAATCTTGCTACAAAAGCTGTAGCAATAATGAATATCGCGATGGTGATTTTGTAATATGCTGGTTTCAAACTTTTTCCTTGATTTTAAATGCTAAAGTGTAGATTAATACAAAGGTAATAGAAATAATACTTGTGATTAAAATATTCAATAATACTTCTAAAAATCTATCGAATTTAAAAAATTCTATGCTTTGAACTAAAAACTGATGCACAAAAATACTTGAAAAAATATAGAATAAAAACTGTGACCACTGAAGATTTTGGAAAGAAAAAATATCCGAAGAAATTTCTGTGGAAGTTTTAAAAATTAAGGTTCTAAAATAAGCGATTAAAGTGGTAGAAAATGCGTTGATTCCCCAAGTCCCAAGGAAAGCGTCTATTGATAATCCTAATAGAAAACTTGCAGAAAGAAAAACATATTTGTTTCTATAAAAAGGGTAGAACAGTACAAAAATGGTGTAGATAACGGGAGTGTATTTACCAGCAATATCTATTCTGTTAAATATGAAAATTTGTAGCGCAACTAGCACCATCATCGTTACAAGGTCGGTAAAAATGTTTCTACTAATCATTTTTTAAAGTTGCGTCTAGCGTATCTTGAATTTGTTTAAGTTCTAATTTTTTTAAATTTCTCACTACAAAAACTTTTTGCAGATTTCCCATTTTTTGGTTTAATTCTACAGAAATGTCCCAATAACCAGTTTTAGAATCTACTTCGTAGCCGGCAACTTTTCCAATCATAATTCCTTGTGGGAAAATAGAAGATTTTCCGTCTGTAAGAACAGTATCTCCCACTTTCAACGGTACATATTTGGGTATGTCTGCAAGGTGCATTGTTCTGGAGTTGTCTCCTTTCCATGTAAGAGTTCCGAAATAGCCTGTGTTTTTTAGAGCAGCATTAATTTTTATTTTATTAACACTTAAAACAGATTGTACCAAAGCATAATTTTTGGTGGTATTTACCACAATTCCTGCTATCCCGTTAGGTGCAATAACTCCCATTTTAGGAAAAACACCGTGTCTTTTTCCTCTGTCTATGGTAAAGTAATTGTCGTTTCTTGTGATGCTATTATTCACAATATCAGCATCTACAAAAGTGTAGATTTGTCCGCCACCAATTGTATCTGTTACTCTTCTGAAATGAGGATTCCCGGCACTGTCTTTTCCATAAATTTCTGCCATTAATGCTTTGTTCTGCGCAACCAAATCTTCATTAATTTGTTTTAATCTCAAATAGCTAGTTCCTTGGTCTATATAACCAGAGACCCAAGCATTGAAAGCGGTTGTCTGAGCAGCTAAAAAAGACTGTTGCATCGAATTTCTACTGAAAATCAATGTAACGGCAGTTAACTGTAAGAAAAGAAAGAACAGAAATAATCCGTTCTTACTAAACAATCTAATTAAAAAACCCATTCTTACAGTGGTTTCTTGTCATTATTTTATTAGGAAATTAAATTTGTCCATATTTTTAAGAGCAATTCCTGTTCCTCGAACTACTGCTCTTAATGGATCTTCTGCTACGAAAACAGGTAAACCTGTTTTTTTGTGAAGCCTGTCTGCTAATCCTCTTAACAAAGCACCACCACCAGCAAGATAAATACCTGTTTTATATATATCGGCTGCCAATTCTGGAGGTGTAAGAGAAAGAGTTTCCATTACTGCATCTTCTATTCTGATGATAGATTTGTCTAGAGCTCTTGCGATTTCTTTATAACCTACCATAATTTCTTTTGGTTTCCCTGTGATAAGGTCTCTACCTTGTACTGGGATGTCTTCTACATCTACATCTAATTCTTCTACAGCAGAACCCACTTCTATTTTTACTCTCTCTGCAGTTCTTTCGCCAATGTATAAGTTGTGATGCGTTCTTAAGTAATAAGCAATATCATTAGTGAAAACGTCTCCTGCAATTTTTACAGATTTATCACAAACAATACCTCCAAGAGCTACCACTGCAATTTCTGTAGTACCACCGCCTATATCAATAATCATGTTGCCTTCTGGCTTTTGTACATCAATTCCAACTCCTATTGCCGCAGCCATTGGCTCGTATATTAATCTTACTTCTTTTGCGTTAACTTTTTGTGCAGAATCTCTTACCGCTCTTTTTTCTACTTCTGTAATTCCAGAAGGGATACAAATTACAATTCTAAGAGAAGGCTGAAAAAGTTTTCCTTTAATACCAGGTACTAGTTTTATAAATTCTTTCATCATGTGCTCAGAAGCAGCAAAATCTGCGATTACACCGTCTTTCAACGGACGAACAGTTTTGATGTCTTCGTGAGTTTTCCCTTGCATGTGTTTTGCTTGTTCTCCTACCGCAATTGGTTTTCCTGTAGAACGTTCTATAGCTACGATTGACGGCTGGTCAATCACGATTTTATTATTGTGAATGATAAGTGTATTAGCTGTACCTAAGTCGATCGCAATTTCTTGCGTAAACATATCAAATAACCCCATTTTCTACTATAAATTTTAGTTTACAAAGATATAAATTTAAACGCATTCTAAATAAAGGAAACTAAAAAATTTAGTTAAAATTTTATTAAATTCTAAATGCTTGTCGTATTTTTAAACTTTAAACTTTCTGTTTTATTTTTATTTTTTTGAAAAATTAATAAAGTCACAATAGTTTTTATTTTAAGCATCAGTAAATCAAATGATTAAATTAATTTTAGCCCAAGAAACGTATTCTATAAGAAAAGAGGTTCTAAGAAAAGAATTTCCAGATGAACCACATCAGTTTAAAGGAGATTTAGACCAAGAAACTTTTCATTTGGGTTATTTTAAAGAAAGCAAAATAGAAGGTGTTTTGTCTGTAATGAAAAACGAAAAAATTGCGCAATTTAGAGGAATGGCAGTTTCGGAGAGATTGCAAGGATTGGGAATTGGTAAGAAACTAATTGTATTTGCAGAAGATATTTTAAAGGACGAAAAAATCGCTAAAATTTGGTTGAATGCCAGAGAAAAAGCTGTTCCTTTTTACGAAAAATGTGGTTATAAAATTGAAGGTGAAATTTTTATAATAAGGCCAATTGGTTTTCACTATTTAATGACGAAATATTTTGATTGATAATATAAAACGCAAGCATATTTAAAATTAGAAGAAAATTATCAGAATTATGATTAAATTTGCAAATTGATAATGAATCCTCAGGTAAAGACATATAACACGCAGAATTTCACAGTTTTAAGTATTAGTTACGAGAAAGCTAATGCTGAGGTAAGAAGTAAATTTGCTTTCTTTGATGAGCACGTTAAGAATTTTGTGAACGAAATTCACGATAAAAAGCTTGGTGATGCTTTTGTTGTTTCTACTTGTAATCGTACCGAAATTTACACTACAGCAAGCAATTATATGTCTATTGCAGAGATGTATTGCAAGTCTGTAGATGTGAGTTTGATGGATTTTATGCAGTTTGTAAATGTTATCAAAAGCGAAGAAGCACTCAATCATCTTTTTAGAGTTTCTGCGGGTTTAGAAAGCCAGATTTTAGGAGATTTTGAGATTATTGGGCAAATTAAAAATGCTTATCATCGTTTCAAAAAATATAGAAAATTTAGCAATCCTTATTTAGAAAGAGCTATTAATTTGGCAATTCAAATTTCTAAAAGAATTAAAAATGAAACGGGTATTTCAAACGGAGCAGCATCTGTTTCTTATGCGGCGGTTCATTATATTTTAAAAACTCAAACTCAAATTTCAGATAAAAATATTCTTTTGTTGGGCGTTGGCGAAATCGGGCAAAACACGGTGGAAAATCTTGTAAAACACGTTTACAAACCAAAGGTTAAGATTGCAAATCGCTCTTTCGAAAAGGCAGAGAAAATTGCCGAAAAGTACAATATTCCGCAAATTGCTTTTGATAATTTTGAAGAAGAATTAAAAGCTACTGATATTTTAATTGTTGCAACAGGTGCACAAATTCCGATTATTTTGCCAAAACATTTCCCTAATGGAAAAGAAACTTTGGTAATAGATTTGTCTATCCCGAACAATGTTGATAAAAATGTAACGGAGAACAAAGCCGTAAAATTGGTAGATATTGATGAACTTTCAAATCACATCCAAGAAACAATAGAGCAACGTAAAAAAGAAATTCCGAAAGCTGAAGAAATTATTAAAGAAATGACAAAAGAATTTCTCGTTTGGGAAAAAAAGAGAAAATTTGCTCCCAATATTCATCAGTTTAAATCTGCTTTAAAAAATATTGAAGACCACGAAATGCACAATTTCTACCGAAAACATAAATATATTGAAGTGGATGATATGAAGTTGAGCGAAAAAATGATTCAAAAAATTACCAATAGATTTGCAAAATATATTATTGAAAACCCTTTAAGAGCTGAAGAAATTACCAAATTAATGAACGACATTTTGGTAGAACAACCTAAAGAGGAATTTAATAAAAAACATCAGTAGATTTTAAATTTGGGGTTTACAAATTTTCAAGAAATAGTTTATAATGATTAGAATTGGCACCAGAAATTCGCCTTTAGCAATGTGGCAAGCGAAAGAAGTAGAACAAAAATTACAAAATTTAGGTTACGAAACTTCGTTGGTTCCTGTACTTTCTTCTGGTGATAAAAACCTTAATCAACCGCTTTATTCTCTCGGTATTACGGGCGTTTTTACCAAAGATTTAGATGTGGCGTTACTCAATAATGAAATTGATATTGCAGTGCATTCTTTAAAAGATGTTCCTACTATTTTGCCTCAAAATATAGAAATTTATGCGGTTTTGGAAAGAGATTTACATCAAGATTTTTTTGTG
>JADHED010001785.1_pt1 | contig 16891 bp, 9 predicted proteins | sample 8952041 | NCBI WGS metagenome assembly JADHED01 (sample SAMN16124423, study PRJNA663239) | bioreactor sludge metagenome | isolation source: sludge (control) | place: India:Bengaluru | collected 2018-09-08
TGAATCCGAAAAAAAGTTTATGGGATTTGGTGTATCTGCTTGCGCAACATGCGACGGTTTCTTCTTCAGAAATCAGAGAGTCGCTGTAGTCGGCGGAGGTGATACTGCAATGGAAGAAGCTAATTATTTAACGAGACATGCCTCTGAAGTACTCGTTATTCACAGGAGAGAAGGATTCAGAGCTTCCAGGATAATGCTTGAACGTGCTCAGAAAAATCCGAAAATTAAGTTTGCTTTAAATTCTGTTATTGATGAGATTGTAGGTACCGAAGACGGAAGCAAGAAAGCAGTTACAGGAATTAAACTAAAGAATGTAAAAACCGGCGAGATAAAACTTCACGAATTGGAGGGTGTGTTCATGGCTATAGGGCACCAGCCGAACACTAAGATATTCAACGGAATACTTAATATGGATGAAGTCGGTTATCTTATTACGGAAAAATCATCAACAAAGACTAATATTAAAGGTGTGTTTGCATGCGGTGATGCTCAGGACAGTGTATACAGGCAGGCGGTAACAGCAGCGGGTACGGGCTGTATGGCTGCTATAGATGCAGAGCGTTACCTTGAGTCACTTGAAGGTTAGAATTTATTTTTCCGAATAATTTTGTCCCCGCATAAAACTGACACACATAATATGCGGGGATACAGAATAATTAACAAATATTAATAAATAGATTTAATAATATTATGATGAAAATCTCATTTATTATGAAGAATATTATTGCTGCAACACTTTTATCATTAATCTTTTATAGCTGCACTGAATCTACAAACCCATTAAACCCGATACCGGATACAAGTCCGATATGGCCTATGCTCGGTTACAACCCCAGGAATACTTCAAGCCCTTATGCTCCCGATGCCGTAATGAATCCTGTCACAAATGGTACACTTGGCTGGATGTACACTTTCCCTTCAGGCAGTTACAGCGACGGCAGCGAGTTCTGCGTTGATTCACGCGGATTCATATATTATATACATCAAATACATCCTCTTGGTGCATTGTATAAATTCTCTCCCGACGGAGAGGTGGTCTGGAAAAAAGATTCTTTGATTCAATGGAATTATGCAGGAATTAGTCTGAATAGGGATGAGACACAAATTTACTTTGTTGCATTTAAACCCGGGACAGGAGACAGGCTATACTGTCTTGATTCTTCCGGAACAGAAAAATGGTTTATTAGTAATGCAGAAGTATGTATTCCGGCAGTAGGTAAAGACGGAACCCTATATACATTTTTACAAAACGGGCTCTCGGCAATTTCTCAAAACGGAGGCATACTTTGGACAAATACTTCTTTAAAAGGAATGTATTATTCCAAAATCATGATTGACCGTGATGATAATATATATACCTTTGTACAAAATTCTGATCTTGTTAAAACTGATAAATCGGGTACCGTAGTCTGGCAGAAAAATTATTCCAGAGCATCAGCCGGAATCGTAATGGATGGATTCGGAAATATTTATTTTGTCGGATATTCTGATTATAAACTTTATTGTTTGAATCAACTTGGAGAAACAAGGTGGACAAAATCAGGAGCAAATGGCTATTCGTCCCCGGTCATAACATCAAAAAATGATATAATTGCATCAATGGGAATAGACGTTATATCTTTTGATACATCAGGAGCAGAGAATTGGAGATGCCACCCGTTTAATAATTTAATGGGTGCTGAAGGTCTGCTTCTTGATGATGCTGACAATGTTTATTATATAGGTGACGGAAGTCCAAGTCCCATTTTAGCAGGTTCAATTTCATCTTTGGGCTCAAAGAAATGGGAGGTCCCGACAAATTTGTTTGTTTCTCTCCCTCCTCCTGTTCTCTTGCCGCAGGGAAGAATGGTTGTTGCACCGAAAAGAGCGGGTGGAATACAGTCAGTGAATTGAGTTTTTTAGTCTTGAATTGCGTAAACGAAATAAGTATTTACTGACATGATTAATTTGAATAATGTTACGATATCATTCAAAACTATAAAAGCGTTGAATGACGTAAGTCTAGCAATCAAGGAAGGTGAATTCTTTGGGCTGCTTGGTCCTAACGGTGCGGGCAAGACAACGCTTATGAACATTCTAATAGGTTATCTTTCCGCTGATTCGGGTTCAGTTTATATTAACGGAGAAGAGGTAAGCGACAATGAGCTTAAATTTAGAAGCGAGCTTGGTTTTGTTCCTCAGTCTGTTGCTCTGTATGGTGACCTGAGTGCCGAAGAGAATCTAAAGTTTTTCGGTTCGTTTTATAACATGGATTCATCTATTCTTAAGAAAAATATAAGCGAGTATCTAAACGCAGTCGGATTGTATGAAAGACGCAAGGATACAGTAAAGAATTTTTCCGGGGGGATGAAGCGAAGACTTAATCTGATTACCGCATTACTTCATCGTCCTAAAGTCTTGTTGTGCGATGAGCCCACTGTAGGTGTTGATCCTCAATCAAGGAATGCCATTTTCGATTTTCTTGAAAAACTGAATAAAGAAGGGCTTACGATAGTTTACACAACGCATTATATGGAGGAAGCAGAAAGGTTATGCAACCGTGTTGCTGTAATAGATAACGGAAATATAATTGCGTTAGGTACAACTGATGAACTGTTGAAACTTCTGCCGGTTAAAGGGCATATTTATGTGTCAAAGAATAATCTGCCCGATTCATTTAAGGAAGAATTTAAAAGATTCGGACGCATTGCCTCGAATTCGGATAAATATGAAATTAAACTAAACGAAGGAACGAAGCTTTCTGAGTTCATAAAAGCCCTTGAAGAAAGCAGAATAGGTATTGAAAATCTTACGTTACAGAAACCAACACTTGAAGAATTGTTCCTTCATCTGACAGGACGGAGGCTGCGCGATTGAGAATTATTATACAACTAATAAAGAAAGACTTCACACATTTCTTAAAGGATAAAGTCGCTCTCAGTCTCACATTTATAGTTCCGATGGTCCTGATTGCATTGTTTGGCTCAGTATTCGGAGGAGCAGGAGATTTCGAAAAACTCGCACTCGGGTTCATTAATCAGAGTACAAGCTCGGTTGGAAAAAGAATCGAGAGCACGCTTGACACAACAAAAACATTCAAACTTATAAAAACTTTCAAAAATGATAAAGGTGAAATAGTTAATTATGATTCCAATACAATAAAGAATGCCGTGATTTCGGGCAGGTTTTCAGCTGCAATTGTACTTCCAGAAGATGCTTTCACTGATACATCGGGCAGTCTTAAAATCAAATACTATTATGACCCGAAGAACGACATGGAAAGCCAGATTATCGAGGGAGTTTTGCAACAGACGATAATGCAGAGCATTCCCGAAGTTTTTACTCAGAGTTTGAACAAAAAATCCGAAAGTGTTCTTGGAAAAGACAGCGGTAAAATGTTTAATTCTGAAATCAATAAGGTTGTAAGTAAATATTTTAACGTTGATACGGCGGATATATTTGGAAATATTAATAGCACCAAATCTAAGTCCGACACTAATAAAAGCGAGTTTAATATTTTTGATAACATGCTTAATATGGAAAAGCATCAGCTTGTTGGGAAGAATGTTTCGAACTCGATGGCAACGAGGAACGTCGGGGGATGGGCGATGATGTTTCTTCTTTTTTCTCTATCTGCTGCTGCACGTTCTTTGTTTGAAGAAAAACAAACGGGTGTTATGATAAGGCTTCTTTCTTCGCCTGTAACCCGCACACAGATTCTCTGGAGTAAATATCTTTATAACATGGCAATTGGTATTTTACAGCTTACGGTTCTCTTTCTTTGCGGTGCACTTTTATTTAAGATTGATATATTCTCAAACTTTCATAACCTGATTCTTTTAATCATAGCATCCTCTATCGCTTGCACTGCATTCGGAATGTTTTTAGCTTCATTCACAAAAACCTCCGCACAGGCAAACGGGCTTGGAACACTTCTGATACTGACGATGAGTGCAGTCGGCGGTTCATGGTTCCCAGTTTCCATGATGCCGGAGATAATTCAATTCTTCAGCAGGTTTACGATAACTTACTGGTCGGTAGAAGGATTTATTGCAGTTCTCTGGCGAGGTTTGGGATTTTTCGAATTACTGCGATATTTAGGAATGTTACTGGGTATCGGTTTAGTTGTAAATATTATCAGCTATTTTAATTTCAGGAGAGGAAAAATATTCAACGATTAAAGAGTTCATCATAATCTAATAATTCCTTTATTTATCTTATACTATTAAATTATTTATGAGAGGTGATTGCTACAATATAGGAGAATCTCAACAGTGTAATATGGCAATCAGCTCAATTAGATAAATCAGAAACATGAAAAAAGCGACTGTAATGTTTGAAAAAACAAAAGTTAATTTAGTCCATTTTTAATCGTGCAACGACTCTTCAGAAACATTTCAAATAGTAATTTTGTATATCAAATATGAACGAAGATTCAATCAATAAATTTTCAGCACGCCAATAATTATATGATTGCTTTTATTCTAACTTTTTAATAAGTTAAAAAAATGAAATATAAAAATAGAAAGTCTACCAATTTAAAAGGGATATACAACATTAACGACGAGACCGTGAACTTAATAATAATATTTATTAGTTAAATTATTTTTAGGATGTATAACTAATTTAAAATAAATTAAGGATTAGAATATGGTACGCGACAACAGAAAGCAAATACAAATGTTTATAAACTTAGGGCTTACCGAAAGGGAAGCAAAGGTTTATATTAGACTTCTGACCAGAAAAGGATTTACAACATTAGAACTTCAGGATTCTGTAGATATTCCCCGTACAAAAATGTATGAGGTATTGCAAAAAATGGTAGCAAGAGGAATTGTTACTCAGTGGGGTTCGGGGAGAGAAAAGTATTATGGAGCAGTAGAGCCTAAGACGGCATTCAGAACCGTGCTCAATGAATTTAAAAATGAGTATCAGACTGAGATAGAGAAAAAAATTGACGCGTTAGAAAGTCTTATCAGTACATATACACCAATTTATCAACAGAACAAAGATATTGTCGGTCCTCTTGATTTTGTTGAAGTGTTTAGAGATAAAGTTCAAATACAAAATAAGTATGTTCAGGCAATTAAAAAAACAAAGTATGATTTTTTAACGTTTAACAAGGGTCCATACGTTTGTGATACCTCTAAACGCTTATCAGAACAAGAAAAAGAAGAAGCAAAGTTGATAAAAAGAGGAGTAATTTGCAGGAATATTTATGAGGAGAAAGAGCTTATGGAGATAGTATGGCTTCAAAAATACTTAAGGCATCAGGTGAAACTCGGTCAGCAAGCAAGATTAATACCATCCCTTCCGATAAAAATGGTTGTGTGTGACGAAAGGACTGTTATTTTTCCTTTACTTCAAAAATATGGTGAATCCAATAATATTACTATGATATTTGTGGAGCATCATGAACTTGCATTAACATGCAAGATGTTATTTAACTGGTTATGGGAAAAATCACTTCCATTTAAATAACAAATATGTTTATAAATAATAATGCATTTATATCAAGTGTAGCTAATAAATGCTAATTAAATTCATACAAAAAGAATATTTCCATCTTTTTTCGTATCACTTTAAGCCTATCTGGCAATTCACCAAATAAAACTTAACCATTTCTATACGGTTAGGTTATAATAATAAAATCATTTAATCACTGCTTCACACGGCTTCTTATTGAACAAGAAATGATAATAATATCTGTTACCCATAGATAGAGTAATAATTATTATTACCCCCCCCCATAAGTAATACTGTTCAAATTACATTGACAATACAATATATTCATAATATATTATTACCCATATACGGGGTAATAATATATGCCATAGAAAAAATCACATGTTAATAATTACCTCTCTGTAAGAATTAAAAATATGGATGATAATAATTTTATTGAATATAAACGCATAATAAATATAAGCACGTCATTTATTAATCTAAAATACTGAAATGAAAAATTTTTTAATCACTACTATTTCAATTCTCATTTTGATTTGCAGCCAAAATGTAAAATCACAACCAATAGCTGGAGCAAAAACCATTCCCGGAGATTATGCAACAATAGCGGCTGCAATAAGCGCTCTGAACACAAATGGTGTGGGGGTCGGTGGTGTAACATTTAATGTAACAGCCGGATACACAGAGAGTACAAGCGCTCAACTAACCATCACTGCAACAGGAACTTCAACATCGCCTATAATATTTCAAAAAAGCGGAACCGGTACAAACCCTAAAATAACCCGAACAGATGCCGGGACTAAAACAACAACATCGATTGGGGGTGACGGTGATGGTATCATTCAATTTTACGGAACTGATTATATTGTTTTTAACGGTATTGATGTTCAAGCAATGCAATCAACGATAGAATATGGATACTATACGTTTAAACCAAGTGGAACAGATGGATGCCAGAACGACACGATTCGAAATTGTTCTATAACACTAATTAAAAGTACTGCTGCAAATATTAATATAGGTATATATATTTCAAACGGACCTATAACCTTAGGGTCGAATGCCGGTGTTGCCGTATCGAATTATACAGGAAGAAATGAAAATATTGTTGTGTGCAGCGATTCAATAATAAACGTCAATCATGGAGTTTACGTATCAGGATATAATCATACAACCGCTCCATACGATTATTACGATCAAAATATAAAAATCGGAATACCGGGAGCGGGGAACGCAATACAGAATTTTTCGTGGTCGGGTACAGGAGGTTCAACATTTGGTATTTATTCTGCATACTGCAATAATTTTAATGCCTCATATAATAGTCTAAATAATACTGCGGGAGGCGGGGTGCCGAGTTTGTGCTGGTTCTATTCTATTTTTTCAAGTTATACAAAAGCCGCAAATACAACGTACAGTTACAATATACTAAATATAACAACTTCAGGGACGAGGTTAGCTTACGCAATCGGAAATAATTCCGGAGATGCAAACAGTACCATTAATATACATAATAATATAATTGAGAATTGTGTTGTTGGTAATTCGGGAGGATTTAGTGCAATAAGCAACGGTGTAGGCTCCGTTACTCTTAATATTTACTCTAACTTAATTAACAACAATACAATTAATAATGGTACTTCTACATTAATTGCTCCAGGTTCGATAGATACTGCAAATGTGTATAATAATATCATTTCCAACAATACTGTTAATACAAGCAGCGGAACCTATTATGGAATTGCTTTTAGCGCAGGTGTTGTAAACGCATATAATAACAACATCTCAAATTTTAGTACCACTACAGGTACTGCAAAGATAGAGGGAATTAGTATTAGTAATGGTTCAGTCAATTTATATAATAATATAATTACAGGTATCAATTGTAATTCGCTCGGTGAAAGTATAGTCGGAATAAAAGTAAGTGGCGGTGTATTAAGCAATATTTACGGAAATAAGATACATGATTTATCCGGAACAGTTCAATCTGTATATGGTATATCTGTTCAGGGAGGTGTGACAAATTATATTTATAATAATATAATCAGTGATTTAAGATTATCAGCGGTAAGTAATGTTGACGCTATAAGGGGAATTAGTATCACATCAAGTACTGTGAATTCAGCGATAGGGGTATACTATAATTCAATTTATTTAAATGATACAGCATCGGTCGGTGGAAATTACGGAACCTCATGTATATTTCACGCATACTCTTCGACTGCGACAACATCCGCGCTTGATATGAGGAATAATATATTCGTTAATCTTTCTAAGCCAAACGGTTCGGGTAAAACGGTAGTATTCAGAAGAGGGGGATCGGGAATATTTAATAATATTAATATTTCAAATAACAACTGTTTTTATGCGGGAACACCCGGAATAGACAGGTTAATTTATTCAGACAGCACTAACAACTTGCAGACATTAACGGAATATAAGGCTTTAATAGCTCCGAAGGACAGTCTTTCTATAAGCACCAACCCTCCGTTCGTCAATGTAATTACTCCACCCTATAACTTACACTTAAATAGTCCCTCGCAATGTGATGATGCGGGTTTACCTATTACAGCTCCTATAAGTATTTTATTTGATTATGATAGTATACCGAGAAATATTACTACACCTGATTTAGGAGCTTTTGAAAGAATTGCAACCGGAATAAATGAAAGCACAAATCATCCGCAAAATTACATTCTTGAACAGAACTACCCAAACCCATTTAATCCTGTTACAAATATTCGATTTAGTATTTCCCGAACTGATAATGTTACATTAAAGATTTATAATATGCAGGGAAAAGAAATTGAATCATATTACGATAATTCCAGATTAAATGCGGGGACGTATACAGTATTCTTTGATGGAACAAAACTATCAAGTGGTGTCTATTTTTGCAAACTTGAATCCTCCAGATTTTTAATGGTTAAAAAAATGGTATTAATTAAATAGGAATATCAATGATTTTAAAAATTACATTTTTTAATTCAAATAACTTATTAACTAAAAAAGGAAAAAATGAAAAAGTTAAATTATCTCTTTGTTTTGCTGTTTGCACTAACAGCTTTTGTTTCTGCCCAAACTCCGAGTTTTTACAATTACAGTGATACTAATGCCGGTAGTAACACATTCCCTCTCGGTACGGGAGCGGGCAGGATGGTTCAATGGCTTGCAAGACCCGGAGATTTAAATCATCCGACGACAGCACCGAGCGGAAGTATCTTAAAAGTATACATTCTTACGGCTAAAAATTTCGGTCCGTTCAATTACACTCAGGTAAATCTATTACTTGGTCAGGCAACGATTAACGATTTACCCACAAGTGCTTTTTATACAGGAACGAGGGATACTGTTTATAATAGAGCAACTGTATCTCTTTCCGGAACACCACTGACCTGGCTTGTATTCACTTTAGACCATCCGTTTGTATACGACAATACTAAAAGTTTAATAATTCAACTTGAACACCGAGGAGCTTCCGGTTCGGCTTCATACATCCATGGCCACACATATCTTTCGGGGAAGAGGAGGACATACAGTAATACGGCAAATCCGTTTGGTGTTCAGGGACAGGATGCTTATATTGTTAATTTTGGAGTAGATATAGCACCTAACGCAATTGATCCGAACGTAAATTTACAGACGCCCAAAGAATATAAACTTGAGCAAAACTTTCCAAATCCTTTTAATCCGACAACAAGTATTAATTATTCAATTCCGAAATCAGGATTGGTGACATTGAAGGTTTATAACGTTTTTGGGCAAGAAGTTTCAACACTTGTAAATGAAGTGAAGAATAGCGGAAACTATTCGATTGATTTTAATGCCTCCAATCTTTCGAGCGGAGTATATTATTACGAACTCACGAGCGGAAATTTCGTACAGACAAAAAGAATGATGTTAATTAAGTGATATTTATGATTATTACAAAATTTAAACAAAATGTATTTTTATATAACTATTAAAACTTGAATAACAAATGAAAACATTTTATTTATTCATAGTGGTTATAATGCTCTCCACAGTATTATTCTTACAAAGTGCTGAAGCGCAGCTGACAGGTGTGAAAACAATAAAAGCAGCGGGGGGAGATTACTCAACGATAACGGCGGCAATTACCGACTTAAACACGAGCGGTGTTGGTGCCGGCGGTGTAACTTTTAATGTTGAAGCAGGATTTACTGAAAGTATAACTGCACCGCTGATAATAACCGCAACAGGAACACCTTCAAATTTAATTATTTTTCAAAAGGATAAATCTACATCAGGGGATAATCCTAAGATTACAAGAACAGATGCGGGAAGTAAAACAACTACAGGGCTTGGAGGCGATGGAGATGCAATATTGCAAATTAACGGTACGGATTATATAACATTCAACGGTATTGATGTTCAATCTGGTCAATCCACGATAGAATACGGATATTACACGTATAAACCCAGCGGAATCGATGGATGTCAAAACGTCATCATTAAGAACTGTACTATTACAATGATAAAGAGTACAGCAGCCAACGTAGTAATCGGTATACACATATCGAATGGACCTACAGCATTAGCCGGTAGTACAAATGGTGGTGTAACGGTGACGGATTACAGCGGCAGAAATGAAAATATTGAAGTAAGTAATAACGTAATACAGAATGTAAACCAGGGGGTTTATATCCAGGGATATAACCATACGGCTTCACCGTATGATTACTACGATCAGAACATAACTATTGGCAAGGAAGGAGCGGGCAATACTATACAGAATTTTCAGTGGGCAAGTACTTCAGGATCTTGCTATGGTATATATTCATCTTTCTGTAACAATTTTAATGCATCTTATAATAATTTAAACAATACTGCGGGCGGTGGAGCGGCGGGTTCTAGCTTCTTTTATGCCATTTATTCGAGTTACACAAAAAACGCTACGATAACTTATAGCTATAATACATTTAGCTTTTCAACGCTAGGATCAAGAGCTGGGTATGCTTTTGGAAACAATGCTGGTGATGCTACCAGTACTTTTTACGTACATCATAATATAATAGAAAATTGTGTCCACGGCAGCTCAGGGACGTTTAGTGCGTTTAATAACGGCGTTTCTAATGTAACATTGAATTTATACTCTAATATTGTTAGAAATAATACACTCAACGCAGGAGGATCAGCTATGTTCACATTAGGTTCAGTTGACACTGCCTATGTTTATGATAATATTGTTGAAAATACAACTATTGCAGGCGGTACGAGCACTCATACTGCATTTACTATTAGTGGAAGCGGCGTTGTAAATATGTATAATAACTCCATATCAGGTTATAATTCGACGGTGGCAGCCCGGGTTTATCCAATTAGTATAACCGGAGGAATAGATGTGAAAGTTTACAACAACTTAATCTATGATATTAATACTTTATATACGAGCTTAAAAATTGATGCTATTCGCGGTATTAGCATATCCTCAACAACAACTAATTCAAATATAGGTATATATTATAACACAATTAGTCTGAATGCATCGACGGGTGGTGCTGATTTCTTTACAAGTTGTGTTTATGATACTTCTTTTTCAACGTCAACTAGGGCTGCGCTTGATATGAGAAACAATATTCTTGTTAATACATCCACTCCGTCGGGAGCGGGTAAAACCATAGCATTTAGAAGGGGTGGTGCTGCTCTGGATAATTATTCTACTCTGTCGAATTATAATTTATTGTATGCGGGAACACCGGGTGCAAGTAATTTGATACATTACAACGGGACAACTTCATATCAAACATTAGAAGAATTTAAAACGTTAGTAGGTCCAACGAGGGAAGTATATTCGGTAAGCGGATATCCGGGATTCACATCGTCGACAAATTTGATTCCGGATGGTACAAATGCTAATAGCTGGACAGTATACAATAACGGAACGCATATAGAAGGAATTACAACAGATTATGCAGGCAATCCAAGACCTTTAACGGTTGCTTTAGGTACACCGGATATCGGAGCGTATGAATTTGGGCAACCGAGTGTACCACCGGCACCTATTTCGATAACACCGCCGGTAAGCGGTTCAAATATTGTTTTGGTTAATGGATTACGTATTCTTGATTTGAACTTTACTAATTTAGGCGGGATAACAAACCTGACAGTGAATAACTATCAAGGTGTTCCTCCTCCCGGAACGAGTGGAAAAGCGGGGGAAAAATTCATGAATGGATATTTTACTGTTACTCAAACAGGTGGAGCAGGTTATACATACGATATTACTTATACATATTCTGAGTCACAACTTGGTACAGTGAGTGCTGAAGATAAGGTTAGACTTGCTAAATCGGACGACGATGGTGCTACATGGGTGCCTTATCTTACAGAAGGAACAGGACCCGGACAGTATGAATTGAATACCACAGATAATACCATTAAAGTGTTTGGTTTAACGACATTCTCCACATTCACGATTACGGATAGTGACAATCCGCTTCCGGTTAAGCTTGCATCATTCACATCATCTCTCAATGGAAGAGATGTAAGACTAACATGGAAAACAGAAAGCGAAATTAACAATTCCGGCTTTGATGTTGAAAGAAGCCTATCCGGAAATACACAATGGGTAAAAGCAGGATATGTAGCAGGTAAAGGAAATTCATCCCTAACAATAACGTATACTTTTGAAGACAAAAAGCTCAACAGCGGAAAGTACAACTACCGTCTAAAGCAGATTGATAACAACGGAAACTATGAATATCATGCTCTTTCAAACGTAGTCGAAGTCGGTATTCCAACAAAGTTTGACATTAGCCAGAACTATCCGAATCCGTTTAATCCTGTAACAAAGGTTGATTTCTCACTTCCGTTTGACAGTAAAGTGAGTATCAAGCTCTATGATATAACAGGCAGAGAGGTTGTAACGCTTGTAAACGACGTAAGAACAGCAGGTTATTACACTGAACAATTTAATGTATCGAATTTATCGAGCGGAGCATACTTCTACAGGATAATCGCAAAGTCATCAGCTGGTGATTATAGTATGACAAAAAAGATGATGCTTGTCAGGTAAACCGTAAACAGAAAAAAGTGGAAAGCAGAGAGAGCGAAATAGACAGGAGGGCGGACGAAAGTCCGCCTTTTTGTTATATTTAACATTGATTTCACTTCAGTTAAGTGATGATATTCTATTTATTTTATCATGCAGCCATTTTATAAGCACGATTCTTATTGAGTCCGGCTATTTTCAATTATAAAAATAATGTTTAACAATATATATAAAGCGACTCCTATTGGTTTAGCAGGTATAATTTCTGTATATTTATTATTATGCTTTTCGAACGAAAGTCAATGCAGTTTTTTTAAAGCAACTGAATCCTTTAATTCTTATTACTCAAGCAGTATCTTTGAATTTCTAATCACGATTCCAGATTATGACGAGCAGGAAAGAATTGAATCAATCACCGGGCTGAATTTCATTATGTATATATTTTATTTGCTAATGATTGCTATTAACATTTCGTTTTTCTGGATTATAAAACAAGATGAGAGTGTGTTGAAAATAATAATATACGGACTTTATACAAGTGTTCCCCTTTTAATATTTATAAACATAATACTCCTGGCAAATCACAACACATGGAGTATAAATCATGTTTTTAATATTGTTATAAAAGGTGTTGGGACAAGTTTACTGGTATCACTTATTTCTGTTTGTATATACTCTGTTAAAAATGTATTTAGAATTCTTAAAGAAGAAAGAACACCCATTTTAGCTTTGATCAAAAATAAAATACTATCGCCTAATATAAGTTTTTCAATTTTCTTATCGAGAGTTTGGATAATAATAACACTTTTAATATCTGTGTTTTTTATAGGATTGTTTTGGATTTAAATTTTCAATTTAAATCGAAATAAGTTCATTACAGCTAATTGCACAATAAATGATTATACACGCTGTTAAAATTCAAAGATGAGGTTACTCACCAATGAAGAAAATATTTTATATGTATAAAGTCTTGAACAGGTGTTTTCTCAGTATTTTCAATTTAGAAAAACATTCTCTCTAATTCACAAAAAACACGTCTTCAAGTTTTTCTATCTTAAGGAGTGTTGACATCATGAAATCCATGGATGAATCGGGTTTTAATAAATCACTTAGTATAATATACTGAGCCGATTCGAGAGCATCCTGTACAATCTCCTGTATATGGTCGTTGAAAGGTTTCCATGTCGATTGCATAGCATAACCTTTTATTCCCCACATCAGGTTTTTCTTTATGTTTCTTATCCTTGCGTCAACAGAGAGAGAGCCTTTACCGTGAGAATTATCCGACAGGTCAACACCTTTTATTTCGTATATTCTGTGGTCGTCATTTTGTAAAGTTGAATGAGCAATCCCTTCGAGATAAAGGTTTATGTAGCATTCCCATTTTATACCTTCAAAGTCGTGTTCTTCTACATCAGCCTCAGCAAGAAGCTCAATCATCTTTTGCACATAGACTATAAGTTCAGCAGGCTTTTGTATTTCTATTGATTCAAGCTCGACAAGTATATTCTTTCTTGTTAGAGCCTTATCCTCATCAAGCAGTTTTTCTCTTATGTATGATATTAAAAGGTCATAATGGTTTGTAAGGATCTTTACGCCTTGCTGAAGATCTGCGGGTATATACTCTTCTATAAACTTGTTGTAAACTTCCGCATCAATTCCTTCTCCCGATTTCAAGTTTGTTAATGTAAGCAGGTCTTCAATTGAGTCATGCAAGACAGCGGTGGAGCTGTAGTTGTATTTACCTGTATCATTCATCTTAAGCTGAAACACGCATGCACCAACGCGGTTCAAATGAGAAGCAGCGCTTATTTCACATTTTCTTCTAAGGTTTTTTTCAGCGTACAGGGTTATTATATTTTTGACGTAAGCTGAATATTCACCGTAAAACGTTTCAAGGAGTTTTAAGTCCGGTAGTTTGTTAAGCAGTATTGCTGAGTGTATCTTCTGATAGTTAGGGTCGTTTTCAATTTCTCTTCTTGCGAGTGTTATTTCCGCAGGAGCGTTTATGTCGGTTTTTCTTTTTATTCTGTTGAAAAAATTCCCCGACACAAGAAATTCTTTTATTAACGAATGAATCGCCCTTGATTTCTTTACGCCGTAAAGTGAATCGAGCAGGTTCATACTTGGACATTTACCGTCGAGAATGTCATCAAGGACGGTGTTCGCGTTATCGAAATTTCTGTTCAGTTTTATAAGTTCAAAATCGGAATTAATCATAACTTTAATTATTCATAGATGTTATATATTTTACAGATAAATATCAATTTTAAAATTAAGCTACAAAACAATGAAAAAGTATTTTGTTCTTTTACTGTTTTTTATTATACCTGTGGTTATTACAGCACAGGATCTTAATATTCCAAACAATGTATACGATAAAGCGGACGACTACACAAAGTCAAGAAAGGCTTTTAACCGTGAAAGGTGGTTTTTCGAGCAGAGAATGTATCCTGATAATTTTATTCCAGACGGTGCTTATCAGAAAGCTTTTGATGAGAAAATGAAGCTGAGGAGAGAGAGCGGAGTTTTCTATCCCACTGTAAACTGGACTAATCTGGGACCTACACCCGGATATTATTTTGATTATGGAAATATTTCATCAAGAATAGTTACTGTTAAGTTTGACCCGTCAAACCCGAACACCATTTATGTCGGTGCGGCTTACGGCGGAATCTGGAAGTCAACAGACGGCGGACTAAACTGGGTTTCAAAATCGGATTTTGAAGTATCACTTTCATCCGGTGCACTTGCGATTGACCCGAACAACACGAATATTATTTACTACGGCACTGGAGAAGCTACATACAGCGGAGCTTCGTACTACGGAAGAGGACTGCTAAAGTCGACAAACGGCGGAGAAAGCTGGACTAACATTACTGCGGGTTTACCTTTTAGTTCATATTTTTCGCGGCTTGTTATTAAACCGGGAAATTCGAATACTTTGTTTGCAGCACTCGGTACATCGGGTTTGCATGTCAGTACTGATGCGGGTATAACTTGGTCTGTAGTCGTGAGCGGAAGATGCGATGATATAGTCTTCTCTCCGGACGGAACAAAAGCTTATATAGTCGGTTCGGGAACATCATACAAGATGTCAACGGACGGCGGTGCAAATTTTAATACTGTTACATTTACACCAGGTATGGGAACGAGAAATCATATAGCAATCTGCAAATCTTTTCCGAATGTCCTTTATATCTCTAAATATTCAGGTTCATCAATTACTGTTTACAAGTCAACAGACGGCGGGTTGAATTATTCGCAGATATCAGTGGGAACGGATTTCAGTGGTTCTCAAGCATGGTACGATTTTTATATGCACGTAAATCCTTTTAATCCGAATATAGCTTACGTCGGCTCGATAGATATCTGGCGAACTACAAACGGCAACACTTTTATAAACAATACAAACGGATATTCAGGCGGGAACGTTCATGTTGATCAGCACAACATGGATTTCCATCCAACAGATTCAAATGTGTGTATTTCAGTAAACGACGGCGGTATATGGTATTCATCAAATAAAGGTGATTCATGGATGAACAGAAATGCCGGATTAACTTTGACACAGTTCTACAGAATGACCTCTGATCCGTCAAACGCAAATCATCTAGCAGGCGGTACTCAAGACAACGGTACGCAAAGAACGAAAGGTACTGCAAACTGGATTGCTGCTTTCGGCGGTGACGGAGGAGAAGTATGTTTCCATCCGCTGAATTCGAATTACGTGCTGGGCGAGACTCAGAATAACGGTGTAAGAAGGTCAGTAAATAACGGGGATTCCTGGTCAAGCGCAACGAACGGTCTTACGGGTACAGGTGCCTGGGTCGGACCTATTATTGCACATCCTGATTCGGTTTCAATATTTTACACTGCAAGAGGACAAGTGTTTAAATCTACAAATATGGGATCTTCATGGGTTGCGATATCCTCAGGCACATCGGGGACTATACGTGAGATGGCAATAAGCAAATCTGACACGAAAATTATGTATGCTACATCAGGCAGTTCGGTTTATAAATCGAATGACAGGGGATATACATTCATCTTGTCGAATTCGGGATTACCGAATAAGACTATAACAAGCATTAATATACATCCTGATTCTTCGGATGTTGCACTTGTTACAATGTCAGGTTTTGGCGGCAACAAGATTCATAAAACAACGAACGGCGGAGCGAACTGGTTCAGCATTTACGGCAATCTTCCCGATTCACCTATAAACGACGGTATGTTCTACTATCCGAATTTTGCAACAAACATTATACTCGCTGCAAATGATGTAGGCGTTTTTATGACGACTAATAACGGAACAAACTGGACAGAGCTTGCAGAAGGACTTCCAAACACTGTCGCGATGCATCTGGATTATAATGCAGCTTCGGGTAAGCTAAGGCTCGGGACTCATGGCCGCGGTACATGGGAGCTAAA
>JADHED010001786.1_pt1 | contig 16888 bp, 14 predicted proteins | sample 8952041 | NCBI WGS metagenome assembly JADHED01 (sample SAMN16124423, study PRJNA663239) | bioreactor sludge metagenome | isolation source: sludge (control) | place: India:Bengaluru | collected 2018-09-08
TCCAGGAAGACTAGTTCGGCAGGCCGGGGAGCAACCACCAAGATACGCCGCTCTGTTGACGGTAGGTGAGCAAGGTGTGTATCGGTTGGTGCATCTTCGTAAACGGTACAAGCACCCCCATAGTCAGGAAGGTGCCCATAGCTAGGATCATGGCGCACGGGCTAATCACCCAGAGATGGTTCGTAATCAATTTTCATCCTAAATCACTTGATACCATCTTCCGCACTGAAATTTAAGACATAAATTCCGACCAAATCCGACGAAATCCGACAATTGCACAAAAATTTTCTATGAGGTCCATAAAGCAGACTTATGGTCTGGCTCAGGCTCAACCCTATCTTCCAGGTTGTCTCATCTGACCAAGGACGGACCGAGAACTTGTCCCTACCGATGTCACTGGGTTGCTGGTGGCGGTAGTGGGTCAGTCCCCGTTTCAGTCATCCCCGCGATTCACCAGGTTGAAGTTGGTTTGGGGTGGGATGATCGCCAGGCAATAACACCCCACGAAAGGGGTGGCTGGTATCGGCCTTCATGCCAAGTGTGTGATGAGGTTTTTGGGGTTGCTGACCACTTCACCGATCATGTTCAACCATGGCGGGACACTAGGGACAGCGGGGACAGATGCCTCAACACCATGATCTAACAGCGGAATATATGTCCCGACCTTGTCCTTGTCTTCGGCTTTGTCTCCGAGTACCCGGGAAATACGAACCTTGGACTATATGGATGGACTTCGCTGTTGGCCCCTTTGTCCCCATAACTGTACCGTCAGATTGCGGCATCTAACAGGCAACCAAGATCCCTGTTTCCTTCATTGGGGTATGGGGACAGTTCATGTAAGACACTGATCAATTTTGGAGTACATGTCCCGACTTTATCCCTAAGTCCGGCCTAGTACCCATGTGTCGGGAAGTATCTCCCTGACCAAGGTAGGATTTCGCCGTTGGCCCCTCTTCCCCATCACACTCCCCTAGAATGCAACGTCTGGAGGGAAACCAAGATACTTTTTTTCCCTTCATCAGGTAGCTGGTGACCTCAGGGAAATCCCCTCTCATACCCTTTCCTTCCACTCCAATGGCATCGTCCATCGCGGACCCTAAAATGAAGCCCTCTTTGTTTCTGCTAACTACCCTTCGCCGTTTAAATCATCCTCAACATGGGAAAACAAGCCAGATGCCGAAGAGAATGAAGGACGCCCAAAGATTTTCCTTAGAGTACAAGTACTCAACTGCAAAACCGGTTATGGGGTAATTTGTGTATCCCCGCCGATGCGGCCTTGTTTTATATCATCATGATATTTATTGAGTGTTTCCTGCCATTCAGGAGTGTTCAAGGCATTGTACTCATCTTGGGTGAGTCGACCGCTTTTGATCAGGCTTTGCCGGAAGAGGACACTCACCTGACGCAGCTTGCTTTCCTTATCTTGTACCAGTTGCTGGATTCTTTCGTTTTTGCTTAGTGCACTCCCCGCTGCTTGGGCACCTGAACCTGAAGGCTCATTGCTGATGGTGTCGATTTTCAGTTCATATTCTTTTTCAATCTGAGCTTTGCGTTGATCGTGCCACTTTTGTTTTGCGACCCGTGTTTTATCTGTGGCTGGATTAAACACCTTTGGCCGCACCAGAGGAGATTGATTCCGATTGGGCTCAAAAGTCCAATCCGTTAATTATTTTGGATTCCATTTTTCTAAATGATCGTTTAAGGTGTAATCAACACCCCAGGGATTTGTATTGTTTTCATTTTTTAATTGCTCGTTGAAAATCTTGAAATTATGATGAGCGTCTGCTAATGCTTGCTTTGACTCCGCTCGCATTTGTTGCTCTTCGGCAAGCCATTGCTTGAGGCCGTTCTTGGCGGTTTCTATTTGCGCGTATTCTAGTAGTAATGTTCCCTCGTCCCTTTCGAGTCTCGCAACTTCAGATTGATCACCACGTACTTTTGCAAGCGTGAGTTGCCCACCTACCTTGCGCAGTTTGTCCCAAATTATCCTGCTACCTTCGTTATATGAGTTCAAGGTGACCTGGAATTCATCCCTGGTTTTAGTGAAATAGCTGTCTATGGCTTCCTCTTGTTGGCGGACTTTCTCCGCAAACTCCTTTTCTATACTTTCCAATTGGTCGGCATTTTTTTGAACTTTACTTGCCAGGCGCTCCTTATTTTTATCTTTTGGTACTGGCGGAGTTTGAGGAGCCTTCCTGTCAGGAGTGGATTGCTCTGCTCTCTCCTTACCCGAGTTGATCACAGACTCGGTGGCGTTTTGTGGATCTGGGGCATGCTGGTTATCCTGACTGCTATGGGGAGGAGAGCCGATGTTGGTATATGGATCGTTCTTCGTGCCGCTCCCCCAGATTCTGTCGCCAAATGGCTTATTGACATCCGCATAGTCCCGGTACGGATCAGCCCTATTGCCGCTCCCCCAATAGGGCTTTTGCCCGACTTCATTGCCCCAGCTATCATAATCACCAATATATCCTGCTTCTCCCTCGAATTCTGAAGCCCTTTCAGTAGGCAGCGTTTGCGGGTTTACACCGCTAGATGGTGGTTTGCTGCTATTAGTTATTTTTTTGGGTGCCTCCTTACCCCAACTATCAGCCTCGTTAACCGTGCTCGGCGTTGGCCGCACTGAAGAAGGAGAACTAGGTGGCGAGGAATGATGGTGGCTTTCGTCCGTATAGCCAAAAGGCGTGGGGATGGCAGGTGAGCAAGCGCCTATCAAGCTACAGGCAACCGCTATGCGAATCCTCAAGTTCATCGTAGTCACCTCATGATCAGGTGAGAAAGATGTCGGAAAGCAACACTTACAATACCCTGACGGGCTATTTACTGGGGGGATTGGAAATGGGATATACTGATTATCGACTATGGATGCATCATTGAGTAGATGCTTTCACCTATTTTAGTGTTAGCGTCTTCAGACAATTTATCGACTTTCATCAACTGAGGCAATCACCGTGCACTTTGACAACATGAGCCTTGAGGAACTACAGCAATACCTTGCCGAACTGGAACAGCAACGTGCCATTGCTTTTCATGAGCTTGAGCAGCGCAAGAAGCAAGGCAAGTATGATGTGGCTCAGCAGGTTAGGGACCTCATCATTGGGCAGGGCTATAGCCTGGAAGAGATCCTCCCGTTGGTAACCGCGAAACGACGGCGTTCTTATACCCGGCGCCAGCAGGTACCAGCGCCTGAGCCAACTCCACAAGCACCATCAACCCCGCAAGGCGTCTATTTTGTCGACCCGGACAACCCGGCCAATATCTATGTCAAGGGGGCGCTCCCTGCCTGGCTGAAGGAAAAAATCATCGCACAGGGTCTTGATCCCAAGAGCAAAGAGGACCGTATCCGCTTCAAGGCGGAATATCTGCACCGGGTTGGAGGCTGAACGGATACCCGGGAGGGTAGGGGAGGGTAGGGGGCTAACGGCGGATGTCAAAGAGGGTGAACTTAGACAGCCGTTAGTCTGCTTTAGCTGTGTGGATAACTCCCCCGCTTTGCCATCCGCACTTCATGGGGTAAACCGGGGGAGATTTCCCTCTGAGAGAACCTAGCATCTGTTCTCAGGGAAAATGGGTGCTGTTATATCTTGAAGACACACCCAGGATGTCCCTACTTCTGGCACGTCAAATAATCTTCGCCGTTAACCCAACATGGACCGCCTTTATGACCCCAGACTCCTTCCTCTGCCTCATCCGGTACGGACGGATGCGGTCTTGGGCAGTGATTTAGACGCCCGGGTCTTTCAGGAACTGGGGCTCACGACGGAACTCAAGCCCTATCTCACCGATGACACCCTTTCCACCGAATGGCTCATCAATCACCTCCCCCTCCTCCATCTCTATGCCCAGGCCCACATCGGCCTCCCCGGCAGCGTCAATCTCGGCACCTTCATCCTGATGATGTCCCGGGCCAGACTCCGGGCGCATGGCGATCCCATCCTCACCGTCACTCCCACGCTGCAAGCCCTCCTCACTGAGACGGACCTGATCAAGGGCCTACCTAGCCGGTACTTCCGCTGTCCCTTCCCCTTGGCCTATGTCGCCTTTGCCCGACCCAATGAACTGCGCATCCCCAACCAGCTCTCCGGGCTCCATGAGTTTGAGGGGGCCTATGTCGGCACCTATACCCTGGCCCCGCACCACCCCATGTTTGAGAATGACCAGCGCCAAAGAAGTCTGAACCTGGACCCCGACCTCCCGACTCGATTGGTGGAGTTGACCCTGGTCGGATCTCCCGTCGGCAAGGACAACTGTCTCGATGACGCCTCTCAGGATCTGGTGCTCTACATCCAAAACGAGGATGAATGTCTCAGTACTCTGTTGGAGCGACACCTGGATTACTACCAGAGTAAGAAAGCCTATACGAATCCCGGCATGCGCCCGGCCAAGGCCGAGGAAATGCTGATGGTCCGGCCCATCGTCATGGAGTTGGCCAAGGTCCTGTTGTACCTCAACCTGGCGGAAGCCCAACAATTACCGGACCGCACCCGCGATGAACTGGAACGGAAGTTCAGAAAGTACGGCAAACTGACCGCACCCCGCCATGCCAAGTTGGCCACGGCCTACAACCACATCCTCATCGGCCCCAGTACCCAGGCCCGTAGCGAGGGCCAATCACCGAAGCAAGGCGAGTCAGCCTTCCGGCTCCGCCCCCACTGGCGACGGGGCCACTTTAAGCGCATTCACTTCGGCGAGAAGCTGAGTGAATCCCGGTTGGGCTGGATTCAGCCGTACCTGGTGCATAAAGACGAGGCATTCGGGACGGTGAAGACCAAGGAATATGTGGTGAGATAAAGTGGGGGAAGTTAAAGGAGCAAAGTGTCAACGTTTAAACCAAACTCCAATCCGCCGTTAGATTCTGGTGTTGGACTTGGGATCAGGTATTGCCCTTGTTTCGCTGTTCTCTATTCGGTAGACTCCAAAATTAGAGAGGTCTTGTTTGGGTTTAAGAACATGGCATTTGAAATAAATCACGCCATAACTAGAATCGGGGAATTAGGATGGCTAGCATTATCTTCCATGATTGTGATATCAAAATGGGAAGATAGGGATAATTACGTCAAACATGTGGATAATATCAATCAGTGGCTGTTTGATGTTCAAAAGACCCTGATCCAGCCAAAGGGAAAAAGATTTAAGGGGGAGAAGTATTTTCAGCTTCTGTTTGCTGAGCAAATAAAAACGACTGAAGGTATTACCCAGTATATCAACAGAGGTCTCCGGGGATACAAAGGTCTTAAGGTAATAAACACAGACGCAGAAGCCTACGATCAACTATCAAAAATATATAAACAGCTTGCAAAGGATTTATCAAACAACCAATTTGAAGGAATCGAGAACTATCTGTAGAGGGACTGTTCAGAATCAACTGCATCATGGCCACGATTGGGGTGTTGCCACAATGATGACCCAGATTGAACTTCTCTTGTTTTCCTGATGTAGTCTTCGCCGTTGTCCACCGACCTTAACCTCATCAGAAAGGGGTTGATGATCAGCAATAATAAGTAAGCACGGTTCTTCGCCGTGCTGGTGTTTGATGGTGATGTCTCCATCCAGAAGGCATAGTCTCAAGGGAGAGCCTGAGGAGAGAGTAATAGGCCACCAACCATGCTGACCACCATGTCAATAAGTTGTTCTCGTGTCATGGTTGGAATGGCTCCCGGTACTTGCTGGGTGTGGGTTCGAGCTGACCATTGAGTTGTTGAATCAGTTCTTCCATGGGATTCGGGGGCCTGGGTTGAACCCGTCCCTTATCGGTGGATTCACTTTTGTTGTGCCGATGAAGCCAGTCTGGGACCGCATCGTGAAGTGTCAGCCTTTCGTACTGGGCAAAGAGCCAGTCTTTGAGTGTGCGCATGGGTATTCTCCAAGCAAAGCTTAGCCAACCGATCTGAAAAGATCGGCGGCTAGGCAGGGATTAAGGGGGAAAGATGCCCGGAAAGGGCGAGAGGGAGATTACTTCAACCTGGGGAAGGTGAAAGTAACCCAGTAATCTATCTGTATATGCGGGGGAAGATTACGAATGATTTAGGAGTTCGCCGTTAGATGGATAAGCCAATTATTCAGGGGGTATCTAACTGCATAGAATATCGCCGAAGCAGCTTATGCTGGGTAAGGCCATTATTCAATAGCGTCCTTATAAGCCGCTGATGATAAACGGATCGCATAACCGGGCACCCAACACCGATCCCCCGCCATGAGATACTTCGCACGTGCGGATAGTCGTGTGATGCGCAGGGCCTCTATCCGGTAGAATCCTAGAAATCTTCGTATGATCCGAACCTTATAGGATTCTTTTCCAAAAGGACCTTGCACAAACAAAATTCCAGTATTCATTGGTATCCCCGATCAGTCATCATCTAGTGTAATCATGATCTTACTTTTTGACAGTCAGTGAGCAGGCTGCTGCGATCCGAATTTACTATCGAGGATGAGGCAGATTTGACTTTTTTGGGTCGATTGCTCAATCGTCGCCGATAGATTTTCGGCACTTTACCTAGTGTCCATAAATACAGGGCGAATATCCCCATCGCCAGATAGAGCATGTGTGCTTCGGCGATACCTAGCGCGAGACCCATGATTCCCATACCAGCCAACAGCGTGGCCAGGAGCAGCAATAGGATCAAGGCGTTCCGGGTACTGTGAAAGTGGCGGGCAAGCAGGTGATGCAAGTGACCACGATCAGCATTGAACGGGTGTCGGCCATTTTTGAGACGACGCATGATCACGGCCAAGGTATCCATTAAGGGTACTGCCGTTAGCCAGATCGCCGTGATCGGCATGATCCCTCCAGGTGAACGACTGGCTTCAATCAGGCCCCAGACAATGAGATAGCCCAGCAACATACTGCCGGCATCACCCAGAAACACCTTACATGGGCATCGGCACAGTTCGAGGTTACAGATCAAGTACGGTACCAGGGCGGCCAGCGTACTGATCAGCAGAAGGTAAGTTCCTGATCCCATTGGGAGGAAGAAGAGCAGGCTGCCAAGCGCGATCATGGTGAGCCCACCCGCCAGGCCATCAATGCCATCAACCATGTTGAAGGCATTGATCAGGCCGACGATCGCCAAGACCGTGAAGGGTACTGCCCAGGTACCTAATAACAGGGGGCCGCCACCCAGCAAATCCCCCAGATCGGTGATCACGACTCCCCCACCCAGGGTCAAGAGAAGGCCAGCGCCGATCTGAGCCACCAGGCGTAGGCGGGCACCCAGGTGATAACGGTCATCAAGGGCACCCACCAGCACGAGGAGGGCCGCACCGGACAGGCCATACTGCTCGGCCCGCGTCAGCAGGGGAACGGCTACCAGACTGGCGAGGATACCGCTAAAAATGGCGAGCCCACCGATGCGGGGGACGGCCTCACTATGAATGCGACGCCGATCGCCGGGATAATCCATCAACTTGGTCTGGGGAGCCACCTGTAACAGTAACCGCAAGCTCAAGGCGCTGAGCAACAGGGCGAGTAAACCAGCGATGGAAATGGTTATCATCAGTTGTCCCTTTAACAGAAGACATAAGTGATGCTTACTTATTCGTCCTGAAAATTTAGGTTCATGACCGCAGCAGGGGCTTCAGTTCAACAGAGTTTCCTGTAACCTCTTAAGAATCCGAAGAACACAACATCACTCGGTATTCGTGTCATGATCCTCATCAAGGATACGAATCGCATGGCCAGGCACCCATGCCCGTTCCCCAGGAGCCAATGACCGATCTATTCCTGCCAACCGTGTGAAACCCAGCGCCTGAATACGATAAAATCCAAATAAATCATAAAGAATTAATACTTTATACGACTCCCTCCCATAAGGGCTGTGCACGTACAATTTCCCATGCTTCATGACCGCCTCTCTACAGCAAAAGAAAGGGTGATCTCGTATCAAGTGCAACACCAGTCAGAGTCCAGACCGATAATGGCTAGGGTATCGGTTACCTTGTGGACCAGAGAAAGGCGTGCGACCCTATGTTAGCCGAGACAAGGCGGGCGCAACCTTACCAAATATTACAGGGCACTTTTCTCCCTTGACCCCCTCATGTTTCAGCTCGCTTCTATAACCTTCAGATATCTAGATATATTCCCTGATATGTCTACACATAAATGCCGGCAAACTCTGACATTCTGACAGGTCCATAACTTATTGACAGTCAGTTAAAAATACCCAGTCCAACGATGCGAGGGACGGCCTCACGATGAAGGCAATGCGATCGCCGGGATAATCCATCAAGCCAGTTGGGGGGGGCCATGCGTAACAGGACTGGCAACGCCAGCACACTGACCACCACCGTTTCCTATCTGTTCACACCAAAGAGTGAAGGCACCCTCTCCCAAGCCATCGGATCGTGGGGCTGGTGCCAATCAAAACTTTCCTTATAGTTGTGAATCATCAGACCTGCTTCAGGCTGTCGGCATAACGTCTCCCAACCATGTACCCATTGTTCAAAAACGGCGTAGCTGATATAACCATCTTCGCCGTCGTCATGGCGATAACCATTACTATCACAATGAAAGGCTAAGCGATTGTTAAGAGATATATCATTACAGCGGCTGTAGGGGTGATAAGTTGTGATGGCTCGGAAGATGGCAGGACTGATTTCTAGCGTGTACGTCTGCCAATGATCAGAAGCATCAAAAAGATCAGCTAAGCTGACGGCGAAATCAACATCTTGAGTCATGACTGGAAGGCGACAGAGAGCATAGCTGAGCTTTCCGAGCAGGCAGCATTCCCGAGAAAGTAAGTTGGTCCGACAACGCAATAGCCCAGTGGATGCCGCTAATCGCTCAAAAAGAGGGCGATATTCAAAAGCGATAGGTAAAATGTTTGGGGCCTGAGAGCCAATATTCTCCTCCCCGTGCCAGCTTAGTGTTCCGGACCGAGTGGCCATAGCATCTCTTGGTAAATTAGCTTATAAGGTAAAATACTTATCTACGGTCGGCACCTCGGTTAGTTGAAATTCGTACCGACACCGAGCAAAAAAATAGTTGAGGCTGGTAAAAGTGGCCTAGGACTTACCATGGCCGAATTGACGCCTCACTGGACTATATTTACCACCTTCCGCCCCGGAATTCAAGACATAAATTCCGACAAGATCCGACAAATTCCGACATTTGCACAGATATATTCTATGGGCACATAAGTCTGACTTATGGCTTAACCCTTCTGAACCTCAGATCTACTGATCTAGCACCCCGTCATCGACACATCAATGACTTGGCCCTATCGCTCCTCCTCCGTTCCTAGTCACTGGCGTTGGAGACTTCAGCCTGCATCTAACCTGCCCGATCTATCGGGTATGATCCCCGTCACTGACCCCTGATCAGTACTCCGCAGTTACCCTCTCCTTAACCCCCCCTGTCCCTCTTGACTGCCACTTCTGAAGTACAGCCTGGACATCGCTTCACTTCATCAGGGATAGGTGGACAAAGGGACATTTCAACTAACTTACAGATTCATAATCGGAATCCCTGTCTCTATCCTGTCCCCGCAACTTAGTCTGTCCCCGGGTACCTGGAGTACCATCCTCGCCTACCCTAAACAGGACCCCGACGTTAACCCCCTCTCTTCCCCCCCTATCATTGCCGATCACGTCTGTGCCTTAGTCTGCCCCTAGGCTGATCATCCCCTGCAATTACCCGCTATCCTGTCCCCCAAGTACCCCTCAAGTACCTCTACCAACAGCCACCCTGAATACCTCATTCCATCATTGGTATTTCATGAGCCAAAGGGTTCTTTACTGGGCAGCCCGGTTAAGGACGCCCGTTGCTGCGAGGATCGAAAAACATACCCTATTGATTTGTTTTCAATATTTTAACAGAGCTGCTCCTACGCTCATTTTGGGTATCCTGGGACAGGTGAACAGCCAAAAATTCATCAGGTACGATTGATGTACTGAAAACAGAAAGGATCAACCGGGTCATAGAGGACCCCAAGAGCTAAAGCCAGCCCGGACCATGGCGACGGCTGGAGGGACAGTTATGCAGCGATGGGGACGGCTTGGGGACAGGTATATCGCCAACTATTCAGTGAGTTAACGGCGATGTCCCTTTGTCCCCTATGTCCCCGTCATGTATGAGTGAGCCGACAGTTTGCCATGTGACCGAGTGCCCGCTTTGGGCTACCATGCGGCTAGGATGCTTGGTGGCGACTCTGGCTGGGTGATTTAGGCGGGTAAGTACCTACTGTAATCCGTAGATCGCTGAGCAAGCCTTCGGACAGGGGTTGTCTCATTGGTTTGGTATGCTGGTTTGGGCGAAGGACTACTTCGGGTTGGGAGGAAATTGTCTCAACGGCAAAGTAGGAAAGGTCGAGACCTGGCCCTCCTGATCTTGCCTCTTCTTCGCCGAGCAGAGGAACCGCCTGAAGTTTTGCGGTAGGCACAGGTACAACAAAAGGAAGGCGCCAAGCCTTACCAGGGGAGCGATCAATGAACTTTCAGGACCTCCTGCATGAACTGGCGGAAGCCACCCGCACCAACCGGGATAAGGGCACGCAGTTCGAGCGCTTGATTGCCAACTACCTGATGACCGATCCCCAGTATGCGGATCGTCTGGCGGAAGTCTGGTTATGGTCCGAATGGCCGCATCGGTGGGATACCGATGTCGGGATTGATCTGGTTGCCCGGGAACGGGGTACCGGCGATTATTGGGCCATTCAGTGCAAGTTCTACGAGGCGACCCATTCCCTCCAGAAGGCCGATATCGACTCCTTCTTTACCGCTTCCGGTAAACGCTTCGCCACCAACGACGGAGAACGCAGTTTCAGCCATCGCATCATTGTTGCTACCACTGATAAGTGGAGCAAACATGCGGAAGATGCGCTGGCCAATCAGACCATTCCCGTATCACGCCTGTGGATTCGGGAATTAGCGGACAGTCCGATTGATTGGAGCCAGTTCAGCCTGGCCAACATCAAGGATATCCGGCTCAAACAGAAAAAGAAGACCCGTCCACATCAGGATCAAGCGATTGATTGCACGGTCGCGGGATTTCAAGAGCAAGATCGCGGCAAAGCCATCATGGCCTGTGGCGTGGGCAAGACCTTCATGGCCCTGCGCCTCATGGAACGGATCACCCCACCCAATGGCCGGGTCCTGTTCCTCGCCCCCTCCATCTCCCTGGTGGCTCAGTCGTTACGGGAATGGACGGCGGAAGCCCTCGCACCTTTACATGCCTTCGTCGTCTGCTCCGACTCCAAGGTTGGACGGGATCGAGAAGACATCAGTACTCATGACCTGGCCTATCCCGCCACCACTGACCCCCGTAAATTGATCCAGGCCGCGGAAACGTTAAGTACAGAGCGGCGTACCGTCATCTTTTCGACCTATCAATCCATTCAGGTGGTGGCCGATGCCCAACGGCAGGGTTTCGGCGATTTCGACCTCATCATCTGTGATGAAGCGCACCGTACCACGGGGCTGACCCTTTCCGGGGACAACGCTTCGGAATTTCTCAAGGTCCATCACAATGACATCGTGCGGGCGGCCAAGCGGCTGTACATGACCGCCACGCCGCGCATCTATGGCGATGCCTCGAAGACCAAGGCCAATCAGGCCGGTGCCGTCATCTACTCGATGGATAACGAGGAGGATTTTGGCCGGGAATTCTACAAATTAGGTTTCGGTAAGGCGGTCGAGATGGACCTCCTTTCCGAATACAAGGTGTTGATCGTTGCCGTGCGCGAAAGCGAGATGGCGCAACTGGTCAATAACTTCAATGCGTACCAGATTGACGACAAAAAGGCTATCGACATCCGCTTTGCCACCAAGATCATTGGTAGTTGGAAAGGGTTGTCCAAACACGGCCTGGTCCTGGTCGATGAAATGGGTGAGGAAGAACTGACCGAAGATACCGCCCCCATGCGGCGGGCGGTGGCCTTCTCGAAATCCATCAAAGACTCCAAGCAAACCACGGAGTTGTTCGCCAAGATCGTCGAGCTGTATCAAACCAACCATGATGGCGATGGTTCTTCGTCCATGGTGAACTGTCGGCTGGATCATGTGGACGGGACCATGAATGCCCTGGTCCGTCAAAGCGCCCTGGACTGGCTCAAGGGTGAGGGTGACACGGGGGAATGCCGCATCCTCTCCAATGCCCGCTGTTTGTCCGAAGGGATTGATGTGCCCTCTTTGGATGCGGTGGTGTTCTTCGATACCCGGGAATCCATCGTCGATATCGTCCAATCGGTCGGGCGCGTGATGCGCAAGGCGAAGGACAAAAAGTACGGCTACATCATTTTGCCGGTCTGTATTCCTTCGGAAAAAGTCAAGGATTACAACAACTATATTGAAAGTGATCCCCAGTTCAAGGGCATCTGGAAAGTCATCAAGGCGTTGCGTGCCCATGATGAAAGCCTGGTGGATGAAGCCGAGTTTCGGCGCAAGATCCAGGTCATTGGCGAACCCAAGGATAAGGGCGAGAGCGATGATCGGGGCGATCAACTGGATCTGGCGCTGAACTTCCCGGTGCTGCCGATTGACGCCATTAACGAAGCCGTCTATGCCGCCATTCCGAAGAAACTGGGTGATCGGGAATACTGGAGTGAATGGGCGAAGAGTATCGGGGTGGTGGCGGAGCGCCTAATTGCCCGCATCGAGGCATTGCTGGCCAGTAGTCCGCCGTTAGCCCAAGAATTCAATGACTTTTTAAAGGGCCTACAGGATACCCTCAATCCCGCCGTGAGCCGCCAGGATGCGGTGGAAATGCTCGCCCAACATATCCTGACCTTGCCGATTTTCCAGGCCCTGTTTGCCGAGACCAATTTCCCGGAAAACAACGCGGTCGGTAAGGCCCTGCAAGCCATCGTCAGAAAACTGGACGCGGCGGCGGTCTCCAGTGAAACCGAGGGCCTGGACAAGTTCTACACCCATGTCCGGGAACGAATCAGTCTCGCCAAGAGCGACAAGTCGAAACAGGACATCATCCGTAACCTCTACGATACCTTCTTCCATAACGCCTTCCCCCGCATGGCCGAACGACTGGGGATTGTCTACACGCCGATTCCGGTGGTGGATTTCATCCTCAAGAGCGTGGACGTGGCGCTGCGCAAACACTTTGGCGAGTCCCTTTCCAGTCCCGGCGTACAGATACTTGATCCGTTCTCGGGAACGGCGACGTTCTTTGTGCGGTTGATTCAATCCGGGTTGATTGACCGGGAAGCCCTGCCCTTCAAGTACGCCCATGAACTGCACGCCAACGAGATCGTCCTGCTGGCCTATTACATCGCCACCATCAACATTGAAACCGCTTATCACGCCGTCACGGGGGAATATCAGCCCTTCGAGGGCATGATTCTGATTGATACCTTTCAGATGACGGAGAAGGGCGATCTGGTCGATAAGTTGGTACTGCCCGAGAACAATGCCAGGGCCGAACGGCAACTGGCTCAGCCAATTCGAGTGATTGTGGGGAATCCGCCGTATTCGGCATGGCAGGGAAGCGAAAACGACAATAATAAAAATCTCGATTATCCATCTCTCGATGGACGAATACGTGATACATATGCTGCTCGTTCAAGTGCCGTACTTAAAAACAGCCTATACGATTCTTATATTCGTGCCATCAGATGGTCTTCCGATCGAATAAGGGAAAAAGGGATAGTTGCATTTGTAACCAATGGATCATTCATAGATAGCAATGCGGCCAATGGTCTCCGCATATGTCTGGCCGAGGATTACAGCCATCTCTATGTCTTTAATCTTCGGGGCAATGCCAGAACTCAAGGTGAGGAACGTCGTAAAGAAGCAGGTGGGATTTTTGATTCTGGATCTCGAACCCCTGTAGCCATAACGATCATGATCAAAGACCCTGCTCATCATGGTGCTTGTGAACTCAACTATCATGACATAGGAGACTATCTAAATCGAGAGCAAAAGTTAGCTATCATTGAAGACTTTGGCAACATTGATGGCATCGACTGGGAGATTGTGGAACCGAACATCGAAGGAGATTGGATAAATCAGAGAGATCAATCATTCGATAAATTTTTGCCAACTGGGGACAAAGATAATTGTAATCAAGAGGTTATTTTTGCCGGATTTTCGTCAGGCATTAACTCATGCAGAGATTATTGGGTCTATAATTCTACTGTTGACTCAGTTGAGAAAAACATCAGGACACTTATTGAATCTTACAAAGCCGACATGAATCGCTTTGAAACGATCTGTAAGGATATGCCAAAAGATAAATGGCCAGATATTGAAAGTGTGATAAATACCGATCCCAAACGTATCAGTTGGACTAGAGCCCTTAAGGCTGATGCTTATCGAATGAAAGACCTTCATTACAATTCAGGCTCGCTTACAGTTAGTATGTATCGCCCATTTTTCAAGCGATGGTTTTACTTTAATAGAAGATTGAATGAAATGGTCTATCAGATGCCACGTATATTCCCTTCTTCTAAACATGATAACATCATCTTATCAGCTACTGGTTTAGGTGCTTCAAAAGGATTTTCTTGCCTCGCATCGAAAACAATTGTTGATCGTCATACTGTTGATACTAGCCAATGTTTTCCACTCTACTGGTATGAGAGGGTCGAAGAAACCAAAAAGCCTAAAGGGGACTTATTTAGCGATCAAGGTACTCCCGACTCCGATGGCTACATCCGTCATGAAGCTATCACCGATTGGGCGCTGACCTCCTTCCAGTATCACTACAGCGATTCCACCATCACCAAGGAAGACATCTTCTGGTATGTCTATGGCATCCTGCATTCCCCGGAGTACAAGAGCCGCTTTGCCGCTGATCTCAAGAAGATGTTGCCGCGCATTCCCTATGCCAAGGACTTTTGGGCCTTCAGTAGCACAGGTCGAAAACTGGGTGACTGGCACCTGAACTACGAGACCATCGAACCCTTTCCGCTGACCGAAGAAAAGAAGCGTCTGGTCATGGAGGGCAGTGACTACCGGGTTGTTAAGATGGTCTTTGGCAAGAAGGAGGGCAAGCCCGACAAGTCAGTTATCGTCTACAACGAGCATCTGACCTTGCGGGATATCCCCCTGGAAGCCTATGAGTACATCGTCAACGGCAAATCGGCCCTGGACTGGATCATGGAGCGGTACGCGATTACTACCGACAAGCCCAGCGGTATCGTTAACGATCCTAACCACTGGTCCGATGATCCCCGTTACATCGTTGATTTGGTCAAGCGCATAGTACGGGTAAGTATCGAAAGCGTTCGCTTGGTAAAGAGTCTGCCGCCGTTACAGGAGGGACACTGAAGAAACTTCGCCGTTAAAAAAAGAACCTTGTGATCTCTCATTTGCAGAGCTAATGCAGATTTCATCTAACATCATCAATATACGACAAAAACAAGAGATTTAAAATGCCAAAGCAAATTTCAACAACCAACATTATTGAAGCACTGCTCGATGGTTATACTCACGCTCAACAAGAATACGAAAGCATGTCTGGTGGGTATTGGCTTTGGCAAGCACCAGAATATTATATTACCACTATCATCTCTCAGAAGTTGCATCAACTGGATGGTGCAAAATATATCACTTTAGAACATGGATCAAAAAATACTTTAGAAGAAGCTGGCGCCATCGGAAAGGGTAAGCTTCCGAGCAATATAACTGAAAGGGGAAGAGTTGATATATTACTTTGGTGGGGCAATGCCACACCTAGGGCGATAATTGAAGTCAAGAATCAATTTTTCTCAAATGAGCAATTAGAAAAAGATATTAAAAGATTAAAAGCATCTCTGTTACGCAAAAATGGCAGTTCATCTTTGCAATTCGGTATATTTTCATTCTATCAGTCAGCAGCAGATGGGGATAGAAAAACCGCTCAGCAAAAGATTGCAGATAGGATTAATAAAACATACACCAATTGTTTATCTTTTCTTGGTGAAGGTTTCCAAGTGAGTTTGCATACTTCTGAGCTAAATCAAGAATTGGAGAATAATGCTTGGCAGGCTGCTTGTATACTAATGAAAGTGAAGTCTAGGTAATAATTAAATATTACCGAACACGTAAATGACATGATTCGTGGATGGATCACGGTGTCTCAACACCATTAGCACTATATGGTGCATTGCTAAGTAACAGCCCCATGAAGGACCAGTATTTCGGCGACATCAACGACTACCGGAACTTCGGCTTGTTGCGTGCCATTCTGCGGGCCAGCCAGCTCCGGCTGTTGATCGCCTGGATGCTGACGCCGAATGATGGCAGTACCGATGGCAAGCACATCAGCTATCTGAACAAGCCAGAGCAATGGTCCCATCATGATCCGGCGTTGTTTAATGCTCTCAAAGACTTACTGGCCTCCCAGCCCCAGCGGCAAGTCAGCTCAATCGAGCAAACTGACCTTTTTCCCAATACCGCCTATTTTTCAACTCACGTGCCCGACAACGGCACTGCACGAAGAAAGTGGTTTGCGTCCCTGTGCCAACAAGCAGAAGGCTGTGATCTGGTGTTCCTTGATCCCGACAATGGCCTGGAAGTCAAATCAAAGCCCTACGGGGTCAGAAACTCCTCGAAGTATCTGTACTGGCATGAAGTGCAAGCACTCTGGGAGGCCGGGAAGTCACTGCTGATCTATCAGCACTTCAACCGCGAAAAACGTGCCCCGTTCATACAGCGGATGCTGACCGCGTTAAGCCAGGCAACGCCCGGCTCCTTCGTGGAGGCATTTTCGACCAAGTTCGTCGTGTTCCTGATGGCCTTACAGCCCGAACACCATGCCCTGCACGCGCCCATCGTCAGTACCGTCCAAGCCGACTGGGCAGGGCAAATCCTGCATTGGGAACTGGCACAAACGCACTATGGCGTGGTATCTGACCCTTTGACTTTATCTGCTGATGTAACTACTGGACTGAAAACCGAAGGTGTGTAACGTGAAATCATCCATCTTTCGTATCCTGCCGTTCATCCTGCTTTTCATGGT
>JADHED010001787.1_pt1 | contig 16881 bp, 16 predicted proteins | sample 8952041 | NCBI WGS metagenome assembly JADHED01 (sample SAMN16124423, study PRJNA663239) | bioreactor sludge metagenome | isolation source: sludge (control) | place: India:Bengaluru | collected 2018-09-08
CATAAGCGAGCTGCGGGGCTTTGATATCCATGAAAAAGATATTTGATTTTCCCGGTGGCGTGCATGCCAATTCCTTTGATGCTGGGCCGCTTGTCACCGCACCAATGTGGGTGATACGTGAAGCCGCTGGCGCGTGTATCGCCAGCGAGGCCGGACGCCAAACGTTCCAGCGTGTTTGCCTTGTCGTCGTTTACGCGCTCGTGGCTGGTGAGGTTGATGCCAGTTGCAGGCGTCATGAGATCGAGGGGCTGACGGAAGCCGCAGCACGCCAGCGCGCGTTGGAGCTGCTGGACCTGGTGTTTGAGTTTGATGCGCTAGACGCTGCGCGCTCTGGGGGCGCATGACAACCATCACACCTGAACTGATCCGCGCCGCGCTGGCGCACATCCCCGCCAGCCTGGCGCGTGACGAGTGGGCGCGGGTGGGCATGGCCATCAAAAGCGAGTTTCCCGACGCCACCGGACAAGACCTGTTCGAGGCATGGAGTGCGACCGCAGACGGCCACGACCCACGCGCCACGCGCAGCACCTGGCGCAGCATCAAGGCAGGCGGCGGGGTGGGCATCGGTACCCTGCTGCACCTGGCCAAAGAACACGGCTTTGTGCTGCCCAAGGCCAGCGAAGCCCCGGCCGCCCCGACCCCCGAGGTGCTGGCGCAGCGTGAACGCGATAGGGTAGAGCGCCAGCAGGCAGAGCAGGCCCGCCAGCAGGCCGCCCACGCGGCTGCAGCGGCCGATGCGGCGGCACAGTGGGATGCTGCCAGCGATACTGGCGCCAGCCCCTATCTGACCCGCAAGGGTGTGCAGGCCCACGGTGTGCGCTTTGCTCCCGATGGCTGCGTACTGGTGCCCCTGCGCGATGCGGCGGGGGCTCTGTGGAACCTGCAGCGCATTGCCCCCGAGCGCCCGGCCGATGGCACCGACAAGCTGTTTTTGAAGGGCGGGCGCAAGTCGGGGCTGTGGCACTGGTGCGGTGATCCTGCGGGGGCTTCGGTGCTGCTGGTTGCCGAGGGCTACGCCACGGCCGCCAGCGTGCACCAGGCCACCGGCCGCCCGGTGGCTGTGGCCTTTGATGCGGGCAACCTGGCCCACGTTGCCAAGGCCCTGCGCCAGCAACACCGCGCCGCGCTGCTGGTGCTGTGTGGCGATGATGACCGCGCCACCGAAGCCCGCACCGGCACCAATACCGGCCGCGTGAAGGCCGAAGCCGCAGCCCGTGCCGTGCATGGCCTGGCTGTGTTCCCTGAGGGCCTGCCCGAGGGTGGCAGCGACTTCAACGACATGCATGAGGCGCAGGGCCTGCAGGCCGTGGGCGCCTGCGTAGAGGCCGCCATTGCAGCGCATCAGGCAGAGCAGAAGGTAGGCAGTCGCAAGGCCTCTTCGTCTACCCAGAGTCAGAAGGCGGTTGGAAGCGAGCAGCAGGGACTTCAACCGAGCGGCAATTTTGAGCGATTTTTCGAGGTGCCAGGCGATGGCATCTACTTCAACCCGCCCGGTGATGATGGAGGAGCGCCGCGCAGGGTGTGCGGGGTGCTTCGGGTTGTCGGCATGGCCCGCGACAGCCAAGAAAACCAGGCGGCGCTGCTGCTGGAGTTTGTCACGCAGTTCGGGAAAATGAGGCGTTGGCTGATGCCACTGGCAATGCTCGCAGGCGATGGAAACGCTTACCGCACAGCGCTGCTACACCAGGGATTTATGGCACCAACCGATAGCAGGCGACGCGCTTGGTTGACCGAATACCTGCAAAGCCGTCCCCCTCAATCGTTGGAGCTGATTCGCCACGTTTCCCGGGTGGGCTGGTTTGGTCGCTGCTATGTTTTGCCTGACGAAACTCTGGGCGCGAATCTTGATGGTGAGCGGGTAATTTTTCACAGTGAAACGGGAATAGAGGCCAACTTTAGCAAGCGTGGAAGTTTGGATAAGTGGCAACAAAATCTGTCACGCCTTTGCGTCGGAAACTCCCGCGCCACCTTTGCCGTGGCCACAGCTTTTGCAGGCCCGCTTTTGGCATGGGCCAATGGCGTGACGGGTGGCGGGGTGCACTACGTGGGCAGTTCCTCGATTGGCAAAACCACCTGCTTTTTGCTGGCGGCCAGCGTTTGGGGCAACCTTTTTGGATTTCCGTGGACTGGGTGCCCCCAGTCGGACCCAGTCGCTTCAGTAGGGTGGGGGCGCCCGAAACCCAATGCCCATGCGGTTGCCCCCAGTGGACCCAGTGCCCCCACTAAAAAAAGCGATACACCGAAGGCTGGCCGAAATCTTCAGGCGAGTTTGGAGGGGCGGGAGGGGTACAGACGTCTGTACTGCCACGGGCACCCCACCCCCCTATAGGTACTCCTGGGCCTTGAACCCATGGGGGTAATTCGCCCCCCGCGCGCGCGCTAGTGGCTGGCGTAGGAAATGGTGAATGATGAAAGGTGAAACACATGCAATCCAATAGGGATCGTCTATCCCAAAACGACCTTGCCAAGGCCCTCGGGCTGGCCCCCTCGGCCGTGACGAAACTCAAGACGCAAGGCATGCCCATTGACTCTATGCAATCAGCGATGGAATGGCGGCGGCGTAACGTTCGCTTCGACATGAGGGCAAAGCACCCCCCCGCGCCGTCTGTTGATGCAGCCGCCCAGCGCGTGACGGCGCTGTCGTTGCTTGCGTTGCAGGCGCTTGAATGCGGAGAGTTTCAATTGGTAGAGACCGAGCTTCGTGCTGCGCTACAGGCCCTACCTTCGGACGCTGATGTGTCGATGCCCTTGGAAGTTTGGGACGCTCTCACTGGTCACATCTTTGCGAAGGTGGCCTCTTCGCCAAACTGGGAGCCTGCCGCTCTGGATGACCGAGAAGCCGCCGCTATGGGCAAATTTTGGTTGAGTATTGCCAGCGGTAAGCTAACGCCTCTGCCATCCGACTAAAACGCCAGCTAGCGTAAAAGGTGCAGCAATTTTTTTTGGCGGTATTTTTGACGGTATGCCAACGATAAAAATCACCAAACCCCTTTATTTATGCGGGTTTCAAGAGGAAATTTAAATCTCACAGTCGCGCAGTTCCAACAGCGAAATGTGCACAAAGGCCTGCACGGCAACATGTCTGCTGCCGAAAGCCCTCCCCCAATACGGTTCACAAGAACACGTCTGCCCCCTAGACTGTGGTTGGCGGAGCCTTGCCGCATCCATGGGCAGGATGGAGGTGTTGGTGTGAGCCAGCTGCCTGGAGTGGCCGGCTATTTCGAGGAGAGAAAGATGTTGTCGTCCGCCCTCTACGCCTCGTTCTTTTTCACGGTGGCCCTGCTGGTCACCACCGCCTACTTCTTGATGGGCGACCTACCGCTTCTGACACTGACACATGACACCCCACTGGACGCCCGTTTCGTTCGGGGTTTTTTCAACGTGTACTACCGCGCAGCGTTCTGGGCGTCACTTGGGGCGTTTGTCAGCTATCCGCTTTGGGCAGGTATCCATTTGCCTTCGGCGTGGCGGTCAATGCCTGCGTCGTCTCGCTGCTGCGCAAGCACTTGCTGCAGGCCATGCAGCAGCTCGGCGCAAAGATCGAGGCCAGCAGCGACGGGGCGATTCAGCACTTTCGTCGTGTGCATACGGTTGCGCTCTGCGTCAATCTGGTTCAGCTGGTGGCCATCGTCTGGGGGCTGCTGTGGCTGTCCCGGCAGCTCAGATAACCATCTCGGTAGCGAGCCGGACCACGCCTGCGCTCAGCGTGCAGTCTTATTTCTACCTCGTCAGCCCCGCTCCCTGCGGTGCAATGGGGGTCAAGTCTTCAGGACGGCACACCTCTTCGCTGTGCGCCAACCGAATCCACAGACCGGTGCGTTTGATGATGACATAGTCCACGCTCACCGTTCTGCCGTTGTAGAGAAACTGCGTGCCGGGTTTGTACAGAATCATTCTTTTGATGTAGCGCGCTGGGATGGCTGGGTGATGACGGCATCACCCGTACCGCAATGGTGCCGACAGATGGACAGGGGGGCTTTGCGGCTCGGCAAAAGGCCTACGGCGCAGTCGCTTTTTCATCCCTGGGTTGATGCCTTAGGGCGGGCAAAAAAAAGCCCGCAGGTGGCGGGCTGAACACTTGCGCGATGCAAGCGGGAGGGATGTCGAGGGGATCGACATATCAATGTTAGGACGGTGAACGAAGAGGCCGTGTAGGACAGGGCCGATTCCTCCACGCTCTTTCGATCAGCAGCACGCAGAGATCGCGGGTTCAGTGCCCAGGCGGCCTGGCGTTCAGGTGCCGTAAATCCTTGCGCAGCCCCGCCCCGTGGCCTTGGCCAGGTACATCGCGGAATCGGCCTTGCGCAGGAGTTCTTCGGCCTCGGTGCCGTCGCCGGGCGACAGGACAATGCCGATGGAGGCGCCGATTTGCAGCGCGTGCGCTTCGATCTCGGTGGGCTGGCCCAGGGCTTGCACCAGCCGGTCGGCCAGGCGGTACGCGCTGTCACCGTCCGATACCCCCCGCTGCAGCAGCGCAAACTCATCGCCGCCCAGGCGCGCCACCACATCGTCCTCGCGCGCGGCCTGCGTCAGTTGCCGGGCCACCCACACCAGCAACTGGTCACCCACGGCGTGCCCGTAGCGGTCATTGACCGGTTTGAACCCATCCAGATCTACGTACAAAACCGCGAAGCCACGGCCCGACCGATGCACGTCGGTGGCGGCCTGCAATGCTTGCAAAAAGGCGGTGCGGTTGAGCAAGCCCGTCAGGCCGTCGTGCTCTGCCACATGGCGGATCTGCTGCTCGGCCTGCTTGCGCTGGGTGACGTCGGTGAAAGTGCGCAGCGCACCGCCGCCTTTGATGGGCACGATCTGGACCTCCAGGATGCGGCCGTCGGGCCGGGGACGGTCATACACCTGGGGCTGATCGACCCCGCCATTGCTGTGCCGCAGCAGGTCCTGCACTTCTTGCGATGCGCCCTGGAACTCGCCACGAGCCCGCAGGTAGGCCAGCACATTCACCAGCGTGGGCTTGGATGCCATCAGCTCGGCTGGCAGGTCCAGCAGTTCCATGGCCCGGCGGTTGCACAGCTCGACCACCCCCGTGGCGCTGATCTTGGCCACGCCCTGGTCCATGTGCTCCAGCGTGGCTTCGAGCAGGATGGATTTCTCCCGCAATTGTGCCTCGCTGTCGCGGGCGCTGCGTTCGGCCTGCGCCAGCAAGCGCTGCTGGCGCTTGAGCTCGGTGATGTCCACATGGGCGTAGAACACGGTGCCGTCACTGCCCTGCTTGGCGATGACGCGGCTCCAGCGGCTGCGCGGCAAGGGCACTTCAAACGGTGCCCCGGCAAAACGCATGTGCTCCTGCAAGGTCGACAGCCCGTCGTAAAACGGTGCCATGTCGCCCTCGCCCCCGACGGACCATGCGTGGCGATACACCTCGTCAAACGCCAGGCCCACTGCGGCAGCGCGGTCCGGCAGGTGGTACATCTGCATGAAAGGCTGGTTGACCCACTGGATGCGCTGGTCTTCAGCGCAGATCATCAGCCCATCGGGAATGCGGTCAAACAGCTCGGTGCTTTCGATCACTGGACTGCGCAGGTAGCCGGGTTCGTGGATGTCGGCGCTGGCCTGTTCGGCCATGTCAGGGGATGCGCGCTGAGCCGTTAGCGCCTCGGCACGCCACACACGCACCCGCCCCACGCCATCGATGGGCAACGACGACACATGGACGCGCAGCCCCTCGTGCTCAAAGCTGTAAGGCCGGGTCTGTGCCCGGTGCCGCTCGACCCCGGCCGTGATGTAGCGCTCGATGTTGGGCAGCTCCTGGGCATCCAGCCGCTGGGTGTAGAAGCGGCGCAGATTGGCCTCGTAGGGCTCGCCTACGTACACATGCCCCGCGTGCTCTGGAAAGAACTTGAAGAAGGTGCTGTTCCAGGCCAGCGTGCGGTCGCTGTCGTCAAACGCACACAGCGCCACGTCCAGACCATCCAGGGTGTCGCCCAGGGCACGGATGAGGCGAAGGCGGGAATCGTCAGGCATGGTCAGGGCGTGGGTACGGCGACGTCAACATAGGCCCGCGCACTATGCGAGACCCAAATGGCACAGGCCTACCACTGCTGATTGGCCATGGCGGGCGCTTTATTGTGCGGACACCTGCTTACGGCAACCCGTCGCAAGACGGTGGCCCACCGATCAGCTAGCGGGCATGTTGCCTTCACGCTACACATCTTGATACAAATCAAGATTTCGCTCAAGCGGAAGCAGATGCGCGCGATAGCCCGTTACGGCTGGACACCGATCCATACTGCTGCGGAGTCTGATTGCACCGGCATTCCGCTATGGTGGGCGTTTTGAACTCAGGACGCTCCGCCATGATGAAGACCCGCACCCCTTTTGCCGTCGCCTGCTGCCTGGCCCTGGGAACGGCCGTCACCGGTTGCGCGGGTTATGGGCAGACACCCGCGCCGTCGGCGGGCTCGGCCGCCGCAGGGTCTGGATCACTCCCCGCCAGCTTGTGCAACGCCCAGCCTGCACAGTTCGTCGTGGGGCAAAACAGCACCGCATCGGTTGTTGAATCTGCCCGTCAGCGCTCCGGCGCGCAGACGGCGCGCATCCTGCGCCCCGGGCAGATCATCACCAAGGAATACGACACCCAGCGGCTGAACTTGGAGGTGGACGGCACGGGTCACATCCTTGCTGCAAAGTGCGGTTGAGCGGAGGTAGCGCTACCGATGAGGGGTGACTGAAACCCGCGCGGTCAGTCCGCCAGAAACAGCTCCTGCAGATCGCTCAGAAAGTCAAAACCCCGCTCGGTAGGCCGCACGCGCGCCATGTCGCGTTCGATCAGGCCTTTGCGTTCGGCTGCCTCCAGCCCCTTGGCAATCGCGGTCAGCGGCAGGCCTGTGCGGGCCATGAAGTCCTGCAGCGAAAAGCCCTCGCGCAGGCGCAGGGCGTTGAGCATGTACTCGAACGGCAGATCGGCCCGGCGCACCTCGTCGTCCTGGGCCACGGCATGGCCGGCCAGGGCGTTGTCCATGTAGCGAGTCGGGTCCCGAAATCGCACCTGGCGCACCACGCGGTGCGCAAAGCTCAGCTTGCTGTGCGCGCCCGCACCGATGCCCAGATAGTCGCCAAACTGCCAGTAGTTGGTGTTGTGAAAACACTGGTGGCCCGGCTGCGCATAGGCAGAAATCTCGTACCGTGCCATGCCCGCCTGGCCCGTCATCTCGGTGATGCGGTCGAGCATGGCGTAAGCCTGGTCGTCCTCGGGGATGGCTGGGGGGAATTTGGCGAAGTAGGTGTTGGGCTCAATGGTGAGGTGGTAGATGGAAATGTGCGGCGGCTTGAAGGCCAGCGCGGTCTGCAGGTCCTGCTCCAGCTCTGGCAGCGTCTGGCCCGGCAGGGCGTACATGATGTCGAGGTTGAAGGTGTCGAACGACGCAGCGGCCTCTTCCACCGCAGCCATCGCCTGGGCGCGGTCGTGTACGCGGCCCAGGGCCTTGAGGTGCTGGTCGTTGAAGCTCTGCACACCCACCGACAGGCGAGTGACGCCCGCCGCGCGGAAGGCGCGAAAACGGTCTTTCTCGAACGTACCGGGGTTGGCCTCCATCGTGATCTCGCAGTCGGGCTCCAGCAGCAGGCGGGCGCGGATGTCGCCGATCAGCCGGTCGATGGCTGCCGGCGAGAACAGGCTGGGCGTGCCGCCACCGATGAAGATGCTGTGCACGGACCGCCCCCAGACCAGGGGCAGCGCGGCCTCCAGGTCGGCCATCAGGGCGTCGATGTAGCGCTGCTCGGGCACCTCGCCGCCGGTGCTGGCACCCGCGCGGAATTCATGCGAGTTGAAGTCGCAGTACGGGCATTTCTTGAGGCACCAGGGCAGGTGCACGTACAGCGACAACGGTGGCAGGCTGGGCAGCTGCAGCAGGCCCGGGCGCATGTAGTGCTGGATGTCGCGCACCACGGCGGGCTCGGTATCGCCCTGCGGCGTGATCGGAATATGAACCACGTTCAGCGCCCTTCTACAACCAGCGTTCGCGCATCAATGCCAGCATCTGCGCGGCCGAGCGGCCCCGGTGGCTGTGTGCGTTTTTCACCTCCACGGGCAGCTCAGCAAAGGTCTTCCCGAACTCGGGGATGAACATCACGGGGTCGAAACCAAAGCCATTGCTGCCCCGGGGTTCGGTAGTGATCTCGCCCACCACGCGGCCCACTGCGATCAGCGGCTCCGGGTCTTGCGGGCTGCGCACGGCGACCAGGGTGCTGACCATGGCGGCGCTGCGGTTCGTCACGCCTTGCAGCTGCTCCAGCAGGGCACGCACGTTGTTGTCATCGCTTTTCTCGTAGCCGAACTGGGTGCAGTAATACGCCGTGTCCACGCCGGGCAGGCCGCCAAAGGCATCCACGCACATGCCGGCATCGTCGGCCAGCGCAGGCAGGCCTGTGTGCTCCGACGCAAACCGTGCCTTGGCCAGGGCGTTTTCGACAAAGGTGCGGAAGGGCTCGTCGGCCTCGCCCACGCCCAGATCGGCTTGGCGCACCAGCTCCACGCCCAGGGGCGCAAACATGACCTGCAACTCGGCCAGTTTGCCGCGGTTGTTGGATGCTAGAACAATTTTCATGGTCAAAATGGCCAAAAGCGCTAGTGGAATAATCGCCAGCAGCTATCAATTAAGGAGTATTTTGCAACGCCTGCTGCTGCAGCTGCACTAGTTGGGCAATGCCCTGTTCGGCCAGGCCCAGCAGCTGGTCCATCTCGGCACGGTTAAAGGCCACGCCCTCGGCCGTGCCCTGCACCTCCACATAGTGGCCAGCGCCGGTCATCACCACGTTCATGTCGGTGTCGCAATCCACGTCTTCCACATATTCCAGGTCCAGCAGCGGCGTGCCCTGCACAATGCCGACCGAGATCGCCGCCACGGGTTGCAGCAGCGGCGACTGGGTGATCTTGCCGCTGGCCAGCAGCTGGTGGACCGCATCCTGCGCAGCCACCCAAGCGCCGGTGATGGCGGCGGTGCGCGTGCCACCATCGGCCTGGATCACGTCGCAGTCGAGCTGGATGGTGCGCTCGCCCAGCAGTTTCAGGTCAAACACGGCGCGCAGGCTGCGGCCAATCAGGCGCTGGATCTCCTGCGTGCGGCCGGTCTGCTTGCCGCGCGCCGCCTCGCGGTCGCTGCGGGTGTGGGTGGCGCGCGGCAACATGCCGTATTCGGCCGTCACCCAGCCTTCGCCGCTACCGCGCTTGTGCGGGGGCACACGCTCTTCCACCGAGGCGGTGCAGAGCACCTTGGTGTTGCCAAACTCGATCAGCACCGAGCCCTCGGCGTGCATGGTGTAGTGGCGGGTGATGCGCACAGTGCGCAGTTGGTTGGCGGCGCGGTTGCCGGTGCGGGTGAATGTGGTCATGGTTCTTGGGGGTTCAAAAAATGCCTTCCATGCGTCGCCCAAAGCGCACGCCAGAAAACGGAACGTTTCAACTGACAGGCATCAGCCCAATGCACGAGGCTGCGCAGCCTCGGCCGGGTCCCATCACGTCCGTCAGGCTTTGCGGGCCGCAGAGCGACGAATCGCCTCGTTGATTTCGGCAATCGAGCGCTCGATGGCCGCATCGTCCAGGTCATCCACCAGTCCATCGAGCGGACCGGCCTGGATGGTGGAGGCGAACACGTCGTCGCTGATGCTGTCGGTGGACACGCCTTGGGTGGACTCGAACGCATCCGGCGTCTCCCACTCCAGGGCCACCACCGTCACGTTGTCGCTGCTGTCTCCGGCTTTGCGCAGGGCGTCTTCCACCAGCTCGGGCACGGCATGCGATACGGTGTTGCGGCCCAGCTGCTTGGCGATTTCGTCGTCGCCGAGCGTGCCCCAGAGGCCATCCGAGCACAACAGAATGCGGTCGCCCTGCTCCAGGTACACGGGGCCGGTGATGTCGTAGATGGGCTTGGTGGGCGAGCCCAGGCAGGTGAACAACACGTTGCGGTTGATGCGCTCCAGCCCGGGCGGCGGCGTGTTGCGCAGTTCGATGTACGAGTGGTCCCGCGTGCGGGTCAGCAGGTCGCCATCGCGCACCATGTACAGGCGCGAATCACCGCAGTGGATCCAGGTGGCGGTACCGGCCTGCAGCACTGCCGCGACCAGAGTGGTGCGCGGGGTGTCGATCATGCCTTTTTCTGTAGCGTAGCGCAGGATCTGGTGGTGCGCCGCGAGCAACGCGCCGGACAAGAACTCCTGCACATCCTTGAGCTGGGGCTTGGCCTGGCGCTGGAACAACGCCGAGATGGTCTGCAGCGCAATCTGCGCAGCCACTTCGCCCTCGGGGTGGCCGCCCATGCCATCGGCCAACACAAACAGGCCCGATTCGCGCGTGTAGCAATAGCCCATGCGGTCTTCGTTCTTCTCGCGGCCGCCGCGGCGGCTGATCTGGAATACGGAGAACTTCATTTGGGCTTGGCTCCGATTCCGGTGGCTTCACCCACCTTCTGCACATTCTTCTTGGTGTCAGACACCAGGGTGTCGAGCTGCAGCCGCATCTTCTCGGCCACGGTGAGCTTGGTGTAGCGGCGCTCCCCTTCGCGGCTGAGCTCCTTTTGCAAGGCAAACACCGACTGGGGGCGGGACAGAGGGTCGAGCGCCATGCACCACTCGACGACCTCGATCAGGTTGTCGGAATACACACCGCGCAGCTTGGTCAAGGCCAGCGACAGACGGTCCTTGTCCACCCGCTGCGGTGCCTCGTTGGGCGGGAAGCCCTGCATGCAGGCATAGATGCAGGCGCCGATGGCGTAGATATCCGTCCACGGCCCCATCTGCGAATCGCGCCGGTACATCTCGGGCGCTGCAAAGCCGGGGGTGTACATGGGGCGGATGAAATTGCCTTCCTTGCTCAGCACTTCGCGCGCAGCGCCGAAGTCGATCATGACGGCCTTGTTGTCGTCGGTGATGAAGATGTTGGCAGGCTTGATGTCCAGGTGCAGCATCTTGTGCTGGTGCACGATACGCAAGCCGCGCAACACCTCGTCGAACAGCGAGCGGATGGTGGACTCTCGGAACACCTTCTGGGTTTTGAGGTCGCGCGCGGTGATGATGAAGTCCTGCAGGGTCGCGCCCTCCAGGTAGTTCATCACCATGTAGACAGTTTCGTTCTCGCGGAAGAAATTGAGCACGCTCACCACCGAGGCGTGCGAGATCTGCGCCAGCGAGCGGCCCTCTTCAAAAAAGCTCTTGAGCCCCAGGCGGTACAGCGAGAGCTTTTCGGGCGGCACCTTGGGCAGAAGCTCGCCGGGAGCGCGGGTCGCGAGGGATGAGGGAAGGTATTCCTTGATGGCGACCTGCTGGCCTTCGACGTCGAGGGCCAGATAGACCACACCAAAACCACCGGAGGACAACCGGCGCACCACACGGTAGCCGCCAATTGCGGTATCGGGCGGCAAGGGGGCCGGTTTGATTTTTGACATATTTTGCGAAGATGATTCGGGGGTAAGGCGGAACCCGGATAATCGCCGGATCGCAAGCAACCATCAAAAAGTCCAATGGCAGTTTACAGCATGACCGGATACGCCAGCGCACAGCATGGCGGATCTGCCACTGGCGCTGAAACCGACGCGCGCGCCCCCCAAACGCGCAGGCTGGGACTGGAAATCCGATCCGTCAACAGCCGCTTTCTGGACCTGTCGTTCCGCCTGCCCGACGAGCTGCGCGCCATGGAGCCCACGCTGCGCGCCCTGCTCACAGGGCGCCTGAAGCGCGGCAAGGTTGAAGTGCGGGCGGCCCTCGACAGCGACGATGGCAACAGCCTGCAAGACCCACCCGCCCGGCTGCTGCAACGCCTCAACTCTCTGCAAGACTCCGTCCGTGCCTGGCTCCCCAGCGCGGCGTCACTCACTGTGGCCGACGCCTTACGCCTGTGCGCCAACGCACACTCGGGCAACGAAGACTGGAGCGAGGCCGTTCCAGCCCTGGCCGAAGAAGCCCTGACCGCCTTGCTGGCCGCGCGGGAGCGCGAAGGCAAGCGCCTCGCGACCATGCTGCTGGATCGCGTCAAACAGCTGCGCGCCCTGGCCGAGCAGGCCGTCCCCATGGTTCCGCTGCTGGTGGAGCAGCAACGACAGCGCTTCATGGAGCGCTGGAAGGAGGCGATGGCCCTTACCGACGGCTCCACGCTTCCCGAGGCCGCCCGTGACCGCGCGTTGACCGAGGCCACGGCCTTTGCCATCCGCATCGACGTGGCCGAAGAGATCACACGGCTGGACTCGCACCTGGATGAAATCGAGCGCCTGCTGAAAAAGGGCGGTGAGGTGGGCAAACGCCTCGACTTCCTGATCCAGGAGCTGCACCGCGAAGCCAACACGTTGGGCTCCAAATCTGCCGCCCTCGACCTCACCCGCATCAGCGTGGACATGAAGGTGCTGATCGAGCAGATGCGCGAGCAAGTGCAGAATATCGAATAACACTCATTTTTTGATAGCGCCTGGCGCACATCAACCATGGACTATCCTGGAAATCTCATCGTAGTGGCAGCCCCCAGTGGTGCCGGCAAGTCCAGCCTGGTCAAGGCACTGCTGGAGCTGGATTCGCACGTTCACCTCTCGGTCTCACACACCACCCGCGCCCCCCGCGGCCAGGAGAAACACGGCCGCGACTACTACTTCGCGTCGCAATCCGAGTTTGACGCGATGGTGCAGAGCAATGCCTTCGTGGAGTGGGCGCATGTGCACGGCAATCGTTACGGCACCTCCAAGAAAGCCATCGAAGAGCGCATTGCCCAGGGCTCGGATGTGATCCTGGAAATCGACTTCCAGGGTGCACTGCAGATCAGGGAAGCCTTCGCCAACGCCGTGCTGGTCTTCATCCTGCCGCCCAGCTGGGAAGAGCTGCGCTCTCGCCTGGAGCGGCGTGGCGAAGACACGCCAGAGGTGATCGAGGTCCGCCTCAAGAATGCGGCCGAAGAGATGGCGCAGGTCAGCAAATTCGACTTCGTTATAATCAATGAGTTGTTTGAGCGCGCGCTTTTCGACCTGAAAGCCGTAGTTCACGCCCAGCGACTCAAGTACGCCGCCCAGCGCCGCGCCCGTGCTGACACCTTCCAGTCGCTCAATATCACCTGAATCCCCGGAGTAAACGATGGCACGCATCACCGTAGAAGACTGTCTGGAAAAGATCCCCAACCGCTTCCAGCTCGTGCTGGCCGCCACGTACCGCGCGCGCATGCTGAGCCAGGGCCACGCCCCCCGCATCGAAAGCCGCAACAAGCCAGCGGTGACCGCCCTGCGTGAGATCGCCGAAGGCAAAGTGGGCCTGGAGATGCTCAAGAAGGTTCCCGGTTGAACGTTTTTCAGGGCAAAGCCCATCCAAAAGCACCGCGCCAGCGGTGCTTTTTTTTGCCCAAAAGTCCTCTGGCGCCGTCCCGCGCTACATTTAAGGCATGAACGCGGTGCTCAACTCACCTTCTGCAACGCAGCCCCGGCCCGGTGAACCGGCCCCGACAGGCAATCTTTCGGCAGCCGCTGCGGCCGCCAATGCGGCTGCGGCCAGCTTCGCCGCACTGACCGACAGCCTGGACTACCTGGACGCCACCAGCATTGAACAGGTGCGCCAGGCGTACCGCTTTGCCGACGAAGCCCACCTGGGGCAATTGCGCAACAGTGGCGAGCCCTACATCACCCACCCCATTGCGGTCGCGGCACAGTGCGCGGCGTGGAAACTTGACGCCCAGGCGCTGATGGCGGCGCTGCTGCACGACGCCATGGAAGACTGCGGTGTGACCAAGGCCGACCTGATCGACCGGTTTGGTGCCCCCGTGGCCGAGCTGGTGGACGGCCTCACCAAGCTGGACAAGCTCCAGTTCAACACCCGCGAAGAGAACCAGGCCGAGTCCTTCCGCAAAATGCTGCTGGCCATGGCGCGGGATGTGCGCGTCATCCTCATCAAACTGGCCGACCGCACCCACAACATGCGCACGCTGTCGGACATGCCGCGCAGCAAATGGGGCCGCATATCGTCCGAGACGTTGGAAATCTATGCCCCTATTGCCCACCGCCTGGGCCTGAACCAGACCTATCGCGAACTGCAGGATCTGGCCTTCCGGCACCTGCACCCCTGGCGCTACGCCACGCTGGCCAAAGCGGTCAACAAATCCCGCAACCGCCGACGCGATCTGGTTCAAAAAGTGCAGGCTGAAGTGGATGCTGCGTTCTCCAAGATCGGCATGAAGGTGCGCTTGGCTGGGCGCGAGAAAACGCTGTACGCCATCTATCAAAAGATGGACCTCAAGCACCTGAGCTTTGCCCAGGTGACGGACATCTACGGCTTTCGGGTCATTGTGCCCACCGTGACCGATTGCTACACGGCACTGGGTGTTTTGCACCAGATGTACAAGCCAGTGCCCGGCAAGTTCAAAGACCACATCGCGATTGCCAAACTCAACGGCTACCAGTCGCTGCATACCACGCTGGTTGGCCCTTCGGGCGTGAACATCGAGTTTCAGATGCGCACCGACGAGATGCATTTGATTGCCGAAGCCGGCGTGGCAGCGCACTGGCTGTACAAAGCCCAGGACGGAGAAGGCACTGCCGCAGAGCGCCTGGGAACCAAGTGGCTGCAGTCCTTGCTAGACATCCAGAACGAAACGCGGGATGCGGCGGAGTTTTGGGACCACGTCAAGGTGGACCTCTTTCCCGATGCGGTGTATGTCTTCACGCCCAAGAGCCAGATCATGGCCTTGCCGCGTGGTGCCACGGTCGTGGATTTCGCCTACGCGATTCACAGCAACGTGGGCGACCGTACCACCGCTGCGAAAATCAACAACGAGCAGGTTCCGCTGCGCACGGAACTGAAAAACGGTGACGTGGTCGAGATCATCACTGCCCCGGTCTCCACACCCAACCCTGCGTGGCTGGGTTTTGTGCGTACGGGCCGTGCACGGTCTAAGATCCGTCACTACCTCAAGACCTTGGCCCAAACCGAGTCCGAAGGGCTGGGCGAAAAACTGTTGGCCCAGGCGATTCGCGCGGAAGGCCTCGAACAGCTGCCCCCCGTCAACGCCGAGACCCAACCGCTGTGGGACAAACTGCTGCGCTTTACCGGCAACCGCACGCGCAGCGAGCTGATGACCGATCTAGGTCTGGGCAAACGCATTGCCAGCATCGTCGCCAAACGACTCATGGTGTTGATGTCAGAGCATGGCCACCGTCCGGACGCCCTGCTCATGACGCGTGAGCGCTATACATCCCACGAAAACCTGTCGCAAGGGGCCGTCACGCTGGACGGTAGCGAGAATGCTTCCGTGCAATACGCCACCTGCTGCCGCCCCGTGCCAGGCGACAGCATCGTTGGTTATCTGGGCCGCGGTGAGGGGCTGGTCGTGCACAACGCACATTGCAGTGTTGCCAAACGGCTTCAGCATAAAGACAGCGAACGGTTCATTGCCGTGGACTGGTCGGACGAGCCCACCCGCATGTTCGAAACGGGCGTGGTCGTCACCGTGAACAATGGCAAGGGGGTGCTGGCGCGCGTGGCGGCAGAGCTTGCCAACTCAGAGGCCGATATCACCCATGTGGATATGGACGATGAGGCAGCCCTGGACACCACGGATTTGCGATTCATCGTGGCGGTTCGTGACCAAGCCCACCTTGAGCTGGCATTGCGCAACCTGCGGCGTACGCAAGCCGTGCTGCGCGCGGCAAGAATCACGCCCCAGCCCTGACACTGACACCTCAGCACGGAGCATCAAGCTCCGAGCTCTCTGCAATTGGCACAAGGACCGCCGCTTGCGCGCAAAGAGGTTATGTAGCGGCGCTTCGAGGCGGGTACTGCACCTCTACCACCTCCAAATGGCGCACCCCACCCGGCGTGGGCAGCTGTACCTCATCCCCAACGTGAGCCTTCAACAGAGCCCGCGCCACGGGCGAAATCCAGCTGACTTGACCCATACGACTGTCCGCCTCGTCGATGCCCATAATGGTGATCGTGCGCTCGCCGTCCTCGTCGTCGGAGTAGGTGACGGTGGCCCCAAAGAAGACCTGTTCACTGCCCGCATGCAAACTGGGGTCCACCACCTCGGCGATCTCAAGCCGCTTTGTCAAAAAACGGATGCGCCGATCAATTTCGCGCAGACGCTTCTTGCCATAGAGGTAGTCGCCATTTTCAGACCGGTCTCCGTTGCTGGCCGCCCAGTGCACCACATCCACGATCTTCGGCCGCTCGTTGTCGATGAGATCTAAAAGCTCTGCCCTCAGGCGTGCATAGCCTGACGGGGTGATGTAGTTTTTGCCACCCGGTGGCAAAGGAGGTAGTGCCAATCCTTCGTCATCGTCAGCACTGTCGGTTTCCTTGGTAAAAGCCTTGCTCATCGCCAGAACTCTCCAATCAGCGCAAAGCGCCTGGACAAATGAAAAAGCCTGCAATCGTGAGATTGCAGGCTTTAAACATTGGTGCGGCTGGCAGGAATCGAACCCACGACCCCTTGGTTCGTAGCCAAGTACTCTATCCAGCTGAGCTACAGCCGCTAAGCTTTGAATTATAGCATGATTTCTTGGTGACCCTTGAAATTTGCTTTTTTCTGATTGCCTTCCTGAGTCAGGCACTGCAAACAGAAAGTCAATTCAACGCAAACCAAGATTGTAATGCACGATGAAGGCTCCAAAAACAAACTGCGCGATTTGAATCACAAAACACGTCATTTGTTGATGAGTCCACCCTGCAAGCGAGGGTGGTAGGGCGTGTTGGACTTGAACCAACGACCAAAGGATTTTGAGTCCCACCAAAACCGTATTCCACAACGTTGATTGATGCTGATAGAATCAATACAAATCAATAACTTATGCGCGAACCACTGGATAAGTGCACAGCCTAAGTGTTGATTGAAACTCCTCAAAATTGGGGGTTTTTGGCTACATGGTGGCTACATGGTGGCTACATGGTGGCTACATGGTGGCTACATGG
>JADHED010001788.1_pt1 | contig 16866 bp, 18 predicted proteins | sample 8952041 | NCBI WGS metagenome assembly JADHED01 (sample SAMN16124423, study PRJNA663239) | bioreactor sludge metagenome | isolation source: sludge (control) | place: India:Bengaluru | collected 2018-09-08
CGCCCGTGGCCTTGTCATGCGGAACGTTGAAGTCCACGCGCATGAGAACGCGTTTTCCGGCAAGGGAAATGTCTTTGATGGATTTTTTCATAATACAAATGAGAAATTGGAAATGAGGAATTTGGAATTATGGTGATTTGGTCTTTTTTGTGATCGATGTGAGGATTCGGATGAGTTCCCCGGCCTCCTCAAGAAGGGAGGAAGCTTCTCCGCTGGCGTTTGGAAAACTATCCCGGATGAGTCGCAGCCAATAGTGGGATTCGCGTGCTTCCTTTGCGGCGTTGCAGATCTTTGTATGGAAGTCCGGGCGGGATTGCGCGGCCTGGGCTTCCTCAAGATTTGCCCCGACGCTCGTCCCGGATCGCACCAACTGCCTGGAGAGGTTGAATTCCCTCTCTTGTCGCTGAAGAATACTGCAGAGACGAACAACCCCAAGGGCAAACGCATAGCTCTTTTCCAGCGACACGTTGCCCCCGGGATCATTCCTCATTTCACATTACAAATTCCAAATTTCTTACTTGGCGATAACCCGAACCATTTCGAGCACCTTGTTGGAATAACCCCATTCGTTGTCATACCAGGAGACCAGTTTGACGAATGTGGGATCCAGCGCGATGCCGGCTTCGGCGTCGAAGACCGAGGTCTGGGTCTCACCGCGGAAATCGGTGCTCACGACTTTCTCGTCCGTGTAGCCCAGCACGCCCTTCAGGGGACCTTCCGAGGCGGCCTTGATGGCGGCGCAGATTTCCTCGTAGGAAGCCGGCTTTTCGAGTTCGACCGTGAGGTCCACCACCGACACGTCGGAGGTGGGCACGCGGAACGCCATGCCGGTGAGCTTCTTGTTGAGAGCCGGAATCACCTTGCCAACGGCCTTCGCGGCACCGGTGGAGGAGGGGATGATGTTTTCGAGAATGCCGCGACCGCCGCGCCAATCCTTGTTGCTCGGTCCGTCCACGGTCTTCTGCGTCGCTGTGGCGGCATGGACGGTGGTCATGAGTCCGCGCTTGATGCCAAAGGTGTCGTTGATGACCTTGGCCAGCGGGGCGAGACAGTTCGTGGTGCAGCTCGCATTGGAGATGATGGTTTCTCCGGCATAGCTCTTTTCGTTCACGCCGTAGACGAACATCGGGGTCTCGTCCTTCGAGGGAGCGGACATGATGACCTTCTTTGCGCCGGCCTTGAGATGGGCTTCCGCAGTGGCTTTGTCGAGGAAGAGACCGGTGGATTCCACCACGACATCGGCTCCGACTTCGTCCCACTTGAGGGTGGAGGGATCCTTGATGGCGGTGAGGCGGATTTTGTTGCCGTTGACGATGAGGTTGTTGCCGTCCACGGAGACTTCTCCGTCAAAACGACCGTGAACCGAATCGTATTTCAGCATGTAGGCAAGGTAATGGGGTTCGAGCAGGTCGTTGATGCCGACCACCTGGATGTCGTTGCCGAAGTTTTTGACCGCCGCGCGGAAGACCATGCGTCCGATGCGTCCGAAGCCGTTGATGCCGATTTTGATCATGATGAAGTGTGGTTGTTTATGGTTGGTTTTTGTCCGAAAGGGACGACATTAAAGGAGCCCTCCCGCCGAGCGTCAATGAGCAATCACGCGATTCCTTGAGCTAGAGCAAACATGCGGCATCTATCGCGGCCATTTCCTCGGCGGAAAAACCGGCGTTCTCCAGCGCGGCCACATTGTCCTCGATCTGGGAAACCTTGCTGGCGCCGATGAGAACAGACGTGACTCCCGGTCGCGAGAGGACCCAGGCGAGAGCAAGCCGGGCCAGCGACTGTCCCCGGGCCTCGGCAACTGCCGCCAGCGCGCGGATGCGCCGGAGCACGTTGTCGGAGATCTGATCGGGTTTCAGGAATCCATGGGCCTTGCTGGCCCGCGATCCCGGCTCGATTCCATCAAGATACCGGTTTGTCAAAAGTCCCTGGGCCAGAGGGCAGAAGGCGATGCAGCCGACACCGGAATCCTGCAGGACATCCGAGAGTCCGTCCTCGACCCAGCGGTCGAAAAGATTGTAACGGGGCTGGTGAATCAGGAGAGGAACTCCCGCGGACGCCAGCAACTCCGCCGCCCGGCGGGTCATCTCCGCAGGGTAGCTCGACACCCCCGCATAAAGAGCCCTGCCGGAATGGACCGCCTGGACAAGCGCCCCGACGGTTTCCTCCAGCGGGGTCTCCGGATCGGGCCGGTGGCTGTAAAAAATATCGACATAATCGAGTCCCATCCGCTTGAGGCTTTGGTCGAGACTGGAGAGAAGATATTTGCGCGACCCCCATTCTCCATACGGCCCCGGCCACATGCGGTAACCGGCTTTGGTGGAAATCACCATCTCGTCCCGGTGGTCCGCGAGATCGGATTTCAGGATTCTTCCGAATGTTTCCTCGGCACTTCCCGGCGGAGGGCCGTAGTTGTTCGCGAGATCGAAGTGCGTGATCCCGAGGTCAAACGCCCGGAGCACCATGGCCCGGGAGTTCTCATGCACATCCACGCCGCCGAAATTGTGCCAGAGCCCGAGCGACACCGCCGGCAGGAGCAATCCGCTCTTTCCGCAGCGCCGGCAGGTCATTTGATCGTATCGTGTCGGGGAAGCAACGTGGCTCATGGTCGCAGCATTTCCGAACAAAGAACCGGCTTCAAGTCCTGTTCTTTGCCTGGAGAGCGGGAGTGTGCTAAAGGAGGGTGTGAAATTTTCCTGGCGCATCCCGGTTCTTCTTGCGGTCGTTTGGATCGTGGCCGGCGCGGCGATCTTTTTGTCGCGTTCCGCAAGACCCACCCCGGAAAAACTGGAAGCCTACCTGGCAGCCCACTCGATTGCGGGGCTGGGGGAGACGCAACGGGCGGAAGTGATCGAGAAAACCGCGGGGCAACTCAACCGCCTCACATTCGAACAACGGCGCACGTTGCGCGAGGGCGGTTCCCTGCGCGGGTTTTTCAAGCAATTGACCCCTGCTGAACGCAGCCGGTTCCTGGATCTGACACTCCCGGAAGGATTCCACCAAATGATGTCCGCCCTCAACAAAATGACTCCCGAAAAGCGCCAGCGCTTGGTGCAGCGGGCTTTGGATGACCTCCGGAAAAATGCCCCGCAGGAAGCGGAACGGATCGACGGGGAGGAAGTGAAAAAGATCCTCGCCCAGGGAGTCTCCAGTTTTTACGGCGAAGCCAACGCCGATGTGAAGCTCGACTTCGCCCCCGTGCTGGAGGAATTGCAGAAAAACCTCCAGAACCTCCCATGAGACATCCCTCGGGCTTCACGCTTCTGGAATTGTTGGCGGTCGTGACCCTTGTGGCCGTGCTGGCGGCTGTCGGGATCCCGGCCGCGCAATCCACCATCTCCCGCTCCCACTCGGCGAAATGCCTCGCCAACCTCCGCGAACTCGGCACCGGCCTCAATGCCTGGCTGGCCGACAACAACATGACGATGCCCCTGCTTGCCGCGGGCCGGAAAAGCCGGGAGGAAGACATTCCGGTGATCGACACCACTCTCCCCGTCACGGACCGAAGGGTCTTCGCCTGTCCGGCGGACCGGGAACTCGCGGAGAAAACCGGCACCAGCTATTACTGGAACAGCGTCCTGAGCGGACAGTCCGCCGTGAATCTCAATTTTCTCTCACTGGCAACCGACCTTTCAAAAATTCCGGTCCTGATGGACAAGGAAGGCTGGCACCGGCACTCGGAAAACAAGGTGAACCAACTCTTCGCCGACGGCCATGCCGGCAATCAGTTCACTTTTTTCACGGACCCATGATCCGCATCGATTCGATCTCAAAAAAATTCCGGGGTCGCCCGGCGGTTTCGGATGTCTCTTTTGAGGTGGGAAAGGGGGAAATCTTCGGTCTTCTCGGACACAACGGCGCGGGCAAGAGCACGACCTTCGGCATTGCCCTCGGCCATGTGCGCGCGGACTCCGGCACCGTCACAATCAACGGACACAACGTCGCCACATCCCGGGCCGACGCGCTTGCCCGGGTGGGAGCGATTTTCGAGACACCCGCCTTTTACGATTACCTGAGCGGCTGGAAGAACCTCCGGTTTTTTGTTTCCCTCGGCGGCGGGGCAGCCTGCGGGCGAATGGAAGAAGTGGTCCGCCTTGTCGGACTCGAAGACCGGATTCATGACCCCGTCCGTGCCTACAGCCACGGAATGCGCCAGCGTCTGGCCCTTGCCCAGGCTCTTCTTCCGGATCCCGAGGTCATCATCCTCGATGAACCCACCGAGGGCCTCGACCCGGCGGGCATCCATGAAGTCCGTGGGCTGATCCGGAAATTGCGGAATGAACAGGGTATGACGGTGATTCTCTCCTCCCACCTGCTTCATGAGGTGGAGCAACTGTGCGACCGCGTGGCGATCCTCCACCGCGGGTCGCTCGCATTTTGTGGGAGATGGCAGGATACCGGCCGGGCGCGTTGGATTCTTGACACCCCCGATGCCGGAAAATACCAGATTCCGCTCGCCGCGCTCGGCATCGGTATCCACCCCGACGGTACCCTTGATGTCCCCGACCATCTTGACCCCGCCGAAGTGGTCGGCACGCTCGTGCGGACCGGCGTGAGGGTGAGGGAATTCCGCAAAGCGGCCCGCACGCTTGAGGACTTTTACCTGGAGAGGACCGGATGATGTGCAACTGCATCGAAAGAATGGCGTGGGGGGGGGCAACAGCCCCCGTCGTGGCCCCGGTGGTCGCCATGGCGGGGGGGCCCCGCCCCCGCCCTGTTTTGTACAACCTCCTTCTAATTTGGGGGGGGGCTGGGGCCGCGTGCCCTGGTCTGCCCCTTTTTTGCCGCTGGGGCGTTCCCCCCCCCCCACGGAACCGACCGCAGGAACATCATGCGTCGCATCGTTTCATCCGAGCAATGATGTTCCTCCAACAATTTTCCGGCGAGCTTCTCAAGCTCTTCGCCCGCAGGCGGACCTATATCGGCTTCGGAGCCTTTCTGGGAGTCGAGGCACTGATCCTTTTCCTGCTGAATCTCGATCGTGTGCGTCGTGCACTGGCGCGACTGATCGAAGACACGGGCTATCCCGCGGAAGAGTACCTCTCGGGACTCACCCTGGCCTTTCTCATCCTGCTCTGGTCGGTTTTCCTTCTCGGCTCGCTTTACCTGGCACTCGTGGCGGGAGATGTCGTGGGCAAGGAAGTCGAGGATGGAACCCTGCGCATGATGCTCTGCCGTCCGGTCTCCCGCGCCCGCATTCTCCATCTCAAGCTCTGCGCCGTGACGCTCTATTCCTTCGCACTGGTCTGGTTCGTGGCGCTCACCGCACTGGCCGCCGGACTCGTCCACAGCGGAACCGGTGGGCTTTTTGTTTTCGCCCCGATGGAGCGGGTTTTCTCGCTTTTCGAGTTCGGTCCCGGCCTTGTTCGTTATGCGCTGGCAGTCTTTCTTCTCCCGTTTTCCCTCCTCACCATTCCCTCGATCGGATTTTTCCTCTCGTGTCTGGACATGAAACCCGCCGCCGCCACCATTGGCACTCTTTCCTTTTTGTTCATGGATTCGATCCTGAAAAACATCCCGTTCTTCGAGTCCCTGAAACCCTGGTTCCTCACTTCCCACATGGCCGCATGGGTCCATGTCTTTGAATACCGGATTCCGTGGGAACGGATCGCGGAAGATTACGCGTGGCTGTTCGCCCTTGATGCCACGCTTGTCCTGCTGGCCCATGCGGTTTTCCAACAGCGGGATTTCAAATCATGATGCGCCTCGACACGGGCGCGCTCCGGCGGATAAATTGCCGCGCATGACCAGCATGACAGGACACGGACGCGGCGAAGCACGGACAAAAACGTGGACCGCTGTCGTGGAATGCTTTTCCGTGAACCGCAAGACCGCCGAAGTGGTTTTCCATTCGGAACGCGGGGCTGCCTGGTTGGAACCGGTCGTGCGCGAACGCGCCATGGCCAGCGTGGCACGCGGACGCGTGCAGGTGAACCTCACGCTCGCCCACGCGGGTGGAGCCGCCGGAGGAATTCTCGACAGCTCACGGGCCGCGGTCTTTGTGCAGGAAGCCCGGGCTCTGCAAAAGAAACTCCATCTTCCCGGCGAGATCACCATCTCGGATGTCATTGGTGCTCCAGGGGTCGTCCGCTCTGCGGAACCTTCCGGCGAAGGAGTGAAGGAAACCGTGCTGGCCGCCCTCGACCAGGCCCTGGAAGGTCTCGTTGCCACTCGCCGCCGCGAAGGGAAAACCTTGCAGAAGGTTTTGGACAAGGCCATCACCCGCCTGGGCGGCATCGCGAAAAAAATCTCCCCCCTGGCCAGGAACGTCACCCTCCAGCAGCGCGAATCCCTTCTCCGGCGCGTGGCACGGGCCGGCGTGAACCTCGCCAAGGACGATCCCCGTTTCCTCACCGAGGTGGCCCTCCTTGCGGAACGCGGTGACATCACGGAAGAACTTCACCGTGCGGCCAGCCACATCGGACAATTTCGCGAAAAGCTCTCCGAAGACGGCCCGGTCGGCCGCACGCTGGAATTCATCGCCCAGGAACTCGGCCGCGAGTTCAACACCATCGGCTCCAAATCTTCCGACGCGGAACTCGCCCGCCTGATCATCGAAGCCAAGGCGGAACTCGACAGAATCCGCGAACAACTTGCCAACATTGAATAAAATCCAACGCTCCGGAATCCTCTTCGTCCTCTCCGCACCCTCCGGCGCGGGCAAGACCACGCTGACCACCGCCCTGCGGCAGAAACCCGATTTTGTTTACGCCGTCTCCTGCACGACCCGTCCGCCCCGTCCGGGCGAGACCGATGGCGAAGATTATTTTTTCCTCACACAGGAGGATTTCACAGCCCGCATCCGGGCGGGAGACTTCCTGGAATACGCCGAAGTGCACGGCCGGTTCTACGGCACGCTCAAGTCCACAGTCCTCGACAATCTTTCCAAGGGCATCGATGTCCTCATCGACATCGACACCACCGGTGCCGCAAGCATCCGCAACTGCGAAGATCCCGTCATTGCCGGTGCCCTGGCGGATGTTTTCATCATGCCTCCCGGACTCGAGGAACTGGCCCGCCGCCTCCGACGGCGCGGCACGGAAAGCGAGGAACAGATTGCCACGCGCCTCCGCAATGCCGCCTCGGAAATGCAGCACTGGCGGAAATACCGGTACACCCTGATCAGTGGCTCGATGGAGGAGGACATCGAAAAATTCCGCGCCGTGATGCGCGCGGAGCGTTACCTCAGCCGCCGTCTCGACATTCCCGGATTATGAAAACGATCCTCCTCGGCGTCACCGGATCCATCGCCGCCTTCAAGGCAGCGGATCTCACCAGCCGCCTGACCAAAGCGGACTACGACGTCTTCGTGGTGATGACGCGCCACGCCACCGAGTTCGTCACGCCGCTGACATTCCAGACGCTCTCGCGCAACACCGTCACCACCGGCATCTTTGACGAGAAAGAATCCTGGCATCCCGGTCACATCGCGCTGGCCGATCGCGCGGATCTGCTGCTCATCGCGCCCGCCACCGCCAATGTCATCGCAAAACTCGCAAACGGCATCGCCGATGATGCGCTCACCTCGATCGCGCTCGCCTCACAGGCTCCTCTTCTCATCGCTCCCGCCATGAACGGAAAAATGTGGACGCATCCCGCCACACAGGAAAATGTCGCACGTCTCAAAAAGCGTGGAGCGGAATTCATCGGGCCCGGAGAAGGGCTTCTCGCCTGCGGTTACGAGGGACTCGGCCGATTGTCGGAAGTCGACGACATCGTGCGTGCCGTGCAATCGCTTCACGCCAAATCTTCCTGAAAAACTTTTTCGCGCTGAAAAACTCGCGAAAAAAAATCAAGTCGAATTGTGAAAATTTGTTGACGCATGTCACTGCCCGACTTATTCACAACATCAGTGAGTTATTCACAACATGTTCACAAACCATTTCCCGCAGTTGCGGATGGAAAGGGGGGATATTAAATGCCAGTAGCAAAGAAAAAAGCGGTTGCCAAGAAGGCCCCGGCCAAAAAAGCTCCCGCGAAGAAAGCCCCGGCCAAGAAAGCTGCAGTGAAGAAACCGGCCGCCAAGAAAGTCGTCGCGAAGAAAGCTGTCGCCAAGAAGCCGGCTGCCAAAAAAGCCGTCGCGAAGAAGAAAAAATAACCCGCCATCCGTTTTAAACGGATAGCAAAATCAAATTGGGAGAAGCTCCAACCAGCTTCTCCCAATTTTTTTGTGCTTTGGCGCGGCGGATTTCCCTGTTCCGGGAAATCTGTTTTGCGCGTCAGAGCGTGAACGCTTTGGGTGGTCCGAGAATTTCGCGAAGGATCACCGCCTGTCGCACGCTGTCGCGCGAGTGCAGGGAGTTCCGAAAAGTGCCGGTGCGGGGAGCGGAGACCAACTGTGGGGTGGAAGCGGACGGGGGGGAAAGAGGCTTTTCAACGGCAGGCTTGGCAGACGGCACAAGGACCACCGGCGGCGGAAGCTGGGGAGGTGCCGCCGGTTCCCGTGGTTCCGGCCGGGGAGCTTCCCCGGTTTCGAGCGGAATTCCGAGTGCCTCCATGAGTTTGCGCATTTCCCCGGCGGGATCCGCGATGGGCGGAGGGAATTCCCCGGAAACTTCCTCCTCCTGCCGGAAGGGATCTCCTTCGGGAATTCCCCGGCTTTCCCGTTCCTGTTTTCTTTGCTCGCGGATTTCCGCCGAACGCTGAATCAGCCAATTCACGAGGCTGATGAGGCCGATGACAACAAGGATGACGAGTTGTTCCATGGCGGGCGGGAATGGCGATCAGTTCGCGGGATTTTTTTCCGAACCGGCGATGCTCTCGCGCATCGAGGTGTCCGACTGGATGTTCTTCATTTTCATGTAATCCATGATCCCGAGATTTCCGCTGCGGAACGCTTCCGCCATGGCTTGCGGAACCTGGGCCTCGGCTTCGACAACCTTCGCGCGCATCTCCTGCGTGCGGGCTTTCATTTCCTGTTCGCTGGCAACGGCGGCGGCCCGGCGCATTTCCGCCTTGGCCTGGGCGACCACCTTGTCGGCCTCGGCCTGCTCGGCCTGAAGCTTCGCCCCGATGTTGTCGCCAATGTCCACATCCGCGATGTCGACCGAAAGGATTTCAAATGCCGTTCCGCTGTCGAGTCCCTTCTGGAGCACGGTTTTGGAAATGCGATCGGGATTTTCGAGAACGTCCTTGTAGGAGAGGGCCGAGCCGATCGACGTAACAATGCCTTCGCCCACGCGGGCAATGATGGTTTCCTCGGTGGCACCGCCGACAAACCGGTCGAGATTCGAACGCACGGTGACGCGGGCGCGAACCTTGACCCCGATACCGTCACGGGCCACGGCGTCGATCGTCACCCGTCCGGTGGCCGGGTTCGGGCAGTCGATGACTTTCGGATTGATGCTGGTGCGGACGGCCTCCAGAACGGTCTTGCTGGTTCCCTTGATCGCAAGGTCGATCGCGCAGGCACGGTTGAAATCGAGAGTGATCCCGGCTTTGTCGGCGGCGATGAGCGCGAGGACAACATGGGAAACATTGCCACCGGAAAGATAGTGGGCCTCCAACAGATCACTCTCCAGAGGAATGCCAGCCTTCACGGATGTGATCCGGCTGTCCACAACCATGCTCACGGGAACTTTTCGAAAACTCATCCCAATAAGCTTCATGAACGGAACCGGGGCATCCGCAATTCTTGCGCGAAACCAGACTCCGAAATAACTGATTATCATCAGGGCCGAAACCAGCCCGGCGAGCAGGATGGTTCCGAAAACAATGTAGATGGCAACTTGCATGATCATAGGTCTGAAGAACGTGCCGTATTATGGCACAAGATCACGGCCTTGCCCGAAAAATCTCATTTTCCGTCGCGCTCAATAGAATTCCGAAAGCTCTTTCTGCGAGGCAAATTTCCTGAGTGCGGGATCGTTGATGAGATAATAGAAGAGGTCCGAGTCGATCCTGTCGCGGTCGAAGCGCAGGATGGAGGCGGCATTTTCAAAGTTTCCGCGCTTCATTTCGGAATAGGCATTCGGAAAATCCTTGGAAGGAATGCCGAGCGGTTGGGAAGGGGGGAGCAGGTTTTCTCCTTCATCGATGGCGAGGAGAGCTTTGGTGGTCTCCATCACAACCATGGTGTCCGTCGGGTTCATGCGCAAAGAGGCGGAGGTCAGCAGAGAGGAGGCCTGTTCTTTCTTGTTCTGATAGCGGAGAAGCGAGGCCAGTTCGATGAACGGATTGGAATTCATCGGATCGGCGGCGAGGGCCTTTTTCAGGAGGGTCTCCTGTTCCGCGGAAGGCCCCTTGGATTGCATGGCGGAAATGGCCGCCTTGAGAGCATAGGCATCGGACACCCGAAAACCTTTCTCAATCGAGGCACCGGCCAGACGGTCCGCCTCGCGGGGATAGCCGGCCTGCAATGCGGCCAGGGCAGCCGCGTAATGAAGCGAAGGCACGTCGGGGTGGGCCGCCAACATTTTGTTCAGGGAATCCAGGGCTTCCAAATTTTCCCCCCGGCGAAGAAGCTCAAGAGCGGCGTCCAGTTGCGGCAGCAGATCCTCCGGAAACTCCCGCCGGGTCGGTGGCACAGGAACAGCCCCGGCCGGCTTGACCTCCGGCAGGGGATTTCCCATCCATTTGCTCCGGGATTCCCCGAGCCGAAAAGCCACCACGAGCGCGAACAGGACGAGCACAGCCAGGCCGCCCTTGATGACCAGTGATGTTTGTTTCAAGAGAGAAGGCGGCATCGCCTGTGAAGTTTCGGTTGGAAGCAGAACTTCCTTCTCCACAGAAGGTTTTTCCCCGGCCACGGGAATCTCCACCTTGTCAACGGGAACCGAAGGGGCGGACTTCCCGATGGAAAGGGGAATGCGGACGCGTCTCGGACCGGATGGCGTGTGAACCCATTCCTCTTTGGTTTTTTGCTCGACGGTCGACTCGGGTGCCTCTGCTGTCTGTCCTTGGGAACGGGGGTGAAAACGGGAAAGTTGCTGGGTTTTATGAGAACCCTTTTGTTCAACATCTGTTGCGCCGGAGTTCATATTTATGGAATGGGTTGGACACAGATTCCAACGCCCCCACCGGGAGCCGGTCGAGGGAAGATTTGTAACGATCTCGTCACATGCAAAATGTCTTGAGAAAAAACCCGCCCGGGGTGATAAATAGGTCGTGTTCCCCGCACTTGCCGAGTTTGTCGGTACGGCGTTGCTCATCATTCTGGGCGACGGTGTGGTGGCCAATGTCCTGCTCGCCCGAAGCAAAGCACAAAATGCCGGGTGGATGGTCATCGCGACCGGCTGGGCCCTTGGGGTCTTCGTTGCCGTCTTCGCTGTCGGACGCATCTCCGGAGCCCATCTGAATCCCGCAGTTTCCGTGGCGATGGCATTGGCCGGAAATTTCCCATGGGCCGCGGTGCCTTCCTACATCCTCGCACAGCTCCTCGGCGCCCTGGCCGGTGCCATCGTCGTTTGGCTGGCCTTTCTTCCCCATTGGAAAATCACGGATGACCCGGCCGCCAAGCTGGCGGTCTTTTGTACGGCCCCCGCCATTCGCTGCGCACCGGCCAACCTGCTTTGCGAGATCATCGGGACATTCGTCCTGATGTTCGGGATTTTTTGCCTGAAGGATGCCAGCGGTCGACCGCCCGGGCAGGCCGTCTACCCGATCGATCTGGGGGCATTGGGCGCCCTGCCGGTGGCGTTTCTTGTCTGGGCGATCGGACTTTCACTTGGAGGCCCGACCGGTTACGCCATCAATCCCGCGCGGGATTTCGGACCGCGGGTCGCCCACGCGCTTCTTCCCGTCGCCGGAAAAGGCGGGAGCGACTGGAGCTATGCCTGGGTGCCCGTGGTCGGCCCGTTGATCGGAGGCGCACTGGCCGCACTTGCCTACGTCGCTCTCGGAAAATTCTGACCATCTCCCCCCATGAAATACCTCCTCTCCCTCGATCAGGGTACGACCAGTTCGCGCGCCATCGTCTATGACGAACTCCTCCGCGTCCGTGCCTCCGCCCAAAAGGAATTTTCCCAACACTTCCCGCAACCGGGATGGGTCGAGCACGATGCGATGGAAATCTGGGAAACCGTTCTTTCCACCGCGCGCGAGGCCCTCGAGAAATCCGGCATTTCCTCCGAAGATATGGCCTCCATCGGCATCACCAACCAGCGCGAGACCATCGTCGTCTGGGATCGCCGAACCGGAGAACCGGTCCACCGGGCCATCGTGTGGCAGGACCGCCGCACCGGCGAATATGTCAGCGCCCTGCGCGAGGCGGGAAAAGAGGTTCTCATCCAACAGCGCACCGGACTGCTCCTCGATCCCTATTTTTCCGCGAGCAAACTGCACTGGATCCTGCGACAGGTGCCGGACGGTCACACGCGGGCGGCCTCCGGGGAACTCGCTGCGGGAACCGTGGACAGTTGGATGATCTACAAACTCACCGGAGGACGGGAGCATGTCACCGACGTGAGCAACGCCTCGCGCACGATGTTGATGAACATCCGCTCCGGCGGCTGGGACCCCGAGCTTCTCGCGCTGTTTGACATTCCTCCCGCCATGATGCCCCGGATCGTTCCCAGCAGCGGCACTCTGGGCATGAGCGATCCCGGTCTCTTCGGGACTGCCCTGCCGGTGGGAAGCGCGATTGGTGACCAACAGGCGGCACTTTTCGGCCAACTCTGCACGAAGCCCGGCATGGTCAAATGCACCTACGGCACCGGATGCTTCCTTCTCACTTTCACTGGAGCGGATGCCATCGCCAGCTCGAACCGCCTTCTCACCACTGTGGCATGGCAGATGGAAAACGCCCCGATGCAATATGCCATCGAAGGCAGCGTCTTCATGGGAGGAGCCTCGATCCAATGGCTTCGCGACGGGCTGGGCATCATCAAATCCGCCCCGGAAGTCAATGATCTGGCCTCGCGCGTGACGGACAGCGGAGGCGTCGTGCTGGTTCCCGCTTTTACAGGACTCGGGGCCCCTTATTGGGATCCCACCGCCCGCGGCACTCTTCTCGGCCTCTCGCGCGGCACCACGGCAGCCCACATCGCCCGGGCCACTCTGGAGGGCATCACTTTTCAGGTGGCCGATCTCATCGGGGCGATGGAAAAAGACTCCGGAAGAAAAATCGCCGTCCTTCGCGTGGACGGCGGCGCCTGTGCAAGCGACCTGCTCATGCAAACCCAGGCCGACATTCTGGGACTCTCCGTCGAACGTCCGAAGAACATCGAGAGCACCGCTCTCGGAGCCGCCATGCTCGCCGGACTGGGTGCCGGCATCTGGCCGGACACCGATTCACTGTCCTCCATCCGCGAAGTGGACCGCAAGTTTGCCCCGACCATCACCAGCAAAGACCGGCGCGCCCGGATGAAGGTCTGGAAAAAAGCCGTCCGGCGCGCACAAAAATGGGAAACCACATTATGAACCGAGACAAACTCATGCAACAACTCGAAGAGACCACTCCGTGGGACGTCATCATCATCGGAGGCGGCGCCACCGGCCTCGGGGTCGCGGTGGACTCGGCCACCCGGGGCTTCCGCACCCTCCTGCTCGAAGCCGACGATTTTGCCAAAGGCACCTCCAGCCGGAGCACGAAGCTGGTGCACGGAGGGGTGCGCTATCTGGAGCAGGGGGACATTCCGCTTGTGCTCGAAGCCCTGCGCGAACGCGGGCTCATGCACCAGAACGCCCCGCATCTCGTCCATCACCTTTCCTTCATCGTGCCGCGTTACCAATGGTGGGAAGGCCCGTTTTTCGGCATCGGCCTCAAAGTCTACGACGCCCTGGCCGGGAAACTGAATCTCGCGCCCTCCCGTCTCCTCTCGCGGGAGGAAACCATCGCCAGGATCCCCAACATTGAACAAGACAAACTCCTCGGCGGAGTGGAATATTTCGACGGTCAGTTCGACGACGCCCGTTTGGCCGTCACACTCGTGCAGACCGCCGTGCATCACGGAGCCTGCGTCCTGAACTACTGCAAAGTCACGGGACTGACCAAAGAGAATGGACTTACAAACGGCGTCACATTTCTCGACACGGAAACCGGCACGACCCACACCGCGACGGCAAAGGTCGTCATCAATGCGACCGGCATCTTCAGCGATTCCATCCGCCTTCTGGACGATCCCGCCGCGACCCGTGCCGTGCAGCCAAGCCAGGGCGTCCATCTGGTCTTCGACCGGTCTTTCCTCGCCGGAAACTCCGCCATCATGGTCCCGCACACCGACGATGGCCGGGTGCTCTTTGTCATTCCCTGGCATGGCAAGGTTCTTGTCGGGACCACCGACACCGCCATGGATCATGCCGACTTGGAACCACGGGCAATGAAGGAGGAAATCGGTTTCATCCTGCGCAATGCCGCGCGCTACCTCTCCCATGATCCCGAAGAAAAAGACATCCTCAGCGTCTTTGCCGGACAGCGCCCGCTGGTGCGTCCTCCGGGCAAGGACGGCGGTGCCACAAAAGCCATCTCGCGCAATCATGAAGTCCTTGTTTCCGACTCCGGCCTTCTCACCATTGTGGGAGGAAAATGGACGACCTACCGGAAAATGGCCGAAGACACACTGGATCACGCCATCACTCTCGGGGGGCTCGCAGACAGGCCCTGCGTCACGGGCAATCTCCAGCTTCACGGCTGGCGGGCACCAAACGCACCCGCCCTGCCGGAAGGGTTCTCCGTCTACGGCAGCGATGCCGCAAAAGTCGGGGCCCTTATGGAAGCCGAACCGGCTCTTGCCGCTCCCATCCATCCGCGTCTCGCCTATCCCATGGCAGCCGTCGTATGGGCCGCGAGACATGAACAGGCCCGGACCCTTGAAGATGTGCTCGCCCGCCGCACGCGCATTCTGATCCTTGACGCGCAGGCGGCCATCGAGGCCGCTCCCGAAGTCGCCACGCTCCTCGCCCGCGAACTCCACAAAGACACCGCCTGGGCAGAAAACCAAGTCCGCGAATTCACAGAACTCGCCAAAGGTTACCTGAACCACGGCTGACCGAAAACAACGCGGCGTTCAGGCTCCCGCAGCTCTCGAGCGAAGAGAACTCGACGGCGGCGGGGCATCATGGCATCAATGCGCCCGGCGAAATGAGGAATTCCTTCGACGGCTTGAAGCGATGCCTGGGCCTGACATCGGTGACCGGCCAGGCCGTGGCCTCCATCGGTCTCACCGGGACCGTTGTCATCAATATTCCCGCGATTTACCCCGCATCCGGCCAATCGACATGGTTGTGCTATGCTGCGGCATTGGCCGTCGTCCTTTTCGTGGCCATGGTCCTCAATTGCTTCACACGCCGCACCTCGGGACCGGGCGCCCTGGCGGCATTTGTCGAGTGTGGACTGGGAAGAAATGCCGGTGTTTTTACCGGCCTGTTGCTCGTGCTCACTTATGGCGGCGTGCTTGTCTGCCTCATCGGCGGATTTGCGGACAACGCCATCGCGCTGTTCCAAGCGATGAATCTCCCGGTACACCGCCCGACAATCCCTCTCATCACCATTTTCTGCGGGGCGGGATGCTGGCTGCTTGCCCGTCGAGGCGTCCGCGAATCGATTCTGCTGATGCTTGTGACGGAGGCGGTGGCGGTCGTCATCATTCTTCTTCTGTGCGGTGTGATTCTTTTCCACGAAAGCCCGGCTTCCGCCGGTGCGGCCTTCCGTTTCGACCGGGAAGCCTTTTCCGCCATTCCCGCCGGCCTGACACTGGCCATCCTGAGTTTCACAGGCTTTGAAAGCGCGGCGACTCTCGGCAGCGAATCGCTGGTCCCCCGGCGGACGATTCCCCGGGCCATTGTGGTCGCGCCCTGGATCGCCGGTTCCTTCTTCATTTTCGCCGCCTTTGTGCTGGGTCTCGGATTTCAGGCAGCGCCCCCGTCCATCGCACAGGCCGACAACGCCGTGGAGTTGCTGGCGGCAAGCTACGGACTCGCAAAAGCTGGCGCGGTGCTGGCGGCAGGCGGATGCATTTGTTTCTTTGGCGCGGCCCTGGCCATCCTCACAGCCCTGGCGCGAATCCTCTTTTTCCTTGGAACAGTCCGTGTTTTTCCAGCCTTCCTCGGCCACATTCATTCCCGTTTCCAGACACCGCATCTCGCCGCCCTGGCGGGGATGCTGGCGGCCGTGACATGCTGCCTGGTCTGTGAAGCATTCGGGGTGACACCCCTCGGCATTTTTTCCCTGCTGGGAACTTTTGCAACCTGCGGATTTCTGTTCGCCTACCTTCTGGTCACGCTGGCCGCGCCATTTTTTCTCCGGAGGGAAGGAACCCTCACCCGCCGTTCCATCGCGCTTTGTGTGGCCACGGGCATCCTGATCCTTGCGGCCGGAATCGCCAGCGTTTATCCGCCCGCAACCGGCCCCGAGGGTTTCATGCCCCTCCTCTTTTTCCTCCTCCTCGCGGCGGGAACAATCGCCCTTGCCGTCACCGGGGGCTTCACCTCCCGCGAAATCGGCAGACCCTGAGAAAATCAAATCCGGCCGGTCTGCGATTCACTCCAATCCCGGGCTTACTCCGCCGTTACCCCCTGCTTGCGTTCTTTCTTCAAATCTTTGCGATTCTCATCGCCGTTCCAGCGTCTGTCTTCCCAGCGCGGCGGCTGCATTGTTGCGTTCCAGTTCTCAAACAACTTCTGCAACTCCTGTTTCTTCTCCGGAAATTGTGAAGACAAATCCCGCTGCTCGCCGGGATCCTGCCGGAGATTGACCAACATCGGCTCCATGTCCCTGTTGGCTTTCACAAGTTTCCAATCCCCCGACCGGACCGCCTGCTGCACGCCAAAGCGGAAGTAAAGTTCGCGTGGAGCCAGTGTCTCCGCCCGGCCTTCCAGCAGCGGAAGAAGGTTCACCCCGTCAAGCTGCCATTCCGGCCTGATTTCCGCACCCGCAGCCGCACGCGATGTCGGCAGAACATCGAGCTGGATAACCGGTTCCTGCAAAAC
>JADHED010001790.1_pt1 | contig 16856 bp, 18 predicted proteins | sample 8952041 | NCBI WGS metagenome assembly JADHED01 (sample SAMN16124423, study PRJNA663239) | bioreactor sludge metagenome | isolation source: sludge (control) | place: India:Bengaluru | collected 2018-09-08
TTGCTCTACATCATAACAGAAATTTAAAGACGCTTTTGCCTCTCCTAGATGCACGCTAAGGGGCCAGTTCTAGAAATTTAAGTTTAAATTCATGATTATGCCCGGTCGGCCGCGAAAATCGTGATCTCTCGCGAAATTAAGGTAAGGAATTAACTGATAATCAAATATTTTTCGATAGACTAACTGGCTCCAAGCTACCGAAATGTCGTAGCTGTCCAAATGATAGTTAGGTTGATTTTTTCCATTAAAAATTAAACTATATGAAATTGAACTGCGTCTATCAACAAATTGACCAATCGAGAAACCATTCGCAGTAGTCAGTAAATGCTTTTTGTCTTTATATTCTCCGTTGTTAATTAAAGTTAAATTATAATATTTAGACAAACCAAAGCCAAAATTCGTTGCGATGTAGAACCCGGCGCCATCATTAGGGTCTGCAAAAAGTTCGAGCTTGGGGTTAATGCTATACTTAGGCCATTCTGCCAAGCTTTCAAATGTTAACGAGTGAGAAATTTTTAGAGGATCACCTAAATCAATACGTGGCTGGAAGCTAGTGTTTACATTCCCCAACTTTCTAAATACCCCTACGGACGCCCCGTAGTTTTGTTGTCTAGGCGTCTGACGTAGATAGCCTCGCTGAACACCGCGACGTTCTTCGCTCTCATCGTACGAGGTAAATTTTAACATCCAATACTCTTCGACGTTCGGTAGTCGTAAATTTAAGCCAATACTAGTGGAGTTGTGAGTTCCTTCACCGTCTAACATGATCGTACTATTTTGCACTTTCACACTGGTTTCATTTCTTCGGCGGGTAATTCGTTTTCCCATGATAAAGGTATCTAGGCCATCCGCTAATTCATCAAAATAACCAGAAATAGCAATGTTACCTTCAATAAACTGGGCCTCTAGGTCTTCGTTCAAGATAAAAGGGCCTTCTTTTTTTCCGTCCTTATTTTCAACATCTTGGATATTGCCTGACTTAGCGCTCGTATCCGTCTGCGCGTACACAAACACCTCAACGAATAGAATTAGAAAAATAAGCAAAGCCACCTTCAGCACACTATGTCCTTAAAATTTAAATTGAACTTTACTGATCATCGGATCTAATCTTCATTCATGCAAAACTTAAAATTGGTTTTCTTACTCTTTTTTTATGGTTTCACTGATCTAGCTACAGCGTATACTCCTAAAGAGGGCAACGTCACTGCTAATTTAGGGCCATTTGTGTACAAAACTAACTTTAGGGGCTCTGACTCTGGAGTTCAATCCCCAATTCTTACCGGAACAGCATTACTCGTTAATGGCGACATCAACGAGCGAGGTGCTTTAGAAATTGGAATGTTCTATATGGATAAATATTTTTTTCGGGAAAAAGACGGAAAATATTTAGCGGAAAACACCAACTTGATACATATCACGATGGGGTATCGCCGCTTTCTAACTTCCTATCTTTCAACTTCTTTTTCCTTATTTTCTTCTTATTCAATCGGAAATCCTCATATTTATCGCAACGAATTTACCATCGAGCAAGATGTAGATACATCGGCTCGAGATATCACCGAATATGGATTTGACCTAGCCATCCAATACGAGCTTTGGGAAATGGAACGATTTTCTGTGGTCTCTGATATACGCTATGCTTATTCGGTCACCAACAAGCTCAACGAAAGAGGCGACCATTACGGTGCTTTCATTTCATTGCTCTATTTAGTCCAAGACAAAGAAGGTACTTACAAAAAACAAAACGAGGTTAAAACGCCTTAGCTTAGCATGTAATATGCAGTAATAATCCTGGTCCGCGTATAGACGATAAGGATTATGTTATGAGCATTAGCCGCTTTTTTAAGTCCCTTTTTGCCCGATTTGATCTGGAACAAACGTCCACATTTGCCGCCTCATTATCCTACTATACCGCTTTGTCTCTAGCACCACTACTGATTATTTTTATCTCGGTCTCTTCGGCCTTTTCGGTCAACCTCTTAGAAAATTTCATTTCACAGGTTCACGGACTTATTGGTCCCGATGCCGCTACGGCGTTTGAACTCGTGATGCAAAACGCAAAAGAAAGACCAGACTTAGCATCCGCATCCGGGATCTTCGGGATTGTAACATTGCTATTTTCAGCGAGCTTAATTTTTGGAGAACTTAAAACAGCACTGAATCATATTCTATTTAAAAATGCAGACATCGTTCCAGAAATGACGAATTGGCAAATGTTTTTCCACTTTCTAAAGTCAAGAATACTTCATATAGGCTTTGCTCTAAGTTTCATTTTTCTAATGGTAGTATCACTTACTATTTCCTCACTAATTTCCGCAACGTTTAGTTCATATCAAGAGTTTTATCGCATTTTAAATATAGGTGTTTCGTTCTTGTTTTATGTGGGCATCTTTTCGCTACTTTTTCGATATTTGCCCGATAGAAAAATTTTTTGGCGCAATAGTTTTCATGGCGGCATTATCACCGCGCTATTATTCGTACTGGGAAAAGAACTTATTGGTCTCTATATCGGCAACAGTGCCGTTGGTTCTGCTTACGGTGCCGCAGGATCGATTATTGTTTTACTTGTATGGGTTTACTATTCCTCACTCATAACATTTATCGGTGCCCATGTCAGCGCATTACTTTTCTGGAAGGACAGCAATCATGAAAACACTTAAAAAACTATTTAGGTCCCCTTACTTTTGGGGAGTAATCCTATTCCTGATTATTGCACGCGCCGTAACTCCGATTTTTATCTTAAGGCAAACAAATAAATTCTTGGCTAACTTTTCGGAAACCTACTCCGGCCACATTGAAGATTTTGATATTAGCCTAATCAGAGGAGCGTATCAGATGGAGGGATTCAGCCTCAGACTTAAGGCACAACCCGAGGAGGAATTCGTATTTATCCGAGTGGTTGACGTTTCTATCGCATGGCGTGAATTATTTATGGGCAAGATTAATACAGATATCGAAGTCGACAAAGCGAAATTAGTTATCACAAAAAAAATCATGAACGCCTTTTCTAAACAGCCAAATGAATCTAAAAAAGACTCCGAGGAAGCTGCTAGCAAATTATTTCCAGTCCGAGTGGGACGCATCGACGTTAAGAACTCGAACTTTGAATTTGCCGAGCTATTATCTATACCCGAAGCACAAAGGTGGAGAATCTCAAATATGCAAGGGCGTCTGAGCAATGTCACAGCGAACGAAAATGCACCGTTGTCGTTACTCTCTGCCCGTGGCGATTTGTTTAACTCATCGACCATCAAGATAGTCTCCCAACTAAATCTTCTTAAGAAACCAATTGCATGGGATGTTGATGTTGAACTACGTGAATTTAATCTGCCTAACGCCAACGGATTTTTGAAAAACAAGGTTCCCATGACTTTTACGTCTGGAAAACTAGATTTATATTCTGAAATTAGATCGGAAAAAAATTCGATTCAAGGTTATGTAAAGCCATTTTTACACAAAGTAGACGTAGTCGCAAATGCGGAAGTATTTAACGGCTTTAAGCAATTCGCAATAGAAGTTTCGGCCGCAACGGCCAACTTAATATTGAGATCTGCAAAAGATAAAACTTTGGCGACGAAAGTTTTATTTTCCTACGAAAAAGGCGAGTTTAATATTAACTCTGCAAAAGCTATCTCTGAAGCATTTAAAAACGGTTTTTCAGAAAAAATACCCGAAGGTATCGATGACGAAATCAGCTTATCCAAAGACAGCATGAACATTTCTAAAAGAGAGGACTAAATTATGAAAAAACTTCTATACCTAATTATTACAATAGGCATCAGCTGTTCACAAAAACCCAAAGCCGTAGATAACGTCTCTCAAGGCGATCCCAAACCTACAAATTCCGCTAGTATTGAGGCTAAACAATTAGCTGCCGAAGAAGAAGCTCACGCAGTTGTAGAAATTGTTTTTAAAAAAGGTTCTTCTGAATTATCTCCAGATTCAAAAAAGAAAATAAAAAATTTGCTTTCCAAAATTGGAAAAACTCAGAAAGTTGATGAAATAAAGCTCATTACTTGGTCAGACGAAGAATACCCATCACCTGATCAAGCTGAACTTTCACAAGGCCAGCAAATTTTGGTAAGACAACGTAATGCACGCATCAAAAACTTTATTCGAGAGCAAAAGAAGGAAGAATTGGATATCGAGCTGGTCAGTATGGCTGAGCGTTCTGGAAAACTAGCGGACCTGTGGGGAGACGCCGATGCACGTTTGAAAAAGTCACTCGAGGCCGCCGGCATTCCTAATAGTGAAGATCCCAAAAAGGGAACGCCCAAAGCGTCCCGGTCTATTGTTATGCTCATCTTAGAGCCCAATGACTAAAGTTGGTAACGGGATAAATCCAAATATCCCGCCTGCACGGGATCTTTAGCGATGAAGTCTTGGACCATGAAATCATAGTATTTCCATATTCTCGGATCTAGTCTAAGAAGGCCGTATTGATTAAATATCGCATTATAGTCCGATTGATCAAAAATCGCCAATACTGAGTCGATCATTTTCGGAAGCTCACTGGCCTCAATAGCAAATATTTGGTTAGGATACGAAGAATGGTAACCCTTAGCAATCATAAGTGTATCTTGATTTGGATCCGTCCTAATTGATTCAAGCATAATCCATGACACATTTTTTAACTGACGGTTACGGACAACTGTGTAAGTACGCTTTGGTACACCATTTTCATTTATTACAATGAATGCGACTTCAGGAAACCGTCGAGCAAACATTCCTTTTACTCCAGAAATACGCGCTAGCTCTTTTTCTTCGGCGGTTTGATTACTTACTTCCTTTAGTGTCTTCCAGTTAATTGGATCCACGGGACCGCGTACTTTCGAATTCATTCTTTCAAATAGAATATTCTGTACTAAATCAAGCTGACTTGATTTCCCTTTTGTAAATTTCATCCCTGCCGGAATCGGAGAAAATTGTTTTTCATCGAATAAATTAAGCTTATGAGTCGTCAGGAAGCCTCTATACCAAGACTTTTTCAACTTCAGACGCTCTTCAATGGGAAGAAAATCTAAGAAATTATTTTCGGCTTCCATTCTGATGAGATCCATATATACGCGTGTCAGAAACTGGTGGCCAATATTTCCGTAGACATCAAAATTTACGACTAGATTATACACTAAGCGTTCGAATAGTGAATAATCTAACACAAACGCCGTCATTGATAGATCTCCGAATGCTCCCTTTACAACACGGGCACTGCCACCATGGCGCATGATCGTAAGTACCGCATTGTCATTATGACCGTCGCCATCCCAAATATCACTTAGGGTCAAACCATTTGGCCGCACTTTTTGTAGCTGCATTCCCCGATTTTTGCGGTATTGATTTCGATCATCAATTAGCTTTTGATAGTCTCCTAGCATATTTGTAATCTCAACCTTAGAACCCCATTGTCCAGGAAGCTTAAGCTGCTCAATAACTTGCTTTGAATAGTCCGGACTTAATACCATTAAATCAGACTGTGGGCTTACGAAAAATGTATAGAATTGTTCTTGAATAGAATTTACGGCATTGGAACCATTACAGACAGGACCTTTGATAAACGTCGAAATGTGATAGTGAGCATCTTCAAGTAAAAACTTGTAGCGTGCTATTTCCGGAATTGACTTAAATGCCATAAAAGGATTGCTAGCTACCATCGGATCAAAGTTCAAACTAGCATCCGGAGTCCACTGGATTTCCATGAAGTTCTTTTTGATCCACGACAACTTTGATAGGGATAAATTGTAAGGAATATGCGTTTTATCTACCGTCGTGCCCGGAGACTTAATAAAGCAATAGTACCAATCATCGATCCCTGGGGAATCATTAGGCCGACGAGTCGGAATTATTTTAGGCCCGTCTTCACACGACGTTGATGAACGAATAAGCTTTAAAAAGTAACGGGGATTAGATTCCAAATAAAAATCGGCCAAGAATAAGTGCTCGTATAAATAACGAGCTACAAATTTTGTTTTCATATCCCGCTGATTTAAAAAATTCTCCCATGCTAATTTGGCTTTTTCTATTTCGGCTGGGAAAACGGTAGGTCTTTCTTTTGGACCTGGGGCCCCCATGGCAACCCATTCAGTTAAAGTCTCCATATTTTCTTTAGAGATGGCTGGTAAACCATATGGCATCGCCATTTTTTTATCTGCATTTTCTACGACTTTAAAATCACCGATATCATTTGCACAATATTGATTAGATTTAACTTCGTCTTCAGGAACATTTCTTGGAGCAAAACCCATTGCGACTGACTGAAGCAGAATCGACTTAGATGCCTGGCCTACGATATCGTAAAAACCCATCGATCTCCAATCTTGTTCACTGTGTCCGTCTTCGAACATGCGTGTGAGCTTGGCTTCTTTCAAACGGGTGCCGTCATATACTAAACTATTTCTGATGGCTCCCCGCTTAACGCCTTCATAGCTTTGCAGATTTAACTGACAAGGCGATTCCAAACAACTGTGGCACGCAATACATCTTTGATTAAAGATTGGCTGAATTTCTGAAGTATAAATATCTTTATCAGAGGATAGTTCGATAAATTGAGTTGTTCGATCGCCCGATTTGTCTTGCATGAGTACACAACTCAAAATCGTGATTAAGCTAATAAAAACTACCGAGTAAAATATATTTCTAAAAAATTTCGACATCATACTTCTAGGTTAGATGGGATTGAACTAGCCGTATAGGCTAGTATCCATAACGCTAGGGTTAAAGTCGTGTCGATTTCTTTCAATTAATTAATTGGCTTAGCATTGACGGTGTCTTCAATATACTTACCGGCGCGAGCTCCTGTATATTTCACCTTTTTCGAAGAATCCGCAGCGATGTAATAGGGATAATACTCTACTTTGTTTTTCTTATGAAAATCATTGTCTGGGGTATCTAATATTGAATCTAATGGATATTTTTTTTGTAGTTCAATTTTCTTAGCCTCATCTTTTTCAGCGCCGATCACTAAAACAATTCCTACATTTTGCCTATTAAGACGATCTTTTACCAAACTGAATTCACTCAAAAAGGCATGGCACGACGGGCACCACGGCGCCACATAAATAAAAACACAAGATGAAAACTTAAAGCACTTATTAAGTGGCTCTTTTTGATCCTCACTCATTTGATAAACGGCGTCTGTATTTACAAAAAGAATATTCGGACGATCACGGCGATCTTTCATATAAAGCCAAGCTAAGATACCAACCATGATCGCAAAAATGAGTTTCATTTAGTTTAAGCTATTTTCTACGGAAAAGTCGCCCGTAACCTTAATAGGAGTTTCTTCAAATTCGTCACTCCCTTCAGCTACATATTTTTTCCGAACGGCTAAAAGCTCCCATTGACCGGTTACACTAAATTGCTTTGTGCCCGGCGGAATTGTCATGCCACCACATTTCAACGGGCAAGACGTAAATTCCAATGAATCAATCAAATCCTGTGTGGAACTAATAGACGCTCCTCTACCCAGATAGCCGTTCCATGTAGTGACTACGACTTGATCTCCCTCTGCACGAAGTTTGTAATACATTGATCCCAAAGCGATATCTGAAAAGATGCAACTGTACTCTCCGCCAATTTTCGGGGACTTTAGATTAAGTTTTAAAACTACCACCCGTATCTCTGACAAAGGGTCATTTAATTTCCAAGTTATTTTTGGATTCGGTAACGTAAAGTAGGCTCCAGCAATAGAGCCAGCGCCGGCACCCCCTTTTGCCAGCTCTTCACAACTTCGAGTGGTGGCAGGAGCCGGAATGACTATTGCGCTCGCTTTTCCTAAGTCTACTGCAAGATTTTCAGAGTTTTCGTCCTTTTCTTGAGAACAACTTACGTAGCTACAAGCGAAAAAAACTAATAAAATTTTAATTACATTTCTCATAAGCAACCTTTTAGTTATTTGCCGTATCTCCATTCTCATTATAGCTCAATATCTTTGGAGTTAAAAATATCAATAACTCAGTGTTCGTTTTTGACATCTGACGCTGTCTAAAAAGAAATCCAAATATGTTAATGTCTCTTAACCCAGGCAAACCCACTTCCTCCTCGTCTGTTTAGTTTTGAAACACACAACCAATTACGGACGTCTGCCCATTTCTAACGATCACGTTAGTTGAAATTTGACGACTATATTTAGGCGCCGAACCCGCAATTGACGGGTCTGAAGCCACACCTGCAAAATCACGAGCGACCTCAATTTTCATTTTTACCGAACCGTTGTTAGTTACCTGCGGAGTCACATTTAAATCTAATTTCAAGTCTAGTGAACTTCCTTCTGTAAACTTTCCCGTATTGTCTTTAGAAACAATTTTAATGTTTGATCCCGCCGAAATTTTTGCGGCATTATTGTTAATTGTAACAATTCGCGGTGACGATAAAACTTTTACCTTATCCTCTTTTTCTAAAAGAGCCAAAGAAGCCTGTAAGTTGCCAATAAAATCGACAACACCGATTGTGAAACCTAAAGAATTTTCTGCTGTTTCTTTAATTGAACCAATTGAAAAGTTAGGCGTAAATTGAGTTTTACCACCTAATTTTACTGACTGACCCGAAAAGCCCCAATTAATTCCCATTTGCTTGCCGAAACTATTGCTGGCCTCAACAATTTTTCCCTCGATTAGAACTTGTTGTGGAGGGGTATCTAAATTCTTAATCATAATACCGACTTGACGAAGAACATCTTCTGTATCCGTGACGATAAAAGAATTAGTACGGGCATCGAAAGTCGCGTTCCCGCGATTTTTAGTCAAGAAGTTAGCAACTAACTTTTCTAAATCCTTTCCTTCGGCAAAGCTGATTGGGAAAAGTCTCACCTTCAAAGGTGCAAGTTCTTCACTGTCTTTTAGAGCCTTAATGGCTTCTTCATTTTCTTTTTTAATATTTTCTAGTGTTGAAATTCTTAGAATATTTCCAATTTTTGTATACCCTAATTTTTTCAATTTTAAAATAACCGCCATACAGTGATCCCATGGCACCGTCTGGATATTAATATCGACCGTAGACGGTGGTATATCGTCAACAATAATATTAGCACCAATTTGTTCTCCCACAAAAAGCAGCAACTCTTTGGTATCGATATCGTTAAAATTACAATCAATTTTTTCGCCATCGAAGTTGTTTGAAGTCAGGGCATCCGCTAAATTTGCATTAGATGCCGCTTTCTGAGTCGTCTGCGGAGCCGCGTTCTGAGTTTCCATTTTATCCGTATTAACCACTTGATCAGTCTGAGTGGCTGCTTCTGTCGTTACAGCAAGCAACGAATTCAATTCCGGTTGAATTAGAATTTCAGGGGCTCCCGGACGAAGTTCTAGCACTATTCGAGTCGTTTGGTTTGAGGCTGAATAATACGTGGAAACCGCGCCTATACCGCCGTTAAAGTCTTTTAGTAGTAGCGGTCGAGACGCTTTTTTATCCAGTGTTGAATTCGGGATCTCGATAATTAACTGATTATTCGCCGAATTCTTAGATTGTGTGAATTGAAATTCTCCTGATGTTGAAACGACTAACGTTCCACCTGACTCATTTCCTTTAAATTCCACATTAGTAATTTTAACTAAACGATTAACTGGAGGCGCCGGCTGCTCTTCCACGGTCGGCACTGGCTGAGGAGGGACTTCTGCCACCGGTTGTTCTAAAGTATCTTGCGGAGGAGTCTCTTGTGGCACCAAACTATCTTGCGTCGGTGGCTGCTCGGCCCCAAAATCAGTTTGGGCTTGTTCAGTTAGCCCTGGATCCTCTGGCGGTTGCTCAGCAAGAGCATCCCCCGTAGGTGGGTTTTCTGCAAACTCATCAGTCGTTGGAGGCGTGTCTAAATTTTCATTTGATAAGTCGGCATTGCCATCCGTTGAGGCGGTTGCATCTGATGCCGCAAAATCCTCATCACCGCTAGTTGGTTGGCTCGAGCAGGACGTCAACATATAAACTGCCGCCACTAAACAAAAAACAATTCTTTTTACGTCCATGTAAAATACCTCGTTTAGATTAATTTTTCTTTTCTCTAACTTTTAACTCAATTTTTTCAGAAAACTTCTGACCGTCAAAATCTTTAAATTGCTCTATGAAAATACGATCTTTTCGTATTTCAATAATTTTTCCTTCGTTGCGCCCTATCTGCGAATTTACCTTGAGTTTATTTAAACCCTTAACGCCTTTAACAACGATAAGCGCAATTGGATCATTCTTTTTATAAAAAATCCCCTGGACAACGATGTCATCAGGGACAACTGCGGTACGTATATTCTTCTCTAAATTTGAAGTGGACGGATTCGAACCAGTACCTGGTCCCCCATTCGTGGCCGGTAGAACAAACTCTCTATATACTTTAAAGGGGTCACGCCCTTCGCTTCCATCATAGTTAAATATATTTTTATTGATTACTAAACCAGACGCGTCCAGCATTTCCTCGACGCCTTGAGCTGGCACTGGGGCCGGATTTGGCGTCGGTGTTGCGGGGCTAACAGAGACATTTGGATCTGGAACAGGAGGCGGCTCTTGAGCAAAACCCATCTGAACAATCAAAGTTAAAAGAACAAATGTGACTTTGAAAATCATTTTTGTTCCTTTTTCGCGTCATCTTTAGCTTCAAAAGCGCGATAGCCGTTAATTTCCATTTCTATTTGCAAATTCTGCGCATCTTTTTCATTTGATCGCCGAATAGTGTATTTGGGAATTGTTGTAATACGATCGTAGTTTGCAGCCGCAACAAAAAATTTACCCAATTTTGCATACGTAGTGGCAAAACTTATGCTAACTGGCAATTTCTCAGTAATATCCTCACGAAATGGATTTAGTGGAGTCTTGGATGATATCTGAATCTGTGTTTCTCTAGAAAAATACTCAATAAATGAAATTACATCTGACGTCGTAATGTTACCTGGCAAACGTTTTTGGACTGTATCCAAATTTTTACTTAGCTCAGCCACATTTTTTTTAACAATTTCAGCTCTCGATTCTGTTTCTTTAGTGTCTTTCGCCTTGGCTTCCTCTTGACTAAGAGTCGACTTTAAGCCGGCTAATTTTGTTTCCAATTGATTTGTGCTATCCTGAAAATACAAAAAATAATAGATACCGCAGAAAAATAAGCCGATAAATATTACTTTCGGATAATCTAATGAAACGATACGTGCTAATATCTGAATCACAGCCTTTTCTCCATTTTCACAATCAGCTCGAAGCTTTCTACTTTTTGATTTTCAAAATCGACTGTATTTTGTTTTTGAATTTCACACTCAGTAAATAAGATATTTTCTTTGATTGCTTTTCTCAGTAGTTGAATATCCGATGGATTATGCGATAAACCACGTATCCTAATTTCGCCTTTTACTCCTGTTTCAGACTTCTGATCGAAACTATAAACCATTTCGTCAAACCATAATTTCTGAGGAAGAGTTTTTTGGAAAAATTTATGAATTTCAATTTCATAACCGCGTAGAGCATCCAAGAAATTGATCTTATTAATTTTATCTTGGATCAGCTTTCCTTCTTTTTCAAATTGCTTAACATCATTTACAAATTTTTCTTTGGCCGCATTATATTTGGCAAGTTCATCGATCCTTTGCTCTAAAGGAGGATATTGAGAAAGAACTTCATCTTGATAGTAATAGTTATCATAAAAATAAAACAGCAAAGGAAACGAAAACATAATCACTAGCCGAGCGAAGGCCTGCTTTTGGATATCCTCCCTCGTCATCACTATATCAGAGTTAATTGCAATAGTTGTTAATTGCGGGTTAACTTGTGATCTGATTTTTGAATTTAAGAGGTTAATTCGGATCATGATCTGAAGCCTCTCTTAAAGCCAATCCCAATGAAATTGGCGATAAATTACTAATTTGTTTCATATACGCAGAAGAAAATTTCTTTGGATTTGACTGAATACGCTTAAATGGATTTAATTGTTCAAATTGTATTCCAGTGCTCTTAACAAGAGAGTCAACAAGACCCAAAGTTTGGCACGAACCGCCTGTGTAGAAACAGCGATTTAAAGTAAGACCATTCGTCGAAACATTCAACAAGTCCAGCGAGTTCTTAATTTCTTCAATGATAGATTCTGTTGTAAAATTAATATAGTTAACGACATCTTCAGGAATATCTTTTTTCGTCGATGCCGAAATTTTCAAGGCTTCAGCTTCAGGGAAGGATATACCTAAGTTCTTAGAGATTTCACTCGTATAGTTTACGCCTCCAACCAAGATATCGCGGCAGAAAACTATATCGCCCTGACTAATCACGATAAAGTTCGTAACGGAACTACCGAAATTAAATAAACCAATATTTTGATCCTTGATGCGTCCATAGTTGAACTCGAACACATTTGCGAGTGCAAACCCGGTCACATCAAAAATATTTGATTTTAAATTCGCATTTTCAATCGTAGCTAAATACTGCGTAATGATCTCATTTTGCGCAGCCACAAGAAGAAGATCCATCGTTCCGCCTTGACTTAACGAGGGCAGTACAACGTGAGTTAGAGAGATATTATTGATATCGAATGGGATATACTGTTCCGCTTCGAACTTAATTTGCTCTTTCAAAAGCTTACCATCTAACTTAGGCATCGTTATTTTTCTAACGATGACGGATGTGCCGCTGAGACCCGCACACACATTTTTTCGTTTTGTTTTTAATTCAGAAACCAGATTAGATATCGCTGAACCTAGCGCAGAAACATCTTTGATTTCCTCGGGAGCCATAGCGTTGATTGGTGTTGGCATATAACCAAAGTTCTGCAACACGGCTCGGCCTTGGGAAATATCCAATTCGGCAATTTTGATTGAGTTAGTCCCAATGTCGAGACCTAATACTTTTTTTGAGCTGAAAAACATATATAGATTAAATATTAAATGGACCTAGAGCAGAGTCAAATCACCTACAGGTTCAAAATCCAGGTAAAAACAAATTAAAGTACTGAATTGCCCATTCGTTACCACCAAAGATGTAGAAAACCCCACCAAGGGCTAGGTAAGGCCCAAATGGAATAGCAGTTTTTAGCCCATCTTTGTTTTTTATCGCAATTGCAATTCCAACTATAGAACCTAATATCGCAGCCGACATAATTATAAACGGAATCGCCTTCCAACCCAACAAGGCACCTAACCATGCAAGAAGCTTTATATCCCCGCCGCCCATGCCTTCATTCTTTGATAACAAATAATAGGCATACGCCATAAACCAAAGAAATCCGCCACCAAAGAGCATTCCAAGCAAACCATCAAGAAATTCTCGTTCTGGGTTTAACCATGCCCCTAACAAACCCAGGACAATTCCACTCAGCGTAAATTCGTCAGGTAAAATCATGTGATCAAAATCAATGAAGCTACAAACTACAATTCCAAATTGGAAAATTAAAACCTCTAGCAAAAACCATTTGTACCCAATGAAATGAAAACTCAAAACAAACAATAGCCCAGTCAAAAATTCGACGAATGGGTATCTCCAAGAATATTTAGCCCCGCAATTGCGGCAACGGCCTCGCAATATAAACCAAGCTAATATAGGAATATTATCAGACCAACGAATCGGTTTCTTACATTGATAACAATGAGATCTTGGTGAAATTACCGACAAATCTTGAGGCAGGCGATAAATAACCACATTAGCAAAACTTCCTAGTATTGCGCCGACCAAAAAAAAGAAGAAATACTGGACCTCGGTCGGTATAAGCAAAATATCGTTTATCATTTTTCGATTATAAACATGTATCCTAATAAATATGAAACGAATTTTATTGAGTGGGCTTGTCGGTTTTACCTTAATACTTTCAAACTGTGCGTTCCTAAAAGATCAAGTCGCCCGCCTTCCAAGTAGTGTTCAAGCGCCCACTAACCAAACTAAACCAGTAACTAACTACTTAAAGCACTATCTTATCCGCAACGGCGGCCTCAGTAATATGGATCGCCAAGACTGTAAAGGTTATGCTCAACAAAGCGTTGCTCTTTGCAAATCAGATACGTGTAAAGCGCTATTAAATGAACAGGAATTTCGTTGCACAGACCAAAATTGCAAAGCCTTCATTACCGAACGCTCTGAGCTATGTACCGACGAAGTGTGCAAAGCCCTAGTGGATAATCAAACTGAAAAATGCAAAGCTAGCGACAAAGTCTGTCAGTCTATGGTGAATCAAGATTCTGCTGTCTGTGAAAATGAAGACTGCAAAGCATGGCTAGATCAAACACCGATAAAATGCAAATCCGATCAATGCAGAGCCATCGTAGCTGAAAATATAAATTTTTGCGACCCGCAGTCCAATAAATAGTAAGTGGCCCCCTAGCTATTTATTACGATATCTCGCTTGTTAAAGCCTCTAACTGCCAAAACCATAAGAAATATGATCCAGACTAAAAAGTAGCCAATCATAACTCCAACATCATTCAAGTCTGGCGCATCTTTTAAAAAATAGTAATTCTTCCAGTTAAATCTAAAAAACTGAGGACTTACGGCTTCTAATATTTTTTGAAGTGCAATCAAGTTTTCATCACGTGTTTTCTTTATTAAGAACTCTACGCTATTTATTCCGTGACCATAAAAATAAAAACTTAAGCCGAATAACAAACTGATGACTGGACGGATATACACCGAAAGCAAAAAAACTAACGCCAAAACAACTAATACCTTTAGGTATATATTAACCATGATTACTATCGAGTTTCCAATAAAGCTTGGTTCTAACAATATCAAATTTAAAAGTGCAGTTAAAGCTACCAAAGTAAGTAAAATCAATGCACTTAACCCAACAAATTTTCCAACAATAAACTCACTTCGACTAATTGGCTTAGACAGTAGCAATAGACATGTCTGCTTTTCTATTTCTTTAAAGATCATGAATGAACCCGAAAAAAGTGCAATTCCGAGCCCGGCGATTTCCATCGATGCAAGAGAAAAATCAGAAAGTATTCTTTGAAACTCCCAAATCGATAAATTACTAAGCGCAACGCTGAAAAGCAGTAGGGCTATTGCTAAAAAGAAAATAATAATAAACATTTTTTCGCGGATTAACTCGCGAAATGTAGTTTGGGCAATAGTCAGGATAGACTTCATTTACGGGCCTCCTTTTGTTTGTTTCGGAAGGCCTCTTCTAACGATGGATATTGATTCATAAATGACTTTAAATCAGAATTGTAAATGATCTCGCCGTGATGAATAGCTACTAGATGATCACAAAGCTCTTCCATATCTTGTAGCAAGTGACTACTAAAAAAGATTGTGATACCTTTTTTCTTTTCTTCTTTCAGAATATCTTTAACCATCAACCGTCCGTCCGGATCTAGCCCGGACATGGGTTCATCTAATATCAAAATCTCTGGTTTATGAACCAACGCCTGAGCTAGTCCAGCACGCTGAAGCATCCCTTTTGAAAAACTACGAAGGGCTTTTTTTTTCGCTTCTAGCAGTCCTACTTTATTTAAAGTCTCATCAATCAAAGCGTCCACATTTTCATTCGCCATTGAAACACCACTCAATTTTAAATGAAACTTTAAAAACTCCTCCGCAGTCAGGAATTCATACAAATAAGGACGTTCCGGTAAATATCCGATTTTTTTTCGAATCTTTGGATTCATCTTTTCATTGAAAAACAATACGTCGCCGGAATCTTTGAAGATAAATTCAAAAATACATTTTAGACTTGTTGTCTTGCCAGATCCGTTGTTACCAACGAATCCGGTTGTTTTGTTCTTAGGTACGTCAAAGGAAACATTCTTTAAAACCTGCTTCCTTTTTTCGTAGAATGATTTTTTAAACGATTTATTTAAATTTCTAACTTGGATAGCATTTTCAATCGTGTCCATGGGACAAAGTATAACTAATTGATTTGAATATTCAAATTTTTAATTACGTCGCGAACAGGATCGTATTGACGGCTAGTTGCCGGCATCAAAGTTTTACTACCCAAAATATCCACATACTTTTCTTTGTTTTCCGGTTTTTCGAAAATATCAATAATCCCCACCATCACCTGATGAGCTGTATTGGGATATTTATCGTAAAAGCCTTGTCGAACCGTAAATGGATCGGAAGGTACGGGATCACTAACCCATAATATTTTATATTTTTTCTTATCTAAGGCACCAAATTTAGTCCATGCGCCAGCATTACCTTTAGCATCGTCACTAAAAACTGCGACCACATCGACTTTTCCATCCTCAAGCAGCTTTATCGATTGAGAATGGTTCCCTGAAAAAACAATCTGCTTAAAATCAGAATCTAAAAAATTCATCTTTTTGAGGTGAGCTTTCGGATATAAGTAGCCGGATGTCGATTTGCTATCTACGTATGCTATTTTTTTTCCTTTTAAATCCACAAACCGTTCAATTTTACTGTTACTCAATGATACAATAGCCGCATAATAAAATGGCTCTTGATACACTTTCTTTAGCAAAACTTTCGCTTGTGCCGTTTTCTCGGCGTATACAAAAGAAAGAGCTGTTAAAAACGCAAAATCTACTTTCTTTTCTTTCATTGCTTCAATAAGCGTATTGTAGTCTTTAGAAATATAGATATTAGTTTTAATTTTAATAATCTCCTGAAGCTCCTGAGCTAACGCCACCCCCTGCTGTTTAATCTGCGTAGGATTACCTCCGGGAATAACTCCGATTGTGATCTCTTCCGGCTGTTCTGCAGCTGGAACTAGCAATGACACAGAGAGAACGAAAATAAATACTATGTTTCTATAAACTTGTAACATCAAACGATCCTTCGTTTCTTTTCTTAAGCGCAATTAAGAATGCCACGCTGGCATCACTTTCCGTGATACATGGAATACTATAGTCAATACACGCCCGGCGGATATCAAAACTGGCTTCAATCGCCTTACGTCCTGTCGTCGTATTAATAACCAGAGATACATTGCCTTTACGGATATGATCCAC
>JADHED010001791.1_pt1 | contig 16854 bp, 10 predicted proteins | sample 8952041 | NCBI WGS metagenome assembly JADHED01 (sample SAMN16124423, study PRJNA663239) | bioreactor sludge metagenome | isolation source: sludge (control) | place: India:Bengaluru | collected 2018-09-08
GCGCCGCGGCGCGGCGGCCGCGGCCGGGCCGGGCTGCGCGCGCCTGCTGCACGCGGACGCGGACGGCCTCCCCGGCCTCACCGCGGACCGCTACGCCGCCCACGTCGTGCTGCAGGCCACGACCGCGTGGGCCGACCGGGTCGCGCCGGACGTGGCGCGCTGGCTCGTCGAGGGCACCGGGGCCGCGTCGGTCCTGGCGCGCAACGACGCCGCGGTCCGCGAGCTGGAGGGGCTGCCGCGCGCGACGGTCCAGCTGGCCGGCACGACGCCGGCCGAGATCGAGGCCGAGGAGGCGGGGGTCGTCCGCTTCGTCGACCCGTGGCGCGGGCACAAGACCGGGCTGTACCTGGACCAGCAGCAGAACCACCGGCTCGCGCCGGACTGGCTCGCCGGGCGCGTGCTCGACCTCTTCTGCGCCGACGGCGGCTTCGCGCTGCCGCTCGCGGTCGCCGGGCGCGACGTCCTCGCGGTCGACCAGTCGGGCCCGCTGCTCGCGCGCGCGCGCCGCGCGGCGGAGCGCGCGGGAGGGCTCCCGCGGATCGAGTTCCGGGAGGACAATGCCTTCGAGGTGCTGACCCGCGTGGACAAGTCCGGCGACCGCTTCGACGCGATCGTCCTCGATCCTCCTCCGTTCGCGCGCCGGCGCGAGGAGGTGGCGGGGGCCCTGCGCGGCTACCGCGACCTCAACCGCCGGGCCCTCCGCGCGCTGGCGCCGGGCGGCCGGCTGCTCACGTTCTCCTGCTCCTACGCGATCGGCGACGCCGATTTCGAGGCCGTCGTCCGCGAGGCCGCCCAGGAGGCCCGCGTCCCGGCGCGCGTCGTCGCGCGCCCCGGCCCCGCGCCGGACCATCCCGAGGTCCTGCCCCTCCCGGAGAGCCGTTATCTCAAGGGGTTGCTGCTGGAACGCCCGGGGGTGTGAGCTTGCGGCGGCCGGCCCTCGCGCGCGCGATCCTGCTCGCCCTCGTTCTGCTGGCGGCCGGCGAGGCGCTGGCCGTTTCGATCCCCGGCCCGGACTTCGTCCGGCGCCGCCTCGAGGAGACGACCGCCCGCGCGGTCGAGGGCGAGGCCCGCTTCGGCCGGATCGCGGTGCAGCCGTTCGACGGCTCGGTCGAGGTCTGGGACGTCGTCGTGCGGCCCGGGTTCGGCGCGGTCCGGGAGCTCCGGCTGGACCACGGGCGGCTGCGCGTCGCGCTCGGCGAACTCGCCTCCGGCCAGCTGCGCATCCTCGGGCTCGCCGCGGACGGCCTCACGGTGCGGATGGAGCCCCGCCCGCGCGCGGGGCCCGCCGCGCCGGGGCCGCTGTTCGACGCGCGCATCCTCGAGCGGCTGCAGGACGTGTCGGTCGCGCGCGGCAGCGTCCACTTCCTCAACGAGGCGATCGAGTTCGAGATCGACGCCCGCGGCATCGTCGTCGGCTCGCGGGCGGCGGGCGGCGGGCCCGGCCTCTCCGGCAACCTGTCGGCGGGGCCGATCCGGTTCCGCTCGCGGGGCATCCCGGAGCAGGTGATCGACCGCGCGCGGCTCGAGTGGACCTGGAGCGCCCCCCGGATCCGCTTCCGGGACCTCGACGCGAGCGGGCCCGGCGGGCGGGTGCGGGGCGACGGCTTCGTCAGCCTGACGTCGCAGGGCATCCTCGTCGCCGGGAAGCTGGACGCGGACCTCGACGTCGCGCGGGTCGCGCCGGACCTGTCGCCGTCCGTGCGCGGCTACGTGAACGTGCAGGCGGACTACCGCGTCGCCGACCCCGGCGGGATCGCGCTCGCCGGGCGCTTCGCGTCGCGCGGGTCGCTGACCGTCGGCGGACGCCGGATCGACGGGACGACCGGCCGCTTCGCGATCGACGACGCCGGCGCGCGCGTCAGCGAGCTCGCGCTGACCACGGCGGGCGGGACCCGCGTGGACCGGCTGGACCTCGACGCGCCCGCGGCGGGCGGGCTCCGCCTCGCGAGCGAGGGCGAGGCCGACGTGGCCGAGCTGCTGGCGCTCGTCGACGCCGGCCCGCGCGCCGCGCAGCTGCACGGCCGCGCGCGCTACCGCCTCACGGCCGCGCAGCCGCCGGGCGGGGCGTTGAGCTGGGAGCTGGACGCCGACGTCGCGGCCGGCGGCCTGCCCGGCGCCACCGGCGCGCTCTCGGGCCGCCTCGAGGCCCGGTCCGGCCCGGCCGGCGGCCGCGCGCGCCTGCGCGGCGCCCTCGACCTGTCCCGCGTCGACCTCGACGTCGGCTGGCCCGCCGCGGGGTTCGCGGCGGGCTGGACGGTGACCGGCCGGCTGGCGGCCCCGCGCGGGCCGGCCTCGCACAAGGCGCGCGCCGCGCTGCTGCGCTATCTCGACGACGAGCGGATCGAGCTGCCCGCCGGCACCGTGCCGCGGTTCGACGGGCCGGTCGAGGTCGACGTCGCGCTGCGCGGGCGGGGCGACGCGCTGCTCGAGGGGGACCTGCCGTTCCGCGCGGAGGCGCCGACGTACGGCGCCCTCCCGCTGGACCGGCTCGAGGGCCGCCTGCGGCTGGGGCCGGGGGCGTTCCGGATCGACCTGCGCCTCGCCGACGCCGAGGGCGCCGGCGTCGTCGCGACGGTCGCGGCGGCGCCGGACGAGCCGGTGTCGGTGGACGCGGCGGCGGAGCGGCTCCCGCTCCCGGTCCTGCGGGAATACGTCAAGGGCGCGTTCGAGGTCGACCTGCCGCCGATGACGGGGACGCTCGACGGCAGCGCCTCGGGGTTCCTGCCCGAGACCGGTCCCGACATCGCGTTCCGCGGGCGCGCGCTCGGCGTGCTGGACGGCGTGGGGCGGGTGGACCTGCACGCCGACGGCCTTTGGCGCGGCGAGCGCGTGGACGTCGCGTGGTCCGACCTGGCGATAGAGGGCGTGGCCGCGCGCTTCGCGGGCGCGATCCGGCTGCCCGGCGACACGCTGCCGTGGGGCGTCGAGGGCCGGGTGGACGCGGACCTGGACCTCGCCGGCCTCGCGCCCCTGCTCGGGGACGTGGAAGGCGCGGGTCGCGTGCACGTCGAGACCGAGCTGCGTTTCGCGGGTCCCGGCGCGCCCCTGGTCGCGGACGGGCGCGCCGCGTGGCGCGGCGTCCAGCTGGCGGGGCTGGCGCTGCCCGACGGCTACACGCGGGCGGTCCCGCTGCCCGACGGCACGAAGTTGCAGGTGCGCACCGACGCGCTGGCCGGCGACGTCGCCCTGCGCGGCCCGTGCGCCGACCCGGCGCTCGAGGCGCACTTCCGCTGGCGCGACCTCGACGTCCTGCGGCTCGCGTCGATCGTGCGGCGCGCGCCGGTCCCGGTCGCGCTCGACGTGCTGTCCGACGGCACGCTCGAGCTGCGCGGGCGGGCGCGCCATCCCGAGGGCTGGACCGGCAGCGGCCGGCTCGCGCGCCTGGACCTGCTGGCGCAGGCGCTCGACGGGCGGCTCGAGAACCCCGTCGAGGTCACGATCCCCGGCGATGGCTGGGTGCGCTTCGCGGGGCACACGCCGCTCGTCCTGCTCGGCCCGGCCGGGGGCCGCATCGAGGCCACCGGCGGCGTCGCGCTGCTGGGCGAACGCGGGGGCGAGCTGGACCTGCGCGTCGCGGGGAACGCGGACCTCAACATGCTCGAGGTCCTCCACCCCGACCTCCTCGCGGCCGGCGCCGTGCAGGTCGACCTCGCGCTCACCGGCCCGTTCTCCGCGCCGCGGATCGGCGGCCGGGCGCGCGTCGCCGGCGGCCGCGTCCGCGTCCTGCCGTATGCCGACGCGGTCGACAGCCTCGAGGCGGACGTGGAGTTCGGCGGCCTCGTCGCCACGATCACCAAGGCGTCGTTCCGCGTCGGCGGCGGCCGCGTGACCGTCGGCGGCGTCGTGCGGCTCGAGAACGGCCTCCCGGAGCGCCTCGAGCTGCGCGTGCTCGCGCGCAGCGTCGCGCTCAACGTCCCGAAGGACGCGTGGGGGCGCTACGACGCGGACCTGCAGGTGAGCGGCCCGGTGACCGAGCCGGTCGTCTCGGGGCGGGTGGTGATGCTCGCCGGCCGCTACACGCGCCAGTTCTCGCTCGACCCCTTCGGCGCGCGCACGCGCAAGCTCGACCCCGTCACCAGCCGTGCGCACTGGGCGTCGCGCCTCGGGCTCAACGTCCAGGTCACGGCGGCGGACACGCTCGCCGTGCGCAACGACCTGGCGCGGATGCAGGCGGGGCTGTCGCTCGAGGTGACCGGCGACGCCGGCGTGCCGCTGGTCGAGGGCTCGGTCGTGTTCCTCGAGGGGGGCCGCCTGACGTTCCGCGGCATCGACTACGAGGTGATCTCCGGCCAGCTCGTGATGGACGACCCGCGGGGCGAGCCGATCCGGGTGCAGCTGCGGGCGCGCACCGAGGTGTCGGGCTACGACATCCGGCTGGACCTCGACGCCACGATGGAGACGCTCGACTACCAGCTGACCTCGGTGCCGTCGCTCTCCCGCAGCGAGATCCTCACGCTGCTGCTGACCGGCAAGGACCCGAGCGAGTCGTCCGGCTCGAGCACGTCGCAGGTCTCGTCGGAGATGGCGGCGGGCTACTTCGGCTCGCAGCTCGGCGAGCTGCTTCTCGCGGCGCCCGCGAAGCGCCTGCTCGGGGTCTCGCGGTTCCAGCTCTCGCCGTCCGACGTCGGCGCGGGCACCGACCCCGTCGCGCGCGTGACGATCGGCAAGCGCCTCGGCGACGACACCACGGTCCTCTACTCGCGCGACCTCTCCGCCGAGGGTCGCGACGTCTACCGCCTCGAGCACGACCTCTCGCGCCGGCTGCGGATCGCGATCGGCCGCGAGGACACCGGCGGCAACGCCGTCGACCTGCGCTGGCTCAAGCGCTTCGGCGAGCGGCGCGGCGCGGCCGACGGCGGGGCGCCGGGCGGCGGGATCCTCGAGGACGTGCGGATCGAGGGGCTGCCGCCGGACGTCGCCGTCCGGACGCGGAAGGACCTGAGGCTGCGCGTCGGCCGGCGCACGCTGCCGTACCAGGTCGTCGAGGCGCGCGACGCGCTGCGGGGCCGGCTCGCGGAGGAGGGCTACCTGCAGGCGGAGGTCACGGCCTCGGCCCAGCGGCGCGACGACGGCGCGCCCGGGGCCCCGCCGCGCGGCGACGTCGTCTTCACGGTCGTTCCCGGGCCGCGCTGGACGTTCGTCGAGGAGGGCCCGCCGGGCCGCGTGCGGGACGCGCGCCGCCGCCTCGAGGAGTACTGGGCCGGCACGGAGTTCCGCCCCGGCGAGTTCCGCCAGGAGGAGCGCGTGCTGCTCGAGGCGCTGGCGGACGAGGGCTACGCCGCGGCGATCGTCGCGGTCGGCCGGCCCGACGCCGCGCGCCCGGAACTGAGGCTGAAGATCGACCCCGGGCCGAAGCTCGAGGTCGAGTCCGTCGCGTTCGAGGGGGTCTCCGCGCTGCCGCTGGCCGACGTCGAGGAGCAGGTCCTCTCGCGCCCCCCGGGCGGCATCAGCCAGATCACGGGCCCGATCACCGGGGCCGACAGCCTCTACCGGCCGCGGCTCGTCGCGGACGACGCGGCGGCGATCGAGACCCTCTACGCGCAGCGGGGCTACCTCGAGGTCCGGGTCGAGACGCAGGTGCGCTACAGCGCGGACGGCGAGAAGGCGCGGCTGACCTTCATCGTGCGCGAGGGGGCGCAGGCGCGCGTCGGCCGGCTGCGGGTGGACGGCTGGCCGGAGCGGCTCGGGTCCGCGACCGCGCGGCTGTCGCTGCGGCCGGGCGCCCCGTTCGAGCTGGGCGCGCTCAAGGCGGCCGAGTCGGCGCTGCGCGCGGCGCTCGACGACGCGGGCTACTGGCGCGCCGGCGTGGCCAGCCGGATCGTGGCGGGCGCGAGCGCCGTCGACGTGACGTTCCGCGTGCGCCCGGGCGAGCCGGCGACCGTCGGCGAGGTGCGGTACATCGGCCTCGACACGACGCGCCGGAAGCTCGTCGCGCGCGCGACGCACGTCGTGCCCGGCGCGCCGCTGTCGTCGGCCGCCGTGCGCCGCACCGAGTCCGACCTGTTCAAGCTCGGCCTGTTCCGCCGGGTGGACGTCGAGCCGGTCCCGTCCCCCACGCGGCCCGGCGTGATGGACGTCGTCGTGCAGATCGACGAGAACCCCGAGCTCTCGCTGCTGCTCTCCGCCGGCTACGACACCGAGGAGAGCTTCCGCGGCGGCGCCACGCTCTCCAACGACAACCTGTGGGGGCTCGGCCGGAACGGCAGCTTCCAGGTCTACGGCTCGAACCTGCGCCTCGGCGCGCGCGCGACGCTCGAGGACCGCCACCTCCGCCGCGACCGGCTCGAGGGGCTGGCGACGGTCTACTACGAGCGGGAGGACAACCCCGGCTTCGGCCTGCAGACGATCGGCGGCTCGCTCCAGTTCTCGACGCCGATCCGCGAGCAGACGCGCTGGCAGGTGCGCTACCAGCTCGAGGACAACGAGTACTACGACGTCACGATCGACCCGGACGCGATCGAGGACGTGCTCGAGGAGGAAGGCCAGCGGCTCGCCCCGGTGCGGCTCGGCGGCGTCCTCGGGACCTTCATCCGCGACCGGCGCAACGACCCGTTCGTCCCCTCCAGCGGGTGGGTGTTCACGTCCGAGGCGGGCGTCTGGGCGCGGCCGCTGTTCTCGGAGGAGACCTTCGCGCGCGTTACCGGGCAGGTCACCGTGTACTACCCGCGCCGCCGGCTCACGCTCGTCGCCTCGGGCCGCATCGGGTTCGCCTGGCCCTACGGCGAGACGGAGGCGGTGCCGCTGCCGCAGCGCTTCTTCGCGGGCGGCTCCGACAGCCTCCGGGCGTGGGAGCGCGACACCGTCGGCCCGACCGACGCGTCCGGCGACCCGCTCGGCGGCGAGTCCCTGCTCGTGGCCAACCTCGAGGCGCGCTACCGGATCACGGACCTGATCCAGGCGTCGCTGTTCTACGACGTCGGGAACGTCTGGGAGACGGCGTCGGACTTCTTCCGCGGCGACCTGCGCAACGGGATCGGCGCGGGCCTGCGCTTCGTGACCCCCGTCGGCGCGCTGCGGCTCGAGTACGCGTGGAAGCTCGACCGCCTGACCTGCCCCGCGGAGGGCCCCTGCGACCTGCCGGGCGGCGAGAGCGAGTCGCCCGGCCAGTTCTTCTTCTCGATCGGCGAGCCCTTCTAGCGCGCGTCCACGTGGGCGGCGGCCGCTACCACGCGAGGTCGATCGACGCCGCGGAACGGGTCACGGCCAGCGTGTCGCCGGGGTAGCCGCCGCCGTCGTCGACGAGGTAGAACCACGTCGCGCCGTCCTGCGCGGCGTCGACGTCCGACCACGCGCGCCCCGTCGCGACGGCGCGCTCCGCCGCGTCGTCGACCACGCCGCCCGGGACGGCGGCGCGGTACACGCGGTAGCGGCACGCCGGGCCCGCGCAGGGCGCGGGCGCGAGCACGGCCAGCAGCGCCTCGCGCGCGGCGAGCGCCACGTCGCGCACGGCCCCGGCCTGCAGGACGCCGAGGTCCTCGTCGGCCGCGCGCCGGCGCAGGGTCGCGCGGAAGTTGAGCAGCGGGACGCCCTGCCGCGCGGGGTCGAGCACGAGCGGCAGGGTCCGCGGCGCCCCGCCGACCTCGGCGAGCGCCAGCGCGACGTCCTCCGGCGGCCGCCGCGGCCGCGTCCCCGGCGCCGGCGCCGACGGCGCGCTCCAGCCGCTGCCGACGACGGCGTCCACCTCGATCGCGCCGGTGTCGGCGTACTCGGGCCCCGCCTCGACGCCGCCGGCGCAGGTGAACGCGCGCCCGTAGGTGTTGTACAGGCGCCAGTCGAGCGTGACACGCGGCACGGCGGCGGCGAACTGCGGCCCGCGGCGCATGCGGCCGTAGGCGAGGAAGGGCAGGCCGCGCCGCGTGCGCAGGTCCGCGAGCTCCTGCAGGAACGCGACGTGCGCCGCGTCCGTGCCGTAGGGGGTGCGGTCCTCGCAGTCGAAGTCGGGGCGGTAGGTCTCGAACCAGGTCGGCCCGGTCATGCCGGCGAGCCGCTCGAGCGCGGACAGCTCGTAGTTCAGCTCGGGCAGCCCGCCCTCGAGCACGACCTTCGCGGCGACCCACGCGAACAGGCCGCCGAGCTGCGGCGCGAGCTTGAGGTTGCCGTCGAGCCGCACCGGCCCGAGGTCGTGGTAGACGTAGTCGAACAGCGGGACCTTCTCGGCCCAGCCGGCCTTCACGCCGGCGCGGAAGCGGTCCCCCTCGAGCATCGCGAGCGGGCCCGCGGCCGCGCGCGCCTGGTAGAAGTCGAAGCGGCCGAGGTACGGCTCGGCGATCAGCTCCGTCCCGCGCGGCACGTACGCGCCGCGCAGCGCGTGCAGTTCGTCGCGCCGCGCGTCGAGCAGCGCGCCGAGGCCGTCCACGAGCGGGCCGCCCCACGCCGGGGGGTGGCCGTGCGCCGCGTCCTCGCAGTGCACGCGCCCGAGCCCGGGGCCGATGTCGAGGTACTCGGCGTGCGCGCGGTGGCGCGTCATCAGCGTCACCGCGCGCCAGCCGTAGAAGTCCTGCCACGCCGTGGTCGCGGGGCACATGTAGGACCAGTCGCCCGACTCCGGGTCCGGCGCCATCGCGAACGGCGCCCAGGGCGCGACGGGGTCCCGCGCGGGGTCGGGCGCGGGGTGGAGGTACTCGTTCGCGCCGCGCGCGAAGTGCTGCGGGAAGAGGAACAGCGCGACGCGGTCCCCCTTGCCGCGGATCGCGGCGAGGTTCGCGGGGTCCACGCGGTCGTCGGACCAGTCGTCGTAGCCGCCGTACCACTCCGAGGCGAGCGTGCCGCCCGGCCACCAGAAGCCCGACACGTGGAACAGCGGCACGCCGAGCAGGTCCTTGAGCCCGCGGAACCACGCGCGCTGGTCGCGCCGCACGCTGATCCCGAAGGTCGCGACGCCGGTCTGCTCGAACAGCCAGCGCGAGCGGCGCCCGTCGGGCCACGCGCGCCGCGGCCCCGCGGCGGCCCAGGGCTGCGCCTCGGCCCAGGCGCGGTAGCGGTCCGCGCCCTCCTCCCAGGCGCCGGTGCCGCTCGCCGCGATCGCGACCGCGCCGGGCGGGTCGAGCGGCGCGCCCGCGCGCGCGTCGGGGTTGTAGCGCCGCACCGTGAACTCGAGCCGCCCGGTCGCGGGATCGCGCCAGAGGTCGAGCTGCTTCGCGCCGCCGGTGCCGTCCTCGACCTGCGCGTGGAACCCGCCGACGCCGCGCTCGAGGTACGAGAGCTGCTGCAGGGGCGCGCCGCCGTAGCCGTCGGGGTAGAAGCCGAGGCGCGCGCCCGGCGCCAGCCGCGCGGACGGGTCGGCGACGCGGTAGCCGGTCGCGTACGGGAGGATCGCGTCGGTCCGCGCGGGGTCCGGCCCGAGCGGGCCGACGCCGGCGATCACGGGGTACTCGAGCCAGTCCACGCGCGGGCCGCCACCCGTCGCCGCGACGCGCGCCGTGAACCGCGCGGGCGCGTCGCCGGGCGCGAGCTCGATCCGGGCCCGCACCTCGAGCCCCGGCTCGGCCAGCGGCCAGGCGAGGTCGACCGCGGTGCCGTCGAAGGCCGGGTCGAGCGCCGCCGCGACGTCCCCCGCGGCGAGCCGGACCCCGTCCGGCAGGCCGACGCGGAACGGCGGCGCGGGCGCCGCGTCCTGCGCCACGAGGCGCAGGCCGTGCGCGACGTCCTCCAGCTGGCGGACCGCGCCCGTGACCGGATCGAGCCGCAGCTCGAGCGCGGCGTTCGACAGGACGATGTCGTCCGCCGCTTCGGCCGCGTCGGCCGCGTCGGTCGCGCGCGCCGTGGGCGGACCATCGCCTGCGGCGAGGCCCGCCCCTACGGCCGCGCCCGCCCCTGCGGCCGCGGGCGCCCCTACGGCCGCGAGGGCGCCGGCGAGCACCGCGGCCCGCAGGGCGAGGAGAGGAGAGGCGCGACGTCGCACGCGGAGAACGTACGCGCACGGGGTCCGGCTGATCACGGTCCGCCCGCCTTTCGATGGGGTCCCCGGTGACGACGGGCGGGGTCCCCCGCGTCGGTCCTCGTGGGCCGGTGGTCGTCAGGTCGGAGGCCCGGCCCGCGGCGCGATTATGAGGGACGGGCCCGCCCGGGAGACAATGCGCGGATGGGACGCTTCCTCGGTGTCGACGTCGGGACGAAGACCCTCGGGCTCGCGGTGAGCGACGAGGACGGGACGGTCGCGCTGCCGATCGGCGTGATCCGTCGCGCGGGGCTGCGCCGCGACCTCGCCGCGCTCGCGGACTACATGGACGGGCGCGACATCACCGACGTCGTCATCGGGCTGCCGCTGAACCTGGACGGGTCGCCGGGCGCGCTGTCCGCGGAGGCCGAGACGGTCGGCGCGGCCCTCGTCGAGCGCTTCGGCGTCGCGATCCACCGCTGGGACGAGCGGATGACGACCGTCGCGGCCGAGCGCGCGCTGCTCGAGGCCGACCTGTCGCGGCGGCGCCGGAAGCAGGTCGTGGACAAGGTCGCGGCCACGCTGATCCTGCAGGGCTTCCTCGACCACCGCCGCGCGACGGGCGCCGCGCGCGCGGACCGCGGCACGGACGGGCCGTGACGCGCCGGGCCGCGCTCGCGCTCGGCGGCATCGGGGTCGCCGCGCTGCTGCTGCTCTTCTCGGCCTGGGTGGCGTTCCGCTGGCTGCCGCCGCGGCTCGCCGAGTGGCGGCTGCAGAAGTTCATCGAGACGCCGCAGGGGCAGGCCGGCGCCCCGCCCGTCGTCGTCACGATCGACGAGGGGACCGGCGCGCTCGCCCTCGCGCGCGCGATCGAGCAGGCCGGGGTCGTCGGCCCGGCGCCGCGCGTGCTGGTCGCGGCGGGCCGGCTCAAGCTCGACCGCGCGCTGCGGCCCGGGCTCTACCGGTTCGAGCGGCCGGTCTCGCCACGCCGCGTGCTCGAGATCCTCGCCGGGCGGGACCCGGCGGTGGTCCCGGTCACGATCCCCGAGGGGCTCGGCCTCGACGACGTCGCCGCCGTGGTCGCCCGCGCCGGGATCGCCCCCGAGGCCGAGCTGCGCCGGGCCTTCCGCGACCCGGCGCCGGTGCGACGGCTCGACCCGCGGGCGCCCGACCTCGAGGGCTACCTGCTGCCCGGCACGTACCGCATGTCGCGCGGCGTGCCCGCCGCGCGCGTCGCGGACGGGCTCGTGCGCGCGTTCGACGCGCGCTTCGCGGCGCGCGAGCGGGGACGGATCGAGCGGACCGGCCGCACGCTGCGCGAGGTGGTCACCCTGGCGTCCCTGGTGGAGTCCGAGACGGCGATCCCGGCCGAGCGGCCGCGCGTCGCCGGCGTCTACCTCGCGCGGCTGCAGCGCGGGATGAAGCTGCAGTGCGACCCGACGGTGATCTACGCCTCCCGGCGCGCCGGCCGCTGGACGGGGGTGATCCGCCGCTCCGACCTCGACCGCGCGGACCCCTACAACACCTACGTGTTCGCGGGGCTGCCGCCCGGGCCGATCTCGTCGCCCGGGATCGCGGCGCTGCAGGCGGTGCTCGAGCCCGAGCGGGACGGGAGCCTGTTCTTCGTCGCGCGCGGGGACGGGTCGCACGTGTTCAGCGCGACGCTCGAGGCGCACAACCGCGCCGTCCGGCGCTGGCGCGCGCTCGACTGACCATCGTGCGCGCTCGTCTCGCGCTGACAGGCGGTGTCAGGATGTGGTCTCGGTGCGGGGGATCCACCCCCGCACCCCCGGGACAGTTCATGGGACGAGCGGCTCGCCGTCCACGTACACCGAGCGGTCCTCGGGGATCCCGTGGAAGTTGATGACGCGGCGGCGGTTCTGGTCCGAGAGCAGCTCGTTGATCTGGCCGCTCGGCAGCACCTCGCCGCGCAGGAAGCATTCGTAGTGGAAGCGGCAGAACCCCTCTTCGTACGGCGCGTCGGTGCAGTACTGGGTGCCGCCGTGGCTGGTGCGGAAACGGCAGTGGTCCACGAACTCCTCCGGCAGGTCCTCGGTGTTCAACCGTGGGATTATGCGCCATGGCCTTCGTCCGCATCAGCCGGGTCCCGCTGCCCCCCGGCAGCCCGGGCGCCATGTACCGGGCGTCCCGGCGCGCCCACGTCGCCGAGGCGCTCGGCCCGGCCCTCGCCCAACACCTGCTGAACGTGCTGCCGGCGGCCGGGGGCGGGTTCACCGTCGTCCTCGCGGGCGACAACTGGGAGCCGGCCCGCGACGAGATCGAGCGCGGCCTCGCGAAGGCGCTGCGCGCCCCGGTCGCGCTGGTGGGGCGGCGCGTTTCCGTTTCGTCCTCGGCCGCCGCGGGCACCGGTTCCCGCGTAGATTCTGACGGGAATTCACCGGCACCGGCCGAGCGCCTGAGGCGGGCGGCCGAGCGGCTGCAGGCGCGCCGGCGCGCGGACGACCCCGGACACCCGGCGCCGCCGGCGATTGACGGACCGGGGAGGGGACGGTAAAAGCACCGGGCGGTTTGAGGTTTGCCGGCCAGGGAACGCCAACAGACAGGGGATCAGGCATGACAGCAACGGGCCCTGCCACGGGCACCGCGCCGGGGACGCACGCGCGGACGGGCGCCGACGGGCGCGAGGCGATGATCGAGATCGCCGGGTTGCGCAAGGTCTACGGCCAGTTCGAGGCGCTGCGCGGCATCAGCTTCACGGTGCACGGCGGCGAGATCCTCGGCTTCCTGGGGCCGAACGGCGCCGGCAAGTCGACGACGATGAAGATCATGACCGGCCTGACGCCGCCGACCGAGGGACGGGCGCGGATCGCCGGCCACGACATCCTCGACGAGCCGATGGAGGTCCGGAAGGCGATCGGCTACCTCCCGGAGAACCCGCCGCTCTACACCGAGATGATCGTCCGCGACTATCTGTCGTTCGCCGCCGAGATCCGCGGCGTGCCGCGCGCGCGCCGCAGGGCCGCCGTGGACGCGGCGGTCGAGCGCTGCGGGCTGCAGGAGGTCGCGAAGCGGCTCGTGGGCAACCTCTCGAAGGGCTACCGGCAGCGGGTCGGCCTGGCGCAGGCCGTGATCCACGACCCGCGCGTGCTGATCCTCGACGAGCCGACCGTCGGCCTCGACCCGACGCAGGTGATCGAGATCCGCGGGATCGTGCGCGACATCGGGCGCGAGCGGACCGTGATCCTCTCGAGCCACATCCTCCCGGAGGTGCAGGCGACCTGCCAGCGGGTGGTGATCATCAACCGCGGCCGCATCGCCGCCGAGGGGAACCTCGACGATCTGCTCACGAAGTCCGGCAAGCGGCTCGAGGTGCGCTTTGCGCGCCCGCCGGCCGACGCGCGCTCGGTGCGCGTGGACGGCGTCGCGGGGGCCGAGGCGCTCGCGGACGGGCGCTTCCGGCTCACGCCGGACGACGCGCCGGACGCGCGCGAGCGGCTCGTGCGCGCGCTCGCCGGCACCCCCTGGGGGCTGATCGAGGTGCGGCCGGAGACGACGACGCTCGAGGAGGTCTTCCGCGAGGTCGTGCTCCACGAATCCCACGCCGGGGGGACCGGGGCGGGGCGGAGCCCCGCCCCCGCGGCCTCCGCCGACTCGCAGGAGGTCCGCGCGTGAGCCGCGTCTTCGCGATCTTCCGGCGCGAGGTCAAGGCGTACTTCGCGTCGCCGCTGGCCTACGCGGCCATCGCGGTCTTCCTGATCATCATGGGCGTGCTGTTCTTCTGGGCGCTCGGCTCCTACAGCCAGATCCGCCTGCGCGCGGCCCAGAACCCGCTGGTCCAGATCCCCGGCGTCGAGACGCTGGTGCGCAACCTGCTGGGGTCGGACATCATCTGGGCGCTGTTCCTGATCGTGCCGCTGCTCACGATGCGGCTGCTCGCCGAGGAACGGCGCCAGCACACGGCGGAGCTGCTGCTGACCGCGCCGATGAGCACGCGCGCGCTCGTCGCGGGCAAGTTCCTCGGCGCGACGTTCGTGCTCGTGATCATGCTCGCGCTGTCGGGCTGGATGCCGTTCCTGCTGCGGCTCTGGGGCGGCTGCGACCCCGCGGTCATCTGGACCGGCTACGCGGGCGCGCTGCTCTACGGCTCGCTGCTGCTCGCGATCGGCCTGCTCGCGTCGAGCCTGACCGAGAGCGTGATGCTCGCCGCCTTCCTGTCGCTGCTGTTCGTCGCGATCGTCAACGTCGCGGCGCCGCTCGCGGGGCAGGTCCCCGTGATCGGCCCGACGCTCGAGCAGTTCACGCCGGTGCAGAACCTCGGCAAGATCGCGCGCGGCGTGATCGACTCGCAGGCGGTGGTCTACTTCGTGACCGTCATCCTGTTCTTCCTCGACCTGACGGCGCGCGTCGTCGACAGTCAGCGCTGGAGGTAGGCCCTTGAAACGCGCGCTCTACATCGCGGGTCCGATCGGTCTGGCGCTGACGGTCGTCGGCGCGGGGTGGGCGGTGCTCGCGCCCCACGCGCTGCCGTCGGCGTACCGCATCACCTTCGCCGCCGGCCTCGTCCTCGGCGCGATCGGCGCGTGGGGGCGCCGCGACGCGCTGTTCGGGTCGGGCGGCGTGCGCAAGGCGCGGCTCGGCGCCGGCGCCCTCGCGACCGTCGGCGTCTCGCTGGCCCTGCTGCTGCTCGTCAACTTCGCCGCGGCGCGCTACCCGCAGCGCTGGGACATCACGCGCAACCGCGACTTCTCGCTGCACCCGGCGACGCTCCGCGCGCTGTCGGCCGTCGAGCGGGAGGTCGAGGTCTACGCGTTCGTGCCGGCGAGCGAGAAGGGGGAGACCCGCGCCGCCCGCGAGCTGTACGAGCTGTTCGCCTTCCACCAGCCGAAGCTGCGCGTCACCGTCGCGGACCCCAACCAGCGGCCGGACCTGCTCGAGAAGGTCCAGCAGCGCGGCAGCAAGATGACGGTCGTCGTCGCGGGCGACCGCCAGACGATCTTCCCCGGCCACGGCGAGGCCGACCTCGCGGCCGCGCTGCTCGAGGTCGGGCGCGCGGCGCCGCGCGTCGTCTACTGGGTCCAGGGGCACGGCGAGCGGACGGTCGAGGCGGCCGCCGGGACGGGCTACGTCCAGTTCGAGAAGGAGCTGCGCAACGCGTACATGCAGGTCCGCATGCTGACGCTCGGCCAGGGCGAGCAGGTGCCCGCCGACGCGTCGCTGCTGGTCTTCAACGACCCGCGCAAGCCGATCCCCGAGGCCGAGGCGAAGCTCTACGACGACTGGCTGCGGCGCGGCAACCGCGCGCTGGTGCTGCAGGACGTGGACCTCGACCAGGCCGCGGGGGAGCCCGCGCCCGCCGCGTCGCTGCTCGACCGCTGGGGGCTGCGCGCCGTGCCGGCCGTCGTGCTCGACCCGCGCGCGCGCACCGGCGAGGCGGACCCGCGCATGGTCGTCGGCGACATGTTCGGCCGGCACCCCGCCGTGCAGTCGCTGATCGGGTCGCTGGCGATCTTCCCGCTCGCGCGCCCGCTCGAGTTCTTCCAGGTGACGCAGGACCAGCAGATCTTCCACCACGCGCTGGCCTGGGTCGGCGCGGACCGCGACGGCGCCGGCAACGATCCGTACGGCGCGACCGACCTCGCCCCGCTGAAGGACGGCGCCGTGATCACGCCCGAGGCGCGGGCGGCGTGGAGCGGGCGGCCGCTGAACCTGGTGCTCGCCGCCTTCCGCCGCTTCGTGCCGCGCGAAGGGGACCCGGGCGCCGGGCGCGAGGCGCGCGTCGTGCTGCTCGGCGACGCGGACTTCATCAACGACGGCAACATCGCGCGCGAGTCCAACCGCGAGCTGGCGCTCAACCTGGTGCGCTGGACCACCGGCGAGGAGCTGCTGATCCGCCGCGAGGGGGAGACGCGGACGGCGAAGACGGCGATGGCGATCGAGCCGAACCAGTTCACCCTCGTCCAGCTGCTCGTCTACATCCTGCCTTCGATCGCGTTCCTGGCCGGCTGGATCGTGTGGGGCGTGCGGAGGACGAAGTGAGGCGCTATCTCGGTCTCGCGGTCGCGCTGCTGCTGGTCGTGGGTCTCGCGCTGTTCGCCGTCAACGAGGTGAACCGCGACCAGGAGACGGGCAAGAAGGCGGCGTACGAGCCGGCCTTCCCGTACGGCGGCTCGCAGGTGAGCGAGGTCTACCTGCTGAACCCCGACGGCGAGGTGACGTTCCGGCGCGGTCCGGGCGGCTGGGAGAAGGTCTCCGGGCCCGAGAACGTGGACCTCGAGAGCGTGGCGGACCTGCTCGGCGCGTGGAGCCGCGTGCGGGTGATCTCGGTGGTGGACGAGGCGCCGCGCACCGAGGACCTCGGGCGCTTCGGCCTCGACAGCCCGAGCATCGCGCTGCGCGCCAGGCTCGCGGACGCGGCGCAGGCCCAGACCCCGGGGCGCCAGCCGGCGCTCGAGGTCGGCAAGCCCTCGCCCCTCGAGCCGGCCTACTACGCCCGCGTGGACGGCTTCCCGCGCGTCGTGCTGGTCTCGCCGGACGTGATGGACTTCGAGAAGGGGATCGGGCGCCGCGTGATGGGTTTGCCGCCGCTGGTCGAGGAAGACGAGCACCGCGCCGAGCCGAAGGTGCAGAGCCGGCCGGTCAACTGACTCGGTAAGGGTAGGGGCGGTGCCTCGCGCGCCGCAGGCGCGCGATGGTCCGCCCGCGTCGGTCCGCCCGCGCTGGTCCGCCCGCGTCGCGATCCGCGCGCTGTCCGCTTCGCCTTCAGGATGCGGTGCAGGACGGGGTGTCAGGATGCTGTCTCGATGCGGGGGATCCACCCCCGCACCCCCGGGACTCGACGCGAACGCTCGGCCCTTCGGGCCCGCGCGTCCGCGCCGAGTGGTGTTTTCGGTGGGCTTCGAGCGCCTCGTGCCGTGGGTCCTTCTTTTCGTCATCTACCTCCGCCGCGAGCCTTTGCTGCGCGGCAGACGTAGGGGCGGGCCTCGCGCGCCGCAGGCGCGCGATGGTCCGCCCGCGTG
>JADHED010001789.1_pt1 | contig 16852 bp, 12 predicted proteins | sample 8952041 | NCBI WGS metagenome assembly JADHED01 (sample SAMN16124423, study PRJNA663239) | bioreactor sludge metagenome | isolation source: sludge (control) | place: India:Bengaluru | collected 2018-09-08
GCTGAACGCACGCGCCGCCCACCGCGAGCACGGCACGGGCGCGCGCGGGGCTGCAGACCGCTCCGCCGCTCGACCGAATCGGCCTCAGAACCCCGCGGCCTTCAACCCGTCCAGCACGAACTGGCAGGCCAGCGCCGCCAGCAGGATCCCGAGCACGCGGTCGACGACGTTGATCCCCGTCACGCCGAGCCACGCGGCGATGCGCCCGGCCAGCAGCAGCATCGCCAGCGAGAGCAGCAGCACGAGGGCCAGCATCGCCAGCACCACGGCGACGCGCCGCGGGTCCCCCTCCGCCCGGCCGACGAGCAGCAGCACGGAGGTGATCGCGCCCGGCCCGGCGATCAGCGGGATGGCGAGCGGGAACACGGCGATGTCGCCGCCGGACGCGGCCTCGGCATCTTCGGAGGCCGTCGTGCCGCGCAGCCCGCTCTGGCGCGCGAAGACCATGTCGATCGCGAGCAGCAGCAGCAGCACGCCGCCCGCGACGCGCAGCGCCGGCAGGCCGATGCCGAGCGCGCGCAGCACCGGCTCGCCCGCCAGGCCGAACCCGAACAGGACCACGGCGCCGAGCGCCGTGCCGGTCAGCGCGATGCGCCGCCGCTCCGCCGGGGACGCGCCCCGCGTGAGGCCGGCGAACAGCGGCGCCGTGCCGAGCGGGTCGATCGTCACGAAGAAGGCGACCGCCGCCGCGATGGTGAGCTCGAGCATGGATCCGTCCGCCTCGCGCGCCCATCCTACAATGCCCCGCGGAGGCCCGATCCGTGACCCCGCCCGCTTTCGCGTCCCGCGCCCGCGCCCGCGCGGCCGGCCGTTCCGCGCTCCTCTGGGCCCTCGCCGTCGTGCTGACGCTGGCGTCGGCGGCCTGGCAGCGCCGCTCCGGGCCGACCTACCCCGTCCGGGGCGAGGTGACGCTCGGGGACGAGCGGGTCGCGCTGCGGCTCGAGCGCTCGCACGGCGGCGCCGGCGACCAGCCCGTCGCCGTGCACGCGCCGTCGTCCGGGACCACCGGGGAGATCGCCTGGCGGCGCTTCCCCTCAGGGGACCCGTACACCACGGTGCCGCTGCGGCGCGACGGCGCGTGGCTGCGCGGCGCGCTGCCACACCAGCCGCCCGCGGGCAAGCTGGAATACCAGCTGCGCCTTCGGGCCGGCGGGAACGCGGCGGTCTTCCCGCCGCGCCCCGCGGTCACCCGCTTCAAGGGCGCGGTGCCCGCGGCGATCCTGGCGCCGCACGTCCTGGCGATGTTCCTGTCGATGCTCGTCTCGAACCGCGCCGGCATCGAGGTGCTCGCGGGCGGGCGCCGCCTCCGCGGCCTCGCCCGGACCACGATGGCGCTGCTGGCCGCCGGCGGGTTCGTCCTCGGGCCGATCGTGCAGAAGTTCGCGTTCGGCGCGTTCTGGACCGGCGTGCCGTTCGGCTGGGACCTGACCGACAACAAGACGCTGATCGCCGGCCTGGCCTGGGCCTTCGCGCTCTGGCGGCTGCGCGGCGGCCGCGAGGCGCGGCGCGAGGAGCGGCGCGAGGAGCGGCGCGAGGCGCGGCCCGACGCGCGGCCCGACGCGCGGCGTGACGCACGGCGTGGCGCGCGGCGTGACGCGCGGCGTGACGCACGGCGTGACGCGCGGATCGCGGTCCTCGTCGCCGCGCTCGTGATGGTCGCCGTGTTCGCGATCCCGCACAGCACGTGGGGGTCCGAGATCCGCTGGGACCAGCTGCCGGCGCGCGACGCGCTGCCGGTGCGCGACGCGCTGCCGGCGCGCTGACGACGCGCCGCGCCGCGCCGCGGGGACGGCACCGCGCCGCGCCCGGAGGCGGATCCGCACGACCTCGCGGGCGGGCGGCCGCACGTCGCGCACGGTTGCGGGATCGGCCGCGGTCGCACGGAGGTCCAATGGGGCAAGGAGGCCCCACCATGATTGCCGTGCGCCCCGGTGTGAGCGCGGCCGCCCTCGCGGCCGCGCTCGCCTCTTCCGTCCCCGGCGTCCTCGCGTGCGGCGGCCCGCCGCCGGACCTCTGGACGTACGTGCGGCAGCGCGCGCTGATCGCCGTGGCCGTCGTGACCGACGTGTCGCCGGTGCCTCCCCCGCTACGGGAGGAGGCCGAGGCCGGTGACGACGCGGAGGCCGGGATCGACGGCGACGCCGACGTCGGCGTCGAGATCGACGAGCAGCGGGTCACCGTCCGGCTGGTCGAGGTGTGGTCGGGGGACGCCGCGCTCACGGGGCGCTCGATCTCCTTCATCGGCGACGACGCGGTCTCCTCGTCGTTCTTCGTGCTGATCGCCGCGGAGTACGAAGGCGACTGGTTCCCGCTCCAGCGGCTCGGGCCGGTGGACGCCCGCGCGCGCCGCGAGCTGGCGAAGGTGTTCCGGCGCGGGCTCGACCTGCTCCCGCCGCGGCAGGAGGAGCCGCGCGACGAGGCCGAGTCCGAGGAAGCCGAGTTCGACGAGGACGATTTGGCGGCCGACCCGGACGCGGCGGCCCTCGTGGACTGGCTGGTGGACGCGTGCGCGGTCCCCGTGGTGCGCCAGCTCGCGCTGCTCGGCCTGAAGTACGAACGCGACCCGGCCGATCGACGCCGCCCGCTCTCCGGGATGCTCCTGTTCTCGCACCAGCAGCGCCTGGCGGGCCTCCTGTTGGACCATGCGGCCGACGCCCCGGCCTCGTCGCCGCCAGCCTCCGCGCCGGCGGCGGAGACGCCCTCGTTGACGCCGCGCAGCTTCGCGACGCTGCTGGACCTGCTCGAGACCTACCCCAGCGCGCTGGTGGACCGCGCGGCGGTGCGCACGATGGAGGCCTTCCTGACCGACCCCGCCATGGCCGACGAGGCCAGCGACGTGGTCGGGCGCGTGCTGCGGCGCCTCGGCCAGGGCGAACGCGCGGCGGCGCTGGACTGGGTCTGGCCCAGGGACCCCGACGAGTGGGACGCCGCGCGCGCGCGCCACGTCGCCCTCGTGCGCAACCGGTGGGAGGCCGCGCGCCGCGAGCTGGCCGCGGCGGCCCCGTTCACGTGGGGGCCGTAGCGGCTACACTCGGGGGCGTGACGATCCTGATCGCGTCCTCCCGGCAGGGGGACCCCGCCGACCCGGGGCTCTGGGCCGACCTCGCGCTCTGCCTCGAGTCGTGCCGCGTCTACGCGCCGGGACACGACGTCGTGTGCGGCTGGAAGGGGCCGCGCCCGCCGGACGTGCTCGCGCCGAACCCGCGCCTCCGGCTCGTGCCGCAGCCGGACGGCGCGGCCACGTTCGGCGCGGCCTTCGAGGCGCTCTGGCGGACGGCGCCCGGCGACACGTTCGTCGTGCTCAACGACGACACCGTGCTGATGCCGGACACGCTCGCGCTGCTCCTCGACGACGCGGCGCTGCTCGACCGCGCGAAGCACCGCTGGGGCTTCCTCGGCTGCCGCTCCAACTACGTGAAGGGGCCGCAGAACATCCGCTTCCCGAACGAGTCCGCGCTGCGCGGCGTGCGCTTCGAGTCGGAGGCGAAGATCCTCGCGGTCCCGTCGATCGCGCTGGTCGCGGCGGCCGTGCGCCGCGAGGCGCTCGAGCGGATCGGCGGCTTCCCCGACGTCAACTGGTACTCGGACGACCTGATGTCGTGGGACCTCGCGCGGGCGGGTTACACCCACTTCGTCAGCCGGGCCTACGTCCACCACGTCGGGATGCGCTCGACCGGCCAGGGGCGCTCGATGCAGGACCTCGACCGCGAGGGCCGCGCCTGGATCCTGGAACACCGCCCCGATTTCGCGCAGGCCGTCGGCCTGTAGGGGGAGGCGTTCGGCCGCTCAGCGGCGCGCCGCCTCTCCCAGCGCGGCGCGGATCGGCGGCTCGTCCACGAGCGCGTGGAAGAGGGTGACGGCGCCGTCCCGCACGTTCCAGACGTGCACCACCGGCGCGTCGAACGAACGCCCCGTCGCGCGCGCCGTCCCGCGCGTGCGGCCGATCGCGACGATGTCGGCGCCGGTCTCGAGGTAGCGCTCGACCTCGACGAGCGATTCGACCGCCGCGGTCAACTTGGCCAGGAACGCGCCGGCCTCCTCGCGACCGCGGTACGTGCCGCCCCAGGGCAGCGTCTCGGACTGGCGGATCACGACGTCGGGCGCCATCAGGGCCAGCGCCTGGGAGCCGTCGCGCCGCGCGTAGGCGGCGTAGACGCGCCGGACGACGTGCAGCGGCGAGCGCGCGAAGGCGTGCAGCGCCTGCTCCTGCTCGCGCTCCTCGACCGCGCCGGGACAGGCCTTCCGGACGTGGCGCAGCGCCGCGTCGGGCTCCATCCCGCGCGCGACGGCGAGCGCCGCAGCCATGGTGCCGGTCCGCCCGAGGCCGGCCGAGCAGTGCACGACGATCTTCCGCCCCGGGTAGCGGTCCAGCGCGAGCACGACGACGTCCCGCAGCTGGTCGGGCGCCGGCGCGCGAAAGTCGTCCACCGGGAAGCAGAACCGCTCGTAGCCGAGCCGCGTCGCGTACTCCGGCGGACAGCGCGGATCCACGCCGCCCGGCTCGTCGAGCAGCGACACCAGCACGTCGAACCCGCGCGCGCGGAGCGCGACGAGCGCCTCCGGGCTCGGGTCCGCGCTCCCGAGGATCCGGCCCTCTTCGATCCACCACTCGGCCATGCGGCACGCTCCCGGCGGGATGGTACGTCGAAACGGCCCCGCGGGAACCGGCGGTCGCCACACGGCACGACGGCGCGGCGGCCGCGTGCTACACCGGCGGCATGGCAGAGCGCGAGCCGCGCAGGTTCGGGGCGGTCTGGTTGTGGTGGGTCGTCTTCGCCATCGAGACGCTCGCGGCGGTCGGGGACCTCGTGACGGGTCAGCACCTGCGGGCGGCGGGGATGGGATGCCTCGCCGTGGTGGTGCTGATCCTCGCGCTCAGCGCGGGGCGGCCGGAGCCGGTGGCCAGGGGGATCGCGGTCCTGTTCGTGATCATGTCCCTCGCCATCCTGCTCTCCCGGTTCTTCATGGCCCCGCTCGATCCCGTCCCGTCGGCGCGTGAAACCAGCCGCGCGCCCTCGCGCGAGGCCATGCGGCCGGCGGACGGGCCCGCCGGACCGGTCGTCGAGACCGGTCCCGGGCCCGCCCGCCGCGCCGCCGTCTGACGCCCCGCGCGAAGGCCGGCGCCGCGGTCGCCGCCGGGCCGTCGCGCGGGGCCGCCGCGACGCCGCGCGCCGGTCAGCGCCGGGCCGCCGCGACGGGCCGCAGCGCGTTCTCGACCACGTAGCCGCCGATCCGCACGCCCTGCGTGTACCCCGCCGTGACCGCGCTGCGGAAGTGGATCCCGGCGTAGACCCGCGAGTCGCCGTTCTCCGCCGCCGCCTCGGAGAAGCTCGTGAACGAGCGCCGGATGCCGGCGTAGGGCGCGCCGCTCGTCATCGCGAAGGGCGTCTCGTCGGCGCCGGCCACGCGCGCGAGCACCGTGGCGGCCGCGGCGCCGAGCACGGTGTGCGTGGACGGGTGGTCCGGCACCGGCGGGGTCGGGAGGAAGTTCAGCCAGTCCGCGTTCGCGGCGTCGCTCGCGCGGATCGCGGTCGCCGGGCGCCAGTAGTCGAAGTGGTACTTGGCCTCGAACCCGCCGATGAAGCCGTCCGCCATCGCGAGGTTGACGAGCGCGAACAGCCGCGCGGCGTCCCACTCGTTCGCGCCGTGCTCGAGCACGATCTCCCGCGCGACGCGGTTCCAGCCCTGGGTCGAGTTCTCGTACCAGTACTTCGCGATCTCCGACTGCTCCGCGGTGCGGGTCGTGCTGCTGTCCCGGCCCACCGCGAGCACTTCCGCGATGTCGGCCAGGGCGCGCGCGCTGCCGGGCGCGGGCGGCGGCTCCGGCCGGAACTGCGCCGCGTCGGCCAGCACGAAGGGCTTGACGGCGCCCCAGTGCGCGAACGCGGCCGGGGTGAAGTCGGGCGGCGTCGGGCGGTACGCGCCGGGCTCCGTGCCGGGCACGTACTCCACCGGCCGGTCGGCGCCGTCGTCCTTGCGCAGCTCGATGACGACCTCGGCGGCGGTGTAGCCGAGCTGGCTGCCGTTGTGCTTCGCGGCGCCCTCGGGCGTGCGCGCGATCGTCTCCTTCAGCGCGGCGGTCAGCTTGGGGTAGGCGGCCGGGAAGTGGAACGTGAGCACGCGGTGGGCGGCCGTCGCGACGGCGAGGTCGCGGTCGGCGGGCGCGACGACCCGCAGCTGCCGGCCGTACTGCTCGTAGCGGTAGTCGACGGCGTTGAGCGCGTTGTGCACGGCCAGCTGCGCCATCGCGAAGACGCGCGACTCCGTCAGCGGGTCGGTCTGCCCCTCGGCCGCGACCTCCATCGCGAGCCGGTTCCAGCGCAGGACCTCGTGTTCGGCGAGGGGGTCGGTCTCGGCGGCACGCGCGACGCTCGCGGCCGAAAGGGCGATGATCTGGACGATGCGGTTCATGGTCTCGTCTCCTCGGTCTGAGGGAGACGCTCTCGGCCCGTGCATCACGGCGCCGGCGCTCCCGGACGCCGGGGAGAACGCGAACGGCGGTGGACGTCCGCCACGCTTTCCGCACGCTTCCGCTGAGCGGTCGTTTCGCGACGGGTCAGCGGTCCGGAGGACCGGCGCGGCGGCTGCGGAAGGCGCGGAACAGGAACGCGAGCAGCGCGAGCAGGACTTCGTGAGCGGGCGCGTCGCCCGATGCGGCACGGCAGGGCGGACCATCGCCTCCGGCGAGGTCCGCCCCTACGCCCGTGCCACCTACGCGCGTGTCACCTACGCCTCGCGGGAGGCCGGGGAGGGGCGGAGCGCGCCGCGGACGCGCTCGGCGAGGTCGCGCAGCGCGAACGGCTTCTGCAGGAAGTTGACGCCGTCGTCGAGCACGCCGCGATGCGCGATGACGTCCGCCGTGTAGCCGGACATGTACAGGCAGCGGACGCCGGGGCGGGCGCGCGCGATCTCCTCGGCCAGTTCACGGCCGTTCATCCCGGGCATCACCACGTCGGTCATGACGAGGTCGATCCGGCCGGGGTGAGCGGCCGCGAGGCGCAGCGCGTCGCCGGGCGCCGCCGCGGCGAGCACCTCGTAGCCGAGCCGCCGCAGCATCTCCTCTTCGAGGCGCAGGATCGCGGGCTCGTCCTCGACGAGCAGGATCGTCTCGCCGCGCGCGACGGGCACGTCCACGCGCGGCGCCAGCGGCTCGTCGGCGGACACGGGGCGGTCGCTGCGGGGCAGGTAGATGCGGAAGGTCGTCCCGTGCCCCTTCTCGCTGTGCACGGCGATCTGCCCGTCGTTCTGCGTCACGATCCCGTAGACGGTCGCGAGGCCGAGGCCGGTGCCGCGGCCGGTGGGCTTGGTCGTGAAGAACGGCTCGAACAGCCGCTGCTGCACGTCCGGGTCCATGCCGCAGCCGTCGTCGCTGACGCTGAGCCGCACGTACTCCCCCGCCGACCACCCCGGGTGCGTCACGCGGACGCCGTCGTCCACGACCGTGTTGGCCGTCTCGATCGTGATCCGGCCGCCGCCCGTGATCGCGTCGCGGGCGTTGATGCAGAGGTTCGCGAGCAGCTGGTCCACCTGGACCGGGTCGATCCTGACGGGCCACAGGCCGTCGCCCGGACGCCAGGCCAGCTCGACGTCCTCGCCGATCAGCCGGGCCAGCATGTTGCGCATCCCGCCGATCGTCGCGTTGAGGTCGAGCACGCGCGGCGCGACGGTCTGCCGCCGCGCGAACGCGAGCAGCTGCCGGGTCAGCTCCGCCGAGCGCTGCGCCGCCGACTCGATCTCCTGGAGGCTCGAGCGGAGCGCGGTCCCCTCGGGCGCGTCCTCCAGCGCGAGCGCCGCGTGGCCCAGGATGACCCCCAGCATGTTGTTGAAGTCGTGCGCGATGCCGCCCGCCAGCCGGCCGACGGACTCCATCTTCTGGGCCTGCAGCAGCTGCGCGTGCAGCTTCTCCCGCTCGGCCTCCGCTGCGCGCTGCTCGGTCACGTCCATCGCGAAGCCGTGCCAGACGACGCTGCCGTCCGCCTCGCGCTGCGGCGTCGAGCGCGCCTCGATCCAGCGCTCCCCCTTGGCCGGGTGGCGGTGGCGCCAGTAGCCGTGCCAGGGCGTGAGCGTGACGGCGGACTCCGCGACGCTGACCTGGATCCCGAGCGCGTCGTCGGGGTGCATCGCGGTGAAGAGCGGCGAGGCGTCGTGGTCGAGGTCCTGCGCGCCGAACCCGAAGACGTCGCGCACCGCGTCCGTCACGTAGGGGAGGCCCATCGTCCCGTCCGGCCGCAGGCGGAGGGAGTACATCATGCCGGGCACCGCGGCCGCGACCTGCGCCAGCTGCTCCTGCAGGCGCACGCGCTCGCGCAGCGCCTCCTCGGCGAGCGCGCGGGCCGTGATGTCGGTGAAGATGCAGTGCGTGCGGACGAACCGGCCGTCGGCGTCGCGCTGGATCCGCCCGGTCGCGACGACGTTGACGATCGAGCCGTCGCGGCGGCGCAGCTCGAGTTCGCCGCGCATCCGGCCCTCCGAGGCGAAGCGTTCGAACGTCGCCGGGAACGCCGGGCGGGTCCGCTCGGACCAGAAGTCGCCGAACGGCCGGCCGAGCGCCTCCTCCGCCGGGTAGCCAAAAAGGACGGACCACTCCTGGTTGAGGTCGAGGAGGCGCCCGTGCTGGTCGAGTGACTGGTAGGCCACGGGGCTGTGCTCGAACAGCTCGCGGAACCCCGCGTCCGCGACCCGCTGCTCGAGCTCGGCGCGGTACAACTCGGCGTAGTGCCGCCGCTCGCGCGCCTGCCGGCGCAGCACGAGCCAGGCGCCGGTCGCGCCCGCGAACGCGAGCACGACGACCGCGAACAGCGCGAGGTGCACGCGCAGCGGGGCCAGCGCCTCGGCCTGGTCGATCGTCGAGACCAGGCCCCAGGACGTGCCGGGGACCCGCCGGCTCACCGAGAAGACGGGCGTTCCACGTTCGTCGGACGCGTCGAGCGTCCCCTCCTGCCCGAGCGCCGCGCGGACCGCGGGCGGATTCCCGCCGTCGAGCGGGAACCGCGTCCGGAGCGCCGCTCCCGGCTCGTGGCGCCGCGGGCTGAGGTACAGCGCGTCCGCGCCTTCGCGCCGCACGAGGAAAGTCTCGGCGCTGCGCGCGTCGGACGTCCGCTCGCGCAGGACTCGGTAGAGCGAGGTCTCGGGGTCGCAGACGAGCACGAGGGCGCCCCGCGGCGGGTGCGCCGCGCCGGTGCCCCCGATCGGGACGACCACGCTGATCCTCGGCGGCCCGCCCGCGGGGCGCGCGAGGTCCGTCAGGACCGAGCGCCCGTCCGCGAGCGACGCCCGCGCGGTCTCTTGCGCGAACTCGTGGGACCCCGCCGCGGCACGCAGCGCCACCCGCACGTGCCCGCCCGCGTCCACGACGGCGATGTCATGGTAGAGGGCCTGCGCGCCCTGCCCGGCGAGCGACCGGAAGTCCAGGCGCAGGTGTTCCGCGTCGGCGGGGTCGCCGTGCTCGATGACGTTGAGCAGCCGGCTCGCGTGGCCCGGACGGTTCAGGAGTTCCGCGCCGTCGCGCAGCCGGTCCTCGCGCCAGCGGACGATCTCGGCGACCTTGAGCCGTGCGACGGCGCCGAGTTCCGCGTAGACATGGTCGCGCTGGCGGCGCGCCTCCACGCGGTACAGCGCGGCGCCCACCGACACGAGGGCCGCCATCGCGAGCGCGATCGCGACCACCGTTCGGCGCGGATGGCGACCCAGAGGCACCGAGGGTCCTGGACGATTCGTCCGGTTGGCCTCCCGTGCCGCCGCCTGCCGCCGGAGGGGGCCCCCTTCCAATCTAGTCGGCGGGCGTCCGCGGGACACCCCGCGGGCCCGGGAATCGGCGTTCGCGGGGCGGGCGCCCCGCGACCGCGGCGCGGAAATCCCCTTGTCGCCCCTCGCGGGTCCGCGGATCGCCGTATACGTACGCGGGGTCCCGCGTGGCGCGGGATCGGGGCCGAGGCTGGGGAGAACGTCCATGCGCGCCGTCCGTTTCGCCGTGCTCGGGTCCTGCGTGGCCCTTTCGCTGTCCTCCGCCGCGGGGCTCGCGGCCACCCCCGAGATCCCGGACGGGCTCCGCCCGCCGCTCGTCGATGTGCTGAAGGCGGCCGCCGACGACGCCCGGGTGCCCGTCTCGATCGTCCTGCACGAGCAGGCGCGCCCGGAGGAGACGGCGGCGCTGCGCCTCGGCCGCAGCCGCGCCGAGGGCCGGGGGCGGGTGCTGGCCCACCTGCGCGACCTCGCCGCGCGGACGCAGGCGCCCCTGCTCGCCCGGCTGCGCACGCTCGAGCGGGACGGCGCCGTCGCGCGGCTGCGCCCGCTCTACATCGGCAACGTCGTCGGCGTGGACGCCACGCCCGCGGTCATCCGCGAGATCGCTCGCCGCCCCGAGGTCGCGTGGGTCAACCACAACCCGAAGGTCGACGTGTTCACGGGGCCGCCGGCCTGCGTCGAGCTGCCCGGCGTGCTCGCGCGGCTCGCGCCGGCGACGGCCGGCGGCGACGCCGCGGCACGGTCCGGCGCGGCCGCCGCGACGGGGGTGGCCGGCGCGGCCAACGGCGCGGGCGCGGGCACCGACGACGTGGAGTGCGGCACGAACCTCATGCAGGCGCCCCGCGTCTGGAACGAGCTGGGCAACACCGGCGCCGGCGCGGTCATCGCCGTCATCGACACCGGCGTCTGCTGGACCCACCCCGACATCGCGAACCAGATCTGGGTCAACCCCGGCGAGGACCTCGACCACGACGGCGTGGTGATGGACGCCGCCGACATGAACGGCGTGGACGACGACGGCAACGGCTACGTGGACGACCTGATCGGCTGGAACTTCGACGACAACACCAACCAGCCGCAGGACGTCAACGGGCACGGCTCGCACTGCGCGGGCAGCGTCGCCGGCGACGGCACGTCGGGGACGCAGACCGGCGTCGCGCCCGATACGAAGATCATGGTCGTGCGCGTCGGCGTGAGCTTCGCGGACGAGGTCGACGTCTGGGGCGGCATGCAGTACGCCGCGCAGAACGGCGCCGACTCGATCTCGATGAGCCTCGGCTGGCCGCACGGCCAGAGCCCCGATCGCGAGACCTGGCGCAACAACTGCGAGAGCACGATCAACGCGGGGACGGCGATGGTCATCGCCGCCGGGAACGAGGGCTCCGGGGCCGAGCCGGACAACGTCCGCACGCCGGGGGACGTGCCGCGCGTCATCACCGTGGCCGCCGTGGACTGCAGCGACGGCATCGCGGGCTTCTCGAGCCGCGGCCCGGTCACCTGGCAGAACGTGCCCCCCTTCAACGACTGGCCCTACCCGCCGGGCCTGGTCAAGCCGGACGTCGCGGGGCCGGGCGTCGACACCCTCTCGAGCAGCTTCTGCTCCGGCTACACGACCATGTCCGGGACCTCGATGGCGACGCCGCACGTCGCGGGGGCCGTGGCTCTGATGGTCGCGGCGAGCCCCGGGCTCGAGCACGACACGATCAAGGAAGTCCTCGAGGCGACGTCGGTCGACCTCGGCGCCGCGGGCAAGGACAACGAGTACGGCGCGGGCCGGGTCGACGCGTACGAGGCCGTGCTCAACTCGGCCAACCCTGCCGGGCGGGTCGGGGTCAAGCAGGCCGCGGCCGGCTGCGGCGGCGTGCTCGACCTGACGGTCACGGACGAGAACCTGCGCGGCGCGGGCACGACGAGCGTGACCGCGACCTCGACGACCGAGTGGGCCGGCGAGACGGTCACGCTGACCGAAGTGAACCCGGGCTCGGGCCAGTTCAAGGGGACGATCGCGCTCGCGTCCGGCGCCGCGGCCGCCGACGGGCTGCTGCAGGTCGCGCACGGCGACACGGCCACGGCGACGTACCTCGACGCCGACGACGGCACCGGCGCGCCGGCCGTGAGCTTCGACACCGCGGCGATCGACTGCACCGGCCCCGCCGTCACCGGCGTCGGCGTGTCCGGCGTCACCGACCAGCGCGCGACCGTCCACGTCGCGACCAGCGAACCGGCCTCGGCCGTGATCGAGTGGGGCACGACGCCCGCGCTCGGCCAGTCCACGGCCTCGGCGGCGCTCGCGCCCGCGCACGACGTGTTCATCAACCAGTTCGACACGTGCCAGTCGGTGTACTTCCGCGTCCGCAGCACCGACGCGTTCGGCAACGAGTCGATCGTCGACGCCGGCGGGGTGCCGTTCCGCTTCCAACTCGCGCAGATCCCGGGCCTCTACTGGCGCGAGACGTTCGAGGGCGGCGCCGCGGGCTGGACGCTCAACGGCGAGTGGCAGGTCGGGGCCCCGCAGGGCGAGGGCGGCTCGAGCCTGCTCCCCGACCCCGCGGCCGCGTACAACAACGCGCACGCGCTCGGCGGCGACCTGAACGGCACCGGCTCGTTTCCCGGCGACTACGAGCCGAACCGCAACGAGAGCGCCAGGGGGCCGACCCGCGACCCGCGGCTGTGGACGAACACGAAGCTGACGTTTCGCAGGCAGCTCAACACGCTGCCCGGCGACACCGCGTCGATCTACCTCTGGGTGAACGGCGTCGGCCGAACGCTCTACCGCACGGACGGGCAGCAGGTCAGCGACGACGGCTACCAGCTCGTGACGTTCGACGTCGCCCGGCTGGTGGACGGCGCGACCAGCGTCTTCATCGAGTTCAAGCAGCAGTCGGACGGCTCCGGGCAGGCGTCGGGGTGGAACATCGACGACGTCGTCTTCAAGGACGGCACGCTGCCCGACTACGACGCGTGCGGCGGATGCGGCGCGCCGCCCTCGTTCGCCGGCGTGGCCGGCGTCGCGGACGGCGACGGCTGCGCGGCGGGCGGCCTGACCGTGACCTGGGACGGGGCGGCGTCGTGGGGCTCGGGGCGCGGCGGGACGTACGCCGTGTACCGCGGGGCCACGCCGGACTTCGTCCCCGGCCCCTCGAACCTGCTCGTGACGGGGCTGACGTCCACGTCGTGGCACGACGCGGGTCCGCCGGCCGACCAGCCCGTCTATTACGTCGTGCGCGCCGAGAACGACGAGGCGTGCGGCGGCGGGCCCCACAACGGCGGCGTCGTGGACGGCAACACGCGCCGCGCGGCGGGGCGCGACGCCACGACCCAGGTGCTCCCCGGCGCGGTTTCCGGCGTGGACCTGCGGCTGGTGGGCCACGCGCACGTCCGCCTCGAGTGGGCCGCGACGGCGGACGCGGCGCGCTACCGGGTCCGGCGCAGCCTCGCGGCCTCGTCCGGGTTCGCGGCGCTCGCGGAGCCGGCCGTCCCGCTGTTCGAGGACGCGGGCGCCGGCGCGGACGCGGCGACGTACTTCTACCTGGTCGGCGCGCTCGACGCGTGCGGGAACGAGGGGCCCTGACGCGCGCCCGGCCGCCTGAGCCACGCTGTCTGTCGCCACAGGCGGACGCCGCCCGCGGCGGACGAGAGAGACGACGCGCGCCGCGGCGTGGGCCCTGACGACGAACGGCGCGCGTCGCGGCGTGCGCGGCGCGCGCCCCGTGCGGCCGGGACGATACGATCCGGCCATGTCGGAGTTCGATCGCGTCCTGTTCGACGGAGAGCTGGTGCGGATCGGGACGTTCCGCTGCCCGGCCGACCACCCGCGCTTCACCGACTCGGGTCCGATCGAGGGGCACATCGTCGTCTTCCCGCGCACCTGCGTGCTGATCACGCACGAGGACGCGCGGCCGATCGTCACGACGCCGAACGTCGCGCTGTTCTACAACCGCGGCCAGCGCTACCGGCGGGACCGCCTCGCCCCCGCCGGCGACCTCTGCGACTGGTATGCCTTCCCTCCCGACGTCGTGGAGGAGGCGAGCCGCGCGGCCGGCGTGCCCGCCGCGAAACGAGCGGCCGGCGTTCCCGCCGCGGGGCGCGCGGCCGGCGTTCCCGCGAGGGGGCGCGCGCCGGCCCGGGACGACGGCCCGTTCCGCCTGACGCACGGCCCCGCGAGCGCCGAGGCCTACGCGCGCCAGCGGCGGCTGATCCGGGCCCTGCACGCGACGGATCGCGCGGGCGACGACCCGCTCGCCGTCGAGGGTGCCGCGCTGGCGCTGCTGGCGCGCGCGCTGCGCGACGCCGCGCCCGCCGGCCACGCCGCCCCGGCCCCGCGACGCGCCGCGACGGTCCGCGACCACGAGGACCTCGCGCAGGCCGCGCGGGAACTCCTCGCGCGGCGGTTCGCGGAGCGCCTGACGCTGCGCCAGGTCGCGCGCGCGGTGCACAGCTCGCCGTATCACCTCGCGCGGGTCTTCCGCGCGCACACCGGGTCGAGCCTGCACGCCTACCGCGACCAGTTGCGCGCGCGGGTCGGGCTCGACGCGGTGCTCGCGGGCGACGACCTCGCCCGCACCGCCCTCGAGCTCGGCTACGCCAGCCACAGCCACTTCACGCTGGCGTTCCGGCGGGTGTTCGGGACGACCCCGTCGGCGCTGCGCGGGAGCGGCCCCCCCGACGGCGGGGACCGTCTTCGCGCGCTCCCCCATCGCGCACGTTCTTGACAGCCCGCCCGGGCCGTTTCGCGGATCCTCAGGCTGCGCGCGCCAAGCGCCACGGAGGACCGCATGAAGCGTGTCGTGATCGACCTGGTGGGAGTCGTCGTCGTCCTCGCCTCCTGCGGCACCGCGGCCGTCGAGGCCGACGCCGCCCGGTTCGCCGCGGCCCCGTTCGTCGACGCCCCGTTCGTCGAGCCGGACGTCGTCGTCCTGCGCGAGCACCGCGCCGAGGCGCCGGGAGACGGGTTCGGCTGGGCCGGGGAGAGCTTCGGCGACATCGACGGTGACGGCGTGCCCGACTACATCGTGGGCGCCCCGCGCGCGGCCCCCGACGCCCCGCTGCAGGGGCGCGCGTACGTGTACTCCGGATCCACCGGCGAGCCGCTGCACGTGCTCACCGGCGCGGCGCACGACCAGTTGGGGATCGCGGTCGCGGGGGCGGGCGACGTGGACGCGGACGGGATCCCCGACTACATCGTGGGCGGCAACGGGACGGCGAGCGCGCCGCTGCCGAACGGCGGGCGCGCCGTCGTCGTGTCCGGCGCGACGCACGCGGTGATCCGGGAGTGGCGCGCGGACACGTCGTTCCAGTGGCTGGGCTACGACGTCGGGGCCGCGGGGGACGTGGACCGCGACGGCCACGCCGACGTGATCGTCTCGGCCCCGCTCGCGAGCGAGGGCGGGCTGTTCCGCAACGGCCGGGTGGACGTCTACTCCGGGCGCACCGGGGAGCGCCTCTGGACGCACGCCGGCGACACGGTGCGCGGCCGCTTCGGCTCGTCGGTCTCGGGCGTGGCCGACCTCGACGGCGACGGCGTGCCCGAGCAGCTCGTCGGCGCGTTCGCCTCGGGGCCGGCGGGGACCGGGCGCGGCTACCTGCTCTCGGGACGCGACGGCCGCGTGCTGCGCTACCTCGTGCCGGACGCGACCGCCGGCGCGTTCGGGGACTTCTTCGCCCACGACGCCGGCGACGTGGACGGCGACGGGACACGCGACCTGTTCATGAGCGACTACGCCGACAACGGCGGCGACGGGCGGGCCTACGTCTTCTCCGGCAGCCGCGTGCACCGGGCCCGGCCGCTGCCCGGCGCGCCGGACGGGGACCCGATCGTGGTCGCCGCGCGCCTGCTCGAGGTGCCCGCGCGGGTCGCCGGCGAGGGCCTCGGGCCGGGCCGCGGCGCGGGCGACGTGGACGGCGACGGCCGCGCGGACCTGATCCTCGGCGCCTACACCAGCAGCGCCGGCGCGGAGCTGGCCGGCCGCGCGTACCTGGTCTCCGGGCGGAACGGCAGGACGCTGCGCGCGTTCACCGCGACGGAGGCCGGTGCCCAGATCGGCTTCGATGCCCTCGCGGCCGGCGACGTGGACCGGGACGGCGCGACGGATTTCCTGCTCACCGGCGTGGACGTGGCGTACGTCGTCGCCGGCCGGAGGTGAGCGTGTTCACCGGTCCGTCGATCGCGCTGTTCGGGGCCGGGCTGGTCGCCGCCGCGGCGGCCGCGCCGGCCGCGGCGGAAACGCCGGCCGCGGCGGAGACCCCGGCTGCGGCGCAAGCGCCGGTCGCGCCGGTCGCGGGGGAAGCGCCGGCCGCGGCGGCCGCGGCGGAGGCGCCGGTCGCGGCGCGCCCGCCCGCCGGCGCGGCCGCCGCGGGCCGCGCGGTGGGAGGCCGAGGCGGGGGGGGGGCGGGGGGGGGCGCGCCGGGGCGGGGGGGGGGCCCGCCCCGCGACGGCGCGCAGCCGTTCGGGGCCGGGCTGGTCGCCGCCGCGGCGGCCGCGCCGGCCGCGGGGGAAGCACCGGCCGCCGCGGCAGAGGCGCCGCTCGCGCCGCGACCGCCCGCGTGCGCGGCCGCGGCGTTCCGCGCGTTCGACTTCCTCGTCGGGGAGTGGACGGTCGTCGACGCGGCGGGCCACCGGCTCGGCACGAACCGCATCGAGGCCGTCGAGGACGGCTGCGCGCTGCTCGAACGCTGGACGGGCGCGAAGGGCGGGACGGGCACCAGCCTCACGTTCCTCGACACCGCCGACGGCGCGTGGCACCAGGCGTGGATGAGCCGCGGCGGGCAGGCGCTGCGGCTCAGCGGCGGGCCGCGCGCCGGCTCGATGGTGCTCGAGGGGGAGACGCGCGGCCCGGACGGCCGCGCGCTCCGCAACCGGATCACGTGGACGCCCCAGGATGGCGGCCGGGTGCGCCAGCTCTGGGAGACGTCGTCCGACGGGCGCACGTGGAGCGTCGTGTTCGAGGGCTTCTACGCGCGGACGCCGCGCTGACGCGCTGACGCGCGGACGCCGCGCTGCACGCAGCGAGCGGCGCGCCGGCACGCGGTGGACGGCGCGCCGGCACGCCTACGCGCCGCGGGATCAGCCGCCGTCGTTCACGCGCGCGCACGCGGCCGCGTAGCGCTC
>JADHED010001795.1_pt1 | contig 16811 bp, 12 predicted proteins | sample 8952041 | NCBI WGS metagenome assembly JADHED01 (sample SAMN16124423, study PRJNA663239) | bioreactor sludge metagenome | isolation source: sludge (control) | place: India:Bengaluru | collected 2018-09-08
CCGGTGGTGTGCTTTTGCTCGGATTCCAGCAAGGCCACCGCAAACACTTTGGTGAGCTGCTCCACATTCATGGTGGTGAAGGCGGGCAAGGTGGATATGTCCAATCCATCATGGACATGCAGTTCATCCGCCTCTTGCAAGATGAAGGGAATGCCAAAGTCAAACGCCTCAAACCCCTCGCGCAGCTCCGCCGCCAGCACATCGCCGGTGCTGGAGGTGTCGTCGGTATCGTCCCCGGTGGTGCCTGCCAGGCCTTCGTTCAGCAGCTCGTCATAGAACGACTGAAACGCCGGGTGCTCCACGATGGAGAGCACGTCAATCAGGCTGCCTGGCTCTTGCCCAGCGTTGATGCGCTCTCGGTTCTCGCGTTTGAGGTCGGTGTATTCATCGTCCCGCCACATCAGGCGCAAGCCGCGCCCGATGGTTTGCTCCAACAGAATCTGTGCCTGGCTGGAACGCAGCGGCACGATCACGCAGATGTTGTTTACATCAAAGCCCTCGCGCAGCATCAGCACGCTCACGATCACACGCGGCGTGGCGTGGCTATCTACGCTGAAGAGGCGCTCGCGCACGGGTGCCCAATCCTTCTCGCCCAACTCTGCCTTCTTGCCCGAGTCGATGGTCATCACCTCATCCTCGTTCAGACCTTCTTGATCTTGCAGAAAGGCTGCCACCAGTGGCGACACCGTGGTGTCCTCGCACACCACCAGCATCTTGGGATGGCGGTGCGGGTCGATCTTGGCAAAGTCCGCCTCCAGCTTGCGCAGCTTTTTGAGGCCTGCGCGCAGCATCACGCGCTGGCCTTCGCTCAGCGTGGGGTTGCCCGCCTCGTCACGCTCGGCCTTGAACTCCAGGGGCAGCGCGCCAATTTCCTTGCGCTTATCCAGCACCAACGACTTCACCAAGCCCGCCCGCATAGCACTCTTCAAATCGAAGTCCACCACGATGTGCGGGAAGTACCGCTTGCGCTTGTTTTTGCCGCTGCCCACGTCGTTGTAGGGCGTGGCAGAAAAGTCCACCTGCACAAAGCGCCGCCCCTTGGTGGCGGCAATGCGGCTCAGGCTCTTTTGCCATTCCACCTCGGTGGTTTCGCCTTCTTTTTTGAAGTCATGGATGTGGTGCGCCTCGTCGTTGAACACCATCAGCTCCGGCAAGCCCGCCAGAAACTCCAGCACATTGCCGCGTGCATAGCGGCGGTCCAGCACATCCAGGCTGTTGCCCGTGGCGCGGCCCGGCGTGAGGGGCAGTACCGCTCCCACCACCAAATGCGGCTCCAGCGGCGCGCCCAAGGTCTCCACGTCTTCCACCGCGTCATCCAGCACCTCACCCTCGGCCAGCAAATGCCAGTTGGTGATGGCGATCATCCCGTTGCCAGTAGCTTTGAGACCAATTTCTGCCTTGCTGCACACATTGCCGCGCACAAAGGCAAACACCGCATCGCGATAAGCCTCGGGCACAAACAGGTCAGCAAACTTATAAATGTCAGAGGTGCTGAAATCGCGCCCTGAACCACCCACACCACCCACACCACCCGCCACCAGCTTGCCGCAAAACGCGTCCAGCAGCCGTTCATAGACGATCAGCCCGGGTGCCACCAGCATGAACTGGCGGGTAAAGCGGGCGTCGTTGATACCCTCGGCCAGCGCTGCCGTCTTGTTCAGCAACTGCCACACCATCAGCGCTTGCATCACCCAGGTTTTGCCCGTGCCCGTGGCCATCTTGAAGCAGTACTTGGGGTGGGCGTGTTTGGGGGATGCCACCTCGTTCATGCGGCTGCCGGTCAGCAACGCATCGGGGGCGCAGGCCTGGTACAGGTCCAGCAGCGTCCAGTGGTCACGCTCGTGCCCCAGCACCTCGTGCGCAACAATGGCGTTCAAGATGGCCTGCTTTTGCCCGGCGTGGAAATTCAATCCCTGCCGTGCCAATACCATGTCTTCACCAAACCACCACAGCAGCAGCTCGGCTGTGGTGGGGGTCACCAGCTCCAGAATGTCTGCCGCGCCAGATTCCAGCCCCAGGCACAGTTGCTGGGTCTTGGCGGTCAGGCCTGCGGCCAGAGCCAGTGGATCTTCGGTCTTCGTGCTCATGCGGCACCCACCATCGTCACAACTTCGGCCTCAAAGCCAAACACATCCACCACCCGCACGCACACCTTGCGCGGCCCCGCTTTTGCGGGGGCGGTGACGATGGCGGCGGTCACCACGCGCAGCGCATCGGCATCATTGGCCGTGTTGCCCCGGTAGTCTTGCCACACAGAGCGGAACACCTTGCCGTCGTAGTCCGGGTCCACCGCCCAGTATTCGATCAGGGCCAGCGGCTCGGCGTTGGCGATCTGCTGCAGCTTGATGCGGTTGGTATCGTCGAGGTTGATGGCCTCGGGCGAGAGCAGCACGTAGTTTTTGAGCCGCACGGTCAGCGTTTCTTCTGCCACCCCATCCGTTCGGGCTGAGCCTGTCGAAGCCTTGCGCTCAATCGGGTGAATCGTCAGGTACTGCAGGCTGGAAAAGCGCACCTGCCCGCGCAGCTTATCGATACCGCCTTTCTTCTTGATCCGGTCCATCAGGTCGGGCGGGATCACCAGCACTTCCAGGCGCGAATCGTTCAGCGCAGCGATGGTCTCACCAATGCTGGGCTCAAAGTTCCAGCCCAGCACCACCACGCGGTCCCAGCCGCCCAACAGGTTGTCGCGCTGGGCGATGGCCTTTTTGAGCGTGGCCATACCGGTGAGCTTGTTGGGCGAGTCCGCCAGCACCAGGGTTTTGCTGCCCCGCTTGCCACCCAGCTCTACCCCTGCAATCTGGCCCAGGTTGCGCTGCGGGTTCACATCCGCAGGCAAAGGCAGTGCGCCGTAGAGCGAGAGCACGATGTGCGACAGGTCGCCAATGCGGAAGTCCCGGCCCAGCGTGGCTTTGGCGGCCTCCACCTGGTAGTCGCCAATCGCTTGGTAGAGGAAGGGCTTGGCTTCGAGGTCTATCAGGCGTTTGCGCATGATCATGCAGGCGGGTTTGCCCAGGTCGGTGGTGATCCAGCGACGGCCCAGTTTTTCTGCGGCGGCTGCGGTGGTGCCGGAGCCACCGTTGAAGTCGGCAACGATGCCGCCTTCAGGGCAAGATGCAGAAATGATTCTTTCAAGCAGCTTTTCTGGCTTCTGCGTTCCGTAGTCGGTTTTCTCTGCCGACCATCCGCGCAACATGCTGATGTCGTCCCACCAAGAGCCGACCTGAACTCCTTTGGATTCATCCAGGTACTTCTTTTGCATCGGAACCGTTCCTGGCCGTGTTTGGATGACCAAGCCAGCATCTATCAGCGCTTGCATTCGCTCCCTGGAGTAACGCCATGGGCGGGTGACACCCATGACTTCATAGACCGGATTGCCTTTTGCAGCCCCGCCAGGGCCCAGCATGTTTTCCAGCTTGTAGATACGCCCGTCAGCGTCCTGATGCTTGTAGAAGCCAGCCACATAGTCCGCTGACAACGGCAAGAACTGTGGCTTCCAATAGCGTGCCGTTGATTTCTGGATGAACAGAATCACATCGTGGACTCGTGAAAAATGCTGGCTTCCTTGCGTCGCATCGCCCTTGGCATCGCTTCGCTTCCACACGATCTCGTTGACGAAGTTGTCCTTCCCAAACACCTCATCCAACACCAGCTTGACGTAGTGCCCCACATGCCAATCCAGATGCACATAAATAGAGCCGGTATCCGCCAGCAGCTCCCGCATCAGGATCAGGCGCGGCGTGATCATGGCGAGGTACGACGCGGTGCCATCGCTCCAGGTGTCGGAGTACGCGAACTGCTCGATCACCGTGGGCTTTTGCTCCAGCTCCAGGCCCGGTAGCGTGACCTTGGTGCGGTAGTCGGCCTTGCTGTCAAACGGCGGGTCGATGTAGATCAAATCCACCTTGCCGCGCAGGCTGGGCGTGGTGTCGTCCCCCGCCAGCAGCGCGGCCATGGCCAGCAGGTTGTCGCCATAGATCAGGCGGTTGGCCCAGGGGGCTTCTTCGGCCTGTGCCGTCCCCAGCATGGGCTGCGCAGTCGCCAGCAAACTGCCTTGCCCCGGCGCAAACACCTCGCGCCGGTCGGCACGGGTCTGCGCGGTGATCCAGTCGGTGGCGGCAGCGTCTTTGGCGGGCAGTACCACTTCGCGGGTTTGCAGGCTCACCCGGTGGCGGCTTTCAATGCTCTCCAGGATTTTTTCCGCTTCTTTGCGGCCCTGGGCCACGATCTCGGGGAGTTGTTCTAGCAGGGATTTGGGCATGGGTGTTGCGCGCGGCGATGCCCAGCGGCAGCCGATTCAATCGATAGTTGAATGAATAATTCAATTGATCGTACAACACAAAGTTCAATAGAAATTCAACCGAAATTTAACGTTTCGGCATGAACCAGAAGTTGGAATTTGCTGAACGCCTGCAAGCAGCCATGCGCGCCGCAGGGCTGGAGCCGCGCCCTGCGGTGCTGCTCAATCTGTTCAATGCCAACTACTGGGGGCGGTCCGTCACTTTTCAGGCGGTGTCGCGTTGGTTGCGCGGGGAGTCCATTCCGGCGCAGGACAAGTTGATCGTGTTGGCCGGGGTGCTCAAGGTAGAGCCTGAGGTGTTGCGCTTTGGGGGCACGGTGCGCAAGTCGGTGCGAGAGCACCACCAGCGTTGGGAACAGGGCGTTGGTTATCTGGAGCGCGAGACCTTTGACGCCTTCCTTCAGTTGCCCCCGCCACAGCGCAAGCTCATTCGCGAGGTGATTTTGACGTTTGCCAAAGTGCATGAAGTGGCGCCAGACTCCCCCACGGGCAACCCAGAGGATGGCTTGATTCATCAAAAACAATAGCTACCAACGCTTGCTGCACGTGCGGTAGAGGCTATTTTGATTCTATTTTTGCGGAGAAACCAGTGGCGACACAGGCAAAGCCCGGAACGCTGTCGACGCCAGCGCCAGCCAGGCCGCAATGGCCAGCATGACGGCGGTGTGCGCGTCCCAGCCCAGGCGCTGGGCGCCGGTGGCCACGATGCCGGTGAACCATTGCATCAGCGCCACGCCCAGGAACATTGCCATCGTGTAGGCCGACAGGGCCCGGCCGGTGAGCGCGGGCGGGTACGAGGCGCGCACATCGGCGTACTGCAGCACGCCGTAGCCCGACAGCAGGCCCATCAGCAAAATCAGCACCACGCTGGCCGCAGGGTGCACCCGCCAAAATGCCAGCAGCGCGAACAGCCCGGCCATCAGCAGCGAGGCGTTGCCAATCCATCGCCGGCGGCGGCCAATGCCTGGGTCCAGCCGGCCCGCCAGACCGGGTGCAAACAGCCCAATCAACGACAGACCCAGCGCGACGTTGCCGCTGTCCACCAGCGTGAGGTGGTAGCGGTCCATCAGCAGCGGCGCCAGCCACAGGCCCCGCAGCGACAAAAACGCAGCGTAGCCCGACATGCCCAGCAGCAGGATGCCCCAGGTGTGCGGCACCGTGAGCAGCTGGCCAAAGCCCAGCAGCGCATGGCCCCAGGTTTCGCGCTGCGCCGGGGGCGGCACCAGCGGGGCGGGCTCGTGCACCCGCAGCCAGATCAGCAGCCACGACAGCGCGCTGAGCACCGCCAGCACGGCATAGCCCGTGCGCCAGCCGCCGCCGTGCTGCACCAGCCAGGCCAGCGGCGTGCCGGTGAACAGCAGGCCCAGCCCACCCACACCCATGGCCACGCCCGACAGGTAGGCAAACCGGTCGGCCGGGAAATGCCGCGCAATGAACAGCGTGCAGGCCAGAAACGCAGGCGAGCAGCCCACGCCGATCATCAACTGGCCCACCATCAGCCACGCGTAGCCGGGCGCTGCTGCGGAGAGCGCAGCCCCGCCAATCGCCAGCGGGAAGGCGGTGAGCACCGTGCGCCGCAGGCCCCACAGGTCCAGCCCCACGCCCATCAGCAATTGGGCCACGCCGAACGACAGGCCGAACAGCCCGGCAAACGCCCCCAGCGAACCCGGCGACAGCCCGAACTCGGCGGTCAGCCCCTGGGCCAGGATGGCGGTGGTGGTGCGAAATGCCTGGCTCAGCGCAAACCCGCTGAGCAGTGTGAGCAGCATGGCCCACAGCACGCGGTTGGACGGGCGGCCGCTGTCTGCCGTGGGTGTCGGCGCGGGTGCCGATGCCGCCGCAGGCGTAGACCTGGGCGTTGGCGGCGGGGCTGAGGGGCTGCTGCTCACTGCCGCCAGAAGAACACCGCCGCCATTACCAGCCCGGTGGCGACGATGCCCCAGCGCAGCACGTTGGCAGGCAGCTTGCGCGCCAAGCGCGCGCCGCCGTAGCCGCCGGCGGTGGCGGCCACCATCATCATCAGCGCCTGCGGCCACAGCACGATGCCGCCCGCTGCGTAGATGGCCACCGCGATCGCGGTGAGCAGGGCCGAGACCAGGTTCTTCATACCGTTCATGGCGTTGAGCTGGGTTTGCCCCAGCAGGCCAAACAACGCCAGCAGCAGGATGCCCAGCCCGCCGTTGAAGTAGCCGCCATACCCCGCAACGGCCAGCATGCCCAGGGCCGCCTTCCACGGCGCGGCGGGGCCATGGGCCGACGCACCGGCCCACTGGCGCAGCCGGGGGCCCAGCGCAAACATCGCCGTGGCCGCCAGCAGCAGCCAGGGCACGACCTTGCGGAAGGTGGCGTCGGGCGTGATCAGCAGCAGCGCAGCCCCGGCCGATCCGCCGATAAGGGCCAGCACCACCACCGCCCGCATCGACAGGCCGGGCGGTGGTTGCATGTCTTCCCGAAACCCCCAGGCCCCTGCCATGTAGCCCGGAAGCAGCGCTACCGTGCCCGTGGCATTGGCCACCACGGGCGGCACGCCGGTGAAGACGAGGGCGGGCAGCGTCAGAAAGCTGCCGCCACCGGCGACGGCATTGAGGGCGCCGGCGACGAAGGCGGCAGCGACGAGCAGGGCGGTATCCAAAGTATCTCCTTGGCCACGGCGTAGCGCGCGCGGCATTGCACCGATGTTAGGTGGAGATTCGGAGCTGTTGATTCCGGATTGCGACTGTAAAAGGTGCGACTGCTTTGCCTGCGGCTGCGTTTTAAAGCGACGTTTAAAAGTGGGTTGTCCTCCGAGTCGCGGAGGAGCCGTTCGGCCGATCAGGTCGCGTAGGGGTCTTCAAAGCCCAGCTCTTGCAGGATGTCGGTCTCGTACGCCTCCATCTCCTCGGCATCGGCCTCGCTGGTCTCGTGGTCCCAGCCCTGGGCATGCAGCGTGCCATGCACCAGCATGTGGGCGTAGTGTTCTTCCAGGCTCTTGTTCTGCTCCTTCGCCTCGCGCTCGATCACGGGGGCGCACAGCACCAGGTCGGCGGTCACCACGGGCTCCTGGGTGTAGTCAAAGGTGAGCACGTTGGTGGCGTAGTCCTTCTTGCGGTACTCGCGGTTGAGCTGCTGGCCCTCTTCAGCACCCACGATGCGCACGGTGATCTCGGCGTCGGTGGCCAGCGCGTGGCGTATCCAGCGCGTGACCTTGTGGCGCGGCAGCACGGCGCGGTGGGCGGCTGCGCCGTCAAAAGTGCCGAATTGCAGCGACAGGGAGAGTTGGTTTAAGGACATCTGAGGTGTTTTTGGCTGCTAGTGCCCGATTTATAAGCGTGAGTAGCTATCAAATGAGGAGTTCAGTCGCGGGTGCGGGCCGCTGCGGCACGGCGGGGGGCGTCGTAGGCGTCCACGATGCGGGCGACCAGCGGGTGACGCACCACGTCGGCGCTGGTGAAGTGGGTGACCGAGATGCCCTTCACGCGTTTCAACACCCGTTCGGCATCGATCAGGCCGCTCAGCGTTCCCTTGGGCAGGTCGATCTGGCTCACGTCGCCCGTCACCACCGCCTTGGCGCCAAAGCCGATGCGGGTGAGGAACATCTTCATCTGCTCGGGCGTGGTGTTCTGCGCTTCGTCCAGGATGACGAAGGCATTGTTCAACGTGCGACCGCGCATGAAGGCCAGCGGCGCGATCTCGATGGCGTTGCGCTCGAACGCCTTTTGCACCTTGTCATGCCCCATCAGCTCGTACAGCGCGTCGTACAGCGGGCGCAGGTAGGGGTCCACCTTCTGCGCCAGGTCGCCAGGCAGAAAACCCAGGCGCTCGCCCGCCTCCACCGCCGGGCGGGTCAGCACGATGCGCTGCACGCTGCTGCGCTCCAGGGCATCCACGGCGCTGGCTACGGCGAGGTATGTCTTGCCGGTGCCGGCAGGGCCAATGCCGAAGGTGATGTCGTGCGTGGCGATGTTCTGCAGGTACAGGTTCTGCGTGGGGGTGCGCCCGCGCAGGTCGGCACGGCGGGTATTGAGGATGATGGCGTCGTCCGGGGCCTCCAGCAGTTCGCTGTCGCCCGCCAGCATCAGCTGGATGTAGTCCTCGCCGATGGGCCGCTCGGCCATTTCATACAGGGCCTGCAGCAGTTCCATCGCCTGCGTGGCCTTGGCCTTGGGGCCGTCGACCTTGAACTGCTCGTGCCGGTGCGCAATGCTCACCTGCAGGGCCACCTCGATGGTGCGCAGGTGCGCATCGGCCGGGCCACACAGGTTCGTAAGCCGGGTGTTGTTGTGGGGGGTGAAGGTGTGGCGCAGGATCACGCGGATAATTCCAGTCAGGCAACCGAAAACGGCAAGAACGACGGCGCGGCATGTCACGCCCGCGTCGCCAAAGGACATCAATGATAGGCAAATTGACCGGCACCCTGCTGGAGAAGAATCCCCCCGAGGTGCTGCTGGACTGCCACGGTGTGGGCTACGAGGTGAATGTGCCCATGAGCACGTTCTACAACCTGCCCGCCGTGGGCGAGCGCGTGAGCCTGCTGACCCAGTTCATCGTGCGCGAGGATGCGCAGCTGCTGTACGGATTTGCGACCGCCCCCGAGCGGCAGGCGTTTCGCGAGCTGATCAAGATTTCTGGCGTGGGGCCGCGCACGGCGTTGTCCATCCTGAGCGGAATGGGCGTGAGCGATCTGGCACAAGCGATTTCGCTGCAGGAGGCGGGGCGGCTGGTGAAGGTGCCGGGCATCGGAAAGAAGACGGCCGAGCGCTTGCTGCTGGAACTCAAGGGCAAGCTGGGCGCGGACATCGGTGCTGTGCGCGGTGCTGCCAACAGCGATACGCAAGCCGACATTTTGCAGGCGTTGTTGGCTTTGGGCTACAACGACAAGGAGGCCGCGGCGGCGCTCAAGGCGCTGCCGGTCGATGTGGGTGTGAGCGATGGGATCAAGCTGGCGCTCAAGTCGCTGGCCAAGTGAGCACAGCACCTCTTGCCTAATGGGCCTCGCGAACCAGGCGTCCGTTAGAGGCCTGCACCGGACGTGCGTTGGGCGGCGACACACGCTGCAGCAGGCGCAGCTGTGCAAGTCCTATGTTGACGGGGTTCCCCATCACGATGCGCAGCACGCCCTCGGTGCATGGCGGCTGGGTGATAGAGCCTGCGTACTGGTAATAGCGCCGGTCCTGCGGAAGCAGCTCATCCACGGAAAGCACCGGCTGCGGCAGCCGCACGCTGTCTTGCACATCCAGGGGCATGTGCGCCCAGATGCGGGTGATGAAGGTGTTGGTGCTTCCCAACTGCATGGGCACGCTCACCACCGCTGTCTGACCCTCCGGTCCCTGGTACACCAGATCGGTTGCCATCGGGTAGTTGTGCTGATGCACGCGCTCTTCAGCAGGGTGGCGAAACTGCAGGCGCACCAAGCGCCAGGGCATTCCGCGCAGGGTCAGGATGCTGTCGCCTTCCACTTTCAGTTCCAAGCCATGCCTGCTGTGCAATACCGTGCCGCCGAAGAACTGGTGGTTGAAGGGCAGAGGGGGGGCAGGACCTGCCTCCACGTCCTGTGCTGTGATGTGGATGGGTGACTGCCGCATTCCCTGGCTGCACGCCGCGAATTCGGGGTGCAGGTTTCCCCAGGCCTTGGGTCCCCGGTCTCCGCTGCCGTAATCCCAGCGCACGGTGCGTGGGTCTGGTGGCGGTGGAGCGGGCGGAGGTGGCACGGCCGCCGCCAGTTCGGCGGCCCGCGTCTGGATGTAGCGGCGGCTGGCTTCGGGGTCCTGAACGGCAGGGCGGGCCGGGGCCTGTGGGATGGCCATGGTCTTGGCTGGTTTGCTGGGACGCTCGGCCGGGATACGTACCTCCACGCTGGGGATAGGCTCAGCCCGCCGACGCCCACCTGCCGACGTGGTGGGCGCGTTCTTCGTTTTGGCGCGCTGGATGGCTTCGTCGATCCGAGTGGCCAAGTCGGCCTTTTCCTGCGGGTTCTCAATACGGATGGAGCCGCTGGCGGACCGGGCGGGTGAGGGCGGTGGAGTCTGGCCGGTCGCGGCGAGGGCGGTAGCGCCACAGGCAACCAACACCGCCAGCTGGTGGAGGAAAAGGGGCCGGGGCAGGCAAGAGGGCACAGGTATCGTCTTGTTCATGGTCTGGTTCATCTATCGGCGCTGCTCCCGCTTACTTGACCCTCCGGGGGAATGCTTGGGCTATATAGTGGCAGATTGCATGCCAGCATGGCATCCGCCCTCCAGACATAACTGCCGTGACCATCCAGACCGACGACTTCACCCCCGCCCCCGCAAAGCGCGTCATCTCTGCCGCCCCTGCCTCGCCCCAAGAGGAGGCTATCGAGCGCGCCCTGCGCCCCAAGCTCCTGCAGGAGTACGTGGGCCAAGCCAAGGCGCGGGAGCAACTGGAGATCTTCATCGGTGCGGCGAGGAAGCGTGAGGAAGCGCTGGATCACGTGTTGTTGTTCGGCCCGCCTGGGCTGGGCAAGACCACGCTGTCGCACATCATTGCGGCCGAACTGGGAGTCAACCTGCGCCAGACCAGTGGACCCGTGCTGGAAAAACCCAAGGACCTGGCAGCGCTGCTGACCAACCTGGAAAAGAACGACGTTCTCTTCATCGATGAGATCCACCGCCTGTCACCCGTGGTTGAGGAAATCCTCTACCCCGCGCTGGAGGACTACCAGATCGACATCATGATTGGCGAAGGCCCAGCGGCGCGCAGCATCAAGCTGGACCTGCAGCCCTTCACGCTGGTGGGCGCGACTACGCGCGCGGGCATGCTGACCAACCCGCTGCGCGACCGGTTTGGCATCGTGGCGCGGCTGGAGTTCTATACGGCCGAAGAGCTGGCGCGCATTGTCCAGCGCAGTGCCGGGTTGCTCAACGCACCCATGGACGAGGACGGCGGCTTCGAGATTGCCCGCCGCTCACGTGGCACACCGCGCATTGCCAACCGGCTGCTGCGCCGGGTGCGCGACTATGCCGAGGTCAAGGGCAATGGCCGCATCACCAAGTCCATTGCCGACAAGGCGCTGGCCATGCTGGATGTGGACCCGCAGGGCTTTGATGTGATGGACCGCAAGCTGCTTGAAGCCGTGATCCACCGCTTTGACGGTGGCCCCGTGGGTCTGGACAACATCGCTGCCAGCATTGGTGAAGAGGCTGGGACCATCGAGGATGTGATCGAGCCCTATCTGATCCAGCAGGGCTTCCTGCAGCGCACGCCGCGTGGGCGCATTGCCACGCTGGCGGCGTTCCGCCACCTGGGGGTTACGCCGCCGAAGGCGAGCGGGCAAGATCTGTTTGGGGTGTGAGCGGCGTGGCAGAGCTGGGCTCTGCGCGGGCTGCGCCCCGCACCATGCCCGCCACGATCAGCGCCTGCGCCGCGTAGTACGTCGCCAGCACCCACACTTGGGCCATGGGCAGGGGCGTCACAAACCGGTTGGTGGCCAGCAGCGAGTCACTGAGCATGAAGAACCCGGCGCCAATGGCGACCCACAGCGAGGGGGCGTCGCGCAACACGGTGGCACGGCCGATGGCCTGGGCCGCCATCAGCGCAATCACCAGCACATAGGCCGCGACCGGCGCGCGCAGTGCAGGTGGCAGGCCACCCGTCCACAGAAAGGCATACATCGCCACGCCTATGCCCAGCGTGGCCGCCAGTGCACCCCGGTGCGGAAACCAGGTCTGCCCGCTTTTGAACAGCGCCACATAGAACAGGTGCGCCACCAGAAAGCTCACCAGGCCGGGAATGAAGAAACCCGGGAACATGAGGAACACATCCCCCGCCAAGGATCCGCCCAGGGCTGCTATCAGCAAGACCCAGGGCGTTTTGGGGTCCGATGTGCCCCTTGTGCTAGTCGAATATTCGCTGAAAGCTATCAAAATAATAGCGATTGCCATGGTCAGCGGTTTGAATAGCCAATGCCACTCCGTGAGCCCCAGCGCACTGGTGGCCGTGGCCAGCGCCGCGCTTTGCAGCATCAGCGCCATCAGCATACCGATGCGCCCCTGCATCACCGCGCCCAGCGACCATTGCACCGTCAGCAGCACGGCAAACCAGAGGGCGTTGTGCGCCAGCGGCGCTGCATCGGCCTGCCACAAAAAGGCGGCCACGCCTGTGAGCAGCAGCGCAAACTGCACCAGCGCAAACCACTGCACGGCACGCGACATGGGTGGGTGGTACAGCTGCATCTGCGCCATGCTGAAAGCGGGCTTAGGGAACCGCTCCGCCACATCCGCAGGCCGCCAGCCAGGCGGCTTGATCCAGACCTTGAGCTTGTCGAGCCAGCTGCGCGCGCGCCAGCTGTCGTGCGCCAGCCCGGCGTACACCTGGGCGTTGGCCCACAGCGGGTCCCAGCTGTTGAGCAGGCCGCGCGTGCCATACACGCACTTTTCCTGGTCGTCTTCGTCCTTGAAGGTGCCGAACATCCGGTCCCACACGATCAGGATGCCGCCATAGTTCTTGTCCAGGTAGGCGTCGTTGACGGCATGGTGCACGCGGTGGTTGCTCGGGCTGCAGAACCAGCGGTCGAACCAGCCCAGGCGCCCCACCTGCTCGGTGTGCACCCAGAACTGGTAGAGCAGGTCGATGAGCGCCACCACGCCAAACACCAGGGGTGGCACACCGGCCAGCGCCATGGGCACATAAAAGACCCAGCCCAGCAGCGCGCCCGAACTGGTCTGGCGCAGCGCGGTGCTGAGGTTGTAGTCCTGGCTCTGGTGGTGCACCGCGTGCGCGGCCCACAGCACGGCCGACTCGTGCCCCATGCGGTGCAGCCAGTAGTAGCAGAAGTCGTAAAAAACCAGCGCCAGCAGCCAGCCGGGCACGCTGGTCCAGAACGCATCGTTGCGCCACAGAGCCACATGCTCGAACAGGGCGGTGTAGATGCCGATGCGCAGCAGGCGCGTGAACACCGCGCTGGTCTGGCTGAGCATGCCCAGACTGATGCTGCTCACCGCATCGGTCAGGCGGTAGGTGTTGCGCTGGCGCCGCCAGCCCACGGCCAGCTCGATGGCAATCAGCAGCAAGAAGACAGGGGTGGCAAGGACGATGATCTGGCTGGGGCTCATGGAGGACACCAAAAATGTCCGCCGATTGTTTCCCTGATCAGGTCCGCGCGCCTCTGGCATCAACCCTGATGACCTGCTTCACCGTGCGTTGGGCGCGCACCGGGGTCGTCGTTGATGCGTCAAGGCAGGGGGGCGTGGTCGTTCAGTTGGGTGAAAGCTGCACATGCCATGATCCGCCCCGGAGCGCGAAAGACGAGCGAAAGACTAGTCATCGCCCCTTACCACTCCGTAAAATACAAGTCTCCGCTGGTCCCTCTCGGGTGGCCTTTTTGTTCTTTGGTCAGTGCAAGCTGACCTGCTTTCTGTCCGTCGGCTTTGGCCGCGGACAGGCGCAATACCTGCCATAAGACACATGAACAGCAGCACGCACTGCCTGAGGGCAGCGGGCTTTGGCGCAGCTTTTGGCGCCAAGGTGGTTCTCGCCGACATTGACCTGACTTTGCCGCGCGGCAGCATCACTGCGCTGCTGGGGCCGTCGGGCTCTGGCAAGTCCACGCTGCTGCACGCCATGTCTGGGCGGTATGCCGGCCATCCGCGCTTCACCGAATGGGGCAGCGTGGAGTACGAAGGAAAGTCGTTGGGTGAGGGCAACCGTCCGCGCCTGGTGCAACAAAACCCCCAGCTCATGGCAGCCACCGTTTTTCATGCCTTGGCCGACCCGGTGCGTGAACGGCTGAGCCGCTCGCCTGCCGAGGTGCGGGCCTGGTGCACTGAGCTGGTCCAGCGCATGGGCGTGCCCGAACTGGCAGCCCTGTTCGACCAGCCCACGCTGGAGCTGACGCCCTTGCTGCAAAGGGCTGTGGCCATCCTGCGCGAAGCCGTGACCGAGCCAGCGCTTTTGATGGTGGATGAGCCCACGGCCGATCTCTCGGACTACGACGCCTATGTGTTGCTGGAACTGCTGCGTGAAGTGGCCCGCACCAGCACGCTGCTGGTAGTGCTGCACAACCAGAAACACGCCGCGAGCCTGGCCGACCGCATGGCGCTGCTGGCAGGCGGGCGGGTGCAGGAGGCGCGTGGCATGGAAGAGTTTCTGTCTTCACCCATGTCCGCAGCGGGTCAGCAATTTGTGCGTACGGGCAGTTGCGCCGTACCCGCGCCTGACGCTGACCCGGCCATGCTGGCCGAGGGCGTGGCGCCGCCGGACCTGGGCCATCTGCCTGCCCGCGTGCTCACCGCACTCTCTGGCACATCGGGCGGTGCCCAGTGGCCCACGAAAGGTCACGGGGCTGAAACCCGAAGCGCGGCTGCGGCTTCCGCCGCTGGTGCGCCCCTTGGCTTTGCGTGGCTGGAGCCCGGCCGACTTGCGGGCACGCCCCTGCCTGGGGTCGTGAACGACATGGACCATGACCTGGCAGCGCTCAAACGCGTGGGCATCAGCCACTTGATCACCCTGACCGAGCGCGATCTGCCGCAGGACGCGCTAAAGCGCCATGGCCTGGCCAATCTGCACCTGCCTATCCGTGACCACGAAGCCCCCAGCCTGGGGCAAATCCAGATGTTGCTCAAGCGCATGGAAACGCTAATGGCGCAGGGCGAGGTACTGGCCGTCCATTGCCTGGCGGGGCGCGGGCGCACTGGCACGGTGCTGGCCGCGTGGTGGATTCGCGAAGGTCTGACAGCCCAGGAAGCCCTGCGCCGCGTGCGCCTGCTGGACGCGCACTACGTACAAAGCGCCGAGCAGGAGGCATTTCTGCAGCGCTATGAGGACGTCATCCTCCAAAAGATTGTGTAAACGGTAACCAAAGAAGGAAAACGGCAATGAGTTTTGAAGTAGCACTGAGCAATGCAGCCGCCTCTGTTCCGGAGTGTGTGGCGGCCGGTTATGTGGATGTCGCGTCGGGCATGCTGTTGTCCCTGAAAACGGTGGACTCACACCCTCAGCAGGTCATTGATCTGCTGGCCGCCGCCACGGCCGACATGTTCAATGGCCCCAACGTGAGCATGATTGAGCGCATGTTCAAGAAAGCGCGTGGGCTGGAGGACGACGGTTTCCACTATTTCCAGGAAATCATCGTCAACAGCGAGAACCTGATTCACGTCTTCCTGCGCGGCAAGACCAACCCCGAATACGTGGCCGTCTTCGTCTGCCGCAAGACCGCTAACCTGGGCATGGCATTGACCAAGGCGCGCCTGGCGATGCCAGCCGTGGAAGCTGCGTTTTAAGAGCGACTCACCAAACTTCCCTGGCGTCGTTGTCCGGCCCCGTCGTACTGCTTGTACTGCTTGTGCTGCCTGCGGCGGTACACCTGGCCAGGACCGCTTCGCTGGGTTTTGTGAGCCGCTCCAAGCCCGTCCAGCGGGTGTGCCCTAGCTCAGGGCGCCGCGTGCATCCACCCGGATGATCCGCTCCACCACCCCGTCCATCAGCCCGCCGCGCACGCCAATCAAAAAGTCGTACAGATTGACCGTGGGATCGCAATGACCCGGAATGAGCCAGAGCATGTGCCCCAGGCTGGGCAGGCAGGCGTCGGGAGCGTCTGCATAAAGCAGGCCGTGTTCGTCGCCCCCGTTGGCGTAGCGCAGGGTGCGGTCGGCGGGCAGCAGGGCCACGGTGGGCAGGCCCGAGTCGATGGCATGGCTTTTGTGGCCTGCGTCGCACACCGCGTGCGTGTCGCGCACCGAAACCACCTGGGTCTTGACGTACAGCGCGTGTTCAAACGCGGGCTGGGCCGGGTCGCGCTCGTTGCGGGCGTAGTCGGCGTCCATGAACAAGAACGAGCCGGCCTGCAGTTCGCCAAATACACCGCTGGCGGCCTCATGCACCAGCGTGCCGGTGCCCGAGCCGGTGATCAGGGGCACGGCAAGGCCCTCGGCCTCAATGAGTTGGCGCGTGTGATAGGCCGCCTCCACCACCTTGGTGATGGCCTCGCGGCGGCCCGCGCTGCTGGTCAGGTGCTGGGCTCGGCCATGGTAGGCCTGCAGGCCCGCAAAGCGCAGTCGTGGGCTGCGCGACACGGCCAGTGCAAGGGGCACGGCGGCCTGGCCCGGCGGCACGCCGCAGCGGCCCTGGCCCACGTCGATTTCCACCAGCACATCGATGCCCGCATCGCTGCCGGAGTGCGCCATGGCTTCGGCCAGGCGGGCGATGCCATCGGCATGGTCCACCGCCACCCCCAGGCGCCCGCCGCGTGCCGCCAGCTGCGTGGCCAGCCGCGCCGCACGGTGCAGCTTGGGCATGGCAATCACTTCGTTGGTGATGGTGATGTCCAGCACGCCGCCAGCGGCCAGGGCTTCGGCCTCTGACACCTTTTGCACGCACACGCCCTGCGCCCCGGCTTGCTGCAGCAACAAGGCCAGCTCGGCGCTCTTGTGCATCTTGGCATGGGGCCGCCAGCGCACCTGGTGCTTGCGCGCAAAGTCGGCCATGCGCTGGATGTTGCGGTCCATGGCGTCCAGGTCCACCACCAGGGCGGGGGTGTCGATCAGGTCCACGCGTTGGCCGACGGTGGTTTGCAAGGCTTCAG